>LNQE01001896.1_pt1 | contig 49597 bp, 46 predicted proteins | sample 603111 | NCBI WGS metagenome assembly LNQE01 (sample SAMN04260313, study PRJNA301899) | hydrocarbon metagenome | isolation source: hydrocarbon-contaminated ditch | place: Germany: Bremen | collected 1998
AAGATGAGTTCTCCCATTCCGTCAAGGAAGTAAGATCCCATCAAGAACAGGTGGTTGATAGGCCGGAAGTGTAAGTGCAGCAATGTATTAAGCTGACCGGTACTAATAGATCGAGGGCTTGACCTAAATTTTATTACGATTCTCCTTCTAATTGCAGTTTTGAAAGAACTTCTCAGTTTTAAACTGCTGGCGACGGTATCGTCGTTAAGCGCGCAAGTTTAAAACATACGAATAATAAATTAAATATGATATTAAATTTCCTGGTGACAATAGCGGAGAGGCCACACCCGTTCCCATCCCGAACACGGCAGTTAAGCTCTCCTGCGCCGATGGTACTGCATTTATGTGGGAGAGTAGGTCGTTGCCAGGATTAATTTATTTTCTGAACAAATTGCGACAGGGTACGGTTCTCGCTGTCGCATTCGAGTAAAACAGAATTTAATAATGATAACAAATATCATGGTAACAATAGCGGAGAGGCCACACCCGTTCCCATCCGCCGCCAGTCAGCCTTGCAGTCTTCTATTTGGCGGCACTAGGCGCTAATTTATAGTGCCTGACCCTGTATTAATGTGGTTCCAGGACCCTGCCATCGGTGCTGATGGTTACGATCGACCAGGGTATAATCTGACCGCTGTCTTTTATGGCCTTTTTGACCGAATTTACCAGGCCTGTGCAGCAGGGAACTTCCATCCTGAGTACGGTGATGCTTTTTAATTCATGCTGGCTTAAAATCTGGGTTAGTTTGTCTGCATATTCTACATCATCCAGCTTGGGGCATCCTATAAGGGTTATTTTATTTTTCATGTAATCGTTATGGATGCCAGGATAAGCATAAGCGGTACAATCTGCGGCTATGAGCAGGTGCGCATTATCGAAGTAAGGGGCATTAACCGGCACCAGTTTGATCTGGCAGGGCCACTGGCGCAGTTGCGAGCCAGCTGCGGGTTGACTCAGAGCAGGGCTGGCGGGCAAGTTGATAAAGCCTGGATCAGGCGTTATGATCCGGGCATCAGTGCCAGGACATCCGCAGGCCAGAGTATTTTCTGCTGCCTGCTTTTGTGCATCCATATACTTTTTCACCGCCTCTTCGTCAAAGGGTAAAGCCACTCGTTCCTCGATAGTAATTGCATCGGCAGGACACTCTGGAAGGCAGTCCCCCAGACCATCACAATAGGATTCAGATACCAACCGGGCTTTTCCATCCACTAACTGCAGTGCTCCCTCATGGCAGGCGTCGATACAAAGACCACAGCCATTACACTTTTCCTCATCTATTTTTACGATTTTTCTTTTCATACCGACACCTCCGTTTTCATCTCCTACAAGCTTATTATACACAAAAGCGTTGTGCAAATAAGTTTGGTGCCTGGCACCAAACTTATTTATTTGCCAGGGAGAGGGGGTTCAGGCATAATTAACTATATAGACGGCACTTGATGGCAGTTTGGTGTATTTATGGGAAGAGGTATTCTATGGATGAGAGAGAAAGATTTTTGGAGGAAATGGAAGATATAAAAAGAAGACTGGCTGCGCTGGAACGATCGGTATCCAGTCTAAACCAGGTGATGCAGCAGCAGACCATATCAAAAGGTGCTGCCCCCGGGGCTTCCTATCCATCTGCCCGCACTTCTCCTTCATTGACTCCCTCCCCCGACAGTACAAAAAAAATGAAAGATACGTTATTTAAAGACGGTCTGGAGATGCTGATCGGCAAAAACTTGCTGAACCGGGTCGGAATTATTGTACTGCTGTTTGCAGTAGGGTATTTTCTCAAGTATTCATTTGACAATGGTTGGATCGGGGAGCTGGGCAGAGTAGCAATCGGATTCCTGGCGGGGCTCTCATTTTTGGTGGCAGGAGATATCAACATGCGGCGCGGCTACAAATACTTTTCCCAGGGGCTATCCGGCGGGGGCATAGCTATTATTTATCTGAGCACTTTTGCTGCCGTTAACTATTACCAATTGATTTCTGCTTACACTGCCTTTAGCTTATTAATCATTACTACCCTGGCCGGAGGTCTGCTGGCCAGGCGGCAGGATGCACTTGGACTGGCTATCCTGGCTGCCCTGGGTGGCTTCCTGGCTCCTTTCCTGATAGGAAGCCAGGGAAGGATCGACCTGCTGACCCTTTTATTGTATATATGTATACTGGATCTGGGGGTCCTGTACCTAGCCTATTATAAGAACTGGCGCAGCTTGAATATTCTGGCTTTTTTGGGTACGGCCCTGGCCTATACGGTAAATTCGACTATGTACGCGGTTCAAAATGGACCCAGCGTCTGGACCAACCAATCCTTTCTTACCATATATTTTGTGATTTTTGGAGCGCTGGCTTTCTTTTATAATGTTCGCTACCACAAACCCACCACTTTCTCAGACCTGTTTATTTTGACCCTTAACGGCGGCTTCTTTTTTGGAGCCAGCTATGCTAATTTGAATTACTATTACGGGGAATGGATGGGCATCCTGGCGGTGGCCCTTACCCTTCTGTACTTATCGGTGGCCCTGGCTTTGCAGCGCAAAGAGTGGGGGGACAGACTGCTGTTTCTTTCATTATTGGGAATGGGACTAGTCTTTTTAACTATTGCTATTCCGCTCCAGTTTAATGAACACTGGGTTACTGCGGCCTGGTTAGTTGAAGCCTTGGTATTAATATTTATGGGGTATAAGGCGGGTAATAAGATGGTCTTGATATCAGGTCTGGGTCTTCTGCTCCTGACTACCCCCAACTCGGTTTCCGCACCCTATTTTGCTGATCCGCCTATTCCTCTGTTCAACCACCATTCCCTGGATGCTATACTGGGCATCGGAGGCTATATCCTGGCGGCCTATATCTTCTATCCACCTTCTGGGTCCAGAATAAGGCCGGTTTTAAGGTGGGGGACGATTATGATCGCAATAATACTCACCCTGTCCCATTTAAGCTGGGAAGTTAACAACCTGCTTCAATATTTCCGGCTAGATTATTCAGCCGGTTTTGCTGTTTCCCTATCATGGGTGATACTGGCGGTTATATTGATATTGTGGGGTATGCTTAAAGATTTGGAGATAATTAGATACATATCCCTGGCGCTTTTCGCTGTTACTACCCTGAAAATTATGTTTATTGACCTTAACTACATGCCCATGGTTTATCGCATTATAATTCTGACTGTGGTGGGAGCCGTGCTGGTGGGTGTTTCTTTTGCCTACCAGAAGAAAGAAAAAAAGGAAGCAGAGTTATGAGAAAAATCGGGATAATATTATTAGCTTCATTAATTTGGCTGATCAATGTGCCGCTTTATGCCACACAGGATTTTGCTGCTTACCAGTATTACAAAGAAGTAAAGGTGGAAGGGGACGGTTTTGCCCTGGTCAGCCTGGATGCTGAAGTACTGGAGCGGACCCGGGATGACCTGGCCGACATCCGATTGAGCAATCCCGCCGGGGAAGAAATACCATATCAACTGACCCCTTATTCTCTCCCGCAGGATGTTTTTATTGACGCAGAAATAATCGATCAGATGACCAATGATGGTGAGCAGTTTTTGACCCTGGATATGCAAAGGAGCGGACAGCTGCATAATAAAATAGTGCTGAATATAGAGAGCAAGAGCGATTTTTACTGCGAACTTCAGATTGAAAGCAGCAATGATGATCAAAGCTGGAATTTGGTGACCCGGGATAAGATATTCTCGGTTCAACCAAATTATCACAAAAACGAAATTACTTATCCGGTCTCCAGTTCGCGCTATCTTCGTTTAAACATCATTGTGGCTTCAGGTACGGAAGTCGTTGTAAACGGGGCCAGGGTCGGTTTCATCTCGGCTTTTTCCTCCCCGGCGCAAGAACTCCAGGGCTCAGTATTATCGCAAGAAGATGACCGTCAGACGGGAAAAAGCCTAATAATCTTCGATATGGGGGTAAAAGGATATTATGTAGATAATATAGAATTGAAAATAAACGGGAGAAACTATCAGCGTATGACAACAGTATACTCCAGTAATGATAGGGAAGACTGGAGGTTAGTAAGCACTTCCAAGCAAATATATCATTTCAAGTGGTCAGATTACGAAGCTTTGCAAAACCGCATAATGCTTAATGAAAAGGCTGATCGGTATTTGAAACTGGAGATAGAAAATGGCAGCAGTCCCCCCCTGCAGGTGGATGGCGTGCTGGTCAACGGTTCGGTACCGAGGCTGCTGGCAGACTTGAGTGAAGGGACTTACCGGTTATGGTATGCCAACCCGCAGGCCCCCAGGCCAGAATATGATCTGGCCGGGTTTGCTCATCTGATAGATGAGCGGGTCCTGTCAACTATAGACCCGGGTAGGGGAGGTACCAATCCGGACTATCAAGCCCCATCCCTGCCATGGACGGAAAGGAACCCCTGGATATTAAACGTGGTTGTGATCATGGCGGTCCTCATACTGGGGGTGACTATAATTAGAAAGGCTAATACACCCGGGGATTAAGGCTGGCGTTTAAGATCCAGATAATGAACTGCAGAGGCGGACATAGTTAAAGTGCCAGGCCTCACCAAAAGGAAGCCCGCTCAGTTGCGGGCTTCCTTAGCATTTCGAGCCTAGCGAGCTCAAATTGTGGTCCTGTGGGCTTCCTTAGTATTTCGAGCACATATTTATTATTATTCAAAAAATTTACTAAATTAATTTAATTTGCCAGGTCGAGAAAGGTCAGGGATAATAATTATAAGCAAGTTACATTAAGGCACTTATGGAGGGGGAATGAAGGTGAAAGACCTGGATATTTATTTGCAGCCGACTCCAAGTATTGACTGCGAGCACCCGCTGATCGTCAGAATGGTGGAGGAATTGATCCGAGGCTGCTCCGGGGACAGTGAAAAAGCAGTCCGGCTGTTTTATTACGTGCGGGATAAATGCCATTATAACATGTATGACTTGAGCGATGACCCGGATGAGTACCGATCTTCGCGGATTCTGGGGAAGGGTCAGGGTTGGTGCATGCCCAAAGCCATCCTGCTCACTTCTCTTTGTCGAGCGGCCAGGATACCCAGCCGTCTTATCCTAACTTCCATACGCAATCATAAATCACCGCCGGAAGCAGTTGAGATGATGGGAACCAATATTTTCTTCCCCCATGTTTATAATCACATTTATCTAAACAGGAGCTGGGTCAAGGCGGCTCCTACCTTTGACTATGATATCTGTGAACGGATCGGGGTAGCAGCGGTAGAATTCGATGGGATTAATGATGCAATCCTGCCCCGGCAGGATCTGGCCGGGGGCCTTTATATTGAATACCTGGAAGAGTACGGGGTATTTGCCGATGTGCCCTGGAAACTTATATCTGAAATAGGGTATAAAATATATGGAGATAACATGAGGAGCTGGTTTAAATAAGACCAGGGGGTTAGGCTAACTTACTAACTTATGTTTAGATATCTGATAAAGCATGAGTTAGAAATTAGTGTCTGACCCTCTGTGAAAGGGATGAGATGGTGATCGGCAAACACAAGAAATAAGCAGCCGGGTTAAGCTTTTTAGCCGGGGTAGTAATGTTTCGCGGGCTGATGTTTGATTCCAGCCTGGAATATGCTGCCCTGTATACCTATGCCTTGACCGGCATTCTGTTAATTACTGCACTGGTGATGGCAGTAAAAGCCCTTAAGCGAAGTGGTTAAGGGAGTTTCCCCGGGATTACTTTTTTTTACAAAAAAATATTGACAGCGGCATGAGATAAGTGTAAATTAACAACAATAATGTTATAGTTGCATACAATTGAATATTATTAGACGAGATGAGATTAGACGAGACGAGAAGAGGAGAGAACGACGAGATGAGTAGGTATGAGCAAAATGCCGGCACATTTGAGCGTGCTGGTTTTTATTTGCCCTTTTCCGGGGCCCAGGTTTTTCCTGAACCGGAAACATTTATTGCCATGGGCAAAATCTATGATTATGTCCCCATGTATGCCCGAATCAAGCTGGACCATTTTGATATGGTGAAGTATTTTGATTGCAGGAATACCGGGGAGCTGTGCTGTCTGCTGGAGAGCTTGACAGGCAGCGACAATGGGCGCTATTCTATCCTGGCGTGCAATCCCTTGCACGAGGCTTTTTCTGGCCTGAATGATCCTCAGGGTGTTTCCCTTATGCACAATTTTATAAGTTCACTGCGTACCCCCCGACCAGGTTTCCCTTTTTTTACCGGAGGGCTTATCGGCTATTGGAGCTATGAAGCTGGACTATTTTACCAGGGGCTCGAAGTTGACCCAGGGCCTGGAGCAGAACAGTTTTTCTTCATGCCGGGGGAGATATTGGTATATGATCGGCATACCAGCGTTTTGAGCGTATTCGTATGGTTGGCCGGTGCGGAAGCTGATGAAACGAGTTATGAGCGGGCCAGTCTGCGGATGGATGATATTCTCATTGAGGCCTCGGAGCATGTAAACCATAAAACGATGCAGCAAGGGGCCGGGTATGATATGAATGCTCTTGGGATCGATGAGGAATATCAGGTTAACATCGATCGAGATGGATATTGTCATATGGTGATCCAGGCTAAGGAATACATCCGGCAGGGCGACATCTTTCAGGTGGTTTTATCCCGGCGCTGGGTTAAGGAGAGTACGGCTAATCCCTGGCAGGTTTACATCAAACTGCGGGATTTGAATCCCTCACCCTATATGTTTTACCTGCAGCTGCCTGATTCTGTATTAATGGGAGCTTCACCGGAAATGCAGGTCAAGGTGCATGGGGGCAGATTGAAGAATCGGCCCATAGCCGGGACCAGAAAAGTAACCGGCATTGAAGAGCGGGATAAGGTCCTGCTGGAAGAACTGCTCCAGGATGAAAAAGAACGAGCTGAACATCTGATGCTGGTAGATCTTAGCCGTAATGATGTGGGCAGTGTATGCAAAGCAGGCAGCGTTCATCTAAACGAGTTTATGCAACCGGAAAAATATTCTCACGTTATGCACCTGGTTTCAACCGTTGAAGGGCAGCTTAAAGAAAATATATCACCGTTAGAAGCATTTCAGGCCTGTTTCCCGGCCGGCACTTTGAGCGGCGCTCCCAAACGAAAAGCTATGGAAATCATTCAGACCCTGGAGCAGGATCCCAGGGGACCTTATGGAGGTGCAGTAGGATACCTTTCATTTGATGGCAGCCTGGAGTCCTGTATAACTATAAGGGCTATTTTATATAAAACAGGTAAGTATTATCTTCAAAGCGGCGCTGGAATAGTAGCTGACTCGGACCCGGAGCAGGAACATAAGGAAACTTTAAATAAAGCCAGGGCCTTGATGCTGGCGGTAAAGGGAGCGGAGGCTGTAAAGTGATATTGATGATCGATAATTATGATTCATTTACCTATAACCTGGTACAGTATCTGGAGGAGTTTGGAGAGGAGGTGCAGGTATATAAGAACGATGCCATTACCACCAGGGAGATCATCCAGCTTAAACCAGAGGCGATAATGATCTCACCGGGACCATGCAGCCCACGGGAAGCTGGAATATCGGTGGATACCATTCGCGATTGTTATGATAAAATTCCTATCCTGGGTATCTGTCTGGGTCATCAATCCATCGGCTATGCCTTTGGAGCCCGAATAGAAATCAATTATCGTCTTATGCATGGTAAGGTCTCTAAAATATATCACGATCAGCAGACTATTTACCAGGGACTCAGTGAGCCGTTCTATGCCACCCGGTATCATTCCCTGGTAGTAGCCAGAAATTCACTTCCTAACTGTCTGGAGATAGCATCCTGCAGTGAAGAGGGTGAAATTATGGGCATCAGGCATAAATATTTTCCGGTAGAAGGAGTGCAGTTTCACCCGGAATCAATAATGACCCCGGAAGGGAAGAAGCTTTTAGGAAACTTCCTGGCCTGGATCAGGGAAGCCCCTTCTGTCCAATTATTGCAGGTAGTGGAGAATGGATTGTCGATGTGAAAATCGGCCAGCGTGGATAGGACCACCGTGTCATGCTCCAGGCCAGTAGTCTGTTCTTGTTCACCTCAGGCAGATGCAGGCTCAAAACCCTGGACAGCAAAACCTGCCCTGGGAGGCGGAGAGGAGATAAGACCAGATTAGCTTAGAAGAGAAGAGACGAGACGAGACTAGACGAGACTAGCAGAGAGGAGAGTAAGAATGTTTGATCAGTATCTGAAAAGTGTAGTTGGAGGAGAATACCTTAATGTTGAAGAGGCCTACAGCAGTGCTAAAATGCTTTTACATGATAATATTCCGGTAGTTCAGGCGGCTGCCTTCCTATCCGCCCTGCGTACCCGTAAAGAACGTGCCCTGGAGTTAGGAGGTTTTGTGCAGGCCATTTATGAAGAAGCAGTAAAGATCGATGTTGATATGGAGTTATTGGATACCTGCGGTACCGGCGGGGATGGACTGGGAACCTTCAATATTTCCACCCTGGCTGCCCTGATAGCTGCTGCTGCTGGAATTCCAGTAGCCAAACATGGAAACAAAGCCATGACCAGCAAAGTGGGAAGTGCAGATGTACTGGAGGCGCTGGGTGTCAATATAATGCTGAGTCCCGACCAGGCTCGTATGCTGTTGGAGAAGGTAGGGATCACCTTTTTATTTGCACCTCAGTACCATCCCATCCTAAAGGAAGTGGGACCCCTGAGAAGGGAAATGGGGGTAGCGACTATATTTAATTTTCTTGGTCCCTTGCTGAATCCATGTGATTTGAGCTACCAGGTAATGGGAATAGCAGATTACAGCATGCAGGAATCTATAGCCCTTACTATGAGCAAGCTGAGAAGGAAACGGGCTCTGGTCATTCACGCAGAAAATGGAATGGATGAATTTAGTCCCAGCGGCAGAACCAGGTTTTATGATATTGAGGACAGGGAGATGAAGAGGTATGATATAGACCCGATCGATCTGGGATTAGATCCAATTCCCCTGGAATCGATCCTGGGTGGGGATATTTCAGTTAATACACGCATAGCCCGGGAAGTCTTGGATGGAGCCTCCGGACCTTTTAGAGATACCGTAGTATTAAACGCTGCGGCGGCAATAATGACTGCGGGTAAGGCTCCTGGGATGAAGGAAGGAATGCAGCTGGCAGAAGAGATGATAGATTCTGGCAAGGCTAAAGCCATCCTCCTGAAGATGATCCAATACAGCCGGGATGGGGTGACCGCATGTTGAACCGGATAGCGACTGCCAAACAATTAGAAGTTCTAAGGCTTAAATCAGCGGTTGATAAAGATACTCTCATGATAAAATCAAAGAAATTTGATCTCTTTAGCGTTTTTAAGAATGATAGCAGGTTGGAAATAATAGCTGAATTAAAAAAGGCTTCTCCTATAAAAGGCGTAATTTGCAGGAGCTTCGATCACCTGGAAATAGCCAGAAAATATGAGCAGAATGGAGCTGCGGCAGTTTCGGTTATAAGCGACAGCAAGTTCTTTGATGGTAAAACAGATTATTTAAGAGAAGTAAGAGAAGAAATAGAAATACCGATCCTGCGCAAAGATTTTATTATAGATCAGATCCAGCTCTATGAAACACTCTCCCTGGGAGCGGATATGGTTTTGCTTATAGCAGCTCTGCATGATTATCAGGATTTGCTATATTTATGCGAAAAGAGTCTGGAGATTGGTCTGGAGCCATTGGTGGAGATACATGATGCCGGAGAAGCCCGGGTGGCATTAGACCTGCCCGTGCATATGATCGGTGTTAATAATCGCAATCTGCAGGATTTCACGGTAGATATAAAAAGAAGTATAGAATTAGTGAATCTGATCCCAGACTCATTCATAAAGGTAAGCGAGAGTGGAATAAGGACTTCGGAGGATCTGGCCCTGTTGGAGACCCATGGATTTGATGCGGTTTTGATCGGGGAAGCCCTGGTATCGGATCCCTGCCCTGGCCATAAGCTTAAAGAACTGCTGCAGTATGAGAGGATAAACCGATATGACCAGGGTTAAGATATGCGGGATAAAGAGCCCGGAAGAAGCCAGAATGGTTATAAATTATGGAGGCTGGGCCATGGGAGAGGTTTTTGCAGATTCTCCCCGGAAGATCATGCCGGAAGATGCGGCCAGAATCAACCGGGTGATTGGTCAGCAGATTATTAAAATAGGAGTATTTGTTAACGAGAAACTAGATTCACTTAAATATATAATGCGCAGCTGTTCTTTGGATATGGTGCAGCTGCATGGAGAAGAGTCTCCTGAATATGCGGCAGAGATAGGGATACCGGTTATAAAGAGTTTTTCGTTAGATGGGCCGGTAGACCCGGCTTATATTAGGCAGTGGCAGGTCTATGCTTACATTTTTGATACCTCCAGCAGTATTCGCCGGGGGGGCACCGGAAAAGCTTTCAACTGGCAGTGGCTGGAAGGGTTTCGGGACACTGACCGCCTGGTGCTGGCCGGCGGACTCAACCAGGGAAATGTGGAACAGGCCATCAACATGGTTCGCCCCATGGCTGTGGATGTTTCCAGCGGGGTGGAATTCCCGGCCGGAGGCAAGAGTGCTGAGAAGATCGATCGATTTATGGAGACGGTGAAAAGGGCGGATGCAATGCTTGATAGTCTATGGAAAGCGGACCATAAGCATTGTGAACATCTCTAAGACGCTAGAATCGTGAAGAGATCAATTGAAGGAGGAAAATATGGAAGCATGTAGATTAGCCGTAAGGGATAATCACCCGATGGATACCATAATTAATATACCCGGCAAAGCTGATAGTACCAGAATCGGTAAAGGATACTGCACTGTTATCGCTGGACCATGTGCAGTAGAATCACCGGAAAAATACCTGGAAATAGCTCTGCAGGTTAAAAAGATGGGAGCGCATGTACTGCGTGGCGGAGCTTTTAAACCTCGTACTTCTCCATACTCCTTTGCCGGTCTGGGCATCCAGGGCTTGAAGATTCTGGAGGAAGCCAGAGAAATAACCGGCTTACCGGTAATCACTGAGCTTATGGATATTAGAGATTTGGATCAGGTTTGCAGGTACAGTGACATTATCCAGATTGGAAGCCGTAATATGCAAAATTTCTCACTGCTCCGGGAGGTAGGGCGGGTAAATAAACCGGTTATGGTTAAGCGAGGGCTGTCGGCCACCATTGAAGAATGGCTTTTGGCTGCTGAATATGTACTGTGCGAAGGTAATAGGGAAGTAATATTATGTGAACGCGGCATTCGCACCTTTGAAGGAATGACACGCAATACGGTTGATATAGGGCAGTTGCACTATTGAAGGAATTATCGCACCTGCCCATTATCGTTGATCCCAGTCATGCCACCGGAAAACGGGAACTGGTAAAGCCTGTCGCCCTGGCCGCTCTGGCTGCCGGAGCAGACGGATTGATGATCGAGGTTCATCAGAACCCTGACCAGGCTCTATCAGACGGACCACAGTCATTAACCCCGGAGTTATTCGCCCAGGTAATTCAGGAAGTCAGGGGTTTGGCAGTCCTGAACAAGCGGATATTTCCATAGATGGGGTGAGGCTATAAGTTTGTGCCTGACCCCAAACTTCCTGTGCTATAATTTAAGCAGGGTTTTCCTGACCTGGAAAATATGGCATCATACTGCATTACTTTCCAGTCAATCAGGTATATTAATATAAAATTAATAAAAAGGGGTGGTTTTCATGGAACACAAATTACCGGATCTGCCTTATTCCTATGATGCTCTGGAACCGTATTACGATGAACAGACGGTGAGGATCCACCACGATATGCACCACAAAGGCTATGTCGATGGTTTAAACAAAGCGGAACAAGCGCTGGCCCAGGCTCGGCAGCAGGATGACTATTCCCTGGTCAAGCACTGGGAAAAGGAACTGGCTTTTCATGGTTCCGGACATATACTACATGCTCTTTTCTGGACCAATATGGCCCCGGCGGGACAGGAAGGCCCGGACGGGGAGCTTTTGGAAGGAATTAAGAAGGATTTTGGCAGTTGGGAAGCTTTCAAAAAACAGTTCAGCGCGGCAGCGGCTGCAGTAGAAGGCTCCGGTTGGGCGGTATTGGGATGGAACCCTCTCTTCCATCAGCTGGAAATACTGCAGGCAGAGAAGCACCAGAATCTTACTCAATGGGGTATCGTTCCCTTGCTGGTCCTGGATGTATGGGAACATGCTTATTATCTGAAATATCAGAACCGGCGGGCCGAATTCATTTCCGCCTGGTGGAACATCGTCAATTGGCAGGAAGTCGTTGATCGGTTTCTCAAAGCCGTTAAATAAGTTTGGTGCCTGGCACCAAACTTATTTTTTGTGGGTTAGCCGCTGGCGATCATTTCTATTTCGACTTTTACATCTCTGGGCAGTCTAGCAACCTGAACGCAGCTGCGGGCCGGGTACGGAGCGCTGAAAAAGCCGGCATAGACTTCATTCATGGCTGCGAAGTCTTCCATATCACACAAAAAAACCGTAGTTTTAATGACTTTTTCCAGACCACTGCCAGCTGATTCCAGGATATTCCTGGCATTCATGAGACACTGGGTGGTCTGTTCTGCAATGTCTGACCCGACTACCTTACCTTCCTGGTCCAGAGGTATCTGGCCGCTGGTATATATGAACTGTTCGATTTTAATGGCCTGGGAATAGGGCCCGATTGCTGCTGGGGCCGAACTGGTATGTATCGATTCCTTGGTCATGGTCTAACCACTCCTTCATTATCAGATTATCATTATTTTACATCTTTTGGTCTGCCTGTAAAATGGTTAGAAGTTCTGCATAGTTTTTTCACCAGTTTACTTAATCAGGCTTTCCCCCTTTGTGACTGTCTCTATTTCGTATAGTGAAAGGCTTTCGCTCTATCACTGAATCCCCCCTCATTAATTTTGGCCATTATTATATTCAAAGATTTCTTAACCGGCGTTTCGGCGTTTAAAAAGTATGGCAATCTTTGCGCTTCGTTGTTGTTTGTCTATAATAAGCAAGTAGTATGACCTGCATCGTATATGATCAGCGATACCAGGACATGAAATTGCGGTGAAAGGAATCCATTGATGACATAAATGTCCTCATTATGCAATAGAATATAAATGGTTTAATTTAATAATCGAGGTGTCTTAAGGTGTTTTTTACTGCAGGGGTACTGGATAGAGCATGGTATGTAGATAAGTTTATTCAAAACTGGATAAATGAAATCAGCAGTCCGGGATTGGATATATTTTTTCGGGTTGTAACCCAGTTGGGCTCTCCGGCTGCCTTCATCCTGCTGGGTCTTCTTGTCTTTCTGGCCCTGTGGTTTGGAGGTCAGATCAGGTCCGGCATGATATTGAATGGTGGACTGATAGCAGCCTGGGCAGTTATGAAATTTCTCAAGGATCTGGTGGGGAGAGAACGTCCAGCAGGTGAACAACTTACGACTGCTACAGGGATGAGTTTCCCCAGCGGTCACGCCATGCTGTCCCTGGTTTTTTATGGATTTATAGCTTACCTGCTCTTGATAAGGTCGCCATCCATATATGGAAAATTAGTTGGGTATATACTGGTGGTGATGATCGGATTGATTGGCTTGAGCAGAATATATTTGAATGTACATTATGCCACTGATGTAGCCGCAGGGTTTGTTTTAGGTTCAGTAATTCTCACCATCATGATCAAAGTGTTTCGCGGAAATAACTCCTGACCCAAAAGAAATGTTAACCTCATAGCAGGAGTGAGGTTGGGCGGCATGATGTATGAATATACTCGAATTGGCAAGTGGTTGCTGCCGTGGGATAAGGCTGATATATTAGGCACTTTTATATACTGGTTTCCAATAACAGGTATGCTTTGCTTATGCCGAGGGGCAGATGAGAGGTTGAAATTATTACATGTCTGACGGGTCTCGTGAACCAGCATGTATGTCACGAAGCGTGTCCTCATGCATCCTGCTGGATTAAGAGACCCGTCACTAAAACATCGAGCCCATCAGATTTACTGCTTCTTGAGCTGTTTTTGATAAGCTTTCCAACCAGGACATATCTTGGTATGCCACCTCCAGATCATAGCTTTAAAGCTGCGGGGGTTTTTTTCCGCCGATTTACGGAATGCACAGTTCTCACATTTTATCTCCATGATCTCAACTCCTTTACCTGGATTTTCTCCTTTTTTCAGCGTTAATACCTTTTTGCTCTTTGCGCTGTTTCTTACCTTCGTTGGAATAAATGCGCTGATTTTTTTCCTGCTGCTTTTTCCCTCCTAGATGCTCTTTTTCCAGACCCCTCATCACCACCAGGGTATGACCTTCATCAAAGGTTAAGGCAACTGGCAAATCTGATTCCCCTGGCACTACCCGGTATCCAGATTCTTTTAGTGCAGGTTCTTCATTCAGCATTTTTCTGATTTCTTTCTTTATTACTGAAAAGTTCCTGCTGCTGTGATGACCTTTGCCATGAATAATATCCAATACCTCTACTTCATTCTTTATACACCAGTTCAGATTACCCCGGGCTTTTTCCAGGGCTTCGTCCAGTGACAGGCCATGAAGGTCGACTTTTTCTAGTTTCACAATTACCTAACCCTTTCTTTTGGGTGCAAGCAAGAACCGTCCCTGCTTGCATGCTGCTATTATGGATACCGATAATGTCCGGTGATTTCCCAGCGCAGGAGTGCATCTTCTTCTTGACATATCCCGGCATTATGTATCACCAATGGGAGTCCACGTTTATTGAGCCGGTCACTGACTATGCCGCAGTGTTCGTCACCGTTGGGGAATTTCCAGTATACCACGTCTCCCCAGTTCCAATCTTCAGGATGTTGGGTCGGGTCCAGGGAAAGAGTTTTCCCATGGCGGCTCATAAATGTGACCTGGTTTGGTACCCGTCTATGATCTATATTAGGATCGGTTGCATTTAATCCCCAGTTATGAGGATAGCTTGGAAAATCCGCCAGCATATCTTCGTGGATCAGCTGCTGTATATCAATGCCGGCATTTCTAAAAGCTCTGATGACCACATCCGTACAGGCTCCCCGATCATGGGCAACGTCTCCTCCTGGATAATCGATCACCTGGTAGGAGGCATCATATAGAGTTCCCTTTTTGGCCTCTTCTCTTGCTCCCAGCAGGATAAGATCTGGCACCGTCAGCTGTCCTGCTGGTATACTCTCTACCGGGGAGGGAATATTTTGCACGCTGTTGTCAGGGATTTTGTTTTGCAGCTGGTTGCCAAGGCCAGAGAGGGATAATTCGGGCATGATAACTACCATAAACAGCAGTGCGAGTATTATTGTCAGTAGAATTAACAGATTACGAATTTTCAAAAATTATCCTCCATGTTCTATACAGGTATGGCAGCAACTATCTGCTTTTACTGTATCATGCAGCAGCAGAAAATTAAACTTATATTCTGCTCTAAAAAAAGTGTATTTTGACTGATTTAATAGATTCCTGGCAAAATTGCGGCCCGGTTTCCAGAGCTGTGATACAATAAAGAAGTTACAATGAGAAGTCTTGGTGTTAGGTTAGGTTAGGTTATAATTTTATTTATTTTAAGGTGGTTAAATTAATGACTGATATTTTCGCTGGTTTAAACCAGGAGCAGAGAGAAGCGGTTTTACATAAGGATGGTCCATGTATGGTCCTGGCTGGGGCCGGCAGCGGCAAGACCAGGGTTCTGACCAGTCGGGTGGCCAATTTGATCGACCAGGGGGTGACTCCTGATTCAATACTATCCATTACTTTTACCAATAAAGCGGCCCAGGAAATGCGTTCACGGGTTTCCGGCATGATTCCGCAATATACCGGGCAGTGGATTCAGACTTTCCATGCTGCCTGCTATCGTATTTTGAGAATGGATATTACCACTTTGGGTTACGATAAAAACTTTACCATAATGGATGATTCTGAAGGAAAAGCCCTGGTAAAGAGCATTTTGAAGGAAGAAGACGATTATGAGACTAAACCGGAGGAACTTTTATACCGGATAAAGCAGCTTAAAAACAAAAAGCAGGATCCGCAGGAGTATTTTAGAGAATTGAAACTGCCGTACGATAAGGGAGATAAATTTTACCGGGTATATCGCATCTATCAGCAACGCATGAAGGATTTGAACGCGGTAGATTTTGAGGACCTTATTATTTTATGTATTGAATTGTTCCAACAACACCCCCGGTCCCTGGAGAAGTACCAGAACTGGTTTAAATACATCATGATCGATGAATACCAGGATACCAACTATATCCAGTATCTATGGGCCAAGCTCCTGGCATTGAATCACCGCAATATGTTTATCGTAGGAGATCCGGATCAATCTATTTACAGCTGGAGAGGGGCCGAACCCTATAATATCACCCGCTTCTTTAATGATTATCCTGATGCCCGGGTGATCAAGCTGGAACAGAACTATCGTTCTACCGGCTATATATTGGAAGCGGCCAATGCCATCATAAGAAATAATAGAAGCCATGAGAATAAAAAACTATATACCAATAGAGGTAATGGAGAAAAATTGGTGCAATTTTGTGCCGTTGACAGTTTTGGCGAGGCGGCCTTCATTGCTGATACTATTGCCGAATTGGTTGACAGGGAAGGTAGAGCTTACAATGACTGCGCAGTATTTTACCGAACTCATGCCCAGTCGCGTTTGATGGAAGAGTCGCTCTTGCGCAGATATATTCCTTATAGAATAATTGGGGCCAGAAGGTTTTATGAAAGAAAAGAAGTCAAGGACATAATTGCCTATCTGAAGTTAAGTTGCAATAATAATGATCGGCTGAGTTTTGAACGAATCATCAATGTACCCCGGAGAGGGATAGGGGATAAAACAATAGAGAAGATAAAACAGATGGCGGAAGAACAGAACATTCCGCTGTTAGAGGTTCTGGCCGATCCTTCAGCTATGCCAGGAATCAATCGTAAGAAATCTGACCAGATTGAGCAGTTTTATGGAATGATAAAGTATTTTAGCAGTCTGGAGGAGTCAGGTGCACCTGTGGTGCAGATTTTGGAACAGGTAATGACTATGACCGCCTATGTAGAAGACCTGTTGAAAAATAATGCTGTAGATGCTCAGACTCGTATTGAAAACCTGCAGGAATTAAGATCTCTGGCAGTAGAGTTCGGACAGAACGGTGGCGGAGGACTTGAAGACTTCCTGGCTGAAATTGCCCTGGTGCAGGATACTGATGATACTGACCATTCGGATTCCGTTTCTCTTATGACCCTGCATGGAGCCAAGGGACTGGAGTTTCCGGTAGTATTTTTGACCGGTATGGAAGAAGGAGTATTCCCCTCTTACCGAAGTGAGACTCCAGAGGAAATGGAAGAAGAGCGGAGATTATGCTATGTAGGCATAACCAGGGCCAAGGACCGTCTATTTCTGACCAATGCGGTCTCCCGGCTCCTCTATGGTTATGAGCGCAATAATCCAGCCTCGCGTTTTGTGAAAGAGATCCCACAGGAATTGCTGGATGTACCCGAAGAAGAGGTAGTTGAATCATATACTTTTTACGAGGGTGATAAGGTAAGACATAAGAAGTTTGGAATCGGAATCATCACCAGTCTCACTGAGAATGATCTGGTAGCAGTTATAGATTTCGAAAGGGCAGGGATAAGGATGCTGCGTTTAGATATAGCCCCATTGGAGAAAATATCATAATAGACGGCAGAAACCTGGCAGCAGGTCAGGTTGAAGCCAAATACCTATTCAGCGAGAGGAGTAAGTATGAACCGGCCGGTCAGTGATATAGAAAAATTACGGGAAGAGCTCAGGATGTATGAATACCAGTATTATGTGCTGGATGACCCACTTATAAGCGATGCTGAATATGATCAACTCATGTTGGAACTCCGTAAGATGGAAGAAGACCATCCGGAACTCCTGACCAGCGATTCTCCTACTCAGAGAATTGGCGGACAGGCATTGGAGAGGTTTGGCAGTATTGTTCACCGGGCGCCTCTGTTGAGTCTGGACAATGCTTTTTCTTATAAAGATTTACTGGACTTTGATCAACGGCTAAAAAAAGAACTGGATGAAGTTTCCTATGTGGCAGAACTTAAAATAGATGGAGTTTCCATTGCTCTGACCTATGAAAACGGAATATTGATTAATGCTGCTACTCGAGGTGATGGCTTCGTGGGTGAAGATGTCACCGCCAACATAAAGACTATCAAGACTATTCCTTTAAAACTTCAAATTGCGGTGCCCCGACTTGAAGTCCGGGGTGAGATTTATATGCCCAAAGTGGAATTTCTGAGGATCAATACCGAAAAGGAAGAGAAAGGCGAAAAGATTTTTGCCAATCCTCGTAATGCTGCAGCAGGTTCTTTGAGACAGCTGAATCCCCGGATTACCGCTGAGCGCTCTCTGGCTTCATTTATCTATGACATATTATATATAGAAGGAAAAGAAGTATTAAACCAGGAAGAGGCCCTGCAAACCCTGCGCGATTTCGGTTTCAACGTTAACCCGCAGGCCAGGGTCTGTAAAGACATAGATGAGGTATTTGATTTTACCGGAGAGTTAGCAGAGGGAAGATATGATCTGCCTTATGAAATCGATGGGGTAGTAGTAAAATTGAACCCCTATGAAGGGCGTTCATTAATGGGGCAGACCGTCCGCAGTCCTCGCTGGGCGATTGCCTATAAGTTTCCAGCCGAAGAAAAAGAGACCCGGCTGCTGGAGGTAGAAGTGAATGTGGGACGAACCGGTATTATCGCTCCTACGGCCATACTCGAGCCGGTATTTATAGCTGGTACCACGGTAGGTAGGGCCAGCATGCATAATTTTGACCTGGTAGCGGAAAAAGATATTCGTATCGGAGACCGGGTCCTGATCCACAAGGCGGGGGATATTATTCCGGAAATAATCAAATCTCTTCCCGAGCTCCGGAGCGGGGAGGAGATACTTATCACACCTCCAGATTATTGCCCGGCCTGCGGCAGCGGAGTGGTAAGGCTGGATGGAGAAGTGGCCTATCGCTGCGAAAATATAAATTGTCCAGCCCGGCTGAAGGAAAGTTTAATATTTTTTGCTTCCCGGGGGTCTATGGATATTGAAGGGATGGGACCAGCCATTGTTGAACAGCTGGTAAACAGCGGACTGGTAAACAGAATAGCTGATCTATATAATCTGGATCTCGAGCAGGTGGTTTCCCTGGACCGGATGGGAAGCAAATCAGCCCAGAACTTGCTGCAGGCTATAGAAAATAGCAAAAAGCGACCTTTACACAGATTGCTTACTGCCCTGGGAATAAGGCATATAGGAGCCAAGACTGCCAGGATACTAACCCAGGAGATAACAGATATCGATGGGTTTTTTGAGGTGAGCGAAGAAGAGCTGGCTAAGATACCGGAAATAGGACCGATCATGGCAGACAGTATTGTAAAATTCTTTGCTGAACCACTCAATCAGGAGACGATTGCCCTTCTGAAACAAAAGGGCATTAACACCCGGGAAGAAAAGCTAGTTAAGAGGGAGCAACCCCTGGCTGGTAAAACTTTTGTTTTAACGGGTACATTGCAGACCATGACCCGGAGCCAGGCGGGTGAAGCTATTCAAGAACTGGGTGGGAAAGTTAGCGGCAGTGTGAGCAAAAAAACCGATTATGTTGTAGCTGGTGAATCCCCGGGCAGTAAATATGATAAAGCCGTAGAGCTGGGGGTAAGCATCCTGGACGAACCCCAATTCCTAATTAAGTTAGGTGCCTGGCACCAAACTTAATGCTATAATTATTACAAAAAGGTGGTAATTATGGCAAGAAAACCCAGGATGGAATACGAGGATGCTGTGTACCATGTCATAAATCGGGGTAATAATCAAGAAAACATATTCGAGCAGGATCAAGAAAAATTATGTCTTATTAGGCTCTTAGAAAAAGTGGTGAAGGTTGACGGAGCAGAAATATTTGCGTATGTGGTGATGATCAATCATTACCACATTGCTATGCGAACATGCATGGAACCACTTAGCAAAATAATGCATCGTATTAATTCACATTACAGCCGTTATTATAATGAAAAGCATCGACGAACAGGTCATGTTTTCCAGGGAAGATATAAAGCCATTCCCATTCAAGACGATAACTATCTGCTGGCAGTGATACGGTATATTCATAATAATCCTATAAGAGCTGGACTTTGCTCTGGAGTTGAAAATTATACATGGAGTAGTGATGCTCATTACCGTCAGCATAGTACAGGATTTATCAATACCGACTTATTATTGGGATCACTTACTAATAACTATCAGAATGCTTTATATGAATATGATGCTTTTATGAAACAAGAAGATAAGATGGATCACTCTAATATAAATCGTATGGGTGAAAAGGTTTGTAATGAGGAGATTGATGGCGATAGAAAAAATATTTTTCGCAGGCCTCTGAATGAAATTTTATTAGCTACCGGTATTGATCAACAGGGATATGGAGAGATAATCCAGGGCCAAAGAAGACGCGAACTGATTCCTTATAAAGTATTCTATGCTCAGGAAGCGTTCAAAGCGGGGCATTCCATAAAAGAAATCAGCCGATTCATAAACATTTCAGAGACTGCGGTCAGGAAATACCTAAAATAAGTTTGGTGCCTGGCACCGAACTTAATGATTAGAAAATAAGTTCGGTGCCAGGCACCAAACTTATGGTAAAATATTTAGTTAAGCACATGGCTTTTTGGTATAATAATGCACATGGGTCTTTAATGAACAGGGAGGTAATGACATGGCTCTAAGTATACAGGAGGTGCAGCATGTGGCACTTCTAGCCCGGTTGAATCTACGGGAGGAAGAGCAGGTAAAATATGCTGAACAGCTGAGTTCTATTTTGCAATACGCAGAGAAGTTAAACGAACTTGATACCGATGGGGTGGAACCCCTGGATCATATACTGCCGGTATTCAATGTATTCCGGGAGGATAAAGTGAAGCCTGGTCCAGATAGGGAGGAAATACTTGCTAATGCTCCTCTGGTAGAAGATGGACAATATAAAGTTCCGAAAATAATTTAAGGGGTGCTTACGGGTGGATTTGTATGAATTGACGCTGCATGAACTGCAGGAAAAACTACATAGTAAAAAGGTTTCATCTGAAGAAATAGTTAAGTCGGTATTTGCTCGTGTAAAAAAGGTGGAAGATAAGATCCAGGCTTTTATAACCCTGGACGAGGAGGGCGCTCTGGACTTAGCCCGAAAGTGTGATGCCAGGGCTGATTTTTCCAGTATAGCTGGTATACCCTATGGGTTAAAAGACATTATCTGTACTCAGGGTATGAAGACTACCTGTGCTTCAAAAATTCTGGAAAACTTTGTACCATTCTATGACGCCACGGTAGCCTCCCGCCTCAAGGAAGCTGGAGGAGTCCTGGTAGGCAAACTCAACATGGACGAGTTTGCCATGGGGTCATCCACTGAGCAATCGGCATTTTTCCCGACCAGAAACCCCTGGGATCCCGAGCGGGTTCCGGGTGGATCATCAGGAGGCTCAGCGGCAGCTGTAGCCGCCTGCGAAATTCCTTTTGCCCTGGGAACTGATACCGGAGGTTCAATTCGGCAGCCAGCTTCGTTCTGTGGAGTGGTAGGACTTAAACCGACCTATGGCCGGGTTTCCCGTTATGGAGTGATAGCCTATGCTTCATCTCTGGATCAGGTTGGTGTATTCAGCCGGGAGGTCAAAGACTGTGCTTTGGTTCTAAATATAATTGCAGGAGGAGATCCTCTGGATTCGACCTGTGTAGATATAGAAAAACCTGATTATACAGCTTTCTTAAAAGATGATATCAAAGGTTTAAAAATAGCCTATCCCCGGGAGTATTTCCAGGAGGGAATAGAGCAGGGGATAAAGGATACGATCAAGCAAGCGTTGCTGAAGTATGAAGAACTTGGTGCAATAGTTGAGGAAGTATCACTTCCCCACAGCGAATATGCTCTGCCTGCATATTATCTGGTGGCTCCTGCCGAAGCCAGTGCCAATCTAGCCAGGTTTGATGGAGTAAGGTACGGCAGACGTGATTTTGAAGCGGAAAATGTCATACAAATGTTTTCCTCCACCCGGGCGGAAGGTTTTGGAGATGAGGTTAAAATGAGGATCATGCTGGGGACGTATGCCTTAAGTTCAGGTTATTATGATGCATATTACCTGAAAGCCTTAAAAGTAAGAAGATTGATCAAAAACGATTTTGATAAAGTATTCAACGATTTTGATATGATAGTTTCGCCGACCACACCAACTACGGCTTTTAGGCTGGGAGAGCATACCGGGGATCCACTTACTTTATATATGAATGATATATTAACTGTCCCCGTCAACATGGCTGGTCTGCCCGGCATGTCCATACCGTGTGGATTCGTAGAGGGTCTGCCGGTAGGTATGCAGTTGATCGGAAAGCCATTTGACGAGGGAACCTTGATAAGGGCCGCCTATGCTTTTGAGCAAAATACTGGCTATCATACTGCTAAACCGGATTTGGGGGTGATATAAGATGAGTAGAGATTTTGAGACAGTTATTGGCCTGGAAGTTCACGTGGAGCTGAAAACCAGGAGTAAAATATTCTGTTCTTGTTCCAATGAATTCGGAGCGAAACCTAACACGAACGTCTGTCCGATCTGTTCCGGTTTTCCCGGCATGCTTCCGGTTTTAAATGAGCAGGTGGTAGACTATGCTATCAAGTCCGGGCTGGCATTAAATTGCGAGATAGCTGATTACTGTAAATTTGATCGTAAGAATTATTTTTATCCGGACCTTCCCAAGGCTTATCAGATATCCCAGTATGATCTGCCGATATGTAAACAAGGATACCTTGATATAGAGGTTGATGGTGAAAAGAAACGGATTGGGATAACTCGTGCGCATTTGGAGGAAGATGCTGGAAAATTGGTGCACCAGGGAACAATTACCTCTACTACCTTTTCACTGGTCGATTTAAACCGGTCTAGTGTACCATTGCTGGAAATCGTATCGGAACCTGATCTGCGCAGTGCGCAGGAGGCCCGAGCCTATATGGAAAAGTTACGGTCCCTGCTGTTGTTCGCGGGAGTATCAGATTGCAAAATGGAAGAAGGATCTTTGAGATGTGATGCCAATGTATCAGTTCGTCCGTATGGGCAGAAAGAGCTGGGTACCCGGGCAGAGATCAAGAATTTAAATTCTTTTAAAGCCATGGAAAAAGCTATTGAGTACGAAGTGCGCCGACAGATAGAAGCCATTGAAGACGGAGAGGAGATAATTCAGGAAACCCGTACCTGGGAGGAAGAACGGCAGATAACGCGTTCTATGCGCTCCAAAGAAGAAGCTCATGATTATCGCTATTTTCCTGAACCTGATTTACCTCCCCTGAGGATCAGCCGGGAGTGGGTAGAAAGGATCCTTCAGAGCCTGCCTGAAATGCCAGAGAAGGCTAGAGAGAGGCTTATGAAAGAATATAGTTTATCAGAATATGACGCCAACCTGCTGACCCTGACTCCGGATTACCTGGCATTTTTTGATGAATGCACTTTATATTATAAAGATGGTAAAATCATTTCCAACTGGATGATGGGAGAATTGAACAGACTCTTGAATCAAAAGAATCTGGATATTGCGGAATGCCGGATAAAACCTGCTGCTCTGGCTGATATGCTGAAGCTTATCGATGAGGGCAGGATAAGCGGCAAGATGGCCAAAGATGTGTTTGAGGCCATGTTTGAAACCGGGGCCGAAGCAGAGCAGATTATCAAGGAAAAGGGTATGGAGCAGATTTCTGATGAGGCTGCACTGGAAACCATAATCCAGGAGGTTATCGATAAGAATCCCGGGGTTGTTGATGATTACCGGAATGGTAAGAAAAAAGCCACCGGGTTCCTGGTAGGGCAGGTTATGCAGGCTACAAAAGGGCAGGCTAATCCGACCCTGGTTAATAAGATCCTGGCCGAGAAACTCAATCACTGATTTGCCAGCTCAAATTTAGAGCACTATTATCAGGCTGTTCTATTTTCATAACTGTGATAAAATTATAAGGTTAAAAATATTTCTTAAGCCTTTGTAGGGAGAGGAGTTTGATTATGAAATACGATTGGTCAACGAATGACTGGTTTAAGCAAGAAGGAGCAAAAATACATATTGTCGATACTACCTTACGGGATGGGGAGCAGACTGCAGGAGTAGTATTTGCCAATGCTGAAAAAACAAGAATAGCCAAATATCTGGATCAGATGGGGGTTGATCAGATAGAAGCTGGTATTCCGGTCATGGGCGGGTTTGAAAAGGAATGTATTAAACAGATCGTTAATATGGGTCTTAAAGCAAGCATAATGGCATGGAATAGGGCATCGATCTCTGATATAGAGCAATCCATATGCTGCGGAGTTGATGCCGTAGCTATATCGATATCTACCTCAGATATCCATATCCAGCATAAACTGCAGACTACCCATCAGGATGTCTTGAAACGGATGTCCGATTCGACCAAGTTTGCTAAAGATAATAATTTATACGTATCTGTAAATGCTGAGGATGCTTCTCGTTCCGGTATAGAATTTCTTACCGAGTTCGCTCTGGTAGCCAAGCATGCCGGTGCCGATCGGCTGCGCTTTTGTGATACCGTGGGAACCCTGACTCCGGTGAACACTTACCGTTACATAAAGACTTTAAAAGATGTTACCGGTCTGGATATAGAGATGCACACCCACAATGATTTCGGTATGGCTACTGCCAATGCTCTGGCTGGGATCTATGCGGGGGCTAATTATATCGGGGTGACTGTTAATGGTCTGGGTGAAAGGGCGGGTAATACATGTCTACAGGAGATGATCATGGTAATAAAATACCTGCTCAATATGGATGTCAAATATGACACCACCCTGTTTAGAGAAGTTGCAGAATATGTAGCTGCAGCCTCCGGCCGGGAACTGCCGGTTAACAAGCCTATTGTCGGCCTTAATATTTTTGCCCATGAATCGGGGATCCATGGAGACGGAGTTCTTAAAAATCCTTTGACCTATGAGGTGTTCACCCCTGAAGAAGTCGGTCTGGAACGACAGATAGTAATAGGGAAACACTCGGGTTCAGCAGCCATAAGGGCGAAATTCCTCCATGAATATGGGGTGGAATTGTCTCATGAGTCCTCTGACCAGATACTGGTTAGAGTCCGGCAGCTGGCCATAGACTTAAAAAGGTCGTTATTTGATAAAGAGCTGGTATATATTTTTGAAGAGTACAAAAAAGAGAGAGGGGACAGCTAGGTGGGAAAGACGATTGCAGAAAAAATTCTTTCAACTAAGAGTAAGCGAGATGTCAGAGCAAATGATATCGTAATTGCCGATCTGGATTTTACTATGGGACAGGATGGAACATCCGGATTGGCCATCAGGGCCTTTGATGAAATGAACGCAGCTAGAGTCTTTGATCCTTCCCGGGTAGCGATGGTAATAGACCACAGTGCTCCTAGCCCGCTGGAGGGTGTCTCAGCCCTGCATCAGCAGATGAGGACTTTTGCCAGTAATCAGGGTATAAATTTCTATGATATCGGAGATGGGGTGTGCCATCAACTGGTTCCCGAGCAGGGCCATGTAGTTCCGGGGGATCTGGTTATCGGCGCTGATTCTCATACCTGTACTTATGGTGCGATCAATGTATTTTCTACCGGAGTAGGGTCAACCGACCTGGCGGCGGGTATCATATCGGGTAAGCTGTGGTTCAAAGTGCCGGAAACAATAAAATTCGTATTAAACGGTACTCTGCCCAGAGGAGTTTATTCAAAAGACCTTATACTATATTTGATTGGTGACATTACGGCAGATGGGGCTACCTATATGGCAGCTGAATATACAGGTCAGGCTATAGAGGATTTATCCGTAGAAGCCAGATTTACCATCAGCAACATGGCTATCGAAATGGGAGCCAAGTGCGGCCTTATGGAAGCTGACGCCAAAACCATAGCCTGGGTCAAAGAGCACAGCAAGAAAGAATTTGAACCGGTACAAGCTGATGCAGATGCAGCATATGCAAAGGTTTTGGAATACGATGTATCTAACCTCGAACCTCAGGTAGCCAGGCCTCATACGGTGGATAATGTGGCTCCGATCAGTGTGGTGGCAGGTACGCCGATACATCAGGGTTTCATTGGCACCTGTACTAATGGCAGAATCGAAGACCTGCGCATTGGCGCTGAAATATTAAAAGGGAAAAAAATAGCTAAGAATACTAGACTGATAGTTGCGCCTTCATCCCGACAGGTCATGCTGCAGGCATTGAAGGAAGGGCTGATCGAGATATTCGTTGAATCGGGTGCTGCTGTAGTGACTCCCGGTTGTGGACCATGTGTAGGCACTCATAATGGAGTACCTTCCGATGGAGAAAACGTTATTTCAACTGCTAATCGTAATTTTAAAGGAAGAATGGGTAATAACAAGGCTTTTGTTTACCTGGGATCACCCGCTACCGTGGCTGCATCAGTATTAACCGGGAAGTTAACCGATCCCCGGGAATTCTTAAAATAGATTAGGAGGAGCAATATGAGCTTGACAGGTAAAGTCCACAAGTTTGGCGATGATGTAAATACCGATTACATAATTTCAGGGCGTTATAAATTTAAAACTCTGGATATGAGAGAACTGGCTAAACATGTCATGGAAGATCTGGATCCGGAATTTTATTCCCATGTAGATAAAGGCGATTTCATTGTCGCCGGAAAGAATTTTGGCTGCGGTTCTTCCCGTGAACAGGCTCCGCTGGCCATAATCAATGCAGATATAAGTGCTGTTATCGCTAAATCATTTGCCAGGATATTCTATCGTAATTGTATCAATACCGGACTGCCACTGGTAGAATGCGATACTGATCAAATAGATCCCGGCGATGAACTGGAAGTGAATCTCAAAGACGGAATTCTATATAATAAGACCAGCGGGGTGGAGATTCCAATAACTCCGCTTCCGCCAGTGATGCTCAAAATATTGTCAGAAGGCGGATTAGTAGAACATTTCAAAAAACATGGGACATTTAATCTGGATTAAGTGGAAAATGATCAATAGGAGCTCAAACTGTAAAAAAAGGAGATTGGCTGATGACTAAAACAATAGAAAAACAGGGAGAAAAAATTACTGTCGATAATGGCATTTTAAATGTACCTGATCATCCCATAATACCTTTTATAGAAGGCGATGGGACTGGACCTGATATCTGGGCGGCTGCATCCCGGGTTTTAGATGCAGCGGTAGAAAAAGCTTATGCAGGCAGGAAATCTATAGTGTGGCACGAGGTGTTGGCTGGAGAAAAGGCTTTCAACGCTAATGGAGAGTGGTTGCCGGCTGAGACTCTGGATGCTATCAGAGAGTATATCATTGCTATCAAGGGGCCCTTGACTACACCCATTGGAGGCGGAATACGCTCCTTAAACGTTGCGTTAAGACAGGAGCTCGATCTCTATACCTGCCTCAGACCAGTCAGGTATTTTCCCGGAGTGCCCTCGCCGGTAAAGAGACCGGAAGATGTCAATATGGTTATTTTCCGTGAGAATACGGAAGATATTTATGCGGGAATAGAATATGCTTCTGATTCATCTGAAGCCAAAGAATTAATTGATTTTCTACAGAATAAATTAGGAGTAAAGAACATAAGATTTCCCGGGACTTCCGGGATTGGGATAAAACCTGTTTCAGAGGAAGGAAGTAAGCGTCTGGTAAGAGCAGCCATCAACCATGCAATCGAAAAAGGAAGAAAAAGTGTTACCCTGGTTCATAAGGGTAACATTATGAAATATACTGAAGGTTCTTTTAAACAATGGGGCTATGACCTGGCTGAAGCTGAATTTGCCGATGAAACTTTTACCTGGGATCAGTATGACCGGATCAAAGAAAAAGAAGGGGAGAAGGCTGCTAACGCTGCTCAAGCACAGGCCGAAGCCGAGGGCAAAATTATCGTTAAAGACGCTATTGCGGATATTTTCCTGCAGCAGGTTCTCACCCGGCCTACCGAGTTTGAAGTTGTAGCAACCCTGAACTTGAATGGAGATTATGCTTCCGATGCTCTGGCAGCTCAGGTAGGTGGTATAGGTATTGCACCCGGTGCCAACATCAATTATGTTACCGGGCATGCCATATTTGAAGCTACCCATGGAACAGCGCCCAAGTATGCAGGCCTGGATAAGGTCAATCCATCCTCGGTCATACTCTCCGGTGAAATGATGCTGCGGCACCTGCAGTGGCATGAGGCAGCCGATCTAATCATATCATCTATGGAAAAGACTATCGCCAGCAAGGTAGTGACCTACGATTTCGCACGGCTAATGGAAGGGGCCACCGAAGTAAAGTGTTCAGAATTTGCAGATAATTTGATCAAGAACATGCAGTAATTATTGGTGAATGCATTAGCGGCAGGAAGTAAGGGGAGGACAGTATCTGTATGAAGATAATCGAGTTTTATAAGCTGTCTGAAAAACCTGTGCTTTCTCTGGAAATCTTTCCGCCCCATACTAGCTATCCAGTTGAGTCTTTGTTCGAGACGGTGGAAGAGCTTAGAGATTTAGAACCGGATTTTATAAGCGTTACCTATGGGGCAGGAGGCAGTACCAGAGATAGAACGGTAGAAATTGCCTCCAGTATAAAAAGCGATTTTGGGATAGAAACCCTGGCTCATTTGACCTGTATGGCTCACAGCAAACAGGAAGTAGATCATATACTGGAAACACTCTGGGATAGAGGGATAAGGAACATTATGGCATTGAGAGGTGATCCGCCGGCAGATCTGGAGAACCTGGACCTGCTTAAGAGAGAATATCACTATGCCCGGGAGCTGATAGAGGAAGCCAGGAAAAAGGCTGACTTTGGAATAGCAGCCGCCGCCTATCCAGAAGGCCATCCGGAATGTCAAAAACTAAGCGATGATATAATACATCTCAAGCAGAAAGTCGATGCGGGTGTAGATGTTCTAATCAGCCAGCTCTTTTTTGATAATAGAAAGTTCTACGATTTTATTGACCGCAGTCTGCAGATAGGAATAAATTGCCCCATAGTACCTGGTATTATGCCGGTATTAAATGCAAAACAGATCCAGAGAATGATTACTCTCTCTGGGGCATCAGTACCCTCAGATCTGCTGAAATTGCTGGACAGATACGATGACCGCCCGGAGGAAATGGAAAAGGCCGGGATAGAATATGCCAGCCGCCAGGTGGAAGATCTATTGACTAATCGGGTAGCTGGAATCCATATGTACACCATGAATAAATCCAAACAGATCAAAGAGATCGTAAAAAACGCAGGATTATAATTTCAAGGGGACGGGGTTGTTGACAACATTTGGGTATGAGGTATGATCATACGCTTGATAATGTTGTCAACAACCCCGTCCCCTTGACAAGTTAGGCGCCTAGTTTTTTGTATAAATCACATAGTTGTGAAAAGGAATTAGTAATGGCATGTGGTTCGTTTTTTCCGGCTGCCTGCTCGATTTTAGCTGCGGTAGAGGATATTTCGTGAAATCCGTATAAGCCAGCACTGCCTTTAATATCATGGCTGATGCTTTTCACTTCCTGGATGTCATTGTTTTTAACTGCCGTATCCAAGTCATTGATAGAATCACACAGGGAGTCAAGAAATTCCGGTATTAATTTTGCTATTAAGTCGGTCTCTGTATCATAAGAACTGCTGGGAATATTTTTTAAGCACTTATTGATCTCATAGACTAACTCCTCGGCTTTGAAGGGCTTCGGGATATAGGCATTGCAGCCGCAACTCAGGCATTTTTCCCGGGCCTCGATGGTTGAGTTGGCGGTGATAGCTATGACTGGCAAGGAAGAAAACTCATGATGGCTGCGGATGAGCAGCGTTGTTTCATATCCATCCATTAAAGGCATCTGCATATCCATAAGGATCAGATCGTAAGTATTCTTATCCAGCATTTCCAAGCATTGTACTCCATTACTGGCAGCTGCCGCTTGAAAGCCATAATCATGTAGTATCTGACATATAATTTTTTGGGTTAATTGGTTATCATCTACAACCAGAATGTTTACAGGGGTAAAACCTAACACCAGATCATCAGCCAGGTCATGGGGCAGGGTTTTATTTTCCGCGTCTGGCCGTGGTTGGGATGTTATATCTTCAACAGGAAGTTTTATATAAAAGGTGGAGCCCTTACCTGTCTCGCTCTCTATCCATAGTTCACCATTCATCAATTCAACCAGTTCTTTACAGAGATATAAACCTAATCCAGTACCTTCATAAGCGCGGGAGGCCGAATTATCAACCTGGGTAAAAGGAGAAAATATCTTGCTTAATTGGTCTTCAGGGATACCTATCCCGGTGTCTTTTATTGATATGGTAATCCAGGAGGATGAGCTGCTTTTAGTATAATCGAGCTGGCATATGATGCCGCCCTGTTCAGTAAACTTTACCGCATTATATATGATATTAAGTAATATTTGCTGTAGTTTGTCATGGTCAACGACTACATGATCAGGCAGAGCATGGTCAACCTGGATATCGATGCTTAATCCCTTGTCCCTTAAAGACGGATATAATGTGCCTAAGATTTGCTCCAGGATATTTCGTATATTGCATTCTACTGGATGGCATACTGCCATTCCCAGCTCCATCCTGGATACATCCAATATCTTATTTATGATTTCAAGTAATTGTTCTCCACAATCACTAATGATCTTGATGTTTTCAGTCTCAAAACCGGGCACAGAATTGCGCTCCAGGAGTTCCACTGCGCCCAGTATTCCTATCAAGGGAGTTCTCAGCTCATGGCTCACATTAGCCAGGAATTGATTCTTGGCCATATTGGCCGCCTGAGCATCTTTGCGGCTTTGGATCAGTGCGGTGATATCGTTTGAAAACATAATTATGCCTAAAACTACTTCATATCTACAGATCGGATAAATATGGTGCAAATAAGTTTTACCTTCCCCATTTATGTGCAGGGTTTGTTGGCCCTGCCATTCCAAACCATACAGTAGAGCATTTTTAATGCCGGTAAGCTGACTTTTTTCAAACGGAGATTCCTTTGCTAATGTTTCTTCAGTAAACATCTTGTCTTTTTCAATACCGAACAAATGACAGGCACTTTTATTATGGTAGATGACCTTGCTATGGCGGTCTAAAATAAACACGCTGTCAGGCATACAATTGAATGCTTGAACATAAATATCAGACGGTTCGTACAGTGGGCCATGAAGTAGATTATTGGAGATAGAGGTATCAAGCTTTTTGCGAACCTCCTGCAGCTGCAGCTGATAGATCAAAACGAATAATGATGAGATCATCACGGCCAGGGTAGGAATAATTATAAACTGTCGACTTTCCAAAAGCTGTGGCGAATATATAAACAAATAATTTGTTGTTAGAGTGATCAGGACAAGAGCCAGGATAATGTAATTTATTCTTTTTACTGCCATCATCCTACACCTCCCCGAAACATAAAGTATAATGGGAATAATTGTTATGTATAACTAAGATACACCATACAGCTGGAAAAACTTGTCTTCTTATGAGATTAAAATAACGATATTTTTATGTTTTTAAGCCGAATTGTGTAAAAACGGCCCTATTATTATGGTCTTATGTAAATTTTGGCATCGACAAAATAAGCAAGAACGTGTGGACAGCTGAAGAAGACAAATTTTGGGGAAGAAATTTGCAAGAAATGGAATTATTATTCGTATGAAGAATATAGGTTTGATATGGTACAGGCTTAATACTATTTCAACCTCTAACCTACCCACTCCATTATCATCCGAAATTGCTGCTGGCAGCAGGTCGATATTCTGGCCTGATACGGTGTGAATGAGGTCGAAAATTGAGCAGGCGGCAGGATTTTACCATGACGAAAGTGAATCTATAAACTTAGTATTTAAATCGGAGGTGCAGCAATTTGACAAAAATAAGGTATGCAACAACAGGTTTGATCATTGCAGCGGTGATAATAGTTTTTACGGCGGTCAGTTTTATAGGTCCCATAACCGCAGATGCCCAGCAGGTAATTAAGATATTTATTAATGGCAGTGAAGTATATTCGGATGTTCAGCCAATAATCATAAATAGCCGTACCATGGTGCCAATCAGAGCTATAAGTGAAGGTCTGGGCATGGATGTGGAATGGGATGCATTAAACCGGCACGTCATTATATCTAATCCCGCATTGGATCTTATCGATGAAAACAGTGAAGCAGATGTCATACCGAAAGATGGACAGCTGTCTATAATGGGTAGTTCTGCCGTCAGTGCCGAGGCACTTAGACAATTGATGCTGGCGAACAATCCTCAGGCTCCCGCCGATCTACCAGAGTTATACCTGCAGATTGCCAGGGATTATGGTATAAGGGGAGATGTTGCTTTCTGTCAGGCCGCCAAAGAGACCGGATGGTGGAAATATGGGGGGTTAGTGCAGCCTTATCAGAATAACTATTGTGGATTAAGCGCTACTGGTGCTGCAGCTACGGGCAGCGAAGATCTGCGTGGAGCTGATCCTTTCCGGGTATGGTTTACTGAAGGTGTACATGGGGCTATTTTTAAAACCCGCGCCGATGGTGTAGAGGCTCATATTCAGCATCTATATGCCTATGCCAGTAAATCGTCCCTTCCTGCCGGCAAGACTTTAGTTGATCCCAGGTTTGTGCTGGTTAGCCGGGGGATAGCCAGTACATGGAGCGACCTTGACGGCAGATGGGCCGTTCCGGGTATAGGTTATGGACAGAGTATAATGAATGACTATTATGCACGGATAGCACAGAACAACAGTACTCAGACCAAAACCTTGACTCAGGCCGAGAAGATAGAACAGCTGGAAAAAGAAAACCAGTTATTGAAACTAGAAATCCTGCGTTTACAAAAACTAGCTCAATAATGATCAGCGGTTTAGACTTATGAAAAATATAAAAAGAGGCTATCAGGGTAAAGGGATAGCCTCTTTTGCATATATAGTAATCTTTATTATTATTTTAAGGCGGCAGCTTTTCTATGCCATGGTCCAAAAGGAGCTCCTACTGGCAGAACAGTATATCCATAGTGAGTATTAAGTACTGTAGCCGCAGAACCATAGAAAGACATCATGGCAATACAAAATTCTGAATAGGCAGCCAGCTCATGCCAGAATTCTCCACCCCAGCCCAGGGTGCTCATAAAGAGGCCCAGGAACAGCAAGTCGATCAAAAAGAAAATTATAAAGAGAACTTTATTTGCTCCCATTGCTCCTACCGTCATAAACATGGTGAAGATAAAATAACCCAAAAATGCAAAACCGAGCTGGTGAATATCACCGGTTACGCCTTCAGCCACTCCAATAGTACCATTAGACATCATCCAGGTAGCAGCTACAGCAAACCAGAAAAAGCCATATCCACAAAAAGCGGTAGCCCCAAAGGTGTTATTGTGTTTAAAGTCATAGAGGCCTGCCACGAACTGGGCCGTGGCTCCTAAAAACAGAGCCCAGGGTATAATGTATAGAGTGCCATCAGTTATTCCTAACTTTTGTGACGAAGCTACCAGGGTGACCATAGCAAGACCTAATAATCCAAGAGGAGACGGATTTGCGACAGTCTCCTGTATGTGTCCAGATACCTTTACTTCCTTTAATTCAGCCATAATTTCCTCCCCCAAAATACTATATTCCCCCCATAGTTTAAATAAACTTATTTATTCACTCCCTTCTGATGGATTTATGAGAGTCAAAAAAAACAACAGTGATTAATATTCAACATTTTCTCTTAAAATCCTGTCTGGTTTGTGATTATTTTCTTAATAAACTTTGCTTAGGTCGGTAATATACCTAATTATCCGACCGAAATTTTACATTAGAACCTGAAATAATAAATAAATGAAACAATATGGACCTTAGAAGCCATTATAATTACAAATTTACCCTGTTATTAATATAATTGGACAATTTTGAATATTTAATCTTTTATCAACAAAAAGGATATACGGTGGTGATATTAGAATATAGAAATTAACAGAATTATGTTGTTTTACTGTCGTATGATGACGGATTCTAATCAGTATCAATGGGAAAGGCTTATGACAGGTTTGTGGAAAAATAAATAAATATAAGACCATGTAGATCTGTCAGTAGAGAGTCTTTCTGGTATGGGGGTGATTGGGGAGAAATATACTGGCACATTATTTAGTATGTCAGGGGGAAATCTTGTCATGTTGTTTTAACCAGAGGGATTCTTTTTATGCTTTTGTATTAATTAAGGGGTAATACAAAATGTTTTAAGGATTACCTTTATATTAGAGGGGGTTTAATAGATGGCTGCTAATTTTGCGTATCTAAATACTAGAGATTTGGAATTTATCCTTCAGGAATGGCTTCCCACCGAGGAAGTATTTGCTTATCCCAAGTTTGCCGATTACTATTCTAAAGACGATGTAAAATCAGTTCTGGCTCCAATTCTAAAAATGTGTAAAGAGGTTATTGAACCGACTAACACCGATGGTGAAGAAAACCCGGTAAAATTCGAAAACGGAAAAGTAACCTGTTCACCTTCCTTTGGGCCTTTATTCCATCAACTACAGGAAGAGGGCTGGGGTACCAGCAACATAGATCATTCTGAAGATGCTATGGTTCTTCCTCATATCTTACATTCAACTGTCTGGGAACTCATCGGTGCTGCCAATCCGACTTTTTGCCCAACTATCATATTGACCAGTGGAGCTGCCGGTTTGATCCAGAGTTATGGTGATGACAAATTGAAAGCCAAATTCCTGCCCAAAATGATGGATGGGACCTGGTCTGGTACCATGTGCCTGACCGAACCCAGTGCAGGTTCTGATGTAGGAGATATTTTATCCAGAGCCTATCCTACTGATGATCCCAGGATTTTTAAGATTAAAGGCAATAAGATTTTTATAACCTTTGGAGACAATGATTTTACAGAAAATATCATTCACCTGTATCTGGCCCGGGTAGAAGGCGCAAAACCTGGAACCGGAGGCATCTCACTGTTTGTAGTACCCAAATACTGGGTAAATGAGGACGGTAGTTTTGAACCCAACGATGTAGAGACCACCGGTGCTGAACATAAGATGGGACAGCATGGTTCTGTTACTGCATCCTTGAGTTTTGGTGAAAACAATGCCTGTCGGGGATGGCTGCTGGGTAAGAACCCATTAGAGAACGAAGGCAAGGGCGAAGGTATGGGACAGATGTTCCAGATGATGAACGAAGCCCGCATGGAAACCGGTCATATGGCACTGTCATGTATTGCCAATGCCATGTATAATGCTCGTGATTATGCCAAAGATAGAATACAGGGCCGCCTGCTGACCAATCCCAAGGCTGGACGTACCGCAATAATCAATCACGAAGACATCCGCCGGACTCTGCTTTTAGGTAAAGCTCATGCTGAAGCTATCAGGGCTATGTTCTATAAGACCTATATGGCATTTGATATTCGTGAACACGATCCCAATCCCGAAAGGAAAAAAGCTGCCAATGATCTAATAGAAATTACTACTCCATTATGCAAAGCATATCCCACCGATGAAGGCTGGTGGCTGTGTGCTGAAGCGATCCAGGCTTATGGTGGATATGGATACTGTGAGGAATATCCTGTAGCCCAGATTGCTAGAGATATAAAAATCTATTCTATCTGGGAAGGCACTAACTTTATCCAGTCCCTGGATCTGTGCGGACGGAAGATGACCATGGGTAAAGGAGTTCCATTCCAGAATTTCATGAAAGAAATGTATGATTTTTACGAAGCGAATAAAGATAATGAAACCCTGAAAAAGGAATTCGAGGTGTTCATAAAGGCATTTAAGGCTATGAACAAGACTCTGCAGATCATGCAGGGATATCTGGGCAAAGGCGATTTCAGTATGATGCCGTTGTATTCCCGTCGGATTCTAACGGCTCTGTCTCAGCTCTATGCAGGCAGATGCATACTCGATCAGGCTGTACTGGCAGCCCAGAAAGCCAATGAACTGGGATCTGATCATTACGATTATAACTTCTATACCGGCAAAGTATTGTCCGCCAGGTATTATCTGCTGAACGTGGTGCCTAACGTGTGGTTATTGACTGACATTGTTGAGTTAGGAGACCGTTCCGCCCTGGAGATTCCTCTGGAATCTTTCGACTATTAAAACTGCTGAAGTTATCTGATAAGAATAATAAGTTAGGTGCCTGGCACCTAACTTATTTTTTTGGGCAAAAAAAAAGCCGGCCGGTGGGCGGCTTTGCTCATTATTTATACTAAAAATATAAATGGGAGCATATAGATTTGGAAGGGAAAGTCACAGGTGAACAATAAAGTTAATTGTCAAATTAATTGTGAACTTATAAATATGGGTGTAAAATTTAGCACCTGACAAATGTTTATCAGATCATAAATTTGAATTTGCCGGGTATCTAACTTTATTGGTTTACCTGATAACAATTTATGAAATGAAAGCGAGAAAGGTTACAGGTGAAAGAAACATTTTATAAAATAGGTGAGGTATCTGAAATGCTTCAAATCGAACAGCATACCCTCAGGTATTTGGAGCATACCCTCAGGTTAAAAATAAAAAGGGATGAACGGGGTGATCGGCTTTACAGTGAAAGAGATGTCGATACCCTGCGTTTGGTTTTACAGCTTAAAGAGAAGGGATTGAATACTACTGCCATTAAGATGGCCCTGGAGAATACGGAAGATAAGGATGTTTCTGGCGAGACCGCTTTGCAGACTTCCCGCCCCCAGTCAAGCCTCGATCTGGCTGAAATATTATCCGTAGCCTCTAAAATAATCGAACAAAATGAGGATCTTTTGGCCCAAAATAAGAAAATGGAACAAAGACTGGACCGGATGGAAAAAAAACTGGACCATCGCAATGAAGAAAGGGAAAAAACTATTGCTGAGTTCTTAAGTCTTTGGAAAGCCGAACAGGAAGGGAGACCGAAATCATGGTTTTCCCGCTTCAGAGGCAAATAGGCAGTTATTAATAGGTTCACAAGTGGTTACAAATAACTTGGTTGGGACGAATCCTTAAGGTTAGCGCAGGGGATAAAGGCGATTGGAGCAGACATAACGTTTTCTAATCAATCTAAAGCATTGCTCAGCTAACTTACTGTTACTGCCAACCCATAATGTCCGCACCTCCACCTCCACCTCCCCATAGACGCCATATGTTGTCCGTAAGTTGACGGAATGTATTCTCCCACCTGAACCTTTTGCATATGCTCAGGTAGTTTAGGCCTTTTTGCGCTTTGTTCTCCGATAACCATTTCTTTGGCTCTAAAGGGCTGATGCCCTTGGTATTCAATGCTAAGCTCACTTATATCAGCGGGGTCGTAGATGACATCTACCATGCAACCAATGAAGCTCAGACCTACTACTTCCTGTTGTTTCTATTAAGATTTTTAGTCTATAGGCCGATATATAGTTAAAAAAGGGGGTAACCCCAGCGAAGTAAAGTAAATAAATAAAAGTAATTTATACATAGTGTGTAAAATGAGGAAAGGTGGTGAGAACCGTTACATAACTTTTTTACAAGTTTTGTACCGGTGAGATTTATGAGCAGAAACAAGTTGAGCAAGGTTTGGTTATCTTTTACCCTGTCGATTTTCATGCTATTATTTATGGCCAATATTGTACCAGTCACTGCGAATGATTACATTTTGCGACTGAACAAAAGTGAGCTGATCTTAACAGTTGGGGAAAAGGCTACTTTAACCGTAGTTGAAAAAAGGCCTGAGCATATGTCAATAATGTGGAGCAGTTCCAACCCGGAAGTTGCCAAAGTAACTTATTGGGGTGAGGTTATAGCTTATAGTGAAGGAGTGGCCACAATAACCGCCACTAATACTTATGCCAGTTTTGAATGTAAAGTTACGGTAAAAGCCCAGCAACAGACCGTAGTTTTGGAAAGCTTAAGAATTAATCCGTCCAGTGTACAGCTTAATATAGGTGATACAATTGCACCCAATGCGGTTACTACACCATCTACTATTTATGCAACGGACATTGTCTGGAGTAGTTCCAACCCTAAGGTAGCAACAGTTCAGAATGGTGTTATACGAGCAGTATCCGGGGGAACAGCTGTTATAACCGCCAGTTTAATGGGAAAATCAGCTTCCTGTACAGTTGAGGTGGCGGGCGCTGCAACCGGCATTACTCTAAATAAAAGTCAATTGGTTTTAAGACCTATGGCTCATGAGACTCTGATAGCAGAAGTAAAGCCTGCTAATGCGGTAGATAAAACCATTACCTGGACAACTACCAATCCTCAAGTGGCTATGGTAGATCAAGGTTCGGTATTGGCTATATCTGATGGGGTAGCTATTATTACTGCCAGAGCCGGTAATTACACAGCCGATTGTCGGGTAAAAGTGCAAACGGAGGTTGAATGGGTAAGTCTTGATTTTAACATAATAGATATAGAAGTGGGAGAATCAGCTATGCTCTATGCCAATGTCCTACCCCAAGGGGCCATATCATCAGGTTTCACCTGGAGTTCTAATGATCCTTCTATTGCTACGGTTGATTCCAATGGCAGGGTAACTGCCTTGAAAGAAGGCATGACCTTTATTTATGTTGAGTCTGACGGGAAAATGTGTAACAATCCTGCTATAATAACCGTGACTGAAAAGAAGGAAGAAGAAAAGAAAGTGGAAAGAATTGTAGTAAAAAATGGAGAAATCTATCCCGGGGGAATTCTGATTACACATAATAGGGTAATTACACAGAGAGAAACCCTTTCCGATCTGCAAAAAGGTGAGGTATTCAATCTCTATGTTGTTCCCCTGCCGATTAAAGCTAATCAATTAGATGGATTTAAACCTATAAGATGGGAGTCAAGTAATCCAACTGTAGCCACGGTGGATTTGTCGGGAACAGTAAAACTATTATCCGCCGGTACAGTAACTATTACTGCCCAAACCGCAAATAATCGCTTTAAAGATTCCATCTATTTGAGGGTAGGAGAGCCTATTCTGCCTACGGCTGTTGACCAGTTGCTGAACGAAAAGCTAAATAATTTGATTTATAACTTGACCAAAGGAGATTTATGGTGGCTTAAAGAGGAACCAATTATGGGCACTGGAGTAAGAGGATAAAATTTTCAGTTAAGGAGTGAGAATATGCAGAAAAGATTTTTAGGGATTTCGCTTGCAGTTATTATTTTTCTATTATTATTCAGCACAGTCGTGGGGGCAAGTGAAGCAAGAAATTATAATGTGAAGGTTTTCGTAAATGAGACGGAAATAATTTTTGATGATAATACCGGCCGACCTTACATAAATAAAGACAATAGAACTATGTTGCCTTTTCGAAAAGTAGCGGAAGCAGCTAAAGCAGAGGTTCAATGGGTTGCTGCTGAACAAAAAGCTGTTGCCACCAATAATGCTAATACTGTAGAAATGATTGTGGGTAAAAAGGAATATTGGAAAAACGGAAAAGTGGAAATGATGGATACGGAAATGATATTAGATATTTCTGAAAGCAGAACCTATGCACCATTTCGAGCAATATCTGAAGGATTGGGCTATCAAGTTGATTATACCCGAGTAGTGCAAAAGTCTGACAACAAGGAATTTCTGGCGGTTTTTAATTTTACTCAGGGGCAGAGCAAGGAAGAACAGCAAAACATTATTGAAGAAGTCAAAAACAGGCTGCAAGGGACCGAGGCTGGCTTGAGTTACGAAGGCAATACGTCAGACGGGAAAGCCAATGGCTTTGGAAAATTATATAAAAACAATCAATTGATATACGAGGGAATATTTGCCAATGATCTTCCCCATGGGGATGGGGTGCTGCTTAAAGACGGCCTGGTACATTTCAAAGGTATTTTTGTCAATGGTGAGCCTAATAAAGGAGTAATCTTTAATGCCGATGGAAGCAAACTATTTGATGGCAGTATTTCATATTGGAATGATGAAAGCTTTATAGGTGAAGGACAATTATATGCGGATAATAAAGTAATATATCAAGGTGAACTGATAATACAAGGAGGAGGAATTGCGCTGGGCAACCAGGGGAGTTTGTTTTACGACAGCGGCGAGCTATATTTTAAAGGTGATTTGTATGGAGACACTCCCTTTGGTAAAGGCATTTTTTACAACAAAGATGGCAGTGTAATTTTTGAGGGTGAGTTTTGATAAGGTAAGGTTACAGGGGTTACACCGGGACGTTCTTAATGTAAAACAATAAAACTCAAGAACCTAAACAATAAGGTGAAAGGATTAGACAGACCATTGTTCACGTAAATAGATAGGGTTTATCCATTGAGCGTAGTATGACAACTCCCCCGACCCATGACAGACAAATGCGGAGATAAATCGGAATTTATCGAAGGTACGCAATCGTATTCTAATATAAAACTGATGAAAGGAGTATTGTCATGGACAATATGAAAAAGATTAAACACTTTTATGAATATGTTACTTCAAACAACCTGATTGATGAACTTCCTAAATACATTGCAGATAATTGTACTGTAAGAATAGGCGAAAGTATCTTTCCAGTAGGTATCGAGGGCATGAAACAACATATCATTGACGTGCGTAAAACTTACCCTGATTTAAAAATGACAATTACTCGCCAATATTTTAGTGGCGATACAATAATCTCAGAATTTATCATGGAAGGTACTCATCTGGGTGAATGGTTGGGCATGAAACCAACCAGCAAAAAGCTAAGGATGACAGGTGTTGATATTGACAGGGTGGTTGATGGAAAGATTGTCGAGCATAGCGGGGCTGTAAATACATTTGAAGCTCTGTTTGAAGCTGGAATAATCAAACCAGCATAAGGTTACTTGACAAAGTGACCGGGCTACAGGGGTATTGACACGATGTGGTATATGGCATATCCGTAGGTGATATTTACCAAAAGAGGAAAGGATTAGACAAACTGATGTTGACGGGAGCAGGAATTGTCCATTGAGCATAGTATGACAAAACCCCCGCACCCATGACACACCCGTTCCCATGACACATAATGGCCGTTAACAATATTGGAGTAGAAGTCAGCTACAACGTACAAACCGCCGTAGATGAGAAGCATAAGCTAGTGGTAGACAGCCAAGTAATAAACAATCCAGCCGATCAAGGGCAGCTAAGTAGCATGGCCAAACAGGCCAAAGAAGTATTAGGAGTAGAAGAAATCAAAGTATTAGCTGATAAAGGATACTATTCCACCAAAGATCTTATCAAGTATGAGAGAAACCCCATAGAGACCTATGTAGGCCCCACCCTCAGCCAATTTCGTAGGTGCTTGTGGCCTGGATCATAGTGGTCCAAACCTTCTCCTGCCGGACTAGGGTTTATCAATATAATCACATGGATGATCGCAGGTGCTGCATTTCTGCTTATTAATGCTCAGGCGAGGAGTTCGATTAGCCTCTTTAATCATCTGTAATAGTTTATGGGTGGTTTCATCATTCTTATATCCGGCTGCCAGCACCACTGAACCCTCCATTCCTCCAACTCCTCCAGCAGCTACTTGCACAGCGTCAATATCAAGCAGTATTTTGATGCTCTCTATTTCGGTGATTATGGTGGCACCCGATAGACACATATATCCGGTTTTCATCCCTATTAATTGAGCGGTCTTCTCGATTCCCATCACCTTCTCCGCTGCCTGGCAGGAGGGGATCATTTTTTCCAGTCCGGTTGGAATGATGATCTGTATACCCCGGGCCTTTAAGATACCGATAGACTTCCCAATAGTTCCACCCTGGGGGTCGCCCAGTAAAATTCCAGCATTACCATAAGGGTCTATAGCATTAGCACCTTTAATAAATATATCGCCGCCTGTAAAGGAGGTCAGAAATTCCTGCCAGTCCACCTCTAATATCCGACCTTTCTCTATGCACCAGGGGGCACAGCGCAATTGACTGTCGGTGGCGCAGGAAGCCTGCTGGGTGATCACTCCAGATACGTAGGTGCTAGGATTGTCCAATTTAATGTTAAGCAGGTGCTGGGCTACGGCCAGATTGGTAGTTCCGTGTCCGATAAAGATCCGGCCGTTTTTATAAGCGGATTTTACTTCAGGTAATTCACACACTGCCCGGGCGATCAATGATTTCGATGCAGCCGGGTGAACAGCAAAAGTGTTGATCATTCCTACTCCACTCCTTCAAATTGATTATTTACTATCAAGAATGTGCAGCAAGCATAAAAGCTTGTAGTGCACGGTTTGAGCATGATCATCATAAGGGGAATAGGCATATTGCTTATGCTCCTCAAGATGAACGGAAAAGTCATGAATAAGATCAGGATTTATATATTTATAATTCTCTATCAGCTTAAGGGCATCCAACTGCCCAGATAATGGATCAGGAAGGATGGGCGTGTTTATATCAATTGAGGGTGAGACCGCCCTTTCAACGTCTGTTTCCAGGCTGCTGAGATACAAATTCAGATAAACATTGATATAGGCAGGAATTTCACCTTCAGGCCATTTAAGATCCAGAACTGGTTCCATCCCCAGGAAGCGTTCCTGAGTTGTGATGGCTTCGCCCTGTGCTACTTCATATATCCTCAGGGATATTTCACCTTCCGGGTTAGGATCTCCATAGGAGGGTGGAGAAAATGATAGTATTTTATACTTACCCAATATTTCAAGTTCCAGATTAGCTGTATCAAACGGAATCCTTTCCAGCTTCATCTGCTTGTCAATGCTATCATATATTTCCAGGTAGAAATCAAAGGGGTATATAGTCTTCAGACTGTCGCGTTTATTAATATAATGATCGATCCAGCAACATAATCCTCTGGCCACCATATCCGGAGAATCGGATAGGATCACCGGTAAGCCAGGAAAACAATCAGTAATGATCTGTTTGACTCCAGGAGCCAGTGCACCTCCACCTTGCAGGAGGATGCTGTCAATATACCAGGAGTCACCATCAGCCAGGCCCAGCAAAGCGGCCCGCTCTTTCAACAGGCTCTGACAGTATACTTGAAGTTTCTTATACACTGGCTCCAGGTGCGCAAGAAACATACTCTGATCAATACGGGTGGATATGGTCCTGCCTTTATAAAAATTACCTAAATACAAGGCTGCTGAGCCGTTCCTGCTTATCTCCAATTTGGATTTTTCTGCTTCCACCAGCCAGGAATTATAAATCTGGCGATCTTGTGGCAGGAGTAATTTGCCAGTTATATGTTGTTCTGGTATGCTGTGCCCGGTCTGCATCTGGTACAGGGGTATGAAGATATTCCTTATGATGCCATGGTCAAGTTCTGAACCGGAAAAAGCATCATAGCCAATCTGGAATTGGGCCTCCAGAATGATCTCCTGCCTATCGCTGACAGCATCCAGGAAACTGAAGTCGGTAGTTCCCCCTCCTACATCTATGCTGAGGACCGTACCTTCCAGCGGATCTATTTCATTTTGGGTATTGTAAGCAATCAGCGCAGCCAAGGGTTCAGGTACTAAATAGATCTGGCTAAGACCAAAAACTTGCCGGGCCGCGTCTTGCAGTATCTGTCTGGATCTAAGGCCAAAGTAATTGGGCACCGACAGGGCCAGAGTCTTGACAGGAGGAGCATTGGATTCTAAATATTCTGTAAATAGAAAAGACAGGAATTCCTTGATCAATTCTTCCAGCTTATATGGCCCTAATTCAAACCGTATATTACGCTTTAAATCGAGTTTAAAAAAGAAAGCCTTTTCTGCTCCCGGCTCATCCAGGCGCAGGGCCAAATTTCCGAAATACAGCTGGCCGGTTGATGGCAGATAGGCTGCTACAGTTGGAATGATCTGTCCAGCCGGGTTGATGTCCACCCATTCTCCTTCTAACATACCGGCGATCTTGGTATATGATGTTCCGATATCTATACCCAGGTACATCTAATCTAACCTTTCTTTCCAATTATCATATAGGGTATTTCTTCAGTGCTCTCGTCTTCTACCCGGATAATAAAAATATCTCCTTCTTCATGGAGGATGGTATGGTCCATCTGCTCGGTGATACGTGTATTGATGTGATATTTATCCAGGAGGTAGAGATATTCATCGGGAAGGGTCTGTCCTTTGATCAAGGATACATGGGTCACTCTGATATCCATATCCTTCCATACTCGGGCTATATTGCGAGGGGCCAGAAGTCTTTCCAGATCATTCTTGATATTGACGAGCAGCTCCAGTTCTGAATCCAGCCAGGTTAGCAGATCATCACTATTGGTTATAATACTTGTTATATGCATATGTTCTTCTGTTAAAATTCTGATTCTGCTGTCTATGATGGAGAAAGCCAGGCTAATCTGCTGGATGCGAGCTGTCAAAAGGGGCATTTCACCGCCCGGGCTCTCATGAGCCATGGTTTTATAGAGGGGAGCGGAAAACTCCAGAATGTTTTGCACCTGAGTGCTGAAATAGATAAAATCGATATCTTTGGTATTATCCATATCTTTGCCAATTTCTTCGATATTCTTACGAGTTGATGACACATCATAATACAATTCTTCCAGGTAACCTGGATGATTCAAGTTCAGTTGATACAACTCCGGTATAAATTTAAAACCAGGTTTAGAAATACAAGACATTATGAAATTTAGGAATTGAAGCCAGATAGCGAAGAATTCTAAAAATTCCAGTGTTATTTCTTTTAACCGCTGGTGATCCTGAATCTGCCAGTTTAACAGTATAAGTTCTGCAAAATGCAGACAGGTCGATTGGATCTGGACTTCATAGAAACGGCAGAATTCTTCAGGGAGATCTGTGCTGCTGCTGCTTAGCAGGCGGCGAACTTTAGATATACGTTCTGGTATGATGCTGCTATCTGAGTCACATTTTTGTATTAGATCAAAGATATGGCCCTGCTGTTTAAGGAGTTCATAATAAGAATTGATTATCAATGGGTTTTCTAAATCAGCATAACATAAAGAGTGGGCACCCATAATCAGCATCTGTGAACGGGCTTGCCCATGAAAAGCTGTCAATGCTGATGAAATATCATCCAGGCAGCCAATAAATTCTTCCAGTGCCCCGAGCTTGGCCCTTATTTCTTGAAAAGCATAAACCAGCTCCAGTACCTGACGATCTCTTTCATCATTGAAAGAAAATCTTTGCTCCATAATATGCTGCTTTAAATGCTGCAGGTGGGCGGAAGTGTTTTTAACTTGGTTGAATAAGTTGGCATGGCGTTTTATTATGCCTGCTATATGGCTCTTTAAGAGGTCTTCCTGTATTTTTAGATCCAGCAGTCGGTTAATGTCTTCCTGTAAAGCCTTTTTGTAACCCGGCCAGAAAGTTTCATGAAAGCTGCGATAATAAAAAGAGTTTACCTCCAGCAGATAACGGTCCAAATTCTCGGTAAAACTGCTGCTATCGGTTTCGAACTGCTGGCTGATCTCCACTATCTCACTGCGCAGCCGGAGGAGGAAATCCTCCATATTTTGGCCGTAGGTCTCAAGGTTTAAATCATTAACGTTCATTTCAATCCCCCCAGAAAATGAGCAGCAAATACCTGCCGTTTCAACCATGCATCTTTCATCCGAAATAGATCAGGCCGGGATGATATGTCGTCAGCCAGCCTGTTGCGGTTATTCCCCAATACCACATCGCATATTGCACGCGCCCGGAAGCGGTATTCTTCTCCGGCCAGTGGAGCCAGCTGGGAGTATATGGTCTCATTCATAAACAAACTGCAGGGCAGCCATTGCCACAGAGTGATATAATGATCGAGCAGCTGGCCAATAATCTGGTCATTTAAGGAAATGAGCTTCATTACACTCATCATACGCAGATACTCCATAAGTATAAAAGATTCATGTGGCAGAGCAGAGATCCTTTGATCGATAATATCCACAAACTGTTCTAATCGCCAGGGAACAATGCCCTTATCAAGTTCATCTGATTCAATCAGGTGATTATCAAAAGGCCGATATTTTTGCAGGATGATACTCTTCATATAGATTTCATACATGATCCTGGGGTTTTGCCTATTCAAAGCTGAGACGATGCTTTCATATACCACCAGATACTGCAGGCTGGCTGGATCACGATTGATAAGGGGAAAATACTCATTATAAATTCTATCGGCCAATTCATATGGGGTTAATGGTTGGTTTGACAAGGCATAAATCGGAATTACCTGGCGTAACAGGCGGTAGAAGGTACGATGGATTTTCTCATCCTCCAGCAGGCTCACCAGGCGATTTTTTCTGCGATATTCCTCATAAAGGTCAATCAGCATCCCTAGGCAATCTTCAACCATTCCGCTTCGGAAAACCCCTTCTACAGCGTCTAATAATCTGGTGAAACGTTCGGCACAGTAAGGGTCATGGTAATTATGAATACTGCTCGCTTCCAATAAACCCAGCGTTCCCAGGATATTATCAATTTTGTCGCCGTAGAGGCCAGGAGAGTCCCCTTTTTGAGATTTTATGAACCCATAGAGGCTTTGTTTTCTATTCTTTAAGAGTTCGGATTCTCGATCTTTAAAAAGCTTGCGAAGTTCTTGATTGGCGGTCCTGGATAGGAGATATTGGCATGATCCAAGGTTAAGCGCATTAACCACCTGCAGCATCGCTGTATGATATTCTGGGTTATATAGATTAACGATAAACTGAAGTTTCTCCGGATTAGGCTGTTGGAAGGCGATATGCCAGGGAAGAAAAGACCAGAAGTCCTGCAGCAAAAAAACTGGTCCATCCCCCAGCCATTTAAGTACCTGGATATTCTGAAGATTGTCCAGCAACAGGATAAAAAAATCTAATTTTCGATCAGAAAAATACCAGCATCGATACCAGAACTCCAACTCCGGAGTTCCAGGTATAGATATGGTATTTGCATCATGCGTACCGGCTCTGGCAGATGTTCTCAAGCTCAATTCATTCTGCCACATGATAAACAGGTCATTATTATTAAGATCTTTATCTAATTGCAGTATTGAACCTGGCATTGTAGTCTCCTCAATCAGATTTTCCATATAGTGCAATATTTAGAACTGAACAGGCATTTTTTGCTTTTATAATATCTCTTTCGTTTAGAAATATATAATAGTAAATAGATTTCTCTTTGTTGGTATAAATACCTCCCAGTTTATCGTCTGCAAGAACATCGATTTTTTCTTGACTGGCCTTACTTCGTGTAAGGTAGCGGTATGACTGGAGACGGGTAATAAACTGATATTTTGCTAATCTCTCAAAATGTGATTTTAAACCGATTTCCTTATAAGGATTGCCATCTTCATATTTAAATACCACTTCCCCCGATCTGGCTGCGGGCAATTCCCGGGGGGTTAAAGGTGATCCAGGCAGAGATTGGATCAGCCGGGTAAGGAGATCTTGCGAATTTTCCCGATTAAGGTTGTGAGCTACATAAGAATGCAATTCAGCTGGAAATAGTTTGAACAAATCGGGTGTTTTATCGATTGTGTCAAACAGCTCCGGGTGATAGAACAGATGATTGATAAGGTCATCTATATCATATTTGAAATGAGGAATATACACTGAATAATCCTGCCATAAAATCGAAGCATATCTAGCATAAAACAAGTCATAAGATTCCAGCGAACTATCGAAAAGATTATCGATATAATGCAAGAGCTGCTTATATTCCAGCTCAGATAATATTTGCCTTTTATCCAGTTTTCTAAGTATACTTCTCATTTAGCTCACCATGCCGGTTTTTTTATATTTTAACCCAACATTACTACAGTAGAAAGGTTTGTCTTTAAGAAAAAGTGGTAATATAGTTTAAATACTATCTCAGGTGAGGGAGGTATAACGTGAATTCAGATTCAAAACACTGGCGTAATAAATTTTGTATATTAGTATTTCCATTGCTGGTGCTGCTGATTTCAACCCTGCTGTTCAGTAACAACCGTCATGTTTTCCAGGATAAGGAAGCTGTTATGTATGCGTATCTAGAAAGCGCCTCTCAGGGTAAATACGGATATGGCTTCAATGTAGATTATTATAACGATATCTCTTTGGCTGGACTTGAGGTGGGTGATATCATACTGGGTGGGTATCCGGATTGCGCTTATGGGCGATTCTCTCATGTGGGTATCTACAACGGTAATGGACAGGTTATAGAAGCTTTTGTAGATTATGGGGTGCATATACGTTCTATTGACCATTTCCGGGATTATACCGAGGTCTGCCTGCTTAGGGTGGAAGCAGAGCCGGAAGTGAAAAAGAAGGCTGCTGAATATGCAAGTAAATTCCAGGGTAAGATGTTCTATGCTCTGGCGTTTAAACCCGGTGATAGAATATGGAATTGCAGTAAGGTCATATGGAAAGCGTATAAGGAACAGGGAATTGAATTGGATAAGAGCGGTGATCTATGGATTTCCCCGGATACTTTTTACTATAGTCCTCATGTTAGTATTCTTCGAGAGAAAGGAAATTAAATGCTGGTAAACGCAGGTAGATTATATTTTATTCACCTTAGTGCTTTTGCGGCAGGCATTTTAAGCATTTATTTTCCGGGCATGGATATTTTAGTTGCTCTTATCTATTTGCTGGTTATTGCTTTGGAGGCCCGCAGGGCTTATGAACTTCCCTTGATCCAGAAAATCGCGACCGGATTTATCTGGCAGGCTCCGGGCCTATTTTTTGCCCTTCTCCTGGTAAGCTCTTATGACTTTATGGGACTATATGAATATGCTATCTTCATGCTGCAATTCTGGTTTACCCCCCTGCTGGGGCTGCTTTCCCTGGCCGGAATAAACTTCTATTTTGATAAACCTTTATACTACTATCTTTTAATTTATTTACCCATAATAAGCTGTGTGTATTACATCGGCATAGCATCTATAAGCTTCCCGGGTGATCCCAGGGGAAGGTGCCGCTGAAAAAATGGTGTCAACAACCCCGTCCCCGTATCCATACCCGTGACACCTGACAATAAAAAGTCAGTGACACCGTTTCATGTGCTGCGTTAGCAGCGCCTGTCTTTCTAAGGAAGTTAGATTACCTTAATTAAAAGGAACCTGATCTTTAGAAATTTGCGGTATCACTGACTGTAACTTTATTATGTGCAGGATGCAAAACTTTATCCTGGTAAATAATGGTGCTATTAGAAGGGAGATTTTATTTATTTGGATCATGAAGGATGTTAGAATATAGCTTGGGTATTGCGGATTATTGTATGGAGGTACTAAGATGATAAAGATATCGATACCAGGTCGACAGATCACTCTGGTTTTAGAAAATCTATTGCTTGATCTAAATGGAACCCTGGCGGTTGATGGGATTTTAATAGACGGAGTTAAAGATAGGATAGAGATCCTTAAACACAAGCTTAAAATATATATTCTTACTGCTGATACCTATGGAGTTGGCAGGGATATTGCAAAGGAACTGGAAGTAGAGCTTTTAAAAGTAAACCAGGATAATGGTGCCCAGGATAAACTGGATATTCTAAACACTCTACAGGCAGAAAATAGTGTGGCTATAGGTAATGGCTATAACGATCGACTTATGCTGGCTAATGCCGGTCTTTCGATAATAGTGCTCCAGGCTGAAGGCTGTTCGATGGAGGCTATGCAAGCAGCAGATATTGCAGTCAAGAGTATAACAGACGCTCTGGATCTCCTTATCTGCCCGTTGCGTGTGATAGCTACTCTGAGAGCTTAATGCTTCCAAAAAGCAGGAATAATTGCCTGCAAATCCCATAAACAGCCGCAACAAGAGAATATATACAGTAGTGTATACGGTAGTGCATACAATAGTGTATACTTTTTGGGCAAAAAGTAGAGATATTAACATAATTTTAACATTATTATGAGGTACATTTGTATTATAATGTAGTAACGTGGCATCTTTTGTAGGTAGCCCATTTTAATATGATTAATTATATAG
>LNQE01001920.1_pt1 | contig 49252 bp, 41 predicted proteins | sample 603111 | NCBI WGS metagenome assembly LNQE01 (sample SAMN04260313, study PRJNA301899) | hydrocarbon metagenome | isolation source: hydrocarbon-contaminated ditch | place: Germany: Bremen | collected 1998
GGGCGAACTGGCCCAGGAGATATTTAACTGTATAAGAGGATATGCCAGCTATGGATTTTGTGAAGCCCATGCCGCTGCATTTGCTACTACCAGTTTTAAAACCGCCTATATGATCAAACATTACCCGGCCGAGTATTATACGGCCATTTTGAACAATCAGCCTATGGGTTTTTATCCACCCTATATTATCTGTGGTGAAGCCCGCCGCCGGGGTATATCTCTGCTGCCCCCGGATGTAAATGCCAGCCGATCAGACTTCCAGGCCAAGAACAAAAGCGCTATAAGAGTAGGTCTTAAACAGATTCGGGGTATGAGCAGTGAGGCTCTGCTGCTCATCGCTGCAGAACGCAGCAGGGGGGTCTTCAATAGTCCGCTGGAATTTATGGAACGCAGCGGAGTGAACCGGGATATCATGGAAAACCTGATCAAGTGTGGTGCCCTGGATACCCTGCAGGAAAATCGCCGCCAGATGCTGATGGAAGTCCCGGCCTGGATGGAATATATAAAGAAAAAAAAGAGCCGGGAACAGGAACTGTTTAAAAGCTATAAGTCCGGGGAAGTAACTGATTTTGATCCTCGGGAAAAAGAGGCCCTGGAACGGGAGATACTAGGGTTTGATATACGAAGCCACTTTATGGCCGAGTTGCGTGGCGAGCTTAGTAAACGTAATATATATTCCAGTACCGAGGTAAAAAAACTTCCCGGCGGGAAACAGGTGCAGGCTGCAGGACTCCTTTTTCGGCCCCATCGGCCGCCTACCCGCAGCGGTAAAATAGTAGTATTCTTTTCTTTAACGGATGAATTTGGTCTAATAGAGGTAAGCGTTTTCGAACCGGTGTATATGAGATACGGAGATTTCATCTTTGGGGAACAAAAAGCCCCTCTGCTGGTAAAAGGAAGAATTAGCCGGAGAGGGAACGGGGTCAGCATCATGGCCCAGGAAATCTCGTTTTTGCCAATGTAATTGCAGGCACGGGGACGGTTCTTTTGCCTCATTTTACCGGAATAAAATGAGGCAAAAGAACCGTCCCCGTGCCTGTACCGTGCCTGTAAACTTCGACAGCAAATTTATAATGATAGGAGGATTTTTGGAGCAGGTGTGGAATATCAAGTTATTGCGGTGAAAATCGGGTTTAACAGCCGGACTTTATAAGAAAATGTACAACTGTTGCTTATAATCAAGGCTTCGAATGTTAAATATTAAATTATAGCTATTATATAAAAACTGGTGGCTGGAAAGCAGTCAGTTTTTAAAGGAGGATACATCATATATGGAGCCAACTGAAAAAAGTGTAAAGGCCAATAGAGGCGGAGAAGATGAAAACATTAAAACTAGCCCGGAATTACCAGTTAACTTTATTCAAGATATTATCAGTGCGGATTTGAAGTCAGGCAAAAATGAGGGAAGGGTCCATACCCGCTTTCCACCGGAACCAAATGGTTACCTGCATATCGGACATGCCAAGTCTATCTGCCTTAATTTTGGTCTAGCCCAGGCCAATAGGGGCTTATGCAATCTGCGTTTTGATGATACCAACCCAAGTAAAGAGGAAGTAGAATTTGTTGATTCCATTATGGCGGATGTACACTGGTTAGGATTTGATTGGGAAGAACGTCTTTACTATGCTTCAGACTACTTCGAACAGCTTTATGAATGGGCAATACAGCTTATCAAAGATGGCAAAGCTTATGTCTGTGACTTGACAGCAGAAGAAATTCGGGCCTACCGCGGCACATTGACTGAACCGGGTAAGGAAAGCCCTTATTGCAGCAGGTCAGTGGAAGAAAACCTGGATTTGTTTGAACGTATGAGAGCGGGGGAGTTTTCAGAAGGCTCACGGGTTTTAAGGGCTAGAATCGACATGGCCTCACCGAATTTGAACATGAGAGATCCGGTACTATACAGAATATTGAAAGAGCCCCATCATCGGACAGGAGACAAATGGCTGATCTATCCTATGTATGACTATGCCCACCCTCTTTCTGATGCGATAGAGGCTATCACTCATTCCATATGTACACTGGAATTTGCTGATCATCGCCCGCTTTATGACTGGTTTATAGATAATGTTAATACTGAATTCAAACCGCACCAGTATGAATTTGCCAGGCTGAATCTTAGCTATACGGTAATGAGCAAGAGAAAACTTCGGGCCCTGGTAGAGCAGGGATTTGTGAATGGCTGGGATGACCCCCGTATGCCTACTATATCCGGCTTAAGACGTAGGGGATATACCCCGGAATCTATAAGGGATTTTTGTGACCGGATTGGAGTGGGCAAACAGGATAGTACGGTAGATATAGCATTACTGGAATACTGTATTCGTGAAGACCTCAACCGCAGGGCATCCCGGGTTATGGCGGTACTGCAGCCCTTGAAAATAGTGATAGAGAACTACCCTGAAGGCCAGATGGAATGGCTGGAAATAGAAAATAATCCGGAGACACCCGAGAGTGGTACCCGGCAAATACCTTTTGCCAGGGAACTATATATCGAACAGGATGATTTTATGGAAGACCCGCCCCGTAAGTTCTTCCGCCTCGCTCCGGGTCGGGAAGTGCGGCTGAAAGGCGCGTATATAATCAAATGCGAAGAAGTAATAAAAGATGATGAAACTGGAGAAATCAAAGAGCTGCGCTGCACATATGACCCGGATACTAAAAGTGGTGGACCTGCAGCGGCTAGAAAAGTAAAAGGAACCCTGCACTGGGTCTCAGCCAGTCATGCAGTAACGGCAGAAGTTCGGTTATACGACCATTTATTCGTGCCGGAAAATCCTGATAACGATGAAGATGGCCGTGATTTTACCCAGAAACTGAATCACAACTCGTTGAGTATCTTCAGTAATTGCATGCTGGAGCCGGGCATAGCAAGTTCGCTGCCCGGAGAACGCTTCCAGTTTCTGCGGCAAGGGTATTTCGTAGTCGATTCAGATACCAGCCCAGGTGCGCTGGTCTTTAACCGGATCGTGCCGCTGAGGGATACCTGGGCTAAAATACAAAAAAAGGGATAAAAGACTAAAGGATATGGAAAAATTAGGAACACCAGCGCTTATTTTATAGTTCCTAGACTGATTCTATCCAGGAAAGAGGTGTGTGATAATGGGCGATGATAATGAAAAAGCTGCAAAACTGCTTAACCAAATTCTTAAGGAGATCAAAAAGCTGGATCAGAGGTTGACCAATATGGAGGACCAGTTTACTTTGATAAAGAAGGATATAGAATCCCTGGATAGCAGTATAGGTGAGATTGAGGGGAGCATAAGCAGTATCAATGATACCGTTAGTTCCATAGAAGTGAATTTAAGCAGTATAGCCCTGGATTCCTTGACCGATTTATAAATCCATAAAGAAAAATGGTCAGGGGAGTATTTCCCTAACCATTTGCTTAAGTTTTATAATAACCGTATAAGATATAGCACCGAACAAAAAAATTGTATTACCGGATTGGATACTCTTAATACAAAAAACAGAAAAATATGTCCTCTAAAGACCAAAACAACCATTAGAGAGCATATTTTTTCTTATTTTTCTGATTATAATCGTTAATAAAATCGTATTCAAGTTACACAAGTTTAAAAGGCAGAATTCATTCTCCGCTGATTATCCGAAAAAGATGAAACGTATGTCCTATAAGGGAGTCACTTCAAACCATCCCCAATTATCACCTTAAATAGGCTCTTATAACTAGACGGTTGTATTTGCCATCTGCGGGTCTTATTTTAGGGTCACAGGTAGTCAGGGTAAGAGCCGGTTTATCGGTAGGCTCTATTATGCTCCAATCCCGGTCATCAGTTATATAGTTTAAAGACACGTTGTATTTGTAAGTCTGATTATTACAATACAGAACAATAGAATCTCCGGGGGTTAATTTATCCAAATGCCAGAAAGGTGAACCATAGGCATTACGATGACCGGCAATGCATACATTACCAGTGCTGGGGTCGTCGCTCTGAGGGTAGAAGCCAATACTTTGTCTAAGCACCCCGTCAGTAATCCCATATAATACATTCAATTTGAGCCCTAATTTAGGTATTTCTAGAACACCGGTAGATCCCTGCGGCAGGGTGCCCTGGCCTAAGTAAGTCGAAGCGGTTGTACCAGACTTACTTGAAGAACTGGAATTCCCGTTATTAGTATTATCAACCACTTCAGTTGGCTCTGCTTCATTATTTGCATCTGTGACTTCATCGTTGTCATCAAAAACTTCTTCTACTACAGGAGGCGGGTCTATTACATCATAATAGAGACTCTGCAGGTAAGGAAAGGCAGCCAGAGTTATTCCGCCTAATATGAGTATGACGGCTATGAGTGAAATAAGTATTCGCTTTCTGGGAGTTTTTGTGTTATCGGATTCCATTATATTCTCCTTTTAATAAAATATTACACTACTATTGTCTCAAAAAGAATACAGTTATAGCAAGACAAAAGCACACGAAAACTATTAATAACTTTTTTTGACCATATGTATAATCTATTTATCGTAAAATATAAGTACATGGTAAAGAGGGAAAGGGGAGAGGCTCGTGAAATACCAAAGACTGAATTACAGCATACTTATAAGCCAGATAAACACATATTTATTCATTATACTTGTCATTGCCGGTATAATATTGATTCTATCAGGAAAAGGGTTGAAAGCACTGGGCGTGCAGATCCAGACCCTAAGTTCACCATTTGCTGGCCTCAGTTCTGACCAATGGTTAAACATACATATTATTATAGGGGTGTGCTTCCTGATCAGTAGCATTCTACATGTCGCAGTTCATTATAAGGCATTTCTGGCATATTTGAGGGGAACTTCCAGAGTCCGCATTATGAGAAAATTAATCACTATTCTAACTGCAGCGCTGTTTATAAGTGCGGCAGTTCCAGGATTGGTCCTGTTTTTTGATGATAGTGAAAAAAGGGGGGGTCAGCTCGGGGAGGCAAGTAGTTCTTATAAATGGAGCTCTGCATCCAAGAACAGTTTTGCTGCAGTACAGGGTTGGGGCAGGCAATCTCTTAAAAAGCAATCCGAAGCCGGAAAACTGGATGGGTCGGGTGAAGGCTGGGGACATAAGGATGGGCAGGGAGAGCGTAAGAATTATGCTCTCTGGCACACACTGAGCGGATTGCTGCTGCTGTTAGCCGGAGGATGGCATTTCTATTACAACTGGAAAGTTTTCAAGGCTTATTTTACTGCCAAATCCGAGGGGAAGCGCAAATTCTGGAAGGAACTGCTGATCTCCGCCGGGATGGTTGTACTCGTAATAATAGGTGTTTTAGTAGACTTTCCACTATTTGTATGGCTGCTGTCTATATGAACAATTGACCTGCAATAAATCACTAATGCCGTAATATGGGCGGCAGGATCATATTATTTTAGGTGCTGCAATCAACATACTCAGAGGAGTAATAGATATCATACTGCCAGGAAACATAGCGAAAGACCACCCGACAGGATTCTATGCATAGTGTATTGATGAGGGAAACATTCAAAACCATAAGTTTAGTATTTCTCAAGAACAAAACAGCGGGGAAGTCAATCCCCGCTGTTTTCAGGTAATCAGATACTAAGTATCTCTTGCTTAACTTAAAAGGACTACTTCTTGATCCTTATAATTGCCAGTCCGCCTGCTGCCAGCATCAGACCCAGTCCTGCTGCTATTGGTGCTGTACCAGTCTTGGGTAATACAGGAGCCGGTTCAGGAACGGTAATAATTTCTGGTGCTGGAATGACTGGTGTTGCAGGTTCAGTCTCTTCTATAATCACTTCTTTTTCTCCAAAATTATTTGTTACTACCACCTTGGAGCTTCTGCCATTCAAAACTACTTTGAATTCATCATTATCAGCAGTGTCACCAGTGACTGAGTAGGAGACTGATTTAAAGTTATCTATTTCATCAGTGATTTCTACAACTCGATATGTGCCTGATTTGTATTGCTGCATATTTACAGTTTTAGTGCTGCCGGCGGTGATAGTGAAATTGTCTACCACATCCCAATCATCACCATCTTCTTTTTGAAGTTCTACGGTGAAAGTATTCTGAGTAGATGTTCCGTCACCAATCTTCTTTTCAATAGTCAGCTGCGGCCAGGTATCACCGCCACCGCTGGTCTTGAAGTTGTTGGTGACTTCGACTATAATATCAGCGTTTTCTTCGCCATATACCCAGAATCTGGCTTCATCAACTGTATTACCGTTAAGTGCATAGCTCGATGATTTCCAGTTTTTAATCTCATCAAAATCAGTCTCGACAACTAGATATTCACCATTTCCATATTCTGCGTAAAGATCATTAAGAGTTACCGACCATGGTTCGCCGACTGCTATTTCAAAGCTGTCTATGGTTTCCCAGCCGCATTCGTTATCTATGGGGTTCTCTGCAACCATTAGGGATGCTCGTTCCAAATTGGGGCATACCCATTTCTGCAGGTCAACACTGTAATACTTCTGGGTTGAGGCTCCGCTGCCAATTTTCTTTTTGACGATCAATTCCGGTTCATCCGGCGGGGTATCGCCTTCAAAGTAGTTTACGATTACCAGATATACATCTGCATACGGCTCGAAATAAACAGGAGTATTTCCGTCCGGGGCTCCAAATTCCGGTTCACCCTCGCCGGCGATGGGGCTGTCGGAATCATAATTCCAGTCCGAATCGGCCAGGAACACCAGGTAGCCTTGATGTTTATCAGTGACAGGACCATTTTCGAAGATGTAATACAAGCCTTCAAATTCATAGTCTTCATTGTTAAAGGCGTTAACGCCTTTCTCAATGTCCAGGTAGATGCAACCGTCGTCGTAAGTTCCGTTTTCAATTGCCAGGGTGGCTATATCCAGCTGCCCATCGTCCCGGCATAAACGGACTTGATAAGGGCCATCCGGGCCATCGCCATCAACTATTTTCTTTATGTAAAGGTTGCCATATTCGCTGTCATCTTCATAGGAATTGGTGATGGTTACGACAACATTTACATCACGGGATGTATTGCTTTCCATAGTCAAAGCCGATTTATTTTCATGCAAAATGAAATGGTTTATCACAAGCTAAAACGAAGTGGAAGAAAAAATTGAGTTATGATAGATGGGCAATAAAACAGCGGGGAATACAACCCCGCTGTTTAAATGATCTCTGTGGTCGTTAAAGGATTATTTCTTGATCCTTCTAATCGCAAATCCGCCTGCTGCCAGAATCAGCCCCATTCCTGCTGCCATTGGGGCTGCACCGGTCTTGGGAAGCTGGGGAGTTGGTTCCGGGACAGCGATGATTTCCGGAACTATCGGAGCGGGTATCTGGGGTTCTGGTTCCAGAACTATAACCGGTTCTTCAGGTTCTGCCGGTGGAGTATAACTAGTACTGCTGCCACCACCGCTGCTGCTGCTGGAGCTGAATCTATTGGTGATTACCACCTTGATATCATTTTCTATTTCGCGGCCTAAATAGAAGGCAGCAAAATCTTCACCAGTATTTTCACCGTCCAGGGCATAGTTGACTGATACCAGCCTGGTAATACCTTGAGTATTTTCAATAATCCTGTAGTCGCCGGAGCCATATTCCGAAATTATATCTTTAAGATTCAGGGTCCAGTCATTGTTGGTCCGGAGTAAGTTGAAGGTCTCTACGGTTTGCCAACCACACTCCAAGCTCAGGTCAGCAACTCGTGCAAAGTCAGATTCAGGAGAGGCGCATTCCCATTTCTGCAGTTGAACCGTAAATTCCCTCTGAGTTGCATTGCCAGTTATGCTTTTCTCAACTATCAACCGGGGTTCATCCGAGGGGGTATCTCCCTCAAAGTAGTTTACGATGACCAGGTAGACATCCGAATTGGGATCATCGAGATCCACGGGAGTACTTTCATCCGGGACGTCAAAGCCATCAACGCCTTCTCCTGCGATGGGGCTGTCGGAATCATAATCCCAGTCAGAATCAGACAAGAACACCAGGTAGCCTTGATGTTCATCGGTTACCGGGCCATCTTCGTAGATGCTATACAACCCATCAAATTCATAGTCTTCGTAGTTAAAAGTGTTGACGCCTTTCTCTATATTCAGAGAGATACATCCGTCTCCTGGCTGCCCATCTCCGGCCAGAGCATAAGCCTGCAGTTCCCCATAAGGGCATAAGCGGACAGTGTATTCTTCTTCGGGATCGTCACCATTGATGATTTTCTTTATGTAGAGTTTGCCGTAGGGTTGCTGACCGAAATAGTTGGTTACTTTAACCGTAACATCCTGATTGGTCAGATCGACCTGTACAAAGCCATCATCATCTGGAGTTACAGTTATACCGTTAACCTCATAAGTTATGCTGTCAGCCCCATTGGCAACAACTTCTTTTACATATTTTAATCCAGTTAGTCCACTAGTAGAATCAGACTCGCCGTCATTGAGGTAAATGGGTGCCCACAGGGAGTTTTCCCCGGTGGACTTCACCGCGAACTGGAATGCCTGCCCATCGTATGCTCCTACTACAACTTTCTCTATAGTAAGAGTATGGGTAATAGGATCATTATCATAAGTGTTGGTTATAGTTACAGGTATGGCAGTGCTGTCTTTTACATTTACAGATATCTGGCCGGACCATAAAACACCTGTCCCATTATGACCAGGGCGCTGGTAGGCTTTAAACATATAATTACCGGCTGAGCCGTTCGGATTATCTGCTACATCATATGTAAGGTCGTATGTTTCACCCGATTCGAGAGCAGGTATGCTGCCGGAATCAACAATTATTCCATCTTTAGGGTTGCCGCTTGCCGCCCACCATACTTCATAAGCAGTGCTGCCTGCCATAGCTTCACTATCATCACCGTTCTTGACGGTAGCAGTAATAATAGATGCTGACTGAGATATCTCGAACTGTTGGCTGCCCGGATCGTATGCTATAGCTGCCCCACAGGGTTGCTCTTCAAACATCCATTCACCTGGCTGGTTAAAACTGGTATTATTTGTTCCTTCGGAAATGGAAAGGGTAGTTTCATAAGCATCGGAATCAGAGTCATATATATCAACACTAAAAGAGGTGGGAACATTACCTTCATAATCAGCAGATACATCTACTATTTTGTTGATTTGCAGGTACTGGCCTTGTATGTCGATCTTCTGATCATTATCACTGGTAAAACACAACGAACTTTTATCCCAATTGGGATCGACCTCAGCTAAATATGAGCTGGTAGTCATTAAGAGGGAAGCAACTAGCAGTACTGCGAGCAGCGAAAGTCTTCCTGATCTCTTGATTCTCTTCATAAATTGACCTCCTATCAAAAAAATGTTCATAGGGATTACGAGACATCTTCTTTATCTCTCCATGTAAAAAATTGATATCCCAAAGAAAGTTAACATTTCACTGGTTCTGGATGAACATTAACATCAGGTACTTTTCTAGCCGAAGCATACCTTAACCAGGAATGTTGGCCACTGAATTAGAGATACTTCATCTTTGTCTATCGAACACCTCCCTAATTACTCTGGACTAAATCAGCTAATAATAATCGTTTTTGGTTCATCTAAGACATTGATTCTAGTTATCAGTAAATGCTTAAAACAAAAGATTGGTAATCTACTATTCTAAATAAGGACAATTGCTGTCTATAAGTATACATTGAGGGAATCACAACTCAGTCACAAGTATGTGAAATTTAGTAATTTAGACTAAATGTATGAAGAAATTAAGGTGAATATACGGATGACGAGAAAAAATTTAGAAGAGATAAAGATTTTTCTAAAGATGGGTTAAGATGATGGGTTTAACATCATTTGTGAGTTTAACCTGGTGTTTGCAGTTAGATTCAAAGGAATGTTGGATTCGGTTAATGGCTTTAACGGCCTGATCGGCATCCAGGCCAGTCAACAGGAGCAGATACTGGCTATCATTCCAGGGGCATACCACATCCCCACGGCGTAGATTAATAGTGAGGGTGCGATGAAGCAGATCCATGCATTCCCGGGGGTCAGCATCCTTGCCAATGGAATCCAAATCCAGTACAAACATAGCCAGGAATACGGGTTGACCGCTGCGTTCTGAGCGCCTTAATTCGGTTTTGTAGAGAAAACGAAACACATCAGGATTGCACAGCATACATCCGGGAGGTTGTACGGCTTTGTCTAAATGCTTCTGTATCACCGTAAGATCAGAACTGGCAGGCTTATGTTCAAGTTCATGCAGTGAGGAAAAATAGGGCAGGACATTTTTTAAATCAATTCCCATCTCTTTGTGAAAAACGGATGAGGCGTATTCGTAGTGAGATCGTGCCTGAGCTATATTGCCATCCTTTATGAGTGCACACAGGTAAGCAGCGTGTATTTCTTCTTTATAAAATTCCACCTGGATAGCTTTTTCACATATTCCAATGACTTTCTCGTGGTTATCGGACTTTACCAGCAGGCTGATCACTTCCTGGACTGCATTGACATAAAGCCGATGATAATAATTTCTTAATGGGATAGTCCACTCGGTATAAGCCAGTTCGGGCAGGTAATCACCTTTATATACATCAATAGCTTCCAGGTATAAATTTATAGACTGTGAAGGATCATTGCTGCTGGCTTGGCGCGCGGCAACGCATAACTGTTCAAAACGAACAGCATCTAACCAACAGTTGCTGTTTTCATTCCAGGCATAAGTCCCAGCAGAGAATGTTATTGATGATACTGAGTGAGTATTATGGCAGTTATTGTCAATCAGCTGTCTGAGGCGGTAAATCATAGAGTGCAGGGAATTACGGTTGTCATTGTAGTCTTGCTCCGGCCATAGGCTTTCTATTATGGTATCCCCGTGAACACTCCTATCGCGATTGCTGATAATGAATTTAAACAGTTCCCATAATTTATAGGAGCGCCGGGCTTCGGATGAAATAATCCGATCTCCTCTGCGCACACAAAACCGTCCCAGGGTATAAATTCTCAGGGTGTCATCATGGCTATCTTGAATTGGATTAGTATTCAGCAATTATATCAACTCCCCAAAAATAGCAGTTATGGTTGCTGACAGATAAATCCAGCAAATCAGGGTAATAATCATTTCTGCTATATTTTAGCATAAAAAAGTATGAAAATGTCAAAAAGAAAAGAGCAGAGTAACGGAGCCGGGCACAAAGATAGAAGAGAATAAATCTCGGCGAAGGTAGGAGCAGGTAGCCCGTCCTGGCATCTTGCTGACTGCTTGATAATTGACAAGATGTAGCGGAAAATCAATTCTCCGCGCTAAAACCTGGACCCTATAAAACGAGGCCATCCCCTTTGGGGACAGCCTCGTTACAGGTTATCAGATATATAGTTAATCCGTCTCAGGTATAAGTAATACTATTTCTTAAAGCTTCTGATTGCAACGCCGCCTGCTGCCAGTAAGAGTCCCAATCCTAATGCGATTGGAGCTGCGCCGGTGTTAGGCAGTGCTGGAACTGGTTCAGGCACTGAAACTTCTTCAGTTACAATAGGTGCTGCCGGTTCCTGGGTGTCAACAACTACTTCTTCTTCTACCACCGGTTCTTCTTCAACAACTGGTTCTTCTTCTACCACCGGTTCTTCTTCAACGGTAGTAGTTTCCTGGGTGCCGGGGGTGTCACTAGGCTCAGTTTCACCACCGCTGCTACCGGTCCTATAGCGGTTGTATACCACCAGGTAGGTGTCGGATTCTTCACTTATTACGATCTTATTGCCTTCATCAGGGGCATCAAAATCGAAATCGCTACCGGTCACATAGATAGTGGAGGATTGGAAACGGCTGTCGCCAGGTGTAGACTCGGAAACTGTATAAGATCCAACTGGTACTTTAAATTCATTATTATCTCCTTCATAAATGGTGAGCGGGTCAAGCCCTGAGCGTGCTTGTACGTCTTCACTGCTTAGCACCAAGGTATAGGATTCATCAACACCGTAGCCTTGAACGATTTTCTTTACATACAGATTTCCCTTGGGATCGGGGAATACATTGGTGATTTCCCGGCTTACTGTGTTGTAATTTTCGAAGGTAAAGGGACTGGTATCTTCAGAAACACTGGCTCCACCGGTTCTGGTTTCTATTACTCTGTAAGTGATCCAATGACCTAACCATTTGCGGTCAATATTATTCCAGGAAAACGAATAAGTATTATCCTCATCCAAATCACTTGCATCAAATGTTTCACTTTCAACCCGGTACCAGTCATGACCCCATCTAGACTGCAATTCTATTCTGAATTCTGCATCATCGGGAACATCACCGGTAACAATTTTGGTAACATTTACAGTACCCCCGGTTGGGGCTGCAACTGTTGCAAACGCGAAACTGCTGGTCATTAATAAAGCCAGTATGGTTAATACTGCTATAAACGAAAACTTTGAAAATTTACTGATCCTCATATCTTGTACCTCCTAATTATTTTTCCTTGAACATCTAAGTTGTTCCTAATCATGAAACCTCGTCTTTTTCATCCCAGCTGGCGAATTCCTGGCCGGGTTGAATGCCCCGGGTTTCTTCCCAGGCCTCCTGCATAAGCTGGCTCATCTCCAACATGCTGCGGAAAGGTCTGGTTTTTTTGCCTTCCAGCCATTCGATGCGCCCCTGCCAGGTTGCATTCTGCCGGAACTGTACCCGTATTAAAAAAGTAGTGCCATTAGGTTGAGCAGATGGGTTTTCATTTTCCATGCTGCTTACCTCCCTCATGCTCCAGTGCAAAAGCAGGTTCCTCCTTCCAGGACCGGATTTTTGCAATACTCTGGAGATGATTATGTTTATCCAAATGCTCTTTCATTAATAAACCCATCTCCAGGGAGCTTCTTAAACCATGTACCTGTTCTGACTGGATTTTTTGTGCATTTCCTTGAGTAACTTTACTATCATCTAGTATGACCTGTATTGCGGAATCGGATGACCAGTTTTTGCGGGAATAACTAACGGAATATAATTCCATATAATTGTCCCTCCTTTCTTGTGTATGTTGACTGCGCAAAAACATTCAGCCATCAACTTGGGTTAATCATAACAGGCAGGAGTCACAACTCAATCACAGGAATAGAATAATTAATATATTTTGGTAAAATTATGTGATGTTTATTTAGTATTTAATAAATACGTGCTTATTATTTATATTAAGAAGCCGGTCTGCTTATGATATAAACAAAATCAAAACCTGTGCGCGGAGAATGAATTCTCCACTACTCAGGTTAGTAGTAGAGTTTAAGTAGGGAATCAGGACAGCAGAGCAGGGGAGAATTAATTATCCCCTGCCAGGAATCACAAATCGAGGTTGGTACCAGGATCACAAACACAGAGTAGGAGAAAAAATTCATTCTCCCCTGCGCCGGTTAACAAAGTCATAATCTTCACAGAGGTTAGATAAAAGTGAATTTGGTTGAAGGGTTTATATGCCGCCAGGCTGCACTGCTTTGACAGTGGTGGTGATCTCCACCTGTTGGTTATTAGAAAAACGGCGGAAATTAAATTTTATCCGGCGCATGACCAGATCAGTGTTTTCCAGTATTATTTCGGGCAGGAGAATCAGGTACTGAGATTCATTCCAGTGACAAACAACATCTCCTTTGCGCAGGCTATTCAGGAGGGTTTCTTCTAAACAGCTCATGTCTTTTCTCATCTGGGCCAGGTCCTCATTTTCTGAGTCCGGCCAGGTCAAAGTAAGCATGCCCAGGAAGACTGACTGACCACTACGCTCATTACGTCGCACTTCCAGGTTGTACAGATAGCGAAAAACATCACTGGTACAGAGAAAGGCCCCATCTGATTCAGAAATTTGGTAAAGGCTGCTTTGAACCAGGTGCAGGTCACGATTAACAGAATTGTTTTGGAACAGGATATTCCGATACAAGTCCCGCATAGAGGAAGACATTTCTATGCCCATCTCCCGGTAAAAAACTGAAGATGTATATTCGTAATGAGATTGCGCCTGCCTCGCCCGGCCCGCCGCAATTAATGCTCGCAGATAGCGAAAGTGGAATTCTTCTTCAAAAAATTCAATAAGAAAGGCATTCTCCAGAACTTCGATAATCTCTTCGTTTCTTCCCTGATCGTGCAGAAGGCTGGTTAGATCCAGTATCAGTTGTATATATAGATGATTGTAATAGTTTCTAACCGGGATCACCCACTCTGCATAAGACAGTTCCGGAAGATAATCTCCTTTATACAGCCTGGCTGCCTTTTGGTATTTTTCGATAGCAGAATTTGGGTCTTTGTGAGTGATATGGACAGCTTCATTGTATAAGCCTTCGAATTCCTGAGCATCCAACCAGTAACCGGTATTCTTATTAAGAGCATAAGCTCCACCGGAAAAAACAATGCAGGAATCTTCTTCCGAGATATCCTTCCTGTCCAAAAGCATACGCAGTCTGTATATCTGAGTTCGCAGAGCCTGTTTGGCATCGGAATAATCACGGTCCGGCCATAAATCTTCCATTATGGTTTCCGAGTAAGTCGGTTTATCTCGCTTGGTTATAAAATATTTACATAATTCCCATATGCGGTAGGAGCGTTTATTTTCACCGGAAATTATATCGCTGCCACGGCGCACCATGAATTGGCCCAGAGTCAATATCTCCAGTACCCCATCATGGTTTATCTGTTGTCCCCGAATATCATTCATAACTCATATCCCTCTGCTAGAATTGACCTATTGCATAACTAAAATACCCATCCAGATAAAGAACAGGTGAACATTATTCTTGTAATAAAAAGTGATTATAAAATAAAGAACAAACTCTATAGCAGACTTGACTCTTGATACGTAAGTATCATTTCGATTGACCCGCTAGAAATACCTTCCTGCAAAGGCAAAAAATCATAGAAAATGCTGCTTTTTTCTAAATAAATGTTATAAAGAAGGACCAATGTCACTCAAAAGAGTGATGTTTATCCGAGGCATGGAATAGTAACCTGGAAATAGTTGTGAATAAATGTAGAGTGGAACTTGGAGCAGGGGATACCATAACTTTAAGCATGACACCGAAAAAGCCGGGAAATATACGGTTATGGATAGACATGTGGATATATACGCTGCCTCTTACAATTGAGGCCGTAAAATAAAAAAACGGAAGCAAGAGGGCTAGATGCGAGAGGGGGTGAATCCTCTGCTAACACCAACCCCACTTCCAGCAGGATCTTTTGCTTGTTACAGGTGAGCTGCCGCTTCCTGAAGAAAGAGCAAATGAAGACACCGTCTCCGGTTGTCTTCATTTGTGTTTTAGTAGACCATTATATCCCCAATAGTATCCTGTTTCAATTTGTAGTTAGAGCACAAGCTCTCCGTATCCGGGTTGTCGGTTGCGTACTGGATCTCCACCATTCCGATATCATCCGAAGGAGACTCAACTTCAATACTATCCAGAGAGCAAATGCCCCCGCCCCAGTACTCACAGGTCGAAACCCGGCAGCGAATGGTCTGGCTGCCTTCTTTATTCATGTATAAGCACTCCTATCTTTTTTGGAAATAGGATGCACTTACTGCAGGCTATTTATTCCCAAAATCAACACGCCATTTTTACTAATAGATTAATATCATACTCTCGGCGACCAATACCCCTCTATTGAAGCGGGTAAATAGAAATTACCGGCAGGGATTTGATCCAAAATAAAGAATAGAAATATTAAGGATCAATAGCAGGAAATGGCTGCAAGGCGGTCAGAAGTCTGTCCTGGCATACCCAGGGGGGTGAAAGGGTATTCGCATATATATTGATCATCATCCGGTGGCTAAGGACGGGGGACTGTTGCCAGATTTTCATTAGGAAAGACTATCTTCCTGTCCCCGAAGCAGGGAACTGTCACCAGGTGCATGTTTTTAGGGGGGACATATAATTGAGTGAGTTAATATTGTTTGAGCATTATCCAGAGAGCATGCTGCTGATCGATAGCAGCGGCAGGATCCTTGACGCTAACCGTAAAGCCCTGGAATTGTATGAGATAGAAAAAGCTGAGCTCTTAAAGCTTGATGTTTTCAGCCTTAGTACGGAGGAGTACCGGGAACCCGTATACCAGATGCTGGAGATTGCGGTCTTTGAGGAGAAAGTGGTGGAGATAGTTCACCTGAGCTGGACAGGCAAGCCTATTCCGGTGGAGGTAAAGATAAAACCCCTTTTCATATCAGACAGCCGCATTATCTTATTTTATGTAAAGGATATCAGTATTAGGCAGCAGATGCAGGTTAAAAATGATCGCCTGCAGTATCTTAACAGCGTCTATGTTGATATTTTTATGCACATGCCGGATGGAGCGATCATAGTTAATCCACAAGGGAAGATCAAAGAGGTTAATCTGGCAGCACAATCAATCCTGGGACAAAGCCTGCAGGAAATGCAGGGAAAAAGTGTGAGTGAATACCTGGGAATGAATATCCCGCATATCCAGGCCATGCTGGAGAATGGTGAATCCTACCGTGATGTTGAATTGTTGATACCCGGGCAGGAGCGCAACCTGCATGCGGTTATTTCCGGCATACCATTCAGAAGTAACGGTGTTCTCCGGGGCGGAGTCATATACCTCAGTCCGATAGAAAAGATCCATCATCTGGTTAATAGATTCACGGGTGCCCGGGCCAGTTATTCCTTTCAGGATATTATTACCGTCAGCCACAGCATGCAAGAGGCTATACATCTTGCAAAAATGGCAGCTTCGAGTACGAGTAATGTACTGCTGGAAGGGGAGAGTGGTACAGGTAAGGAAGTTTTCGCTCAGGCTATACATAGTGCAAGCCAGCGAAAAAACGGCCCATTTGTGGCAGTGAACTGCGGGGCAATTCCAAGGGAATTGATCGGGAGTGAACTGTTCGGATACATTGAGGGCGCATTCACAGGAGCGCGTAAGGGCGGTAGCCCTGGGAAATTTGAATTAGCCTCAGGGGGCACTCTGTTTTTAGATGAGATCGGGGATATGCCCCTGGAACAGCAGGTGACCCTCTTGCGAGTACTTCAGGAAAAAAACATTACTCGTATAGGCGACAGCAGGACTATTCCAGTTGACGTCAGGGTTATCTGTGCTACCAATAAGAATTTGTGGCAGGAAGTTGAAGCAGGAAACTTTAGAGCTGACCTGTATTATCGGTTAAATGTGATAAATATAGATATACCTCCACTTAGAAGGCGCAAAGAAGATATTATAGTATTGTTCGATTATTTTCTTAGCAAAATTCCTGCTGGCAAGGCACCTTTACCAGAAGAGCGAATAAACATCGAAGAATCCCTGCAACAATATAGATGGCCCGGAAACATCAGGGAACTGCAGAATGTGGTAGAGAGAATGGTGCATATGGCCGGCACCCTTCCAGTAGGAGTGAAACATTTGCCTCCTGAACTGCGTCGTAGCGTGAGTGAAACAGTTCCTGGTCATAAATCAGTTGATGTTTCAGAGATAAGCATTTATGAAGCCCGGGGACACCATAAGAAAGTCATACAGGAGCAGGAGCGAGATATGATAATTAGCTTGCTGAAACATTTTCAGGGTAATATCAGCAAAGTAGCACGAGAAATGGGAGTTAACCGAAGCACCATATACCGAAAGATGAAAGTGTATAAGATCGAACAGTAAAACTGTGGCATAACGATGCGATGTGACGCAAAACACCACACTACGCACCACTTATAAATGAATATCCATGCTATTATAACAATTGACATATCAGCTAAAAAGACCGCTGTGCAAGGGCGGACTTTTTTATTGATCAAGAACCAGCAGATTGGCATACTTATTGCAATTATTGTTATCGACTGGAAAATATTTCTCAAGGACAAGGAGGATGGGAACATGTTCGATCTAACCCCCTTTCGGAAAAGAAAGGAATTAGCTGAAAGCCTGTTTAACCCGGATCTGGTAAAAGATTTGTTTAGCGGTGATTTGCTTAGCGAAATGGCTATGAGCATCCGGGCAGATATAAAAGAAAATAATAATGAGTATATAGTCGAAGCAGAACTGCCAGGAGTTAACAAAGATGAAATAGTGGTTGAGTTCAAGGAAGATGTACTTACCATCTCTGCCCAGAAGCAGAAAGTTATTGATGAAGAGAAGGAAAACTATGTTCGACGGGAAAGAAAACGCGGCAAGTTGAGCAGGAGTTTCTATGTACAGAATATCCATAGTGAAGGAATCACTGCAGATTATAAAGATGGGGTTTTGATAATTGTGCTTCCTAAAATAAAAGAAAGCCCGTCTGACAGCCATCGGATAGAAATTAAGTGATAATATGCCAAAATCACCGTTATAGAATAACTAGTTGAGAGGCGGAATCTTATATGGCAATAATCGAAAATTTGACTTTAAGCAATAATGTCATAGCCAACTATGAAGGAGAAATCGAGGATAGTAAACCCCACGGCCTGGGCAATGCTTATTATCGAAGCGGGGGCCGATATGAAGGTCAATGGAAAGAAGGCAAGCGCTGCGGACAGGGTAAGGAATATTACCCGGATGGAACACTTCGCTATGAAGGCGAATGGGAAGATGGAGGCCGCAGTGGTCAGGGCAAATCATATTACACAGATGGAAATTTAGCTTATGAAGGTAAGTGGATTAAAGATAGACCAGAAAATTTCCCCCGATCTACTTCCTTCTAATATACACTCTCACTCTCCGCTTTTACCAATCGATAGAATTCAATAACCCCCCCATCCCTATTACATCTCCATACAAAACCTGCCGCGCGCAGGTTATTTTTTTGTATACATTAAAATATTGTATTTTTATAAAAAATTTTTGATTATACTGAATAATGATGCAGGATTTTCTCACCAGAATATATAATGTGAAAATGTTAGCATATGACTAGGCAGGATAATGAAAAACCAGAAATCTGCATTAAGATCAACAGACATGCCAGCCCCTATCTATGAAAGATACTTTACAGTATTAGATCTTAGAGAAATTTAGTGATAAGCAACAAAAGTCAGGAGGAATAAGATGTCGTTAAAACAAACACCACTATATCCCATGCATATCAAGTATAACGGGAAGATAATAGACTTTGGCGGTTGGGAATTGCCTGTCCAGTACGAGAGTATGGGAATAATCAAAGAACACAATATGGTTCGTGAAAAGGCAGGACTCTTCGATGTTTCCCATATGGGCGAAGTTTTTGTGACCGGTGATAAGGCCGAAGAATTTGTGCAGAAACTGGTTTCGAATGATGTTAAAAGCATGAAGGATTTCCAGGTCATGTACGGTCTTATGTGTTATCCCAGCGGCGGAGTAGTAGATGATCTGCTGGTCTACCGTTACAACAGCAGCAAATATCTCCTGGTGATCAATGCTGCCAATGTGGAAAAGGACTTTGCGTGGATACAGGAGAACCTTATCCCGGAGGTCAGTGCAGTTAATGTATCTGATGAATACGCCCAATTAGCCTTACAGGGCCCGGAGGCCCAGGCAATATTGCAGAAGATCATTGATGTTGATCTGGATAGTATCCGATTTTTCTGGTTCAATCCTGATGTAAAAATATCCGGAGTGGAATGCATTGTCTCCAGGACTGGTTATACCGGTGAAGACGGATTTGAGATATATGTCCGGCCAGAGGACGCAGTCTTTATCTGGGAAGAAATATTGCGTGCCGGTGGGGACCTGGTAAGTCCGGTTGGGCTAGGAGCCAGGGATAGCCTCCGATTTGAAGCTAAACTGCCATTATACGGGCAGGAAATCGACCAGGAAATAACACCCCTGGAAGCAGGTCTGGGTTTCTTTGTTAAACTGAATGGAGATGATTTCATAGGCAAATCTGCTCTCCTGGAGTTGAAAGAAAAAGGTCTAAAAAGAAAGCTGGTCGAATTCTCTATGGTCGGAAAAGGGATTCCCCGCTCCCATTATGAGGTTCAAAAAGATGGAGTTTCTATTGGACATGTTACCACCGGGCTGCATGCTCCCACCTTTAAAAAGCCTATTGGCCTGGCATTGATAAACATTGAACATACGGAACCGGGTACCCGGATAGATATCATGATCCGGGATAAAGCTATCGAGGCAATAGTAGATCCGGGCATATTCTATAATAAAAAGACTAAATCTAAATAACAGTTGAGCTTAACACAGGTGATTAGTCTCCCGTGCCACGAGTACCGGAGATTTAGCAGGGATAATTTATCTGCATCAATAAAATTAACGGAGGGGTTAGTAAATGAATATTCCTAAGAAATTGCTTTATACCAACGAGCACGAGTGGATCAAGGTGGACGGTGATAAGGGTCACATCGGTATAACAGATTATGCTCAACACCATCTGGGGGATATAGTTTTTGTAGAACTGCCGGAAATAGGTGAGGAAGTTGGCATGGGTGAGTCTATGGGAGTTATCGAATCCGTAAAGGCCGTAGCTACACTTTTCAGCCCGGCGGGAGGAAGAGTAATAGAAGTAAACGAGGAATTAGAGGAAGCTCCTGAGTTATTAAATGAAGACCCATATGGGAACTGGATTGCCATTATAGAGTTAAGTGACTCCGGAGATCTGGAAAAACTCATGTCCCCGGAAGAATACACAGCGTTCTGTGAAAACCTCGATTAGGGGTTCAAGGCTAATTACTGACTTAACTTTCGCACTTGCCGGGGATAAGTATTATGCTTTGTCCAAGCATGGGTCATTACGAGCAGGGGGAGTATCAGCGACCTTTGTAGTGCAGTAACGAAGCGAATGCATTCAGTTGTCTCGTTACGAGGTGTGCCCCGAAGGGTGACAGCCGGACAAAGCTTAATGCTTGTCAGGTCCTAGCCGTGTTATGTCAACTGCGAAAGTTGAATTACTGATATACAAAATATATATAAGGAGGAAGTTCTGTGAAGTATACTCCTAATCCGCCATCTGTAGTAGAGGAAATGCTTCAAACCATAGGGCTGAACAGCCTGGAAGAGTTGTTCAGTGACATTAAAGCGGAAGTGAAAGTTGAAAATGCTTTAAACCTTGCTGAAGGAATGGGCGAGATGGAGATCCGCCGCAAAATGAGAGACCTGGCCGCCAGGAATGTTACTACTGAGGACTATCCATGTTTCCTGGGAGCTGGCGCATACGATCATTATATACCCGCCGCACTGGAACAGCTGCTGCTCCGTTCTGAATTTTACACCGCTTACACACCTTATCAACCTGAAATAAGTCAAGGCATTTTACAGTCTATTTTTGAATATCAGACCATGATATGCAAACTCACTGGGATGGAAGTTTCTAATGCTTCTATGTATGATGGGGGGAGCGCCCTGGCCGAAGCCTGTAACCTGGCCTGTACCAGTAGTAAAGGCAGAAAAAGGGTAATAATTTCGGATACGGTCCACCCTGAATATTTAGATATTTTAAAGGCTTACTCCCTTTCCGGGAGAATGGAAGTAGTCTTGATACCGGGTAAAGATGGAGCAGCAGATATTGAAGCTATGATCAAGGCCATCGATAGTGAAACTGCCTGTGCAGTCATTCAGCAGCCTAATTTCTATGGCATACTGGAAGAAGCTGAAGCTCTGGCAAAGGCAGTCCATGAAAACAAGGGTATGTTTATTATGGCTGTGGAACCCATTTCATTGGCATTATTGAAGTCACCTGCCGAATGGGGGGCTGATATTGCGGTGGGAGAAGGGCAACCCCTGGGAAACAGTTTAAGCCTGGGAGGACCTTACCTGGGATTTTTTGCGGCCCGCAAGGACCTGATGCGTAAAATTCCGGGCCGAATAGTGGGACAGACCAAAGATCTGGATGGCAAGAGGGCTTATGTCCTGACTCTGCAAGCCCGGGAACAGCATATACGCCGGGAAAAGGCAGGCTCCAATATATGCTCCAATGAAGCTTTATGTGCCCTTGCGGCCAGCATGTATCTAACCTTTGTAGGGGAGAAGGGGCTAAAAGACATTGCGACTCGCTGTCACCAGCTGGCATTATATGCTCAACAGCAATTGGAGCAGGCAGGAATGGACTTGAAATTTAAAAAGCCTTACTTCATGGAGTTGGCAGTTAAAGTCAATGATCCTGCTGCCGCCAATCGTAAACTTTTGCAAAATGGGATCATAGGCGGTTACGAGCTGGATGATGCGCTGCTGCTGGCTTTCACAGAGAAGAGGACCAAAGAAGAGATCGACCAGCTGGTTGCAGTGTTAGGAGGGAAATAGGATGAGTAAACTTATCTTCGAAAAGCATGTAAAAGATAGCAATGCCTTCGCCCTGCCTCCGCTGGCTATACCTGCAGCTGATATCAATGATAGCATTCCCCAACAATTCCTGCGCAGTCAGGACATAGCGCTGCCGGAAGTCAGTGAGGTGGAGGCAGTAAGGCATTTTACCGAACTGTCTACTCGTGCTTACGGGGTGGACAGTGGATTTTATCCCCTGGGGTCATGTACCATGAAATATAATCCTAAGATTAATGAGTGGGCCAGCAGACTGCCAGGATTGGCAGGACTTCACCCTTACCAACCGGAAGAAACCATACAGGGCGCCTTGCAGATATATTATGAGATGCAGGAGATGCTGTCTGAAATAACCGGTATGGATGGATTCTCGCTTCAGCCCGCGGCCGGTGCACATGGTGAAATGGCCGGGGTCATGACTATAAAAGCCTACCATAATAACCGTAAGGATTTTCAGAGAACCAAAATGATGGTCCCCGACTCAGCCCATGGAACTAATCCGGCTACCGCTAACGTGGTCGGGTATGACGTGATCGAAGTGAATTCAAATGACCGCGGTCTGGTAGACCTGGATGATCTGCGGGCCAAGATGAATGATCAGGTAGCCGGCCTCATGCTTACCAACCCCAATACACTGGGGCTGTTTGAGGAGGAAATCCAGGAAATAGCAGCCATAGTACATGAAGGTGGAGGTCTGCTCTACTATGATGGGGCTAACCTTAATGGTATTATTGGGGTGGCCAGGCCTGGAGATATGGGATTTGATGTCATACACGTGAACCTGCATAAGACCTTTGGCACTCCTCACGGTGGGGGAGGACCGGGTTCAGGACCGGTGGGAGTTAAATCGATACTGCTCGACTTCCTGCCCCGACCAGTAGCAGTCAAAAAAGGTGATGTCTACGGTTTAAACTATGACATGCCCCTGTCCATCGGCAAGGTGAAAAATTTCTATGGGAATTTTGGAGTTATAGTGAAAGCCTATGTGTATATAAAATCACTGGGAGCAGAAGGGATAAGAGAAGCCTGTGAACACGCGGTGCTAAATGCCAATTACCTGCGCCATCAACTGCGGGATAATTATAATATCCCTCTGGATAGATTGTGCAAACATGAATTTATAGCTAATTCCAGAAGGCAGGCGGATCAGAATGGCATATCTACCATGGACATCGCCAAACGTCTTATTGATTACGGATATCACCCGCCGACCATTTATTTCCCCCTGATCGTAAGTGAAGCCATGATGTTCGAGCCTACTGAAACTGAGAGTAAAGAGCGTCTTGATGTATTTGTTGAAGCAATGAGAGCAATTGCCCGGGAAGCAGAAGAAGAGCCGGAATTGGTCATCAATGCGCCGCATAATGCGGTGATTAGACGAGTAGATGAAGTTACTGCGGCCCGTAAACCTGTGGTCAAGTGGGAGGCACCGCAAGTATGAAAGACCTGATCATTATCGGTGGAGGCCCAGGAGGTTATGTGGCTGCCATCCGTGCCCGTCAACTGGGTATGAGTGTGGTGTTGATTGAAAAGGACCGCGTAGGTGGGGTCTGTCTGAATCGGGGCTGTATCCCCACCAAGGCTTACTACCGAAATGCCTTGGCTATGAGGGATATAAGCAATAGCAGTGAATTTAACATACAGGTAGCGAATGTATCCTTTGATATGGCCGGAGCTAAAGAACGTAAAAATAAGATCGTTAATAATTTATTCGGGGGCATCGAAAAACTGCTGCAGGCCAATGGGGTAGAAAGAGTCACCGGCAAGGCAGAATTGCTGGATAAAAATACGGTGCTGGTAAATGGCGAGTCTATTCAGGGCCGAAACCTTCTGCTGGCCAGCGGCTCAATCCCAGCTTCCCTGCCTATTCCCGGTATTGACTTACCGGGAGTATTAAACAGCGACCAGATGCTGGAGCTGGAACAGGTGCCGGAGAGACTGGCAGTTATCGGGGGAGGAGTCATAGGACTGGAATTTGCCTGTATATTCAATTCCTTCGGCAGTCAGGTAAGCATATTGGAATTTATGCCTTACCTGTTGAACACCATGGATAATGAACTGGGCAAACGTATGCTGGTATTTTTGAAAAAACAGCATATAGCCGTCCATACTTCTGCCTCAGCAGAAAAAATAGAAAAAGATGCCGATGCTCTGAAGATCACCGTCCAGGGGAAAAAGGGTATTATCGAAGTACCCGCCGACATCATACTGCAAGCCGGGGGCAGGCGACCTTACACCGAGGGATTAGGCCTGGAAAAACTGGGGATAGATATTGATGCATCTGGTTTCATAAAAGTAAACAGCAGCTTTTCAACCAACGTAGAGGGCATATATGCCATCGGCGATGTGATAGGAGGCTTCATGCTCGCTCATGCCGCCTCAGAAGAAGGTATAGCAGCAGTCGAAAATATGGCCGGACATAATACCCGGGTTCATTATCATGCTGTACCTGGCTGTGTTTTTTCCATCCCTGAGATCGCCAGTGTTGGTATGAGTGAAGAGGAGACCCGGGCCAGGGGAATCGAATACCGGACCGGCAAATTCCAGTTTGCCGCTAATGGCAAGGCCCTCACCATGGGTGAAAATGATGGTATAGTTAAAGTTCTAGCCGATCAAGATGATGTTATTATTGGAGTGCACATCATCGGTCCTCATGCCAGTGATTTGATAACTGAAGGGACCATGATGGTGAAAAATCGGATGAAATTGACTGAAATCGCCGGTATAATCCATCCCCATCCCACCTTGTGCGAAACACTCATGGAAGCGGTCCTGGATGTTCAGGGTAAAGCTGTTCATCTTAATCCACCCCGGTCTTAGAAGAAGTATGTTCAACATCATCAGCGGGGATACTGGGTTAAGTATCCCTTGATTTTTTCAGCTCAACTTTTGTACTTGTGCCGGGAGAGTATTATGCATAAAACTCGCCAAGCCAAGCAACCTGCTTGCTAAGATTGGTTTTACGAAGGAGTGTTAACAGGATGATAGAGGTTATTAACAGCTCCCATGATCCCTATTTTAATCTGGCCCTGGAAGAATTCGCGGTAAAAAACTGGTCCGACGGCCAGAGCTATTTTATTCTTTGGCAGAACCAACCGGCTGTTATCGTAGGAAGGAACCAAAATACTATAGGAGAGATAAACCAGGCCTACATCGAAGAACAGGGAATAAAAGTGGTGCGCCGGATGTCCGGTGGAGGTGCTGTTTACCACGACCTGGGCAATCTTAATTTCACTATAGTGGTAAATGAGAATAACGACTTTGCTAACTTCGAGAAATTTACTCGCCCGGTGATAGCAGCACTCGAAAAAATAGGGATAGAGGCTGAAAATAACGGGAGGAACGACATTACCATTGAAGGCAGAAAGTTCTCTGGCAATGCCCAATTCAAGTTTAAAGACCGGCTTTTGCATCATGGCACCATTCTATTCGATTCCAGGTTGGAAGATATGGCTAGAGCACTTAATCCAGGTGAGCAAAAAATATCTTCCAAGGGCATTAAGTCAGTACGGAGCAGGGTAACCAATATCAGTGAACATCTGTCTGCTCCGGTCAGCGTGGAGGAGTTCAAACGAATACTGGCAGAAGAAGTGCTGCAGGGAGAAAACGATAACCATACCTATCACCTCTCTGATGCCGACCTGCAGGCGGTAAATTATCTAAAGAATAACAAGTATGCTGCCTGGGCCTGGAATTACGGAAATTCTCCTGCTTACAATATCAGGAAAACCGGCGTTTTTTCCTGGGGCAATATCGATATTCGATTGGATATCAAGCGTGGCTTGATAAGTGGATGCCGGATATACGGTGATTACTTCGCAGCAGGAGATATCGGAGAATTGGAACAGGCATTGATCGGTGAGGAATATCGGGAAGAGGAGATCAAAAAATGTCTGGCGCAATTGCAGTTAAAAAAATATCTGCCTCAAACTGACGAAACTGCATTTACAGCTCTGCTGTGCAAATAACACATTTGCCAGCAGATATCCGGAGGGACAATTATGAAACTGCAGCAAATTAAGGGCAGCACCTATGCCCTGGAGAGTGATACAGCAGCAATTGGGTTGTACTTGTTCGAAGATAGAAGCTGTCTGCTGATCGACAGCGGCCCGAACCAGAAGCAGGCCGCAGAAGTTCTGCAAATTTTAGGAGAATCAGGTTGGGTGATATGGGGGATATTCAACACCCATGCTCATGCAGACCATTGCGGAGGGAATCAATATATACAGAAGGAGCAGCACTGCCAGATATTAGCCTCGGAAATTGAGGCAACCTTTATTAACCATCCCATTCTAACTCCTTACAGCATGTATTCAGCTCATCCCATAAAATTATTGACCGGAAAATTTCTCATGCCTGCTCCATCACAGGTAAGCCGGATCATTGGTCCGGGGGTCCAGGATATTAATGGAATAGAATTCGAAATACTTGACCTGACTGGACATAGTCTGGGGCAGCTGGGCATCATCACCCCCGATGGGATTCTTTTTGTCGGGGATAGCCTTATTGCTCAGAATGAATTAGAGCTCAACCCATTTCTCTATGTTTCCGATCTGGGTAAACAGTTTGAGACTATGGAGATGTTAAGGGCTAAAAGTCATCTGTCATTCTATCTCTCCCACGGAGGTGAGATAGAAAATGTACCAGATATCATCGATTTAAATTATGGAGTATTGAACGATGCCCTGCATATCTTAGAGGACATTCTGCGAAAGCCCTGCACCCGGGAGGAAATTATGCGGGAAGTTATTGCCCGCAAGAGTTTACAGGTGAACCGCAACCACTATTTCCGTCTGTGGGCCAGTATCTCGGCTTTTCTCTCCTATCTGTGTGATGAGGGCCAGGCTATAATATATACTGAGGACAACTATCTTAAGTTTTCGCTTAAATAAGGGGTGGTCAGGCACTGACTTAACAGAAGCTAACGGTGGCTGAACCTTTGTAAATTAAATCTGACTGGAGTGATATTTATGGATACCATGACCTGTATAAAGAATCGTCGCAGTGTGAGAAGATTTACGGAACAGGAGGTGCCTGATGAAATACTTGATGAACTTCTGGAAGCAGTCCGGTGGGCTCCTTCGTGGCACAATACCCAATGCTGGGAAGTAGTAGTGGTCAGGGGTAAGGAGAATAAAGAGGCTATTATTGAGCAGCTTACCCCGGGAAATCCATCTGCTAAAGGAGTAAGGCAGGCGCCGGTGGTTCTTGTATTTTGTGCCCGCACTGGAGTATCCGGGTATATCAAGGGAAATCCTCAGACCATAAAAGGTGATTGGTGTATGTTCGATATGGGCATTGCCGGGCAAAGTTTCTGCCTGGCCGCACATGCCAGAGGTCTGGGTACCGTTCATATTGGTGCATTTGATCATAAGGAAGTAGACAGGATACTAGGACTACCGGAGGAAGTAGAGAGTGTAGAAATAATACCGCTGGGTTACCCTGCCCAGGCAGGAGTAAAGCCGGCCCGAAAAGAAAGGCATCAATTTGTGCATTATGAAAAATACGCTGACAAACCATAAAACTCGCTAATGGGTGAGTGCTAAAGTCGAGTTTTTCATTAACTGTTCACCCAGGGCGGAGCATCAAGATAAGTGTTATAGCGGTGACCATTGAATAGCGAATCGATAAGGCTCCGGGCAATTTCGGGATCGACTTCCCAGAAACTAGCTCCTGAATATGGAGACCAGTAATGATAACCGGGTAAAGTCTGAGTGATCAGGTTTTCGGACTTGAAGCCTGGAGTCAGGCGGACCAGATACAGCATATCACGCAGGCTTATATTGGTTGCTATGTTTTCTTTCATCTTATTGGCTATACCTGGCAAACGCGCAAGGTTTTCTTTTTTTAGTATCTGTTCAGTCAGGGCCGATACAAACCTCTGTTGACGATCTATCCTGCCGATATCTCCGTCAGAGTCACTGCGGAACCTTACATAAGTTAAGGCTTCCTGTCCGTTCAAACACTGATATCCCTTGCTCAGATACACCCCCGTAGATGGGCTATGGATATCTATATCAACCTCAAGATATATGCCGCCCAGCTGGTCGATAATATCCTCAAAACCATTAAAGCTGGTTAAGATATAGTGCTGTACTCGTAGGCCCATCAGATCAGATATTTCCTGGCATAAAGCATCAGGACCCTGCAGCTGGTTGACCATATTTATTTTAGTATTTTTACCTTTAAACACTATACGGGTATCCCTGGGAATAGATATCACTGCCACCTGCTTGATCTGATCATTTATGCTTAGCAACATGATGGTATCACTGCGCCCATTTACCTCTTCCGGGCGGGCGTCTGTACCAATCAGTAGGATGTTTGCAACTTCACCGTTTTTCAACCGGTCTTCCAGGCTCACGGGAAATGCTTTATTTATTTCAGAGCTGAGCACTGTAAAGCTGATAAGCAGAGATAGAATAATAATGGAGTTCATTTTATGCACGATAACTCTCCTGTTCATAAATGCCTAGTAATATTTTTATGCTCCGGACCAGGTAAAATATGTAGGACAGTATATGGACCAGTTACTTTTTATCCGGAGATCTCCATGTCAATAAATATCCGAGAAGCAGTACACTTTAATTAAAAATATGGGGCAGGGGCAAAATAAGATAAACTGTCATTTACACAGAGAGGGTGATTATCTGATGCCTGGTATTTTTGATATCATTGGACCGGTAATGGTCGGCCCATCGAGTTCCCATACTGCAGGGGCGGCTAGACTGGCTAATATTGCCCGCCGGGTCTGTGGAGAAAACATACGTAAAGTGGATTTTTATCTGCATGGCTCTTTTGCAGAGACTTACCGAGGCCATGGAACAAACAGAGCTCTCGTGGGAGGAATCCTGGGCATGAATGCAGCAGACGAGCGGATACGTGATTCATTTGAATACGCGGAGCAGTCTGGTATAGAATTCGCTTTTCACCCTGCCCATCTAGGAGACGTTCATCCTAATACCGTCAAAATAGTTGTAAACTGCACTGACGGCTCGGTATGCGAGATGATAGGTGCGTCAATTGGCGGAGGGGAGGTACGGGTCTCATCTATTAATGACATCCATATCGAATTTTCCGGGCAGTATCCGACCATAATCACTATCCACCAGGATAAGCCAGGTATAGTAGCAAAGGTGGGCACGGTATTCGCACAACATGCGGTTAATATTGCTTTTCTAAGAGTATTCCGTCAGTGGAGGGGCAGTGAGGCATCAATGGTGTTAGAGACGGATCAAGAAGTAACGCAAACTATGCTGGATGAAATCGCTATGCTGCCCGAGATAAGAAATTTAATGTTCATAGATATTTAGGTAGAATAATACAAACGGAGGCCATATTATGTACCAGTTCAGTCGTGCCAGGGAGCTGTTGGAAATCTGTGTTAAACAAAACCTTGAACTGCCTGATGCAGTGCTCTTATCAGAACAGGAGGAATGGGGACGCAGCAGAGATGAGATTTGGGATGAAATGGAATGCAGGTTGAAGATTATGGAGAATTCCGTTCAAAAGGGACTGGAACCAGGCTTGAAATCTATCGGTGGGCTCATAGGCGGAAATGCTGCTAAACTGAACGCCTATATATCTTATGGCAGTCTGGGAGGCAGAGTTATCAATCAGGCTGTTGCTTATGCGCTGGCAGTAACTGAGTACAATGCTTCAATGGGTAAGATCGTAGCTGCACCTACAGCAGGTTCCAGCGGCATCCTGCCTGGGATACTTATTGCTTTGAGAGACGATAAGGAGTACTCCCGGGAACAGATCATAAATGCCATGTTTGTGGCAGGTGGGGTTGGTAAGGTTATAGCCAGTAATGCAACACTTTCCGGCGCAGCAGGAGGGTGTCAGGCAGAATGCGGAGCAGCTTCAGCCATGGCCGCCGCCTCAGCAGCTTATCTGGGAGGAGCCAGCCCGGGAATGTGTATGGAGGCCGCAGCCATGGCGCTTAAAGGACTCCTGGGCTTAGTATGTGATCCGGTGGGCGGATTGGTTGAAGTACCATGTTCTAAACGGAATGCTACGTCTGCTGCTAATGCTATTATCTGTGCTGATATGGCTTTGGCAGGAATTAGTAGTTATATTCCCTTTGACGAAGTTGTTGATGCTATGTTTCGGATAGGAAATATGATGTCCGATGATTTACGAGAAACGGCCCGGGGGGGTTGTGCTATGACACCCACTGCATTGGAATTCGCCAAAACATTTAGAAGTTAATGAACCCAAGCTGAATGATCTCCATAATAAAGCTCCTTCAGATAAGCAAAACAAAAACCCGGGCGTGGTGTATTTATTCGTAAAAGGCTTAAATAGTATGGCCTGGATCGAAAATTGCTGAGCAATTAAGGATGTCTAACCTGGATAACATATGCTAGCATTATTATAGGTTCTATTTAATCCGGGGTGAAAGTGAGAGGAGGAATTGCATTGAAGAGGAACGATTCGCTGCGGGAGATATTGGGACCCGGATGGGGTAATCGAGTCAGCTTTGATGAACTGGAAAGAAAGATCTATGCTCACGACATGGGAGTGATCCCAGCGATGGTCAGACCGCTGGTTGGAAATCCTATACCTGATGGCATCGTACAGCCGATTTCCGAAGATGAACTGGTCGACCTGGTAAACATGGCCAACCGCAACAATATCAATCTTACTCCACGGGCTAAAGGTACTTCCGGGTACGGTGGAGTTCTGCCGGTAGACGGAGGTCTGGTGGTGGAGTTTAATCGTATGCGCAGGATAATAGATATAGATGAGACCAACCGTACTGCAACAGTGGAAGCCGGCGTGGTATGGAAAGAACTGGAATATCAGCTTAATCAAAAAGGGTTGACTCTGGCCGTTTACCCGACCAGTGCACCATCGTCTACAGTAGGAGGATGGTTGGCGCAAGGGGGAGCGGGAATTGGCAGTTATGAATTCGGCTACTTCATAGATAATGTTGTGTCAGCCCGGGTGGTCAGACCTGACGGAGCAGTGCAGGAATTTGTCGGACCAGACCTGGAGCTGGTAAGCGAAGCCAACGGCATCACCGGATTTATAACCCGGGTGGTTTTGAGAGTGAAGCAGTTAAAGCCTATGCATACTAATGCTATTGCCTTTGATACAGTAGACGAACTGGCTGCTTTCATGAATGGTATGTATCACCGTAAGGTCATGGTATGGTCCGTAACTTTTATCAATCCGGAAGCGGCCCGGATGAAAAACCAGCTTCCGCCTCATCTGCATCATGGTCGTCCGGTGGAGGCTCACCGCCTCATCATTCCCGAGAAATACATAGCTTTATTAGCATGTACTGCCGATCGCTGTGACTTGATCCTGGATGATGTGATGGAGCTAGCGCAGCTAAATAATGGAGAGCTATTAGGAGAAGAGATTTCCAACCATGAGTGGGAAGGCCGCTTTGAGCCCATGAAGGCTAAACGACTGGCACCATCATTGATCCCCAGTGAAGTAGTAGTTCCAGTTAGTGAATTGGCAGCGGTAATAAAAGAAACCAGCCAGGGTATAAAACACCCTTTCATACTGGAGGGATTTGCCACCAACCGGAAAGAATTCGTGCTTTTAGGGTTCATTCCTCATGATGAACGTACTTTGAATTTCAATCTAGCCTATGGCCTGTCATTGACAGCCCTGGAGACCGCCCGCAGGAATGGAGGTCGTCCCTATGCTACCGGCTTATACTTCACCGGATTTGCCGCTGAAGTGCTGGGCAAGGAACGTCTGGAGAGGCTGCAGAAGTTCAAGCAGGAAGTAGACCACAATGAAATTATGAACCCGGGTAAAGTATTGGATGGGACCCTTATATCCAGCGGACTCAAATTAGCCAGTGCCGTTGAGCCCTTGATCAGAGTATTTGGGAATTGGGCCAAAACCAAGCAACCCGGGGAAGTATTTGAAGATAGAAGAGGTATACCCGGTGATGTTGCCTGGTATTCTTTTGCCTGCTCCCAGTGCGGATATTGCGTAGATGAATGTGATCAGTACTATGGACGGGGCTGGGAGTCTCAGTCCCCTCGCGGCAAGTGGACATTTTTAAAGATGTTTATGGAAGGGGAAGTGGAATGGACCCAAAAAGCTGTCGATAATTTTCTGGCCTGTACTACCTGTGAACTCTGCAACCGGACCTGTCAGTTGGACCTGCCTAATGAATCTTCCTGGCTTAAGCTCAGAGGACTGCTGGTTGATGAGATGGGATACAGAACTTTTCCTCCTTTTGAGATAATGGTCAATACCATGCGCCAGCAGGGTAATATATGGGGTAGTTATGCCAGGGATCGAGATAAATGGATGACCGATGAAATCAGAGCCATGGTTAAAGAGCAGGGAGAATATGCATTCTTTCCAGGCTGTACCTCCTCTTTCGTGGAACACGACGTAGCACAGGCCGGTGCTCATATTCTGCAAGCCGCAGGAATAGAATTTACCTATATAGGAAAAGAAGAACAATGCTGTGGGATTCCCATGCTGGTAGCGGGACGATGGGAAGTATTTGCCGAGACAGCTGCAAAAAATATAGAAAACATAAAGAAGACCGGGGCCACGACAGTGATCACTACTTGTCCCGCCTGCTGGCTGGTATGGGAAATATATTACCGGCACTGGGCAGAGGAAAATGGCATAGAATACCCCTTCCATGCCATGCATTACGCTGATGTACTGGCAGACAAAATAGACGCGGGTGAGTTCAGTCTTCCTCGGAGTATAGATCGGAGAGTAACTTATCATGATCCCTGTCACATGGGTCGGGCCGGAGTCAGATTTGAGGGGCCCCGCACCCTTATCAATGCCATACCCGGCAGTAATTTCAGGGAGATGCGGTTCAATAAATACGATGCCCACTGTTGTGGGGCTGTATTAAGCCTGGTAGCTGACCCGGACGTAGCAGAAGAACTAGGGGCAGTCAGGATACAGGAAGCACTGGATGTAGGTGCAGATACCTTGATCACCGCCTGTCCCTGCTGTCGGGTGCAGTTAAAACGTTCGCGGGATCTCAGGCAGATGCCGATCGAAATCAAAGACCTGGCCACATTGGCAGCCCAGTCACTAGGCTTTGATATCCCGGATTCCGATCTGGTGATTGACGAGAAATGGGGGGTTTTTGAACAGATGATACGCCTTATGACCCCCTGGGGAATGGCAGATATGATGGCTGAGATGATTCCGGAGATGATAGAAGCTATGCCGGACGTTTATCGCAGCATGATGAATATGGCCGTGGAGTCTCCAGATCTGGTAAAAGAGCCCATGATTACCATGATGAAAGCTGCAATGCCTGCATTATTCCCTAAACTGCTGCCAGACATGATGCCCAGGATAATGCCCAGGATGCTGGAGAAGGTAGGAGAAGCTATAATCATGCCACAGTATCTTAAGGAGCAGATGCCATCCCTGATGCCCAAAACTATGGAGGTTCTGATGCCGAAGATGTTGGATGAGATAATACCTTATTTCATGCCGCAAATGCTGGAATACATTCGTACAGCGGGAAAGTAGACAGGTAATCAGCCGGAGGCCATAGCAAAAAGCTTAAGCAGTACTGGATTGGCTTACAGGTGCGGTAAACTATTCTTATATAAATGAGGAAGGTGAGTAGAGATAGAAGTAACATTACTTAATGATATAGTAATAATATTTGCCGTAGCAGTCGCAGTACTGTTCATATGTCATCGGCTCAGTATACCCTCCATCGTGGGGTTCCTGGTGACCGGTATACTAGCCGGTCCATATGGTATTGGTCTGGTTAAATCAGTCCACCAGGTTGAGTCTATAGCCGAAATTGGGGTTATCCTGCTTCTGTTCAGCATCGGCCTGGAATTTTCCTTCAAGAGCTTGATTAGTATTAAAAAGACTATACTGCTGGGGGGGGAGCTTTCAGGTAGGGTTTACTATTTTATTGACCTTTTTGGTGGCTCGCCTGACGGGCCTGTCAGTTAATCAGGCGATATTTCTAGGGTTTTTAGTATCTCTGAGCAGTACCGCTATTGTACTTAAACAGCTGGGTGAAAGACTGGAGATGGATACCCCTCATGGCAAGACCGCCCTGGGGATACTTATCTACCAGGATATTATAGTAGTAGCCATGATGTTGGTTACCCCATTGTTAGGCGTTGGAACAGCGGAAACTGCCTCCCTGTGGATGGTTTTGTTGAAGGCAGTAGTATTGATTGGCCTGGTCATCATTCTTTCGATATACGTGCTACCCCCGGTATTATACCAGATCACCCGGACCCAGAATCGGGAATTATTCATGTTGAGCATCATAGTGATATGCTTTTCTATAGCGGGCCTTACCTATAGTGCAGGTCTTTCCCTGGCATTGGGGGCCTTCCTGGCTGGATTGATCATTGCTGAATCGGAGTACAGCCATCAGGCCCTGGCCAGTGTGATACCTTTTATGGATACCTTTACCAGCCTGTTTTTTGTTTCCATTGGCATGCTTTTAAGTATGCAGACAGTATTTGCGCATCTGGGCAGCCTTATTATGTTTACTCTGGCAATACTGGTCCTTAAAGGACTGGTAGCTTCGCTGGCCGCCTTGATTCTGGGATATCCCTTACGGGTGGCGATAATTGTAGGATTTACTCTGTGTCAGGTAGGCGAGTTTGCGTTCATCCTGGCTCAAACTGGGATAGCAAATGGCCTAATGAGCAATGAACTCTACCAGGGATTCCTGGCAGCTTCGATATTGACCATGATACTGACTCCCTTCATCATTTCAGCTGCTCCCCGGGTTGCGGCTAAGCTGTGTACACTTCCCATGCCGGAAAGACTGAGGAGCGGAAGGTATCCCTGGACAGTCGACCTGGAAGATGATATTGAACAAGAAAACCATCTGATCATAATAGGTTACGGGATTAATGGCAGAAATTTATCCCGGGCAGCTCTCTACGCCGGGATACCCTATGTGATACTGGAATTAAACTCAGAAACTGTACGACAGGAACAGGAGAACGGCCAACCCATATATTATGGAGATGCAACTCATGAGACCGTTCTCAACCATGTTAGAGTTCAGGAAGCCAGGGTGGTGGTGATAGCCATAAGCGATTCTGCGGCACTGCGGAGGATTACTTTCATGGTTAGAAAATTGAACCCGCTTACTCATATCATCGTTCGTACCAGATTAATAAGTGACATGGCCGATCTAAGGGAATTGGGAGCCGATACAGTGATTCCTGAAGAATATGAAACCTCGATAGAGATATTTTCTCTGGTACTGAATCAGTACCTGGTGCCCCGCAACGAGATAGAAGAATATATTGATAAAGTACGCAGCGAGGGGTACGAAATGTTGAGAACGGTTTCCCTGCAGGCCAGGGAGATGAATATTTTGAATAAATCCCTGAGTGATATGGAAGTTAAGAAAATAAAAGTCAAGCAAGAATCGGATTTAGTAGGCAAGACACTATCAGAGGCCGATGTTCGCAAGCTCCATGGAGCTACCATACTTGCCATTAACCGGGGAGAGGAGTATCTGCCCAACCCGGGCGCAGAGTATGTAATAAAGGCGGATGACTGTTTGGTAATGATAGGAAAACCAGAGGAAATAAGGAGCGCCGCAAAGATGCTGAGTAGCGCTCAGAAATAAGGTGCGGTGGTGCCAGGCACCTGACCAAATAATTTAATATCAAATATCTTGTATACCAGATAAAAAAGTCTTACACTAGATATAGGTAGAAATTTTAATAATCTGATAAAAGAAGGATAAACCTCCCAAGTTGTATGCAGGAAAAAGTAAAAATACCCTGGTTCTATTGCGATATCGAAAGGATTCTTTATGTTATGAAATTAGAGCATTGTATCAATTTCACCCTTACCAAAGCACAACAGGCGGTACAGCAGCTTTTTAAGGCTGAACTGGCCCCTTTTGGAATTACACCAGGTCAGTATGCTATATTAAGCTGTTTGTGGGACGAGGACGGGCAAACGCCGCGACAGCTGGCAGATCGCCTGTCCCTGGACAGTTCATCTATCACGGGAATCCTGGATCGGGTCGAGCACAAGGACTTGATAAAGCGTCAGCCTTGTCCGGGGGACAGAAGGGCTCTGCATGTAGTTTTGACCCCCAAAGGATGGGAATTGGAGCAATCTGTAAATCAAGCCATTATTCAAGCCAATAAAAAGGCCCTGGCGGAATTTGAAAGTCAGGATGCCGATAATTTTAGAAGATTTTTGCATCAACTAAACCAGGGAGAATAGTACTGTTGTATTTGACCGGGTATGGGAACTAAATATAGGTAACAAAAACTCCTAAGGGTAAGGCCCCGGTTAGAACGAGGGCCTTTTTGTTTTTTGAGTTAACTCTGCTTAAATAATATATCTACCAGCTTTTCGAATTCATTGAACATACAGGGGAGATATTTACGATTCTGGCGCAGAGCGGTTACCAATCCTCTATAATACCATTCCTGCTCCTGACGACCGCGATTAAAGCGACTCCATATTTCTTCACCGCAAATTGCATGATCTCTCAGCATGGTGCGAATATTATTCAGTTTATCGGCCAGGGTTGTCAGCCAGATATCACGATCAACATCCTGGAGAGACTGAAGGGTGTGATTCTTGCGTTCTTCCCAGGGTAATGATTTATCCAATTCAGAACAAGCCTCAACCAATGTGCGGACCCTATTCCCAAAGAGCATTTCTACTTCTTCCAGAGTTATGTGGCTGTCCTCCACTACATCATGAATGATGCCTGCTATCACTGCATCGGTAGTAGCACCGGCTTCAGCCAAAATAATGCCTACCGCCATAGGATGTGTAATATAGGGGATGTTGGTTCCTTTCCGGACCTGCCCGGCATGTGCCTGAGAAGCCAGTTCACAAGCCCTTTCAATACGAAAAACACGGGTCATAAGAAAAGCCTCCTACTGTCACCAAGTCGCGCCGTCGCCATCTCTTTTCACCTGTTCAATTATCTTTTATGATCATAACTGGACATGGGGCTAACTTGGCTACCCGGTCACTGACACTTCCCAGCAGTAAGCCTGATACGGTACCCAGACCGCGGCTGCCCATGACAATAAGGTCACAAAAGCCCTCCTGGGCTTTAGCGATAATCACTTGAGAAGGGGTTCCCCATTCTAACTCAGTTTCAACTTCTACCGGAGTTGGACTTATAGTATCCAGAGCATCCGCCAGGATTTTTTCTGCCCCGCTTCTAAAACCATCTATCATAACATCTGTTATCACGGGTAGGGATTGAGGAGGCCCCATGCTGAAAAGCTGGGAGTGATTAATCACATGCAGAAGAGTAATTTTACTGCCATGTTTTTGAGCGATCACTACCGCTCTTCGTGCAGCATTTATAGAAAATGCAGAACCGTCTACCGGAACAAGGATATGCTTAAACATAAGATTCCCCCTTTCGCAGATAGAAATAATACCAGGTTACAATTAGAGTTTACCATGACACATTCCATTAAACGCAGATAAATCAAACCTTAGAAGATTACTTGAATTTATTATATCTTAGATCGAAACATTTCCAAAGAAAACCATAAAAGATTAAACCCGCAATAGCGGGTGATTAATGGATGCCTGCTATGATCAGCTGTCCTCTTCAATGATAGATGCTTCTTCCATGTCCCGGGTACTAAAATAGTGATCCAGAAAATTATATAGTTCCACTACCTGTTTGCCTTCCAGAGTTAAACAGGTAGGTTGGATATAGCTGCCATTTTCGGTAGTACTCTCAGCTGAAAATATTCTTAGAAGCAAATGGTCATCTTCGTTCATACTATTGTCAAAGTATTTTAACGCTGCAATAGTGTTATTGCTCTTGTCCAGACATTTGGTCATAACATCAAAACCGCGAGTCTTTTTCATTTGACACCTCCCCACTATACTATTGTATTTTTAGAATAATATTTTGATTCCAATAATATTTGGACTAGTTTAACAAATTATAACAAAATAATTATTAAATATATGGCGAAATAAGAACTAGCTCAGATCTTGAATATGCATTTTTTCAATCTCTTTGTTTTTTCGTCGGCTTTCACGACAAGCAAAATAAATACCTATAAAGACGATGGTAGGAATATTGCTTACTAAAAATACCGGCAGAACGGTCAAAATTATTTCCCTGATAGTTTCGGAATAGAAATACATACCTGAAACTGACATTAATGATAGGAGAAAAAATATTGAGGGAAATATAAGACCTAACCATTTATTTTCTCTTTTCGATAAATATATCTGCAAAATAACGAGGCCAATAAAAAGCAAACATATAATTATAAGGTTACCTGGAATGCCCATGTCAATCACTCCTTTTTTAATTTTTTGTATTCTGAAATCAATGTTTTAGCTGCATCAAAATCAATTTTCTCATTAACAGCTAATCGTTTTATCAATGTTATATAAGGCTCATTTGCGGTATCGTCATTGATTTGAATCTTCTGTATCAAACGATCTAACCGTAGTCTCACAGTCGGATAAGTGACACTGTACTTTTTAGCAACTTCTTTTAACGAGCCAGAAGCAAGCAAAAAGTTCTTAATGAAAGCAACATCTTCATCATCTAGATTTATCATCCATTCAGGTACGACCTCTATGGTCATGAAATCACCTCGCCTCATAGTTAAAGTATATATTTAATATGTATATAAATTAAATTAAGAATAAACTTTAATATAAATAAAGTCAATGTTAAAAAACATAAGATTATCTTAAAGGGCAGGGTCTTGGTAAATTGTCGAAAATACTTGACTAATGACGAAATAACACAATAATATAAACACATATGAACATTTAGTTCATTGTTTCAAAGTAGGAGGTCCCCGATGAAATGGCTCGGGCGGAAGAGCAATTGCAAACTGTGTTTACAATGTCTTCCTGAGGAAAGGAAGCAGCTACGCCTTTTTTCATTATTAATCAGGGATGGCAAAATCTACTGTAGGGATATCAATGTATTACAGAAACAGTAGGAAAAACTTATAACAAGGTTTGCAACTACCTTAATTCACCATTAAGGTAGATGTTAGATGACCAACCTGGAGAAGGGAGAAAGATATGAAATACGTTCTGCAGGGACTAAACTGTGCTAATTGCGCTGGTAAAATTGAAAATCAAATAAACGAAATACCTGAATTAATAGATGTTAAAATCAACCTGGCTACCATGTCCTTGCATTTAGAGCCTTCATTTGCTGATGCTGTGCAGGAGATCGTAGATCGAGTTGAACCAGGTGTCCGTCTGATACCTATCGAAAACAACACCATTAAGGTGGAACTAGCAGATGTCCATTATGTAAAGAACAACCTGATCAGAATAGTAATCAGTGCGGTATTGCTGGGAGGGGCTCTGCTAGCAGAACGCAATGCCAATCCTGACGCCTACACCCCATATATATTTTATGCAGGTGCCTATCTTATAGCTGGATATCCTGTATTGAGCCGGGCTATCAATAATATTATAAAGGGACAAATATTTGATGAAAATTTCTTGATGTCTATCGCTACTTTAGGTGCTATAGCAGTAAATGCCCTGGGAGAAGCTGTTAGTGTCATGCTTTTCTATGCAGTAGGACAGATGTTTCAGGATCTGGCAGTCAACAGATCAAGGCGATCGATATCCGACCTAATGAATCTGCGCCCGGATTACGCCAATCTGCTGTTAAACGGCCGTAGTGAAAGAGTAGATCCGACCGGGATCGCGATAGGACAGATAATCGAAGTTAAACCTGGTGAAAGAGTGCCACTTGATGGTACGATCATAGAAGGTAGTTCATATATAGATAGTTCTGCTCTGACCGGAGAGTCTAAACCTCGCCGGGTCGAAGCGGGAACTGCAATTCTCAGTGGAGTTATTAATGAATCCGGACTTCTTAGAATTAGAGTCGACAAAGAATACGCGCAATCCTCAGTATCAAAAATCCTGGAACTGGTAGAGAACGCCGCAGGCCGGAAAGCACCTGCTGAACTGTTTATTTCCCGCTTTGCAGGTTGGTATACCCAGCTGGTCGTAGCAGGAGCACTGATCACCGCTTTTCTGCCCCCGCTGATTATTCCTGGGGCAGAGCTTAATGCCTGGGTTTATAGAGCTCTTATACTACTGGTCATTTCTTGTCCCTGTGCCCTGGTAGTTTCCATACCCCTGGGTTATTTTGGAGGGATAGGAGCTGCATCTAGAGCGGGGATACTGGTCAAGGGAGCCAATGTGCTGGATGGGATAGTCAATGTGCACACAGTTGTATTTGATAAAACCGGAACCCTCACCCGGGGAGTGTTCGAGGTAATAGAAATAAAAAGCTATAATGGTTTTTCAGAGCAGAAGGTGCTGGAATGGGCGGCCCGGGCAGAAATACACTCCAATCACCCCATAGCCAGGTCAATAAGAGAAGCCTGGCCGGGTCAATTGGATCCTGCCCTGGTTGGACAATATGAAGAGATAAAGGGTTGGGGGATTAGAGCACTTGTAGACGGCCAGCCGGTTTTGATCGGCAGCAGACGGCTCCTGGTCAGAGAAGGGATAGAGGTATTCAATAATCATAAAGAAGGAAACAGGGTTCATCTGGCAGTTAATGGTGAATACGCTGGTTCCCTGTTGATATCTGATGAAATCAAGAAAGATGCAGCCGAGGCCATACAACAGCTAAAACAACTGGGCGTGAAGCAGATCATAATGCTGAGCGGAGATGATAGAAATACCTCGGAAATAGTAGCTGGTGAATTAGGGGTAGATCAAGTATATGCTGAGCTTCTTCCCCAGGACAAAGTAGAAAAAATGGAAGCCATAAAAGAACTAATACCGAGTCGGCAGGGGCGACTGGTATTTGTAGGGGATGGTATCAACGATGCTCCGGTTCTCGCTCGCGCCGATATCGGTGCGGCCATGGGAGCCATGGGATCTGATGCAGCTATCGAAGCAGCCGATGTAGTATTGATGGATGATCGTCTGGGCAAGCTGCCCCGTGCTATTAAAATTGCAAGATTCACCCGAAAAATTATCATCCAGAACATTGTGCTGGCCCTGGGCATAAAAGCCGCCGTTGTTATTTTAGGTTTACTGGGAATTGCCACCATGTGGGAGGCAGTATTTGCCGATGTGGGAGCAGCCCTGCTGGCAGTCCTCAACTCAGCCCGCGCACTGCGGGCTGGGTCACTATTTCAAGCATGATCTGCACATAAGAAAAGTGTAAGCTAAAGACCTATTGAACAGCCGGTTTTGGTCTGGAACCTGATAGACGGGAAAACCACTGACTGATGTCGAGACTGCGGGTATTATCCATTCCCACCAGCTTGACCCGGGTATCAACACTGCCGGAGGCGATGGAAATTTGCAGGGTGGTCAGTTTCCTTCTGGCTTGAAAATAGGTCCAGGTGACAGATAGCGACTGGATCTTGGGCCGGGGAACTATGGTGGTGACTCTACCCAGAGTTCTTGACCGGGTCAATATAATACCATCCTGCAGTTTGAACCCGGCATCCCGATACTGCATATTACCCAGCCCAACAGACAGGGGGAGCAAGAGCAGGCTAAGATAACCATAGGGAATAAAGTATAACGCAGCTAACACCATAGCAACTGCCGGGATCAGGTTTACCAGGATATATCGAAATCTGGATCGAACTGGAAGCTGCTCTGTATCCAGGTTAACAACAAATTCCGGTACTACTTGTTTAAGAAAATCTTCTGCCTTGCTCCAGGCAATTATAGGCATGAGAACATTTCCCTCCCCCTTTTCTCCAGCATTGCTTATGGTAACTACTTTAATGCTTACCATCCCAAAGGGCTGGCGCAGGACACCTTCCACCAGTCTAACTGCCTGAATCCTTCTAACGGGTATAGTAAGCTGTTTTTTCTCCAGAAGGCCGCGGGTGATCTTTAGATTTTCACCGTCTCGTATAAGTGAAAAACCGCCATACAGGATTATATTTCCCAACAGGGAGAGCAGCCAGGCTATCAAGAGCAGGGATGCAAGCACCAGTATAATGGTACTCACATGTCCGGTGAAGAAATTCGTGGCCTGTGTTTCCACTCTTTCCCAAATTGCCATCCCGGGAACTATCTCATCCAACTGGGAAATAATAGCGAAAATACCGGCCAGGACCACACCCAGGCTGTTAGACGTACTTGCCAGCAGAAGCAGAGCAGGGGCTGTAAGCCGGAATTTCATCAAATCATCCTGGTCTGCTGCAGTAGGTTTAAAGGCACCAGCATTTTGCAGGACCCACTGGAGCTCATCAGCCTTAGCCCGAGAAATGGCCGGGAGTGACAGCTCCGCCTTACTGCCTCCGCCCGCTGTCTCCACCTGCAGCTTTACCAGGCCAAACATGCGTTGTATTATTCCTGCAGACACCTGCACTGTCTGTATGCGCTCCAAAGATATGTAACGTTTTTTCCTTACTATCACTCCAAATTCCAGGCGCAGCTCATTTTCATGAACATAATACAGATAACGCAGCCAGTACAAGGCTCCATAAGCGATGAAGAAAAGCAGCATAATGGGCAGCAAAATAACAAGCCATCTGCGAATTCCGCTGTTACCCAGCGCCAGGATCAATAGCGGCAGCATAGCTTGAACCAGTTTGTATATGTTTCTTACCAGAAACTCCAGGATAGCTGCCGGGTGCAGCCGTTGTGGTTCATACATCTTCATCCACCACTCTGGCCAGGACGGAGATCCTGGTTCGCAGGTCAGCGGCTACATTGTCAGTCAGGGCAGGAATCTGGTGTTTGCCTGCAGCAGTAGATATAGTAACTGTAGAAAGGTCGAAATGACGCAGCAGTGGACCCTGTTCAGTATCAACATGCTGCACTCGCACCATAGGGATCAAAGTACGGTGTTTAACAAACACCCCAAAATATAGATCTATCTGCTGTTCGGATACATCGTAACGCCAGGTATTCCAGCGGATTTGTGGTATAAAGACAGTATTAAGAATAGTCCAGGCAACTGTCAGGATGAGAAGGACAGGAAAAAACCATCCCGGCTCGTTCCATGCAGGCATGATTCGATGATAGACCAGCAGGATCATCCATATGACAATAGAATTCAACAGGCCTGACCAGCGCCAATAGCTTACAGCCCTGGGGTCGATTTGGTGGGCTGGGATCGTCTCCAATTTACTCACCTCCGGATAATGGATTTATTTTATGGCAATGATGGTAGATATAAGGCTCTAAACATTATCTACTATAATAATTCTGCTGAAAAAACACAAATTATAATCGGCCATATATCCATATACCTCAATGATACCATCACTCCCGGAAGTGATTTCCAGCCATTTGTTATACAAAAATCGTACCGATTCCCAGCTTGAAATCGGGGGATGTCAAATTATGACATAATATCGGACAGAAATAGTTTATCTTAATAATTAGAGACCGAGATAGTTAATTAAGCCCAGGAGGCAGCATCGGTGAAAAACAGAAAAGAGCTGGATAAACAGTTTTTATTCGAGCGGTTTGATCCGTCAAGCACCTATATAAAACCAGGTCATAAGAGGGAAGAACAGGTAAAATCCGTTCAGGAATGCCTGCCCCCTTATATCAATAGATCCGCAGAGAAGCCAGAACCCAAGGCGCCTCCTGTATCAGCATGCAGCAGCCCAGTGTCCGCAAAAAAGTATCATTTTGCGGACCTGGTAGATATCTCCCTCATACAGAAGCTGTTAAATGAATGTTATTCTATTACTGGAGTGACCAATGCCCTCCTGGATGTGGATAACAAAATCCTGAGTTCGGTGGGATGGCAGGGTATATGCGATGATTTTCACCGAACTTGTCCCGGTACAGCGAAACGTTGCCAGCAGAGTGACAGCTATATATTTGACCACTTACAGGATGGTACTTATGTAGGGTATAAATGCATGAATGGATTGGTTGACTATGCTGTTCCCATTATTGTTGAAGGACAGCATCTGGCTACTATTTATGCCGGTCAGTGTCTGCATGAACGCCCGGATAATAAATATTTTCGTCAGCAGGCCAGAGAGCATGGATTTGATGAAACAGAATATATGAAGGCCCTGGAACAGGTTCCGATCATTTCAGAAGAGCGCATGGAAAATATCATGAATTTCTATTCCCAGCTGGTTCAAGTTATTGCAACTATGGGCCTGGAACGGAGACGACAGATCGAATCAGCAGAAGGCAAATTTGTCAAAGCATTTCACTGCTGTCCGGACCCTATTACTATTTCTACTCTGGAAGACGGCTCTTATGTTGAGGTGAATGAGGCCTGGGTTGAGAGCACCGGTTTTGAACGCCATGAGGTTATTGGGCGCACCGGGTCAGAATTAGGGATCTGGATGACCCCGTACAAAAGGGACCTGCTGATAAATAGCATTCGCGAAAGTGGGAGTGTACACAGCATAGAGACTGCATTTCAAACTAAGTTTGGAGAAGTATTGAGTTATCTTACATCAGCGGATTTTTTAGAAATAAACGGAACCGACTATCTCTTATGCATACATAAAGACATTTCGGATCGTAAGCGAATGGAAGAGAAATTGCATTTGTCTGAAGAGTGCTTCTCCAAAGCCTTTAATGCCAGTCCAATTATAATGTGTATCAACTCTTTAGAAGAAGACATGGTAATTGATGTTAACCATCAATTCTGCCAGGTGCTGGGATTCACCCGGGAGGAGGTGCTGGGCCAAACCTTAACGGCATTAGGATTTTGGCTGGATGTGACTGAACGCCAATTGATCACCAGCATGATCAAAAAGAAGCAGTCGGTAAGGGATATGGAAATACATTTTGCCACCAAAAGCGGAGAGCCGCGATTGGGAGAATATTCAGCAGAAAGGATAGATGTCGCGGGCCAGGCCTGTATGCTTAGCCTGTTGATAGATATTACCGATAAAAGACAGATGGAAATAGAGATGAACCGTCTGGATCGCCTCAATCTGGTTGGAGAAATGGCTGCCAGTATAGGGCACGAGATAAGAAATCCCATGACTACTGTAAGGGGTTTTCTCCAGATGTTACAGGCACAACATAATTTTATGGATGACAATGAAACTCTGGAACTAATGATCGATGAGCTTGATCGGGCTAACGCAATAATAACAGAATTTCTATCCCTGGCCAAACATAAACTATCTAAACTTGAATATACCGACCTTAATGTGGTAATTAAGAATATGCTGCCCCTCCTGAGTGTGCATGCTTTACCACAGGAAAAATCGGTAAACATTGAGCTGGCAGATGCTGCCTGGGTGCTGGCGGATGAAAAGGAAATCCGTCAATTACTGCTCAACCTGGTTCGTAATGGTTTGGAAGCCATGCATCCAGGGGGGATATTGACTATAAGGACAGCTATGGAAGAAGAATACATAGTATTGTCCATTGAAGATCAGGGTGAAGGAATAGCTCCTCAGATCCTGGATAAACTGGGAACCCCTTTCCTGAGCACCAAAGAGAATGGAACCGGCCTGGGGCTGGCGGTATGTTATGGCATAGCTAAACGCCATAATGCATCTATCAATATACAAACCGGTTTACAGGGAACTACTTTCCAAATCAAGTTTAACGGCATGTTTCAATACGTCCTATCTCAAAAGATCCTATTCTGATTATTAATCAACTTCGGAATCCTTCCGGCGCTGTGTATCTACCCTGCGTAAATGCCTGAATAGTACCACCGCAGTTAACAATGAAGCAGTAAAATCCGATACCGGAGAAGAAAGCCATATACCGTCCAGGTGAAAGAAGTGCGGAAAAATCAGCAGCATAGGGATAAGTAAAATAACCTGCCGCAGCATATTAAGAAACATCGATGTGAGACCTTGCCCGATTGCCTGAAAGAAGTTAGCACTGATGATTTGAAAACCGATCACCGGCAGGCATAACAAGAAAATCCTTATACCATGGGTCCCGATTTGAACCAGTTCTTTTTCCGAGGTGAAAGCCTGCATGATTGGTCCGGCAAAAACCTGGATCACGACAAATCCAACCGTTACGATGAAGGTGGCATATAAAATGGCCAGCTTAAGAGACTCCTTTACCCGATCAAAATTTTCAGCCCCATAGTTAAAACCTACAATTGGCTGCAGACCCTGGCTGATACCGACCACCGGCATAAGAGTAAACATGGTGATGGTATAGATGATACCGAAAGCGCCAATGGCTGAATCACCTCCATACTCAGCCAGACCCTGGTTGTAAAGGATGACTATAACACTGGATACCAGCTGCATGGCAAAAGGAGCCATGCCAATACTTATGATACCCAGGATTATGGGTTTGCTCAGACGCAGGCTTTGCAGACGCAGCTTGACTACACTGGCCGGGCTGAGAAAATGCCTGATGACCAGGAAGGCCGAGACGGCCTGGGAGATGACGGTTGCTACAGCAGTACCTGGCATTCCCAAACCTAAAATATATACGAAAATAAAATCCAGCACCACATTTAAGCCTGCATTGACCAGCATGATATTCATGGAAATCCGCGGATTACCTTCAGAACGGATGGTAGAACCTAAACCAAAGGCTATATGCTGAAATACTGATCCAAACAGAATGATGCTGATAAACTGCCGCCCGTAGGGAAGAATATCCGGACTGGCTCCAAAGGCAATCAGGAGCTCATCCAGCCAGAACAGTAATGCTCCCGATACTACCACAGCAATTATTAACAAGAGGGATAGGGCATTACCCAGAATATGTTCGGCTTCCTTATAACGTTTTTGACCCAGGCGAATGGAGATCATCGCCCCGGCGCCAATTCCGACCAGCATGCCAAAAGCCATGACAATCAAAGAAATAGGCATGGTAACTGACATCCCCGAAATAGCGTCCGCACCTACCACGTTCCCCACAAACAGCCGGTTGATTATCATATATGACGAGTTGGCCAGCATCCCGATGATGGCCGGCAAAGAAAACTGCCAGAGCAGGTGGTTGATTTTTTTCTCTCCTAATTACCTCAGACCAAGGGGACGGTTCTTGTGGTTTCGTGCTCTTCTGATTTTGTTATTATAAATCAGATTGTCGAGAACTAGAAGCGGAGCGAAAGTGGAATATAAAGGGATAGATTTATAAAGGCATAAGCCAAGATAGAGAACCGCAAGAACCGTCCCCTTGGTTAATCCCCTTGGTTATAATTGTTGCCTCTAGTACCATAGGAAATTGTACCACTAATAAAAATATATTGACAGACATATTGGGGAAGGCAGGGAATTTAGTGTTTGAGACAAGACGGTTCTTCTGGTTGCGAGCTCCTATGATTTTGTAATCACAAATCAGATGTGATTTAATGTGTCGAGAACTGGAAGCGGAGCGAATGTGGAATATAAAGGGATAGATTTCTAAAGTAAAGGCATAAGCCAAGATAGAGAACCGCAAGAACCGTCCGAGACCACTGAAAAACACCTTATAAAAAATGATAATAATACAAATGAATACCTGCAAAGTAGAATCAAAAAACCCCTTTTATGATATAATGGATGTGACGCAAACACCATATCTAAGGGGTTTTAAGATGCTCAGGACTGGTCCCAAGCAAATAAGTTTATACTCAATATTGTATGACAAAATACCAGATAATCATATACTTAAAAGCATAAATAGCGCAGTTGATTTCATTTTATTAATAATCTTCTGGGAGACTCCTATTGTAAATATTACGGCAGAACAGCAAAGAACCTGAAATGATGGCCAAACTGTTGATTTTGCAGTATCTATATAACTATTCAGATGAAAGGGTTATTGCTGAAACCCAGGTAAATTTAGCCTACATGTGGTTTATCGGTATCAATCCTGAAGATGACCTTCCCCACCCCAGGCACGGAGATTAACTTAATTGGGAGGATGATTATGAATTTTCTAGGTAACGTTATCTGGTTAATATTTGGGGGGATAATAGGTGCCATACTCTGGGCAATAGCCGGCCTATTGTTATGCATAACCATAATCGGCATTCCTTTTGGGATGCAGTGTTTTAAGATAGCGGGTTTTGTATTGTGGCCTTTCGGCAGGGAAATAGATCTGGGCCACTTCGGAGTGGGCGGACTGATTTTAAATATCATCTGGATAATTGTCTGCGGCTGGGAATTGGCCATAACTCATCTGATTATTGGTCTGATTTTTTGCATAACCATTATCGGTATTCCCTTTGGGCTCCAGCATTTTAAATTTGCACTGCTGGGGCTGATGCCTTTTGGTGCCAAAATACACTAAACCAAGGGGACGGTTCTTCTGGTTGCGCGATCTTCTGGTTCTTGTTATGATAAATCAGAGGTGATTTAATGTGCCAAGAACTGGAAGAAAACGGAGCGAAGGTGGAATATATCATATTGTCTTAAGAGGATCTAACAGACAGACTATTTTCGAGGACGAGGAAGATGCGATAAAGTTCGTGGAGACTTTACAAACATATAAGGATATAAGTGGCTATAAGGTATATGCTTATTGTTTAATGGGAAATCATGTTCATTTACTGCTTAAGGAAGAACAAGAAGAATTGGGGATAATTATGCGGCGTATCGGTGCCAGCTATGTGTATTGGTATAATCGGAAATATCAACGATGCGGGCATTTATTTCAGGATAGATACAAAAGTGAAGCTGTTGAAGATGACAGGTATTTTTTGACTGTCTTAAGATATATACACCGAAACCCCTTAAAGGCTGGAATCGTAAAGGACATTGCTGCCTACAAATGGAGCAGTTATTCGGAATATACTAGAAATAGTAAAATGATCGATACCGATTTTGCACTGAAGCTGTTTAATGACAACAAGGAAAAAGCAATTGTGAGTTTTACAGAGTTTCATGAGATAACGAGTGATGATACATGCCTCGATATGGATGAAAGTAGAAGAATATTGGATGAGGAGGCTATTACTATAATTAAAAAAACGTGTAGTGTCGGCCAATGTTCAGATGTTCAAAAATTGGAAAAAGATAAAAGGGATAGGTGTTTGAAGGCTTTGAAAGATGAGGGACTGTCAACAAGACAATTGGCGCGATTAACAGGAATTAGCAGGGGTATTATTTTGAAGGCGTAAGCCATAAACAGTTTCAAACCACAAGAACCGTCCGAGACCACTGAAAAACACCTTATAAAAAATAACAATAATACAAATTAATAGCTGCAAAGTAGAATCAAAAAACCCCTTTTATGATATAATGGATGTGACGCAAACACCATATCTAAGGGGGTTTTAAGATGCTCAGGACTGGTCCCAAGCAATTAAGTTTATACTCAATATTGTATGACAAAATACCAGAAAATCATAT
>LNQE01000010.1_pt1 | contig 47012 bp, 46 predicted proteins | sample 603111 | NCBI WGS metagenome assembly LNQE01 (sample SAMN04260313, study PRJNA301899) | hydrocarbon metagenome | isolation source: hydrocarbon-contaminated ditch | place: Germany: Bremen | collected 1998
GCTGTGAACCGGTTGGCAGCCCCGCGGTATGGGTGTTACGACACGGCCCGGCGGCCCACCGGAAGCGTGAGGGGGCGGCATGGGGCAGGCCTCCTTGGCCATGGCCCTGAGAGGCATGCCCACCTGCCGGTCAGCGAAAAAGATGATGCGGTGCGGGCCTGCGGCGGATGGCGGCGGAGAGGTTCCTATGAGCGGCCAGTGGTCGTTTTTTTCGCGGGGTGACGGAACCGTGGGGCGGCCCCTGGCCGTGGCCGCGCTTGTGGTCTGGGCGGCGTCCATGGCGGCGGTGGCCTACATGTCGCTTTTGCCGGATGTGGACATACCCGGGGACTTTTCCAACGTGGACAAGCTGTACCACATGGCCGGATATGCCTGGCTGGCGTTTCTGCCGTGTTTCGGCTTCGCCCGCAAACGCCTGGGACTGGCGGCGTCGCTGTCCATGATCCTTTTGGGCTGCGCCCTGGAATACGCCCAGGGCTACGTGCCGGGGCGCATGGCCTCGCTTGGGGACATGGCGGCCAATACGGCCGGGGTGGCCCTGGGCATCATCGCCGGCCGGCTCTTGCGGTACCGGCTCATGCCCAGGTTTCGCCGGGTGACCTTTTGACTTCCGTCCACGGCCTGGACGCAGAGGGCGACGCATCCATGACCGGCCTCGACACGACCCCGCACAACGCCGAGCATGCCCGGCGCGACCTGGAGAAGGCCCTGACCCCGGCCATCCGGGCCGGGGCGGTCATGTTCGCCTCGGGCGGCGAGATCGACAAGGTGCGCCGGGCCATCGCCAGCATGCTGCGCGGCCACAACCTGGAACACATCCACATCCTGGTGGCCCATAACGCGCTTATGGTCACCGTGGTGCATCACGGCGAGGTCATGACCCAGGTGCAGAGCATCGACGGCCATGCCGTGGACTTCAACAAGATCGCCGCCGTCTACCGGCTGGCCATAAAGGCCCACCGGGGGCGTTTCACCCCGGACGCCCTGCGGGGCAAGGTGGAGGCCATCCGGGGCATGGGGCACCTCTATCCCAGAATCCTCACCGCGACCTGCGCCGCCCTGGCCTGCGGCTCCTTCGCCGTGATCTTCGGCGGCGGGGCGGCGGCCTTCCTGGTCACGGCCATGGCGGCCTTTCTGGGGGCCTGGGTGCGGTTCCTGCTGTCGGCCATGCGCTTCAACGCGGTGCTGGTCTTCGGGGTCAGCGCCTTCGTGACCACCTATGCCGCCCTGGTGCTGTCGGAGTTTCTGCCCGACCGGCAGTACGCGGAGATGGCGGCGGTGCTGTTTCTCATCCCCGGCGTGCCGCTGATCGACGCCTTCGAGGAGTTCATCCGGGGCTACGTCACCGTGGGGCTGACCCGGGCGGTGATGGGGCTCATGCTGGTCCTGGCCCTGTCGGCGGGCATGGTGCTGGCCCTGGTGCTCAAGGGGGTGTGGTGATGGCGGGGCTTGTCGCGGATGTGGCCGTGAAGGCCTTTTTCGGGGCCGTGGCTGCGGCGGGTTTCGCGGTGATCTTCAACGCGCCGCGTTATACGCTGGCCTGGTGCGCGGCCTGCGGGGCGCTGGGGCTGGCCCTGCGCACCCTGGGGCTGGCCTTCGGAGCCGGGGTGGAACTGGCCACGCTTTTCGCCTCGGCAAGCGTCAGCGCGTTCTCGTTTTGGCCGCACAACCGGCTGACCCTGCCCACGCATCTTTTTTCCATCCCCGGGGTCATCACCATGGTGCCCGGGGTCTACGCCTACCAGGCCATGACCGGTTTTTTGCGCTTCATCCAGGAAAAGGATCAGGCGCTCTTTCTTGCGGCCTGGCACAACCTGCTGACCATGCTGACCATCCTCATGGCCCTGGCCTTCGGGCTGGTGCTGCCCAGCCTGTGCCTGCGCATCCAGAAAAAGACCCTGTGACGCTCCCCCCGGGGGGGCTGGCCCCGGCCGCGCGGGGAGCGGCCCGGAATCCCGAACCCGCTGGCAATGGGGAAAGGGACCGGGAGCCGTGTTGACTCTTTGTAATACATGAAATACGTGTCATACAAAGAAGGAGAAGGAATATGCTGACCATCCGGCTTCCGGCCGAGCTTGAGGCCCGGCTGAACATCCTGGCCGACACGACCAAGCGGCCGAAGAGCTTCTATGTGCGTGAGGCCCTGGAACGCAGCCTGGCGGACATGGAGGACGTGTATCTGGCGGAGGCCGCCTTGGAGCGGTTTCGGGCCAGCGGCGAGAAGGCCATAGCGTTGGAAGAGGTGGAGCGCCGCCTTGGCCTGGGCGATTGAGTTCACGCCCGAGGCGGTGAAGGCCCTGGCGCGCCTGGGGAGCGAGGCGGAACGGCGGGTTGTGAGGTTTTTGCGTGAGCGGGTTTCCCGGCTGGACGACCCGCGCACCATTGGCGAGCCGCTCAAAGGGTCGCGGTTCGCGGGACTGTGGCGCTACCGGGCCGGGGATTATCGGATTTTGTGCGATATCCAGGATGAGAGGGTCACGGTTCTGGTGGTGCTGATGGGGCATCGGAGGGAGATGTATAGGTAGGAGGGTGACATGTCCAAGACAAGAGATACAAAGGGACTCAAGCCGTTTGAGTCATATGAAAAAGTTGCGCAGTACCTCCTTGGCAAACTTGCTGAACATTTTGGCTTTGAAGATGTTGAGGGGAAGCAACATGTAGCTGGAAAATCTGGAACAAGATGGGAAATTGATGCCAAAGGCGTGGCACATGGCAAAGAAGGATTTGTCATTATTGAATGCCGACGCTATTCAAGATCAAGAATAAAACAAGAAGCTATTGGCGGATTAGCTTATAGAATCAGTGATACAGGTGCTGTTGGCGGGATTATTGTTAGCCCTCTTCCCTTGCAAAAAGGGGCTAAGATTCTTGCTGAATATGAAAATATCAAACATGTGCAGCTTGATGAGAACTCAACTAATACAGATTACATATTAAATTTTCTAAATACAGTATTTGTTGGTGTTTCGATGAAGATAGGATTTAAAGCAGAAGCCTCGGCACAAATCTTTAGAGATGGAAAAATTGTTGATTCTTAAACGAATAAGTAATAATTATTCGGATAAGAAATGTTTACATTATCTTTCATCTACGCATATGAGCACCTCTCCGTCATTATGGATCAGGTTTGCTCTAACGATGATCTGTACAGTGATATGTCCTACGAGGCTAGTCGTCGTGCCAGACCGCCTTGGCCTGGGCATAGGGCGCAACCGGCGTGGCGAACCGCTTGTCGCAGCGCACGTCCACCAGATACGCCGTCCCCGACGTCAGGGCCTTTTCGAAGGCCGGTTCCAGTTCCTCGGGCCGTTCGACCACGGCGGCCCCGAGCCCCAGGGCCCTGGCCATTCCGGCCCAGTCCCGCCTGGGGATCTCCGTCAGCGCGGCCGGTCCCGGGCCTTCCTGGTGCGCCCGCAGCCAGACGTTGCCCAAGGCCTCGTTGTTGATCACCACGTACACCACGGCCAGGCCGTACCGCGCGGCGGTCTGGATATCCATGCCGTGCATGAGCATGCAGCCGTCCCCGGTGACCACGGCCAGCGGCACGCCGGGACGCGCCGCCTTGATGCCGCAGGCCGCCGGGATGGCCCAGCCCATGGGGCCGATGTTGGTGGCCGAAAAATAGGTCCGGGGGGCGTAGGCCTGCCAGTAATGGCCGCAAAAGGCCCGGTGCGCCCCGGAATCCACCACCAGCGCGCCCTGGCGCGGCATGACCCGGCGAAGCGCCGCCAGCACCCGGGCCGGATGTAGCGGCACGTCCGCGCACTCCTGGTTGTGCGCATCGTAGCAGCGCGGCCCCGCAGCCCGGATGCCGTCCAGCCACTGCCGCCGCTCGGGGATGGTGCGTTCGAGGGCCCCGAGCCGCTGGCCGTCGGCAGCCAGCGCAAGGCGCAGGATCTCGCCGCAATCCCCGCACAGGGAGACCTCGGCCGGCCACGTCCTCCCGATGACCCTGGGGTCGATGTCCACGTGGATGAGCGCCCTGGACGGGAGCATCCGGCGATCCCAAAAAAGCGTGTCGCGTTGGGAGAGTCCCGACCCGAGCACGACCAGCACCTCCACGCCGCCGGAAAGCAGCCCCTCGATGGCATGGCGATGGCCGGCATAGCCGAAAACCCCGAGGGACAGGGGGTGGTCCTCGGGAAAGACGCCCTTGGCCCGAAGGGTGGTGGCCACCGGGACGGCGTAGCGTTCGGCGAATTCAAGGAGCTCGCCGGCGCAATCGGATTTCTCCACCCCCGCCCCGGCCAGGATGGCCACCCGGCGCGGGGCCTGGCCGTCACCGGCCGGGGCCAGGATGTCCAGGGCGCGCTCCATGGCCACGGGGTCGTAAACCCGGGGACGGTACAGGGTCGCATCCAGGGGCGTCCACGGCGTCGCAATGTCCCCGCGCTGGACGTCCGTGGGCAGGCTCAGGTGGACGGGGCCCTGGGGAGCGGCCAGCATGGCCGTCAGGGCCGAACGGAGGTGGTGGGCGGCCAGATGGATGTTCTCCACGGCCAGGGACTTGCGGACCGCCGGGTCGAGCATGGCCAGATCGTTGAGAGTGGCTGGCGACGAATCCTGGAAACCGCCGCGTCCTTCCCAGTTGGTGGGCACCTGCCCCGAGAGGATGAGCACCGGCGAATTGTCCGTGCAGGCGGCCACCGCTCCGGTCAGGGTGTTGGTGACGCCCGGCCCGCCGATGCACAGGCAAGCCCCGAACCGTCCCGAGGCCCGGGCGTAGCCGTCGGCCATGTAGGCCGCGCCGCCCTCATGGGCCGCCACCACGGCCGTGAGACCGGGCGTCCGGGCAAGCTCCTCCAGGAACGGATCGATGAGCCCCCCGGGCACGATAAACACGTGCGTGAGCCCTTCCCGGGCCAGGGCATCGAGATAGTAGGCCGTCGTCTTCATGCGTTTTCGCCTCCGTCCGGCAGTGAGCCCGTTTCGGGTTGCGGGGCGAACGGGTCATGCTCGCCTGGGGGCAGCGGGACGTCGAAGGCAAAGATCACCCCCGCGATCATGGCGTAAAACCCGCACAGTACTACCAGTTCCACCACGCCCTGGACGCCGTATGCCCGGACCACCTCGTCCTGGATTCCGGCCGGGATGGATCGCCGGGCCAGGGCGCAGTCCGCCACATCGAGAACCGCGCGCAGCCCGGGGGCAAGACCCTCCGGCTCCCGGCCCTGGCGCAGGGCCTCGAGAACCGGCTCCGCAATTCCGGCCCTGCGGGCCGGGTCACGGTGCTTCCCCCATTCGTATCCCGCCCCCATGCGCCGGGCGCAGGCCAGAATCGCCAGCTCCCTGGCCTCGGGCGGCAGGGCGGTTTCTCCGAAACGCAGGTAGCTGCCCAGGGCGGATACCTTTTCCAGAAGGGCCGGGTGGTTGAGCAGGGTCCGATACATACCGTCGATATGCCCCCGCTTGGCCGCAAGTTGGCCGTAAAGCGCCCGGGCCTCGGGCGACAGGTCTTCATACTCCGGCAGCGGCAGGTGGGACATGCTGGCTCCTTGGAGGGAAACGTGCGCGGGGACCGGTCCGGGCGTCCTTCCAAATGCACCAATGCGCCAAACGCTCCAGACGCGCCAGTCGCGCCAGGCCCCACCGGCCGCCGCCTGGGGCCACGCGGCCATGCCTCCGGGGATCGGCTGCACAAGCCCTTGGGCCGGTTTCCGATACCTGGGATATAGTCGAGGCCATCGCCCCTGTCCATTGCCCAGTGCCGACACACGGGCAGATACCGCCGCAGCCGCCCGGGCTGGGGCTCCGGGCATCGTCTCACACGGGTACTGGCCTTCCTGTTGGCATGGAGGTCGTCTTTGCGGCTGGCCATCATGACCGGCGCGGTCACGGACATGCTGACGGAGCGCAGGCGGCACGCCCGGGCCGAACTCGTTTTCCCGTCCGAAACCGGGGCCAGGATCGGGCAAATTTCCCAGACCTTCGTCAAGGCTATCAAAGCCCTGGGCCTCAACGACGACGTGGCCGACTCCCGGCAAAAGGTCGTGTTCCACACCCTGCGTCATACCTTCGCATCCTGGCTGGCGGAACAGGGCACGGACCTCTACACGATCCAGCAGCTCATGGGTCACCAGTCCTTCGCCATGGTGCAACGCTACGCGCACCTCTCCCCAGACACCCTGCGCCGGGCGGTCAGGGCGCTGGAGAAAGGCATGAAGAAGGAAAAGCATGAAAAGCTTGCCCGAATTGGGGAATAACGACGAGCGCCTTTCAATTGACCTGGACTCAAAAATTGAGTACACGGAGTACCCATGGAATGGACGGTGACCATCCCGAAGCGAGTGGCCCGGCAGATGCAAACCCTGCCCCCATCTGGCATGGACGCGCTACGCCAGTTGCTCCTGGATATCCGGGAAAAAGGACCAGTACAGGCGCTGTGGCCAAATTACGGGAAGATCGCCGGGCGCCCTGATTGTCACCATTGTCATATCAAAAAAGGCCGCCCGACCTATGTCGTGGTCTGGCGTGTCGTCGACAAGCAAGCCGTGGAGGTGCGCTATGTTGGGACTCACGAAGGAGCGAACTACGGACGGATTTGTTGACCTGTCGTTCCGCGTCCCCAGGGACAAGGCGGACATGGTCAAGCGCGTCCTGGCCGCCCTCATTGAGCAGGCCGACCAGGATTTAACCGATGACGGCGAGGACGCCATGAGCATTGAAGAGATTCTTGGCCCCTCCACCCCGGCCAATGCCCTGCGCGGCTACCGCCACCGCGAGGCGCTGACTCAGGCTGGCCTTGCCAAACTGGTTGGTGTTACCAGGCAGAATATCTGCGATATGGAGCGCGGACGGCGAAACATCGGCAAGGACATGGCCAAGCGGTTGGGTACGGCCCTGAACGCTCCGTGGAAACGGTTTTTATAACACGCCGTTCGGATGAAGGTCCAACGTGTTTTGGATTACAGCACGCGACCTGCTTGACAAATCCATGCCTGAAGACTCCGGATCTTGGCGTGAATACCAGGCCCTTGCTGAAGAGCATCGCCTCATCTAGAGCATGATCGACGCGTGCACTTTGTCCGAGATGAACACCTCTCTGCGTAGCAAGGCGATGATTCCATGGCGATAGCAAGACGATCTAGAGTCGTAATCGAAAAGAATGTTTCTCCCGCAGCGGCCCACTTACTCACGAACACTTCACATCATGAGTGGTTCAGCACATGAAGAATGAAACCATCACACTCGGTGAACTTTTCACTGCACTCACCTCTCCTCCTGATCCATGGTATGGGGAAAATTGTCATGCGCAAAATGAAGTCGAACATCTCATTTTGTATTATATCCGTGGGGTCGAAGATTTATTTGACTTCGAAGAACTTTTTGAACCTCTCTGGCACCACACACCTAAATTGCAACTGCGCCAGTATGTCGAATCACAAAAAATGCTTATCGCAATGTGGTATGAGCTTTATTTAAGAAAAAAAGAAACGACAATAACTTCTGTTTTAAAAAAAAGCAACCGGTAAATTTTCATGGAACGATATCAGACGCCGACAAATCAACATAGACACTTTAAGAGAAATATTGTCTGAACATAAAAAGCCACTTTCTATCTCAATTTTTGGAGAAGTTAAAGGACATTCAAAAGCATTCCACAAAAACAGTGTCAAAAATAATATAAGATACAATGCTGAATATGACAAGCTGCACAATATAGAAAAACTAATCTCAAAATATAATGAAACTAAAACATACAACTTCAATGATGAACACAAGAAAAATGAACTTTTAAAATCATTATATGTTCAAAAATTTGCAATAGATGGATATCCAAACTTTTACACATCCATATTAGATCAAGTCAACGAGCTATGCTACATTACAGAATCAGAAATAATTACAATACTACAAAAAAATAATTTTCCAAGGAGTACAATTGCTAAAATAATGCATAGCATGGGAAAAAGTAATGAAGAAATCGGCTGCACTCTCATCGATAAATCAAAAGAGGAAACAGATAACTCCGACGCCAACAAAAAGCGTGGAGCACGGCTGAGAGCAAACCCGGAAAAATAACCCAAATACCCCTTGTCCCTGATTTGTCCCTGGTTTGTCCCTATATTTTACACCCGCAAAGGGGTTCAACCTCCCGTGAATGTCATTTCTAGGAGGTTGAATGATGTCTTCATGCATTGACCACACGATCCTCGAATTCCAGCACGCGCTCCCGGCCATCTTCCGGGGGGCGGAGCTGGACAGACTGACCGGCAAGGCCATCCGCTGGCGCACCATCCAAAACCTGCGGAGCAAGCGCGTCATCCCGCCCGAGTGCTTCATTTACTCGGGAAGCAAGGTGCTCATCCGGCGCGACCTGTTCCTCGAGTGGTGGCGGGGCACCCTGCGAGAGAACACCGTCGCGGCCACGCGGAGGGCGAGACATGACGTCTAACCCCATCCGCACCAGCCAGTCCCCGGTGGACGCCAACTGCCTGACCGCCGCCCTCGCGGCCCGCGAGGCGGGCCTTTCCGTCCTCCCCCCCCGCAAGGACACCAAGGCCCCGCTGACCGCCTGGAAACCCTACCAGGCACGCCTTGCCACGCAGGCGGAAATCGAGCACTGGTTCCGAGCGTCGGACACGGCCCTGGCTCTCGTCTGCGGCCGTGTCTCCGGGAATCTGGAGATGCTCGACTTCGACCTCAAGGGCGAGGCCTTCGCGACCTGGGCCGGAGGTGTCAAAGCCGAGGCCCCCGGCCTCTTTGAACGCCTTGTCATCGAGCGAAGCCAATCCGGCGGCAGGCATGCGGCCTACCGCTGCCCGGACATGATCATTCCCGGCAACCAAAAACTGGCCATGCGCGCCATCCACACCCCTGACGACACGGAAGTCGAGATCGACGGGAAGCGGTTCAAGCCCAGACGCCATGAAGACGGCTTCCTGGTCGAACTTGTGTTGATCGAGACACGCGGCGAGGGCGGCTACTTCCTGTGCGCCCCAACGCCGGGATATGAGCTGATCCAGGGCGATTTCAGCCGCCTGCCGCTCGTGACCCCCATGGAGCGGGACATCCTCATCCATGCGGCCAAGGCCGTAAATGAATGGGCGCGGCCCGCCGAGGTACACGGGGTTGGCCGGAGCATCCCGCAGGACACGCCCAGGCAACCGGGCCAGGATTTCAACGACAGGGGGGATGTCCGCGCCCTGCTCGCCAGCCATGGCTGGACCAGTTGCGGCAGGCGCGGCGCAAACGAACAGTGGCGGCGGCCGGGAAAGACCAGGGGCATTTCCGCGTCTCTTCTAGGCGGCAGGGTCTTCCATTGCTTTTCGTCCAACGCCGCCCCGTTCGATCCGGATCAGTCCTATAGCCCGTTCGCGGTCTACGCCCTGCTCCTCCATGACGGCGAATATCGCGCCGCCGCCAAGTCACTGGCCGCTCAGGGATTCGGGGATGCGCAGAATGGCCCACCCCAGACATCAAACGCCGCGACAGCGCAGGCCCCGATCTCGCGTCCCCGCGCTCCGCTTACGCAAGACAAACGGTGGGAACTCGCCCGGAAGCATTTCCCGCGCATCCCCTTCCCCTGGGACATCTTCCCCGCCGAGGTCGCGACAAGCATCGGGCAACTGGCCCGGTCCTGCGCCACATCGCCCACCCCGCTTCCGGCCCAGGCCTTTTGCATGGTGGCCGGGGCCGTGGGACGCAAGCTCATGGTGGGGATCAAGGACAGTTGGTGGGAACCCTTGATTTTCTGGGCGGCGGATATTCGCGACAGTGGAGCGGGAAAAACACCGTCCATGTGGGAAATGGCCAAAGAAATCACACGAAGGCAGAACCAAGAACACGAGCGATACAAGGAGGAGAATGCTTCGTGGGAACGGCTTTCGATAAAGGATCGTCGCGGGCAGCTCCCGCCTGAAAAGCCTCGCGGCTATTATTCGACCAACCTGACCCTGGAGGGCGTCCACGCCCAACTCGACGGACATCCGACGGGAGGTATGATCATTCTCCTCAACGAGCTGTCCGCACTGATTTCCGGGCAAAACCAATACAAATCGGGCGGGACGGATCGTGAAAGCTGGCTGTGCCTCCACGACGGCAAGCCCACCCGGATCGTGCGGGCCAAGGAAGCCGTTTATATCGAAGGCGCCCGGGTGCAGGTCTGCGGCGGCATCCAGCCTGGCATTTTCGGCAAGGTTTTTGGCGGTGAAAACGGGCAGTACATCGACGACGGCACGGTATATCGCTGTCTTTTCACCTACGAGCCCGCAAGCCACCATGAACTCACCGGGGAATCCTGGAGCCAGGCCAATCGCCAGACATGGGACACCATCCTGTCCCGGGCCTTCGATTGGGCTGACATGCAAGACGAACCTCTCCTTTTGGCGTTGTCCCCTGAGGCGCAGGCTCGCTATTTCCAATGGAGAAACACTCTCGATCTGCTACGCCCCGATCTCCCCGCGCCGTTTGGCGGGTTCCTGCCCAAGGCCTTCGGCTATGCGGCCCGGCTGGCGGGGGTGATCCATGCCATGACGGCCCTTCACTGCGGGGAGGACATCCCGGCCGAGCTTTCTGGTAAAACCATGGAACTCGGCATGAAGGCCATCCATTTCTCCCTTGGCCAGGCCGTGGACGCGCTTTCCCTGCTGCTGCACGACGGCGAGGCCGCCCGTCCCACGGAAGTCTCAAGCCGGACCATCCTTCTGGCCAGCGTGCTTGGCAGGCTTGCAGCCGAGACGGAAAACGGACGGCTCGCCGTGACGCACGTCCAAAACGCCTACAACCGCGAGGCCACTCCCGAAGAGCACATCCGCACACCGCACGCCATGGGAGGCATGCTGCGGGCCTGCAGGTTGAACATCACGACAGGGAAGCATAACGCCAACGGACACAAGGCCTGCCACTGCCTCATCTGGGACGAGCAGGTGACGGCATTCCTGGAAACCATGCAACGAAGTCTGCATTGTCAGCAAACCTTGGCGCAGCAAGGCTTTCCTGACGAAGACATGGATTTTGACGAGTCTGCATAGTCTGGCATGTCTGCCAGCAAAAAACATGAAGACAATGCAGACTTTGCAGACTTCGCCCACGGGTGATGTCTGCACGCAAATCGCCGCGCATGGCGCGGATTTTCAGGGCCACGCAGACATCACGGACATGCACGGACGGATGGCCGGACGGTGGGGTGAGGCCATCCAGGCGGTATCCGCTACCGCCTTGCAGACCGCCAGGGTTTCGGAATGTATTTGACACTACATGGCATAGAGAACTCTTCTTTCCTGCATATTTTCCATGAAGTACCGCAATTTTTGCCTTTATTTTGCGATACAACAGGCACTTTGAGCAATGCATTGCATCAAGACATACGTCCCTATGCTTCGCCGTTCTCGCCGCAGCATCGCACTGAAGACCGACCATTCCCGCCGCCCAGAAGACCGGCCATACCCGCGCCTTGCCGGGATATCGTTCAGGATGTATAGGCAAGAATAATCGAGAACAATTCTGGCATTCTGGCGATTGGACGGCATCCTTCTAGCAAGCCTCTTTCCATCGCCTAGAGCCAAACGCCTTTCGGAGACTTCGTTATCCTCGCATCATGCAGAAACTATTGTATATATTTCAAAAACAATGAGGCGATTTCCATGCTCCGCTACTGGGGAAAAACAGAATACCGGCATGATGAGCCACAACGCCTGCTGGGCTATCACCTTCTCGTCCACCATTGCCTGGATGTCGCCGCAGTCGCCCATGCCCTTCTCGACGAAGACCCGCTTTGGGCAAAAAAACTGGATGCTGTCAGCGGCATTGACGGTTTTTCGCGGACCGTCCCCTTCTTTCTCGCCCTGCACGACATAGGAAAATTCTCGCTGCGCTTCCAGGCCAGATCGCCGGAGGCCCAGCAGCGTCTCGGCAATCTCCGCTCCTGCGACGCGGCATCCATCCACCACACCGAAATGGGGGTCCGCTTTTTCAGGCATCATTTCCGTAAGCCACTTCTAAACGGCGAGATCCTGGGCCAGGATGCTCCCCCCCTCAGCGGGCGCTGCCATGGCCTGGCCACCATCCTTTCCACTGTGGCCGGACATCACGGCAAACCCGTTTCCCCGCCCACGCACGACTGCTTTCCTGCCCAGGATGTGGCGGCGGCCCTGGAATTTTGCCGCGAAGCGGCCTGCCTGCTTCTCGATGACGCGGGGCGTCGCGTCGTGGCGCGGCTGGCCATGGCGGCCGACGAGCAGGCCATACACGCCTTTTCCTTTCTTTTCGCCGGGTTCGTGGTTCTGTGCGACTGGATGGGCTCGGATACCCGCTCTTTCCCGATCCTCAACGCCACGCCTGATGATCCCGAGGCTGCCCTGGACGTGTATTTCCACAATCACGCCCTTCCCGCCGCGCAACATGCCGTCGCAGCCAGCGGCGTCCTTCCCCCAAAACTTTGCCGCGTTTCTTCGTTTACGGACTATTTCCCCTCCATCGCCATACCGAGTCCGGTGCAGGACCACATGTGGCGCTTTGCGCCTGCCGGGCCAAGCCTGGTCATCATCGAAGACCTGGCCGGAAGCGGCAAGACCGAGGCCGGGCTCGTCACGGCCCTTCGCCTGGCCGCCATGACACCGGGCCAGACCATCCTCATGGCCCTGCCCACCATGGCCACGGCCAACGCCATGTACGACCGAATGCGCACGGCGTTCGGCGCGCTTTTCGAAAACACTCCGCCGCCATCCATCATCCTGGCCCATTCCTCCCGTGACCTGCACCCTGGCTTTCGGGACAGCATCGGCCTGGAGAGCATTCCCTCCACAGATACTGGCGGCAACGCCAGACAGGAGGAAACGGCTCAGACGCATTGCTCGGCATGGCTTTCAGACAACAAGAAGAAGGCCCTCTTGGCCAGCCTCGGCGTATGCACCATCGACCAGGCCCTGTTGTCCGTCCTGCCGTCGAAGCACGGCTGCCTGCGTCTGGCGGGACTGGCCCGGGGGGTGCTCATCGTGGACGAGGCCCACGCCCATGACCCGTATGTGCATAACCTGCTGTGCGTGCTGCTGCGTTTCCATGCGGCCTTCGGCGGCAGCGCCGTCATTCTTTCGGCCACGCTTCCCGAATCCATGCGCCGGGATCTGCTTGCCGCTTACACCCGGGGACAGGTCCGGGAACTCGGCGACTGGGCCGAAACCAAAGCCTTCCCCCGGGTGACGGTCAGTTGCAACGGGATGGTCACGCCGCAGCCGCTCGCACCACGCCCGGATCTTGCCCGCACGGTTCATGTGGATCTGCGCCACGACTATGGGGAGATGCTCGACCAAGCCGTCCGGGCCGCCGAGGACGGCGCGGCCGTGCTGTGGATTCGAAATACCGTCAATGATGCCAGGAAAACATGGAAAGACGTCTGTTCCCGGATCGACCCCGGGCGCGTCACCCTTTTCCATGCCCGCTTCGCCCTGTGCGACCGGCTGCGCATCGAGCGCGAGGTGATGTCCCTTTTCGGAGGGGAAAGCACCCCGGAAATACGCCGGGGGAGGATCCTCGTTTCGAGCCAAGTAGCTGAATTTTCATTAGATATTGATATGGACATTCCCTTCTCGGACATCGCCCCCATGGACGCCTTGCTGCAACGCTTCGGCCGGGGCATGCGCCATCTGCGCCCCGACGCCTCGCAATGCGACCGGCCGCCGGGCTACCGCGCCCCGCGCGGCGTGGTCCTGTGTCCGCCGCTTGCGCCGCCGCCCGGCAAGGACTGGATTTCCGCCTTTTTGCCCGGCACGGCCGCCGTCTATCCGCATCACGGCAGGCTGTGGGCCACGGTCCGGTTTCTGGCCGACCATGGGGAGATTCGGTTGCCAGAAGATCTGCGGGAGGCCATCGAGGCGGTCTACGGCGACGGCGTGGTCTATCCCAAGACTCTGGAGCAGGCGGAGGAAAAGGCCCTTGGCGAGGGAATGGGACAGGGCATCCTGGCCAAATACAATGCGCTCAAGCCCGAGGCCGGATACTGCGCCCTGGAGGCCTGGCTGGACGAGCGCATCGTGCCCACGCGGCTTGGGGCGGCCCTGACCCTGCGTCTGGGACGCATCGTCGATGGCCGAGTGCTGCCCTGGGCCGAGGGCGCAACACCCCGGGAGGCCTGGGGACTTTCCGAACTGCGGGTCAGGCTGGACATGCTTGGGGAGTTGGTTCCGCCACCCGCCGAACTGGAGGCGGTCTGCGAACTGGCCTGGCAGACCATGCCGGACAAGGGGAAGTTCGCGGCGCTTCTGCCCCTGGCCCCGCATGGCGGGTCCGGGGAGTGGCGCACGCCCTGGGCCGCGCTTCGCGGCGGGCGGGCCTATGCGCAGTATAGCGCCTGGGCCGGTCTTGACATGGTTGGTAGCGATGCTTAATTTTTTGCGTTCTCGAATTTTTTCGAGATGATCCGTCTAGTTATGTCACGTTATTGACTATACGGAAATGTTCCCCGAGTTCTCGGGGATAGCCACAAATTTCAAATTTTGTTTTTTTGTATTTCTTTCGTTTTCCTGGTTGACATCGTGACACGAGGGATTAAACATAATGCTAACTGGAAATGAAAATAACTTAGGAGTCTAGATATGTCACGAAGTGACATGCTAAAAGGGGTTAAGATATGATACGTATCCAAAGTGGTTTTTTCTTCGGCCTGGAGACACCCATTTGCACAAGGCTCCTTGGCATGCTCATCGATTTCTCCCTCTCGGCGCGGGGGATTGATTTTCGGTTCCACGCCCAGCGTGCGACAAATGATCTTAACCCCACGAGGAGGTATTATGCCCCTGAACCTACTAACCAATCCCTGGATTCCGGTCAGGCGCGCCTCGGGCAGGCGGGAGAGCATCTCGCCCTGCCAGATAACCAGTAACCCGGACGACCCCGTCCTGGCCGTATCCCACGACCGGCCGGACCTGGCGGCCGGACTGACCGAATTTCTCGTCAGCCTGTACCAGGTCTGCCTGCCGCCCCGGGCCGAGCGGGCCTGGGACGCCTGGCGGGACACGCCGCCCACGCCGCAGGCCTTGGCGCAGGCCTTGGCCCCCTACGCCGACGCCTTCAATCTGGACGGCGACGGGCCGAGGTTTCTGCAGGATCTGACCGTGGCCGACGACCCAAAGGTCAAGGAAAAGCCGGTGGACGCCCTGTTCATCGACTATCCTGGCGAGGACGCAGACGAATCCGGCGCGGACTTTTTCCGGCGCATCACCGGCCCCATGCGCCTTTGCCCGGCCTGCGCCGCCGCCGCCCTGTTCGCCCTCCAGGCATGGTCTCCGGCGGGCGGCCAGGGAAACCGGACGTCGCTTCGGGGCGGCGGGCCGCTCTCGACCATCGTCCTCGGGCCGATCCTGTGGGACACCGTCTGGCGCAACATCCTGCCCGGCCCTCTGCTGGACAGCCTGCCCGGCGACCCCGGCAAACCCCGCGAAGCCGTCTTTCCCTGGCTGGCCCCCACCCGAACCAGCGGCAAGGACGGCCGGGACACCACAGCCTCGGACCTCCACCCCCGGCAGACCCTGTTTGGCATGCCCCGGCGCATACGGCTTGTGTTCGAAACCGGCCCGGCCATCTCCTGCTCGGCCTGCGGCGTGCAAAACGCCACCTGGGTCGAACGCATTCTGGCCAAGAACTACGGGGTGAACTACACCGGCGTTTTCGATCATCCGCTGACGCCATACCGGCAGGAGTCCGGCAAGGAAGCATATACGGTCAAGGCCTCGCCGGGAGTTGCGCGCTACCGGAACTGGATCGGCCTGACCTTCGGGGCGACTTCGGAAAAAGGCTTCGTGCAGCGCCCCGCCCTGGCCGTGCGCCACTTCCTCAACGCCCGGGCCTCCTATGAGATCGAGGAGGGACAGGATGCCGACCGGATATGGGCCTTCGGCTTCGACATGGACAAGGCCAAGGCCAAGGCCTGGATCGAGTCCACGGCCCCGGTCTTCATCGTCCCCGACGAACACCGGCAGGCGTATGCCGACAGGGTCCGCCAAGCCACGGACGCGGCGGGACTCATCTGCGCCAATCTCAACCAGGCCGTGCGCAAGGCCCTTTCCGACCCCGGACGCAAGATCAAGCCGGACGCTTCGTTTACCGCCGCCGTCGAAAACGCCTTCTACCGCTCAACCGAACCCCTCTTCTACGACTGGCTGCACGAATTGGCCGCCACCGTCTCCCTGGGACTGCCGCCCTCGCAACGCCGCGAACGATTCCTGCGCTCGTTGTGCCGGGTCACCTACGACCTGTTCGACCGGTATCTGAAAAACGCCCCCCTGGATGGCGACACGGGCCGCGACATCCTCGCCCGCAAGGCCAAGGCCTACCGGGAGCTTACGAAATTCAACGCCGCAGGGAATGCCACGCTACGCCAGATCATGGATCTCCCCGTCCTCGAAAAAGACGCGAAACCCCCATCCAAAACCGGCCGCAAGGCCAAGGGAGGATGACATGCCTGACGCGAAACGACTGTATTTCGACAAGAAATCAGAAGAGACCGGCCTCTTCGTGTCCTTCTGGCGAACGCTCGATGACCGGCGAGGCCCACGCGCCGCATTGCGCCGCGCCGACAGGCTCCAGGACGCAGCCGCAGAACCGATCTTCTGGGAGATGGCGCATGCCCTGAAAGATGCGGGCTTTGTCCTGCCCGAAACGGACATCCCCAAGCTCGCCCTGCTCCTGATTCTGGCGGCGCGCGTGAAAACGGAAAACGCCCCGGCCGTCCCCCTGGCCCGGGCCATGGCCCAGTCGGCATCCGGTGGCGACGGCCCTCCTGTCAGCGAACAACGCTTCAAACGCCTTTTGGCCGAAAGGGATCTGGAGCGTTCGCTCTCCCTTTTCAGCGGAGTCCTGCGCCTGCTCGACAATAGCGTCTCCCTGCCCGATCTGGCCTGGCTTATCTGGCGCTGGGACCAACCCGGCGATGCGACCCGGTTTAAAATGGCCGCCGATTATTTTGGCAACATCAAAGACACCGCCAAGACGAAATAATCCAGAAAGGAGATCATCATGACCACGGGACGCTTCCTGCAACTGCACATTCTGACCAGCTACCCCCCGGCCAACCTCAACCGCGACGACCTGGGACGCCCCAAGACCGCCGTGTTCGGCGGAACGAACCGCCTGCGCGTCTCCTCGCAATGCCTCAAGCGCACCTGGCGCACCTCGGATGTCTTCCATGACGCCCTGCTCGGCCATATGGGAACCCGCACCAAGATCATGGGAAAATACATCTATGCCGCATTCGTCCTAAACAAGCCTCTGGCGGCGGTTCTCTCCGAGCCCGCCTTCCCGCTGGACAACCTGTCCTTCGCTGCCCTCGACAAAAAGGCCCTGGAGAAGGCCCGTGTCCTGGCGGGATTTTTCGGCAAATGCAAAGCCCGGCCGGAGAAGAAGGAACAACTGGCCAAAAACCCCCTGGCCGAGGTCGAGATCGAACAATTGGCCCATTTCGGCCCGAAGGAGCTTGCCGCCCTGGAAGAGGCGGTGGAAGCGGCCCGCGCGGCCGATGCCGTCGATCCCACCAATCTGTCGCTTCTGCGGCACAACCTCACAGCCGTGGACATCGGCATGTTCGGCCGCATGCTGGCCGCCGATCCGGCCTACAACGTGGATGCCGCCGTCCAGGTGGCCCATGCCATAAGCATCAACGCCGTGACCGTGGACGAGGACTATTTCACCGCCGTGGACGACCTAAACCGCCACGAGGAAGACGCCGGGGCCGGACATATCGGCGTCACCGAGTTCGGGGCGGGCATTTTCTACCAGTATGTCTGCGTCAACCGCGACCTTCTGGCCGAGAACCTGGAAAACGACGCCGCGCTGACCGGAAAAGCCTTGCGGGCGCTTGTCGAGGCGGCCGTGAGCGTAGCCCCGTCCGGCAAGCAGAATTCCTTCGCCTCGCGGGCCTTCGCCTCCTATGTGCTGGCCGAAACCGGCGGCAGACAGCCGCGCACCCTGGCCGCCGCCTTTCTCGATCCGGTCGCGGGCGACGGGATGATCGCCCAGGGGGTGGACCGCCTGCGCCAATCCGTGCGCAAATTCGACACGGTGTACGGGCCATGCGCCGAAAACCGCTACGAGTTCGATGTCGAGTCCGAATCCGGCACGCTTTCCGAACTGCTCGACTTCGTGGCGAGGTAGCCCATGCGCGACTACCTGACCTTTCACGTTTACGGGCCGCTTTGCGCCTTCGGCGGAATCGCCGTGGGGGTGATGCGCGGCTGCGAGTCCGGGCCGACCAAGTCGGCGGTCATCGGTCTTGCGGCCGGGGCCATGGGCATCCGCCGATCCGAAGAGCAGATGCATCGGGCCATGGCCGAAGGATTGGGATTGGCCCTTCGCATTGATGCCGAGGGCGAACCCCTGCGCGACTTCCACACCGTGCAGACCGTCAAACCCGCCAGAAATGCCGCCCCGGCCACCCGAGCCCAGGCCTTGCAATGCAATACCAAGGACACCCCCCTCGTGTCGCTACGGGACTACCTGTGCGACGCGGCCTTCACCGTGTGCCTGTGGCGGCGCGGCGACAGCGCGCCACAACTCGCGGAATTGGCCCACGCCCTGGAACGGCCGGTGTTCGTGCCGTACCTGGGCCGCAAATCCTGCCCGCCGGGACAGCTCTTCGAACCGCGCGTCGCGCCCCACGAGGATTTCCTGGCGGCCCTGACGGCCAGACCGCCCAGACGGGATTTCTTCGCGGCCATGGCCAAGGCCGGGGAGCATGTTCGGTGCTTCTGGGAGGACGAGACCGGCCAGGGGCCGCATCAGATAGAGGTCCGGCGCGACGTGCCGGTGGTCCGGACGGACCCCCGGCGTTTCGCACAGCGGGAGGAAAAACGCGGACATGTCATCATGCCCTAAGGAGACGCCATGTTCATGAGCCACATGACGCTTTCCCCGACCATGGCCGGAAAGCTGCTGTTTGAAGGAGAATATGCCGTCCATCAGGCCGTATGGAAGTTGTTTGCGGACCACCCGGATCGGTTCCGGGACTTTCTCTACCGCCACGACATGCAGCGGGGAGGCCTGGTCGTACATGCTGTTTCCATGCGTCCGCCGCGTCCGGATGGCGGCCCGTGGGTCATCGCCACCAAACCCTATACCCCTGACCTGCGCCGTGGGGACCGGTTGCGCTTTACTTTGCGCGTCAACCCGGTGCGCACGAAACATGCCGGTCCCGAGACGCGCGGAAAACGCGTGGACGTGATCATGGACCACAAGACGCGGCTCAAAGCGGACAACGTGCCGCCGGACAGACGCCCCACCGAATCCGCCATGGCCCAGAACCTTGGTTGCGCCTGGCTCCTGCGCCGGGCCGACGGGCTTGGACTTGCCATCGAGGAAGACACCCTGCTGGCGCACAGCTACACGACCTTGCGATTCAGCAAGCCCGCCGCCCAAACGAAAATACAGATTGCGACCCTGGACTTTGAAGGCTTCGCCACGGTGGCGGACCCGGACAAGGCCCTTGCCGCCATGACCCATGGCGTCGGCCCGGCCAAGGGTTTCGGCTGCGGGCTTATCCTGGCGAGGCGGGCCTGATGTTGCCCCGGCTCTCGCCCCTGCCGCTCAAGGAGCGGGCCTCCATGGTGTTTTTGGAGATGGGAAACCTGGACGTGCTCGACGGCTCGTTCGTGCTGGTCGACGCCGGGGGCGTGCGCACCCACATCCCGGTGGGCGGACTGGCCTGCATCATGCTCGAACCGGGCACGCGGGTGTCGCATGCGGCCGTGGTTCTGGCGGCGCGGGCCGGGACGCTGCTGGTCTGGATCGGGGAGGCCGGGGTGCGTTTGTACGCCTCCGGCCAGCCCGGCGGGGCGCGTAGCGACCGGCTTTTGTATCAGGCGGCCCTGGCCCTCGATGAAGACGCCCGGCTCAAGGTGGTGCGCCGGATGTACGCCGTGCGCTTTGGGGAGGAGCCGCCGTCGCGGCGCGGCGTGGACCAGTTGCGCGGCATCGAGGGGGCCCGGGTCAAGGAGATGTACCGCCTGCTGGCCCGGCAATACCGCGTGCCGTGGACCGGCAGAAAGTACAATCCCCGGGACTGGGGTTCGGGCGATCTGCCCAACCGCTGCTTAAGCGCCGCCACGGCCTGTCTGCACGGTCTGGCCGAGGCGGCGGTTTTGGCGGCGGGCTACGCCCCGGCCATCGGCTTCATCCATACCGGCAAGCCACGCAGCTTCGTGTACGACATCGCCGACCTGTACAAGTTCGACACGGTGGTTCCGGTGGCCTTCTCCATTGCGGCCAAACCGTGCGCCGATCCGGAACGGGCTGTGCGGCTGGCCTGCCGGGACCGGTTCCGGGAGATGAAGCTCCTTCGCCGCATCATCCCGGACATCGAGGACGTCTTGGCGGCTGGAGGGCTGGCCGTGCCGCAGGCCGCGCCCGAGGCCATTGGTCCGGCCTTTGCGGATGAGGAGGGACTGGGCGATGATGGTCATCGCGGTTGAGAACGCCCCGCCGCGTCTGCGCGGCCGCCTTGCCGTATGGCTTCTGGAGATTCGCGCGGGCGTGTATGTCGGGGACTATTCGGTGAAGGTGCGGGAGATGATCTGGAACAACGTGGAAAACGGGCTTGAGGACGGCAACGCGGTGATGGTGTGGAGCACGCGTAGCGAATCGGGATTTTCGTTTCGCACGCTTGGTCCAAATCGCCGGATGCCGGTTGATTTCGACGGGTTGGAGCTGGTGTCGTTTTCGAGCCCGGAGCCTCTGGAAGGATAAGGCAGCTGATCCTTGACAACCGCATATGTGATGCCTTGATTTTCTTGACAAAAATCCGGTGAAAAAAACGACTTGAAAAAGTCGTGGAAGAATAGGATCTTGCGTCAAGAGTGTTCCCCGCGCTCGCGGGGATGATCCGTTGCTCCTTCGGAGCCTTGACAACCAGGGACTGTGTTCCCCGCGCTCGCGGGGATGATCCGGCCCAACTGGCGGGCGGCGTCGTTGACGCCAGGTGTTCCCCGCGCTCGCGGGGATGATCCGGCGTCTTCGGCATGGTTCGGACAACAGTTTCAGTGTTCCCCGCGCTCGCGGGGATGATCCGTCCCCCTACCAGCCCGGCGACATCCTGGCCGTGTGTTCCCCGCGCTCGCGGGGATGATCCGCCGCTCATTTATCCGCCCCTCCCCCGTCCATCGTGTTCCCCGCGCTCGCGGGGATGATCCGGCTGACAAGCTCTTTGAGTAGCCCAACCTCCTGTGTTCCCCGCGCTCGCGGGGATGATCCGGCGGGCGGAATTTCGCTGAATGATCTTTCGATGTGTTCCCCGCGCTCGCGGGGATGATCCGTTTGGATGGGATGGGATGGGATGGGGCATTGCGTGTTCCCCGCGCTCGCGGGGATGATCCGGCCCTGATCGAGGGCGTGTCCACGCCGTACTAGTGTTCCCCGCGCTCGCGGGGATGATCCTGAGGTACGAGGTAGTTGCTACCTACATGGGGCGTGTTCCCCGCGCTCGCGGGGATGATCCGCTCCAATTGAGCTTATCCATCATCTAGTTTTAGTGTTCCCCGCGCTCGCGGGGATGATCCGTTAATTAAAAAACTTGGCGAAATTAGAACTCAGTGTTCCCCGCGCTCGCGGGGATGATCCGCGGTGGAATAGTAGCCGTCGGCCGAGGGGAAAGTGTTCCCCGCGCTCGCGGGGATGATCCGAACGCGAACAGAATGCACTGCGGGAGGGAGATGTGTTCCCCGCGCTCGCGGGGATGATCCGGATCCGGGCGAGGCGTTCGCCCAGGGGCTGGAGTGTTCCCCGCGCTCGCGGGGATGATCCGATCGTTGTCTGGGGCAGGAGAGGAGGGAAGGTGTGTTCCCCGCGCTCGCGGGGATGATCCGATCCTCGCGGCTCATGCGCTCCAGGCGTCCAGGTGTTCCCCGCGCTCGCGGGGATGATCCGGCCAACGGTCCGGCCGCTGACGCCATCGTGGCGTGTTCCCCGCGCTCGCGGGGATGATCCGAGATTTACGCGGATTATCCCACGCCAGAGGATGTGTTCCCCGCGCTCGCGGGGATGATCCGCTGGCCGACCGGCTGGTGAAGCTGGTGCCCCTGTGTTCCCCGCGCTCGCGGGGATGATCCGTCTGCTATTATCCCAGACATTTTAACAATAACGTGTTCCCCGCGCTCGCGGGGATGATCCGCATGTTCTGAACCTCTTCCAGGGAGTTATAAGGTGTTCCCCGCGCTCGCGGGGATGATCCTATCTTGTGCCTGAGTGTGAATATCGGGGAGGGGTGTTCCCCGCGCTCGCGGGGATGATCCGCCCCTCCGGTGGTCAAGATCCTTGGTGACCGGGTGTTCCCCGCGCTCGCGGGGATGATCCGTTAAAACCACCCATCGTCGTCACCATCCTTTTGTGTTCCCCGCGCTCGCGGGGATGATCCGCGCGACACGCGTAGTTATGAGTCCCAGCAGAGGTGTTCCCCGCGCTCGCGGGGATGATCCGCACGGGGGGAACGCGATGAACGGGGAGAAAGTGTGTTCCCCGCGCTCGCGGGGATGATCCGGTCATCTTTGAGCAAATCGGGTCCATCCAGGTGTGTTCCCCGCGCTCGCGGGGATGATCCGGCGCGGCCAGCAAATAGGAGAATACGACATGCGTGTTCCCCGCGCTCGCGGGGATGATCCGTTCTATCAAGGCTACACCGGCCAGGAAGTCACGTGTTCCCCGCGCTCGCGGGGATGATCCGGCCCTCGCGGCGGCTTGGACGCTGGACCGAGAGTGTTCCCCGCGCTCGCGGGGATGATCCGTTAAACGAAAAACTGAAATGTGCTTCCGTTGTGTGTTCCCCGCGCTCGCGGGGATGATCCGGGCATGGACCGCGCCCCCGCCCGGCGGACCACGTGTTCCCCGCGCTCGCGGGGATGATCCGGACTATCTGATGCTGGGCACGCCCGTGGGGGAGTGTTCCCCGCGCTCGCGGGGATGATCCGCCCTAAGCGGTCTATTTCACGGTCTTTAACACGTGTTCCCCGCGCTCGCGGGGATGATCCGGTGCCGCCGTTTCTGTATCAGCCGACGAAACGGTGTTCCCCGCGCTCGCGGGGATGATCCGCCGCTTTCCCCGAACCATCCATGGAGGCAGGCGTGTTCCCCGCGCTCGCGGGGATGATCCGAACAGCATGCTCAAACTGTTCTCCAGTGATACGTGTTCCCCGCGCTCGCGGGGATGATCCGCTCATGATCTTTTTCCTGGGCCTGCCGGGCAGGTGTTCCCCGCGCTCGCGGGGATGATCCGAGGCCCTGGATATTTACCTGCGGTGCCAGGACGTGTTCCCCGCGCTCGCGGGGATGATCCGTCTCTACATGTCCATCATCTTGCATCGTGGGCGTGTTCCCCGCGCTCGCGGGGATGATCCGAAAGCCCCGCGAGAAATTCACGGGGCCGGGGAGTGTTCCCCGCGCTCGCGGGGATGATCCGCGATTCTGGTCCTTTTCGAACAGGCACAGAACGTGTTCCCCGCGCTCGCGGGGATGATCCGTCCACGAGTTTCTTGTATTCGGCCCCGCCCATGTGTTCCCCGCGCTCGCGGGGATGATCCGGAGCCGGAGACGTCGCAGCCGTTGCGGCTGCAGTGTTCCCCGCGCTCGCGGGGATGATCCGCAGACCGAGCTGGCCGAGCTCAAAGCGGCGCGGTGTTCCCCGCGTTCGCGGGGATGATCCGCTCAAACTCAACACGATCTGGGGCCTGGACGTGTGTTCCCCGCGTTCGCGGGGATGATCCGACAAAACGGTTGATTATTGTCGCGCTACTGATGTGTTCCCCGCGCTCGCGGGGATGATCCGGCCGGGGCGTAGATGGGGAAAGGTGGTGGAGAGTGTTCCCCGCGCTCGCGGGGATGATCCGGATCATGGCCGCCGCGCCCATGATGCGGGAGGCGTGTTCCCCGCGCTCGCGGGGATGATCCGGCGATCCGCGTCAGCCTGTTGTCGGGCACGTCGTGTTCCCCGCGCTCGCGGGGATGATCCGGGGTTGCTCGGTGTCTGACCAGCAGCAGCATGGTGTTCCCCGCGTTCGCGGGGATGATCCGGCCATTCCGCTTTACGAGGGCCTGGCCACTGCGTGTTCCCCGCGTTCGCGGGGATGATCCGGTGCCCGGCGGTTGGGACACCAACCCCAGTGGGTGTTCCCCGCGTTCGCGGGGATGATCCGATGGTTCCGGAGCCGGTGTCCACGGCGATGGTGTGTTCCCCGCGTTCGCGGGGATGATCCGCTCAAACTCAACACGATCTGGGGCCTGGACGTGTGTTCCCCGCGTTCGCGGGGATGATCCGACAAAACGGTTGATTATTGTCGCGCTACTGATGTGTTCCCCGCGCTCGCGGGGATGATCCGGATTGCTCGACCCGGGTGGACATGGACTCCAGGTGTTCCCCGCGCTCGCGGGGATGATCCGGTTGGCGAACCAGTTGCCTGGGTGCGTTCCCAGTGTTCCCCGCGCTCGCGGGGATGATCCGACCGATGCGATCCAGGCAGCCGGATTCGAGTGGTGTTCCCCGCGCTCGCGGGGATGATCCGGGTCGATGTCCCGTGCGCCTGGATCGGCGCGAGTGTTCCCCACACTCGCGGGGGTGATCCGGCGATTGCCTCCGGGGCCGGGATCATTGTAGGTGACTGCCGAAGATCGGCGGGGTCGAGATTCCCAGAGCGTTCGGGCGCGAGGAAGGGATGAAGGACCGTCGTGGAGCCCGTGACTCCACGGGGGTGGGACGCTCCGCCGGTTTTTTCATTTCTTCGGGCACAGCAACTCCCCCACGCGCTGTTTGTACATCCGCTGTGTTCCCCGCGCTCGCGGGGATGATCCGACCAGGCCGGAAACGTCGCGCTCACCAAGACCGTGTTCCCCGCGCTCGCGGGGATGATCCGCTGGCTCCCCAGACGGGCCACGTCGGCGGCGGCCGCCGCTCCCAGGCGGGAGTTGGACAGCGCGGTCTTTAACCCTTGCGCCTGTTCGCGAGCTGTCTTAAAGATGGAGTTGAAACTAGGCGCGAGCGCCGCGCCCACCACCAACCCGATAGCAATGGCTTTGCTCATGACCTACGTAGCCTTCCTGTTGGTATTTCTCGGCGAGGTCGCCATCCGGGCCTTGTTCGGGATCCAAGACATTCCGGCTGCGTTCGGGCACGGGTTTCTTGCCGGGCTCGTCGTTCTCGGGGTCGATTTCGTTTCGTATTTCATCCGTTCCTTCTCCCCCCGTTCATAGCCTCGGTTCCACATCCCGGGCCGCCTCCAGTGTTCCCCGCGCTCGCGGGGATGATCCGGGATATGAGGGGGAGCTGTCCAGCGTCGAAGAGTGTTCCCCGCGCTCGCGGGGATGATCCGTTCACCTCGCTGCCGCTGTCCGCAGGCACGCGTGTTCCCCGCGTTCGCGGGGATGATCCGGTTCGCCACGATTTCGGGGCGGGCATCATGGAGTGTTCCCCGCGTTCGCGGGGATGATCCGGTTCGCCGCCCGCTCCGGATTCAACTCATTGAGTGTTCCCCGCGTTCGCGGGGATGATCCGGGGTTGCTCGGTGTCTGACCAGCAGCAGCATGGTGTTCCCCGCGTTCGCGGGGATGATCCGGCCATTCCGCTTTACGAGGGCCTGGCCACTGCGTGTTCCCCGCGTTCGCGGGGATGATCCGTTTTTTGGCGTCCTTCGGGATCGTTTTGGAACGTGTTCCCCGCGTTCGCGGGGATGATCCGTACAATGAGGCGCTGTCGTCCTACAGAGCCACGTGTTCCCCGCGCTCGCGGGGATGATCCGGCCCTGTGCGAGGCCGCGTATCGGGAGTTGAAGTGTTCCCCGCGCTCGCGGGGATGATCCGGCGAGATCGGGCGTGAGGGCCTTTCCCGCCGCGTGTTCCCCGCGCTCGCGGGGATGATCCTTGACCTATCTCCCGAGCGGCCAGCCCGTTGCGGTGTTCCCCGCGCTCGCGGGGATGATCCGGCGGAGGACGGATCGTTTCAGCCGTCCGTCAAGTGTTCCCCGCGCTCGCGGGGATGATCCGCATATCAGGTAGCGACGCAAAACGGGGCACTAGTGTTCCCCGCGCTCGCGGGGATGATCCGTACCGGGTCCGCGTCAATCGCACATGGCTGCGGTGTTCCCCGCGCTCGCGGGGATGATCCGAGGGGCTTCTTTCGTATGGCGACTTGTTTAGTGTGTTCCCCGCGCTCGCGGGGATGATCCGAAATCGAAACCTTGCTGGCGGCCCTTGACGCCGTGTTCCCCGCGCTCGCGGGGATGATCCGCCGGGATTCTCCTGGGCCGGGATCGCCCAGGTGTGTTCCCCGCGCTCGCGGGGATGATCCGCTCTGGACCTGGATGCTCTGCCGTGCGCGGCAGTGTTCCCCGCGCTCGCGGGGATGATCCGGCCGCGCCATGTCGGGATGTGGAAATCCCTGCGTGTTCCCCGCGCTCGCGGGGATGATCCGCCCGCCAGCTGGTCGACCAGGGCCTGATAGTGGTGTTCCCCGCGCTCGCGGGGATGATCCGCGCCCCTTAAGCCCCAAAATCATCTACGCCCAGTGTTCCCCGCGCTCGCGGGGATGATCCGCTCTGGACCTGGATGCTCTGCCGTGCGCGGCAGTGTTCCCCGCGCTCGCGGGGATGATCCGGAGGAACCGGAGATGAGCGAGCAGTGGAGACAGTGTTCCCCGCGCTCGCGGGGATGATCCGCACCTCCAGCCGCCGGGCCTTGGCCGCCTCGGGTGTTCCCCGCGCTCGCGGGGATGATCCGGCCGTGTCAAACTGCTCGATGCCCCGGGCGTGCGTGTTCCCCGCGCTCGCGGGGATGATCCGTTCAAAGCCGGGGAGAACCCGCCCCTCTTCGCGTGTTCCCCGCGCTCGCGGGGATGATCCGAACGCCCGGGATCAGGAGATTTTGCCGCAAAAGTGTTCCCCGCGCTCGCGGGGATGATCCGACCACGGTCACCATCCTCGACGGGGACAAGCGGTGTTCCCCGCGCTCGCGGGGATGATCCGAGATTTCTGGACCGCTGGCTGAGTGGATCACAGTGTTCCCCGCGCTCGCGGGGATGATCCGATCTTCACGGCTACCACCCCTCCTTTGTTCCGGTGTTCCCCGCGCTCGCGGGGATGATCCGTTGCCCACATTGGCCTACTGGCTCGCTGTGCCGTGTTCCCCGCGCTCGCGGGGATGATCCGGCCCTGATCGAAGCGAACCTTGCCGCGGTCAAGTGTTCCCCGCGCTCGCGGGGATGATCCGAGGGAACGCCATGGCCAAGATGGCTATCCTCAGTGTTCCCCGCGCTCGCGGGGATGATCCGGACGCCAAAAAACTTCGGATCAACTCGTTCGTGTGTTCCCCGCGCTCGCGGGGATGATCCGGGCATTGGCGTGCCGCCGTATGAGGAGTTTGTGTGTTCCCCGCGCTCGCGGGGATGATCCGTAGGCCACCCGGCCATTCGGGATCATTTCCCCGTGTTCCCCGCGCTCGCGGGGATGATCCGACCCTTTTGCCGGAGTTGTTCCCGGTCGTGGTGTGTTCCCCGCGCTCGCGGGGATGATCCGTCGCCCTGAACATTCCCACGGGCCTTCTGTTGGTGTTCCCCGCGCTCGCGGGGATGATCCGCACCCCTGGGAAATACGATAGGAGGGGAGCGCGTGTTCCCCGCACTCGCGGGGATGATCCGCCGCCTGGATTCCGAAACGTACTCCCGCGTCAGTGTTCCCCGCACTCGCGGGGATGATCCGGTGGTCTACTATACCGGAATCCGGCTGACGGGGTGTTCCCCGCACTCGCGGGGATGATCCGGCCATAGCCGCCCCGGACGTGCTCCGCCTGCAGTGTTCCCCGCACTCGCGGGGATGATCCGAAATCGGCGTCGGGAAGCACGGCGTCCTCCTAGTGTTCCCCGCGCTCGCGGGGATGATCCGCCAGACGACTGCCTGTTGTATAACTTGGGCGAGTGTTCCCCGCGCTCGCGGGGATGATCCGACCGCCCGGCATGCTCTGTAGCCTGAAAAGTGGGGAGAGAATGGGGAGAAAAAACGTCCCAACAGCAAAAGGGGCTAGGTGATTTTCACCTAACCCCTTGAATTTCCTGGTGGGCCATCAAGGACTCGAACCTTGAACCAACGGATTAAGAGTCCCAAATATGCGGTTTCCTTGACCTTCCCAACATGCCCCAGACCATCACGTTACCGTTTGACATTCCAGGATTTTCTTCCTATTTCTGAACTGGCGGGCGGGTTCAGGAAAGGCCAGGAATGGGCGAGTGCTCGAAAAAAAGTGGCAATAAGTGGCAATGAAAACCGGAGGCGGCCATGGCAACCACATGGGCGAGAGTCGAAAATTACACGGGGCTGATGTACCGGGAACATCCGACCCGGAGGCATGGCCCGCTTCCGGATCGGCTTTTCGGATACCGGATGCAGGTGGGAAAAACGCGCCGGTTTGAAACCATCGGCTGGGCGTCGGCAGGGTGGACCCCCAAGAAGGCCATGCTGGAAATGGAGCGACTACGGGAGGCCGCCAAGACCGGCACCGGCCCCGCGTCCAGAGCCGAAAAGAAGGCCCAGTCCGACGCGCAAAAGCAGGCCGACGCCGAAGAGGCCGCCCGGCTGGAACGCGAGAACGTGACCGTGGAGGAGTTTTTCAAGCAAGAATACTTCCCCATTCAAAAGGACGATCACAAGAGCATCCGTGGTGTTCAGCGCGAGGAAGAACTTTTCCGCTTGTGGATCGGCCCGGCCATCGGCAAAGCCAGCATCAAAGACCTGGGGGAAATCCACATCCAGAAGGTCAAGCGGGCCATGCTCGACGCCGGAAGGTCTCCACGCACAATTGAATATGCCTTTGCTGTGATCCGACAGATTGTGAACCTTGCCCGGCAACGCGGCATCTACGCCGGAGACTCCCCTACCCGTCTGGTAAAGAAACCGGCCAAAGACAACCGACGCCATCGTTTCCTTGAGGAGGACGAAGCCGCCCGTCTACTGGAGGCACTGGCGGAAAAAAGCTTCCAGGTCCGGGATATTGCGTTGCTGTCCCTGCATACTGGATTGAGGGCCGGAGAAATCTTCGCCCTGACTTGGGCAGACGTGGCGCATGACGGCTTGAAGGTGAACGACACCAAGAGCGGAAAAAACAGAGTGGTTCCACTGAATAGCACGGCCCGTGAAATGCTGGACGCCCGCCGTCCGGCCGATGCCGCGCCGGGAGGGCTGGTGTTTCCTTCTGCATTGGGAACGAGGATCGGACAGGTCTCCCAGACGTTCGTCAAGGTAGCCGAGCGCCTTTTCAATCAGGGCGTGGACGATCCCCGGGACCGGGTTGTTTTCCACACCCTGCGGCACACTTTCGCCAGTTGGTTGGTTCGGCGTGGCACGCCTTTGATTATCGTGGCGAAGCTGATGGGGCACTCGACCACGGCCATGACAGAAAGATACAGCCACCTTGCGCCGGGCGATCTTCGCGCCGCCGTGGCCACTTTGGAGACCGCCCCCGTCAAAATCCGGCCCGCGCCGCCAAAAAAAATAGTCATCGATTTCCCAAAATAGCCCGTAAGGCCACATAACCCACTGAAAGCCCAGGAGAATAAATCTTGGGCTTTTTTGTGCGAAAGGCTTGACCAAACCTAGAAATTATCCTAGCTTTTATTTCAGATCATGTTCGGGAGGGAGTCACGATGTCCGAGCCCAAAGTTTTCACTCCGAAAGATATATACCGACCTGTCGGCATGGAGGCGGATCGTTTTCGATATCTTGTCAAGCGTGGTACTATCATTGCCGATGCCAAGCCATCGGAAATGGCAGGTTCGGCAAATAAATTCACTGCAATAGAAGCCTTGAAGGCCGCGCTTATCAACTGGTGTGACCACATGGGAATGACTCTTGAAGCAGGCGAAGACATGGTGCGACTGGCATTTAACCAAGACGTGTTCAAACTTCTTGTTAATGGCAACCCTGATTACTATATGGTAATGCAAGGGAAAATATCTATCGGGACTTTCCCGAACGTTCAAATGCTCCCAGGCGGCGTTGAATTCGGCCTAGAAAAAGGATTTGTGGACAAGGAAAAAGTGTTTCTTTTTAATTTATTTAACAATGAAGTTGTTTTGAGCATCCCAAATGAATTCAAGACACCTCTTATAACAGGATGCACGGTATCAATTCATAACGTAACAAGCCTATTTATTTTTTTTATGAAAAGGCTGAACATTTCAATAGAAAAAGATTTGCAGATAGAGCAGCAGAACTAAAACCCCTGGCCGGGCCTGTGCTACCAACACAGACCCGGGCCGAGGGGCGCAAAGTGGACCCGGGGTGCTACCAACACCCAGCGAGACCAGCAAGTACGACAACCTGCCTCTCGCACATCCCCCCATGAAGCGCAACCCGGCTTTCCAGGATAACCCGCCCTCGCGGCGGCGATCCCGGAGCGCGTTATGTCTGATCCCTCCTCCATTTCCCCTGTTTCCTCAGATATTTTTGATGAGATGGCCGCCGTGTGGCCGTCGGCCATCGTGGCGCGCCGGATGGTGCGTGAATTCACTGGCGGACTCATTTCACCAAAAACCATGGCCAACCTGGATTCCCTTGGGCAAGGCCCTGAGGGGCGGTTCATCGCCAACAGTGCCACGGCCTATCCTGTCAAGAATTTAGTGACATGGCTTCGCAGCAGGTCGAAATAGCCATGGAAGCCATCGTGGTTCGCGGCGATCCTCTCGTCATCATCCGCCAGTCGGACTTAAAACGTATTGTTGACACTGCAAAATTCTACAAAATGCAGTCAATAGATCTTTCACAACAGATTCTTGAACTGTTGCGTGATGAGTTCAACAGGCAGGGCGCGGCATGATTGACAAGAAAGATGTGCTGGCCCGCCTGGATTTCCGAACGTTCTATAATGCGGAACTCTTTGGCCTTAGTGAAATAGGGAAGGAACTGAATGCGCCATGCCCTTTTCATGACGATTCGGGGCGACACTTCTATGTCAATGCGGAAACAGGATTCTATAAATGCCAGCGATGCAATGTCCAAGGCGACGTATTCACTTTTTTTCAGGAACGCCACGGAGTGGACTTCAAGACCGCTCTTGCACGGCTGGCGGAACAGGCTGGCCTGTCCAACGGCAACGGGCAGAAGAAAAAGCCAAAGGACGATCACGCCCGCGCCACGGTGGACAACATCCGCCAGTTGTACCACTACAAAAATGAGGACGGTGAATACCTGTTCTCAACTGTACGATTCGAGGAAGCCGGAAAGAAAAAGACGTTTCGTCAATGGCGTTGTGATGAAAATTCCCAAAACTACATCCAGAATATCGACGGTGTACGTCTGGTACCTTACAATCTTCCCGATGTATTGAAGGGGAACGAAATTTTTCTTGTTGAAGGTGAAAAGGATGTAGAATCCCTACGCGTTATCGGCCTTTGTGGATCATGCAATGCCATGGGCGCTGGGAAGTGGAAAGACGAATACAACATTCATTTTCAAGGCAAGCACGTCGTAATCCTTTCAGACAACGACCAGCCGGGCCGGGATCATGCCGCGATGGTGGTTGAGGCGCTCTACGGTGTGGCCGCGTCGGTCAAGCTGGTGGAGCTGCCCGGCCTGCCGGAAAAGGGCGACATCTCCGACTGGCTGAACCAGGGCGGAACCCGGGATGAACTCCTGGCCCTTGTAGATCAGGTGCCCGCATGGAAGCCCGCATGGGCCATGGACTGCATTTCAGCGGCCGATTTCATGGAGGTTGAGATCGTCCTAAAGCCCCTGGTTGAAGGTCTCCTAAATGAGCGGGAGAGCCTTCTTGTTTGCGGGCCGTCCGGCCTGGGGAAAAGCGTCCTGACCCTCAATATGGCCTTGGCCTGCGGCCTGGGAGGCGATGCCGGATTGTGGGGCCTGTTTCCCGTTTCCAGGCCGTTGCGGACCCTTTTCGTCCAGTCGGAAAACAGCGCCGCCGGGACACAGGCCCGCCTCAGGAAGATCATCACGGCCATGCCCGAGCTACGCCCGGCACTCGACCAGATCATTTTCCCAGACCCCCACCGTGTTACCGACGAATTAACAGATAGCACGTTTCAGGCACGTTTGATTGACGCTTGCCGCAGGTGTGGCGCTGATCTTTTGGTGTTGGACCCGTTGATTTCATTTCACGGCCAGGATGAGAATGACAACGCATCCATGCGGCGGTCCCTGGATTGCCTGTCCGCGATATGTGACGCGGCGAATGTCGGGACCATTCTCGTGCATCACGTCGGCAAGAACACGTCGGACAACGGCGTTTTTGCAGGGCGCGGGGCGAGTGCAATAGGCGATTGGGCGGCGAACATCCTTCTGATGAAGCCGACCGAGATCGACGGCGAACGAACCAACGTCATCGAAATGCAGCACCAGAAGGCCCGGAACTTCGAGACGGTGAAGCCCTTTTATCTGGAGCGCCGGGCGGATTTGTCCATGGTGCGGACAGAGAACCCCAAGGTGGACCGTAAGGCCCAAGAGAACGCCCAGGTGGTCTTGTCGTGCCTTGAAGGGCTGGGCGGCAAAGTCGGCCGGAAGAAAGACCTGTACGACGCGATCATGGGGCACACCGGCAAGCCTGAGTCGAATGTCAGGCGCATGGTTCAAGCAGCAGTTTCAAGCCGGATCGTCTGCGAGTGGGAGGGGGAAAAGCGGTCCCGGGGCATCGGTGGGGGGTATTGCCTGCCTCATTTACGTCAATTCCGCCAATTCGGCATGGTGGAAATGAACGAGAATTAAAGTGAATAAATCCAGGGTGTTGATTTCCACCAAATTGGTATTTCCGCCAAGGCTTTTGGTGGAAATGTAACATGTTGAAAATAAACAACATTTCATTTCCGCCATTCCGCCACCCTATAGGGGGGATTTGTGGTGGCGGAAATGCCACCCACTATCCCGCTCTATACGGGCTTGGGTCCGGAGAAAACGACATGGAAGAAAGCCGAGAGATTCAACGCCAGATGACAGAGGCACAGATTGAGCGCGAGGCCGTCAGGTGGCTGGAGGAAAAGGAAGCGGCCTTGAGGCGCAAGCGGTCAAATTTCAAACCCAGGCGGGGGCAGTGCCGTGATCGTCGCCAGGGATAGCCGCGAACAAGCCCCCTACCTTTTTCAGGGGTATGCTTGCGAAGTCACCGTCCAGGCTCTTGGAACCGGCGATTACAGCCTTCAAGGTTTCGAGGACAAAATTGCCATCGAGCGCAAGGCCGTTGACGACTTGATCGGATGCCTGACCGTGGGCAGGGAGAGATTTGAAAAAGAACTGGCCCGGTCCCGGTCCCTGGAAAGATTTGCCGTCGTCATCGAGGCCAGTTTTGAGGAGATTGCCCGAGGTCAATACCGCAGTCGGATGAATCCGAAAAGCGCCGTGCAAACCCTTGTGGCGTGGCAGATCAGATACGGGACCACTTTCATCTTTGCGGGCAGTCGGAAAGCAGGGGAATACCTGACGTTTTCCATCCTGGAGAAGTACCTTCAGGAGATCGAGAAGAGATTTAAGGCGGCCATGACGGTGGGGAATAAAGGTGCGGTCTCGTGCCACGACTCCCAGGAATCGTAACACCGCCCAGCATCGCCCCAGGCCATATTAGGTGGGGAAATCCGGGCCTGATTTTCAAATGGGATTTACAATCCCATGGTCTCACTGGAAAAATATAATGATTTCAAAGATAAAATTTCATCATTTCCAGGCTGGCGGATTTAATTGCCACTGTGTTGCCACTTTCTCAAGAGCAACCCCCGAAAGTGCCGCACTTCATGGGTAGATCATGGGCGGATGGGAGTTGTAGCCATGAGCGGATATGTTAAACTGGCCGACAAAGACCTAAAGAGGCACGTTGACATTGTGAAGAGGGCGAAGATTGCCCGCGCAAAGCTTCGGGAACAGATCACCGGAAGGTTGAACCAAGCACAACGCCTTTTGCTGGATACGATGGTTCCTATGGCACTTGAGCTTGACACCATGGCGCAACAGTACGGACAACCAGATTTTGACATGACAAAGTACATGCAGCTTCAAGCATCCTTCCGGCAGTCGTTTGAACGCCTTCAAATTGGAAGCGGCAAGCGCCGGGGTTACAATAGCGCCTCTCGTGGCGGATTCGACCTTGCGGGGGTGTTGGATGCCTAAGCCTGCGAAGAAGGTCCGGGAAGACCGCAATGCCGCAATCATCGCCAGATGGAACGCCCCGGGCGCTGAGGGGTTTTTCAACTGGATCGACGACATCAAGCCTCAGGTGGTGCACTCCGACAACAGATACCGGCCTGTGAGCCTTGAGGACTGGCAACGCGACATCCTGGCCGATGCCCTGGCCGTTGATACCATGGGCCTGTTCAAGCACTCCCTGGCCCTTACACGGATGCCCAGGCGGCATAGCAAGAGCACGTTGTGGGCGCTCGTGGTCCTATGGCTTAGCACCAGCCGGGAGAATTGGACGATCACCCTTCTGGGGAACAGCGAGGAGCACTCGACCAGAACGCAATTCAAGCCGATTCGGCGCATCATCCAGCATACCAAGGCCCTGGCCGCGCTGATCCCGTCTGAAGCCATGCTGAAGTTCTCCATCACCGTGCCGCACACCGAAAGCACCATCCAGGGCGGCGCATCGGGCATGTCCACGGCCTTTGGCGACCGCGTGAACGTCCTGTGGGCCTCGGATTTCCACCAGGTGGACCAGAACGTCTTTGACGCCTTGTCCGGCAGTCTCCTGGACTCGGAAGGCACGTTGACCCTGATCGACGCCAACGCGGACCCCGAGGGCGGCCCGGTTCACGCCCTGGAGGCCCTTGCCGAGACGGACCCGAAGATATTTTGCCGCGCCGTGGAGTACCGCGACTTTAAGGACTACTGCCGCCGCGCCCCGGCCTGGATCGACCGCGCCAAGGCCAAGCAGTTGCAGCGCACGCAGTTGGACATGGCCTTCCAGCGCGACATCCTGGGCAAGCGCAGCGCCGCGAAGAACGCCCTTTTCCTGCCCGAGACCATCACCCTTTGCAGATGTGAACTGCCGCATCCGTTTCCGGCGGATCGTATCGCGGAACTGGTGGCGAATCGGCGTTACTGCGTCGGCGCGGGCCTGGACAGGGCGAAAAAGCTTTTCGGCGGGGATGCTTCCGTCTGGACCACGACCCTGAAGACGACCAGCGAGGGCGGGGAGCCGGAATATGTGGTGTTGCGCCAGCATGTTTTCGAGTTGAACACGGCCGCCGCGATCAAGAAGGTCATCACGGCCGACCACAAGGCGTACAAGCTGGATGCCGTGACCCTGGAGGCATACGAGGTGGCGGACCTTGAGCCGTGGCTTGTGGACCAGAAGATTCCGGTGGAAGTCGTATCCGCCCACGCCAAGAATCAGAATTTGAGCTTTGTGGAGTTGCACAACGTCGCCAAGGAAGGCCGTTTGCGGTTTTCGATGGACCTGGAGCAGCTTGCAACGGAGATGAAGACCTTCATTTACGAGGAGGCCCGCGACGGCAAGTACAGCTTCGGCCATTCCTCGCAGAAGTTTCATGACGACACCGTTTACAGCCTAAACTGGTCCGTGTTCGCAACCCGCGCCCGAGTCCTCCAGGTGTACGCCCTGGCCCGGCTGGTGTGTGCGTCGAAAAGCCAGCATCGCAGCTTGTGCTTCCTGATGGGCGGCCAGATGGAACTGCCGTGCAAGCACGACTGCCGGGCGTGGCATGAGGTTTCGGAGATGCACAGGGCATATTGCCGCCTGCGGGACGATCCGCTTTCCCTGTCCGAGTTCTTCAGCACCTACGTCAAAGTGACCGGCCCACGGGTCTATCAGGCCGCATAGGAGGCTACCAGATGCTTTTTACCTCACAAGTCCCTGCCCTTTTGCAGTCTGTCCTGGACGGTGCCCGGGCAAGCGCCACGGCGGCCCGTAAGGCGGACGCGGCCAAGCGCCTGGACTTCTTCCACGACGGGCAGTTGCCGCACCTTGTGGCCGAGCTTGAACGCAAATTCGCCCAGCCGGAGAAATTGACGCCGTGCTTTGTGAACGTGGTCAAAAAGATCATCGGGCAGTTGGCCCAGGTCTACCAGGAAGCCCCGGGGCGCGAGATCGAGGGTTCCGAGCGCGATAAGGCCATCTTTGCCGAGATCGTGGGGCAGTCGGACCTGGACGCCGTGATGAAGACCGCCTCCAGGCTGGTCAAGCTTCTGAAGACCTGCATGGTCCGTCCGGTGTGGCGCAACGGCCGCCTGGACCTGGACCTTCTGACGCCGGACCTTCTGGATGTGGAGGTGGGCGACTCCCCCCGCGACGTGCTCAAGATTTTGGTGACGCACTATGCCGAGAACGGACGGCCCGAGGAAGTGACCTATTCCTTGTGGACTCCCGAGACCTGGAAGCGTCTGGACTGGCGCGGGCATGAGATCGAGGGCGGCCCGAACCCCTACGGCGTGCTTCCTTTCCTGCCGCTTTGGGACCGGACCCCCACGGATTCCTTCTGGCTTCCGGGCGGGGATGACATCGTTTCCATCCAGGAGGCCATCAACCTGAAGCTTACGGACCTCTTGCATGTGATCGAGGCGCAAGGGTTCGGCCTGGGCTGGATCAAGGGGAGCGAGGGAGGCGGCACTATCGACGCCGGACCCGGCCAGATGGTGGAGCTTCCGGAGGGCGGGGAACTCGGTTTCGCAGCGCCCGAAGCCCCGATTGAAGAGGTTGTGGGAGCCATCGACAAGCTTTTGAAGTGGGCGGCCATCTCAAACGGCCTGAGTGCGGCCAGCCTGAGCACGGACCCCACCAGCGAAAGCGGCGTCTCCAAGATCGTGGGCAACCGGGAACTGGAGGAGATGCGCCGCGACGATGTGGGGCTTTTCCGGGGCTACGAGAAGCGCCTTTTCGGCCTGATCCGCGCCGTCTGGAATCATCACAACCCCACGCGGAAGATTTCCGAGGCCGCCGCGTTGCGCGTGGATTTTGCGGACCCCAAACCCGAGACCAGCGAGAAAGACCAGGCCGCGACGTGGGAACTTCTCCTGGGCATGGGCCTCATTTCGCCCGTGGATGCCGCGATGGAGCGCAACCCGGACCTTGCGACGCGGGAAGATGCCCTGGCCCACCTCCTGCGGGTGCGGGATGAGGTGGCGGCCCTGACGGAAAACCAAGTTTAACCCGCCTGCGAAGGCGTAAATCATCGAAGGAGATCATCATGGACGACGAGACCAAGACCCCGGACCAGGACACCAGCGGGAACGGACCCGACAAAACCGAAAAGACGGTGCCCTATGCGCGGTTCCAGGCAGTGAACGACGCCAAAAAGCAGGCGGAAGAGACCTTGACCGGCCTTGTCGCGGAACTCCTGGAGGACATCCCGGAGGACATGCGCGATGTGGTGCCGGACCTCCCCCCGGCCCAGAAGATCAAATGGCTTCGTGCGGCCCAGAAAAAGGGCCTTTTCACCGTCAAGAGCGAACCGACCGGCCCGGATGCCAAGAGGCCCGGCGGCAAGACCGCCCCCGATTTCAACGGCATGAGCGCCCAAGAGAAAATGGCGCACGGCTACGGCCAAACCAAGTAACGAGGTAACACACCATGGCTTTGACCCTTATCGAAGCGGCCAAACTGGCCCAGACCCCTTTGCAGGCGGGAGTGATCGAGACCATCGCCAAGAACAGCGGCGTGCTTGAACGCCTGCCGTTTTTGCCCGTTTCCAGCAACGCCTACACCTACAACCAGGAACAGACCTTGCCCGGCGTGGCCTTCCGTGCCGTGGGCGAGAATTACACGGAATCGACCGGCGTCATCAACCCCGTGACCGAGCGCCTGTCCATCCTGGGGGGCGTCTCCGATTACGACCGCGCCCTTGTGAAGACTCAGGGCAACGTGAACAACCTGCGGGCCGTCCACGACGCCATGAAGGCCAAGAGCGAAAGCTTGAAGTTCACCGCCACCTTCTTCAAGGGCGATTCCGAGGCCGACCCCAAGGCTTTCGACGGCCTCCAGAAGCGTCTGACCGGCGGGCAGGTCATCAACCAGGGGAGCACCAGCGGCGGCGACGCCCTGACCCTGGCGAAGTTGGATGAAATGCTGGATGCCGTGGTGGGCGGGGCCGATGCCCTGTTCTTGAACAAGCGCCTTCGCCGGAAGGTTTCGGACCTGGTTCGCGCCGCCGGGCAGTCCACGGAAGTGGTTTCCGACGCCTTCGGCCGCCAGTTGACCGCCTATGCCGGGATTCCGATGGTGGCTATCGAGGCCGACGAAACCGGGACCGACATCCTGGGTTTTACCGAGGCCAACCCCGGGGGCGGCACGGCCGCTTCCTCTTCCATCTATGCCGTGCGTTTCGGCGCGGGGGAGTTCGTCTCCGGCCTGGAGTGCGGGGGCGTGGATGTGATCGACATGGGCCTCTACTCCGGCGGGACCGCCTACCGGACCCTGATCGAGTGGATCACCGGAATGGCCGTGTTCCATCCCAAGGCCGCCGCCCGCCTGCGGGGCATCAAGAACGCTTAATCAACCAGATGGGGCCGGGAAGCCGGCCCTTATGAGGGACATATCATGTACGACTACAGTTTCAGCATGAAAGACGCCGGGCTTGTGGCCTCCAATGCCGCCGCCACCTTTGGGGGAGTCGCCAAGATTGCCGAGGTGGGCGAAGGCCGCGTGGACGGCCGCATGGTCCTGGACGTGACCGCCATCGAAGTGGACGCCGACGAGCTTTACAGCATCGCCCTCCAGGGTTCCGACGTGGCCGATTTCTCGACCGGGGATGAAAAGATCGAAGAGTTGGCCGTCGTCAACCTGGGGGCAAATGAGGTCATCGGCGGCAACCAGGATAGCGCCGTCGGCCGATACGAAGTGCCGTTCTCGAACGTCAAGCTGGGCGTGGCCTATCCCTATCTGCGGGTCTACACGACCGTGGCCGGGACCGTCGCCACCGGGATCAACTTCACGGCCCGGCTTGAACCGTAAAAGCTGACATGCTTTCCGGCATTGAGTCCCAACCGGAAGGCTTTCATACACCTGATGGTATGGCCTTGAATCAAGGTGTGCGCCGCTCCAGCGCGAAAAGGCCGACCCGGACCAGCCGGAGTTCGTAAATACCCGCCAGGGTTCCGGCAAAATTTCAAAGAGGGTGACATCATGCCGACCGTGACCAAAGGAACAAACAGTTACGCCAGTGAAGCCGAGGCCACGGCCTACTTTGCCGACCGCCTCCACGCCGACACCTGGACCGCCGCAACCGAGGGGAACCGGCAGAAGGCCCTTCTCATGGCCTGCAAGCTTCTGGACGGGCATATTGTGTGGACCGGCTACAAGACCGACGACGCCCAGCCGCTTCAGTGGCCCCGGATCGGCGTGACCGGCGTCACCATGGATGTGGTCCCGGCCAGCGTCGTCATGGCCCAGATGGAGCTTGCCTTGATCCTGCTCAAAACCGATGTGACGGCCCTGCCCGATACGGCCGGCATCAAATCCCTGGAGGTGGCCGGGGCGGTCAAGTTGGACATGGACCCGGCCGACAGGGTGAAGGTCATCCCGGATTCTGTCTTTGCCCTGGTGTGCGGCTACGGGACCAGAACCGGCGGCCTGCGATCCATCACCGTGCGGCGGTAAGGCCATGCTCGACGACATCTTGAAATTTGAGCACCGCGTGGATCTTCGCGGCAACGCCCTGGCGGAAGAAATGGCCGCCGTGCTCGAAGCATCCCGTGAAAGCGTCATCGGCAAGCTGGCCAAGCTCCAGGAAAAGCACCTGACGGGGAAAGCCTTTGACCAGGAGTCCCTTGCCCGGCGGAAAGCCTTCCTGGAAGCCTTGCGCGTGGATATCGAAAAGATTCTGGCCGGGGTCTCTTCGGAGTGGGGGGAAAGCCTTCAGGCGGCTGGTGGAGACGTGATCCAGGCGGGCATGACCTCGACTGTCACGACCATGAACGCGGCCGTGGGGGCGGCCATCATGGCGCCGAAGCTGACGCCCTCCATCGTTTCGGCGTGGTTCGAGACCTCGACCGTGGACGGCCTTCTGATGAACGAGTGGTTGAAGAAGGTGGAGACCGCCGCGGTGCAACGGATCGTCGCGGCTGGGCGGCAAGCCATGATCGAAGGGCTTGGGGTTCAGTCCACGGCCCGGTTGATCCGCAAAAACGGCGTGGAAGGGACCGTACCCGGCCTGGAGGGATTGGCCCGCACCTTCACCGCGTCGGCCTCGAATTACGCCCGGGAGAAGATCGTCACGGAGAAATTCTCCGACACCGTGAAGGGCTGGAAGCGCATGGCCGTGCTCGACGGCCGCACCTGCATCGCCTGTGGGAGCATGGACGGTAAGACATACGGCCTGAAAGACCCGAAGCCCGCCCTGCCCGCGCATTGGCGTTGCCGGTGCGTCTATTTGCCCCTAACCGTGACCTTTCGGGAGTTGGGGATTGATATTGACGAATTTGAAGGGGCGGATCGGACCACGGTCAAGCACTCAGGCAGGACCGTCCACCACAAGGACGGATCGACCAGCACGAAGTTCAAGGTGGCCGAAGTGGGCAAGGTTGCGCCCGACGCCACCTATCACACCTGGATGAAACGCCAGCTTGAAGAAGACCCGGCTTTCGTGCGCCAGGTGTTGGGCAAAACCCGCTTCGAGCTTTTCAAGTCGGGCAAGCTATCCTTGGAAAAAATGGCCGTTCATGGGAAGATCAAGGCGCTTTCGGAACTGTAACCGCCAGGAGGGAATCATGGACAGGATCACATGCCGCGAGTGTTATTTCTGGAATCCGGGCCGGGCCACGGACAAAACTGCCCAGTGTCGGCGCTATCCCAGACCCCGCAGCACGGAAGACTGGCCCACGACTATGGAAGACGGCTGGTGTGGCGAGGCCAAGGCCCTGGAGGGCGAGAGGGAATATCTCCCCGGGGCGAAGCGCACCTTCACGGGGCAACGCCAGACGGGCGGCTATTAGAAATAACCCCCGTGATGCCCGACAACCCCCGCCTTCTCCCTGCCTGGGAACTTTTGGGAACAACCCGCCAGGAGTATGCCCAGGCCAAGCCCTGGACGGCCACCAGAATGAGCAGGGCGGCCTACGAGACACATATCCTTGACATGCCCCACGAACAGCTTGCCGAGTTCCGACTTGTGAACCATGCGGAAAGGCTGGTGCGGGCGGTTTTCCAGGTGGGCGGGTGACGGACGGGCCGGGCGGGAACAACCCCATGGACGGGAAAAGGCTTGTGTCTGACCTCTTTCCCCTGCATGGTGACCATAGGGGATTTGTGACGAGGCACTGCGGAACGGCCCTCAGATCGGCGTAGGCTGAGAAAAGGTATCATGTTGATTTTCTTGAATGGGAGCAAATCGAGTGAAATAATTCGCGCGAATTTCACCTATTTAACTTGACGCAAGCTTAAACGGCATTTAGCTACCAAACGAGCCGAGCGCCCCGGGCGTCCCCGGATGCGCCCTGGCAACCCCAAGTAACCCTTTTAGCCACTGGAGGAGGCGTCATGGCAAGGCCGATTGAAGCGACGCCGGTGTTGAAGGGTGAAGACGCAATCAGGTTCATCCAGGCGGTGCAGAACCCGAAGCCCTACACCCCGCCCATCTTTGACACCCAAAAGATGCACCAAGCCGTTCGAGCCGCCGCAAAAGCCCGTGCATCGAAATAGCCAAGAATACCAAGGATTCAAGGTGAGCCCCGTTGAAGATTTTACAATCTTCGCGGGGTTTTCCTGTCTGAACGATTACGATACTGACCGCGACCTTGAGGATTTTATTCGCAACGATGCACGAAAGCATTTTGTTGATAAAATCGCAGTAACATATCAATTATTTTCACTTCAAGCCATAAACGAAGGGCCTATTGGATTCGCGACACTGCAAAACGATGCGATAGTTGTTGATGAAGAGACAGATTTTCATGATATTTGCAAAGAATACCCTTATCGTGCATTCCCTGCTGTAAAAATTGGACGGCTAGCCATAAGGCTTGATTTACAAAAACAACACTTTGGAAAAATGTTTTTAACCATCCTAAAGACAATTTTTATTACCAATAATAGAACTGGATGCAGGTTCGTAACTGTTGACGCGAGACGTGACAAAAAGAACAAGGTTGATGTAAGAGGATTTTATGGTACGTGTGGATTTTCAGAATTGGCTTGTCGTGGAAAAACATCTACCTATGTTCCCATGTATTTTGACCTTGCAACGTTCCAGCCTGGGACCAGCGAGTGATTCCATCCTGCCTCTATCATTCCGTTTAGCCCCGCCCCGGCGGGGTTTTTTGTTGCCTTCTGGCGGGCGGGCCGAAATTTAGGGTTGACTATTTGCTCTAGCGCAAATATATTCCCTTCATGCACACAACAAAGGAAGCCGCCCAGCTTTTAGGGGTCACTCCGTCTAATCTGCGAATCCAGATTTCTGTGGGACGCCTGAAGGCCACGAAGATGGGCCGGGACTGGTTCATTGAGGAAGCCGAGCTTGAGCGGTATCGGCGTGAACACCAACAAAACGGACGTTCAACCAGATGGAAGGAGTCGAGGTCAAAAAAGACCCCTGAATAAAAACGGACCCCGGGAAGGACGGCAATCCCTCCCGAGGCCCTAACCACAACCCTACCGATAGGAGGTAAGGCAATGGCTACCAAGTCCACTACCCGTTTCGCGTCCACGTCTCAACCCTCCCGTCTGGCCGACGTTCGCGCCTGGGCTATCCTCAAAGCTTCCTGCGGCCACCAGCGGGGCTATTTCGGTCCCTGCCGGGTCAACCTGCCTGTGGGGCCTGTGCGCCTCCCTGCGGCCGTTGTCGAAGGCCAGGGGGTGCGCCATGTTTAACGAGAAAAGCAAGACCCCCATTGGCCAGGGAATCGAACGCAACATCACTTTCGCCGTGAATGAACTCGAAACCACAAGCGAGAGGATGGGCTTCATCCGTCATGGCCTCAAAGACCCCGATGACATCGAAGGGGCAATGGCGTGCCTTTACCTGATTGAGACGCACCTTGATGAATTGATTTTGGACATCAAGGACAACATCGAAAAGGTGGTCGAATTGGACGCCATAGCCGCCGGGGAATCGTCGTTTGTGCCCAAGTGGCGCGGGGAACAAAACCTTGTACGGGTCTTTCAGGATGGCCGCGAGGCGGGCGACCTTGCGATGGATTTCATGGCGAAGGCCGCGAAGAAGGCCCTTGAGGTTTACAAGGCAGGCCACCAGATGCCCAAAGAGCCGATTCCCGATGAGTCCGTGGTCAACGCCGTGGTCGAGGCCGTGACGCCCGAGGACGATCCGTCATGACCCTGGTGGAGCGCAAAGAGATCACCCGGGCGGCCCTGGCCCTGGAGCTTCTGGAAGGCCAGCTTTCGGCCCTGGCGGACGGAACCAAGCCCGTGCCCGCCCTGAATATCCAGGGGGCGGCCTACCTGATCGGGTTGACCGCCGCACGCCTGGGGCAAGTCCTTGGCAACCAGGAGGAAGTCCAGGTATAATCCCGGCAGGGGAATGACCGGCGGCCTGTTCTCCATGCGGGGGCGGGCCGCTTGAAGACTAAAGCGTCATGTGTTAATTTATAACGGCTGCCGTGAACTGATATCGGCGGCGAAGGAGGTGGGGCTATGCCCACCTACCAGAACATCCAGACGGAGATTGCCACATCCGGCGGAACCACCGTAAAGCCTTGCTGGATCGCGCATGCCAAGGAGTTGTGCGGCCTACCAGTGCGCAGCAGGCGCACGGGACCGCGCAAACACCCTTGCCCTGCAAGCGCGTTGCCTCGGATTCTCGGTGCGTTCCGTAGCCTTGGCATGATCTGACTGGAGTTCCCCCCGAGGGCATCCTCGGAAGGCGGCTCACCTCATGAACAGGGGGGGGCCGCCTTTTTCATGGTCCCCAAGTAGGACATTGCCACTTCATTGCCACCGCCTGCCCGAAAAGAATCCTTCCCTGCCCGAAAAAAAGTTCATTCCCATTGCCAGACGTTGTCACCATCCCCGGAAGGACGCAGACTTGCCCCCGTGGCCTCACAGGCCGCCCGTGGAGCGACGAACGCCCGGAAACCGGCCTAGGACAAAGGGCACAGGGCGCGAAGGCTAAAAAGCCGTCCCGTTCTTTCCTGGAAAAGTGGCAATGAAATGGCAATAAAAAAGCGGGTGAAAAAAATGAGGGGCTAGCCTTTTGAGCTAACCCCTTGAAATTTCTGGTGGGCCATCAAGGACTCGAACCTTGAACCAACGGATTAAGAGTCCGCTGCTCTACCAATTGAGCTAATGGCCCGTCGCAAGCGCGAGACGGCGATTTAACCCCACGGCACCGGGTTGTCAAGAATCCGGGCATGTTTTTTTTACGCCGCCCCCGCGCCAGGCCGGGCCAGCGGGCCGAATTGACAGGCGATTCCCGCATCCCGGGCGGCAGTCCGAGTCCCGGCCTCGTGCGGCCAAGGCCCCATTGCCCGTTTGCTTCACGGCGCGATCTGGTCTATTTTCCCTTTCTTTTATGCGCTAAAACGTCGCCAATCCCCGCCGACGCGGGGCCAATGGATACCCCCATGAGCCAGATTCTAGGCCTGAAATTCCGTGATTACGGGCAGATATACTACTTCTCCTCCGGACCCTACGTGGTCAAGGCGGGCGACCATGTCCTGGTCAAAACCGACCAGGGTTTGGGCATGGCCCAGGTGGCCGACATCCCGGACGCCCCCCCCAAAGAGCTCCCCGCCGACGACATCAAGCCCATCTACCGGCTGGCCAACGAGGAAGACCTGGAAACCGCCCGGGAAAACGAACTCCTGGGTCGCGAGGCCTACCGGTATTGCCGGGAATGCATCCGGCAGCGCGATCTGGACATGAAGCTCGTGGATGTGGAGGTCTTTCACGACCGGGGCAAGATCGTTTTCTATTTCACCGCCCCGGGCCGCATCGACTTCCGCGAACTGGTCAAGGATCTGGTCAAGAACTACCACACCCGGATCGAACTGCGCCAGATCGGCGTGCGCCACGAGACCCAGATGCTCGGGGCCATCGGCAACTGCGGCCAGATCTGCTGCTGCCGCCGCTTCATGCGCAAGTTCGCCCCGGTGACCATCAAGATGGCCAAGGAACAGAACCTGTTTTTAAACCCCACCAAAATATCCGGCATGTGCGGACGGCTGTTGTGCTGCCTCAACTTCGAGCAGGGAAACTACGACGCCTTCCAGCGCAAATGCCCCAAAATCGGCAAACGCCTGGATACCAGCCTGGGCACGGTCAAGATCCTGCGCACCAATCTGTTTCGGGAAACCGTGTCCGTCCTGACCGAGAACGGCGAGGAAAAGGAACTGACCCTGCCCGAATGGCAGGAGATTTCCGCCGCCGCGCCAGGGGCGTCATCGGCCGAGGGCAGCCCCGGCCAGCGGGCCATGGCCGAGGACTACCTGGCCTTCCCCGCCACCGGGGACATGTCGCCGCCAGCCCCCGAGCAGACGGCTAAAAACGGCCCGCCACGCCCAAAAAACGGCCCGCAGCGGACGGACCGTCCCGATCCGCGCGGCAAACGGCCGCCCAAAAAGCGCTTCCCGCCGCGCAAGGACGACGCCGCCTCCGCCAACCGCCCGGCCCACGAGCATCGCCAGGGCCCGCGCAAACACAAACCCCGGGAGGGTTCCGAGTGAACCGCTTTTTCATCTCCACCCCCATATACTACGTCAACGCCAAACCGCATCTCGGCCATGCCTACACCACCATCGTGGCCGACTGCGCCGCCCGGTTCCACAGGCTCCTCGGTGACGAGGTCTATTTCCTCACCGGCACGGACGAGCACGGCGACAAGATCGCCGAGGCGGCCAAGGCCGCCGGCCAGACCCCGGCCCAGTACACCGACGCCATAAGCGGCCTGTTCAAGAACCTGTGGCCCGAACTCGGCATCGACTACACGCGTTTCATCCGCACCACGGAAAAGGAGCACATCGCCGTGGTCCAGGCCGCCCTGCAAAAGGTCTTCGACCAGGGCGACATCTATTTCGGCGACTACGGCGGCCACTACTGCTTCGGCTGCGAACGTTTCCTCACGGAAAAGGAGCTGGTGGACGGCCTGTGCCCGGACCACAAGACCAAGCCCGAATATATCGCCGAGAAAAACTACTTTTTCCGCATGGCCAAGTACCAGGACCGCCTCCTGGAACATATCCGGCACAACCCGGACTTCATCCGCCCCGCCCAGTATAGGAGCGAGGTGGTGAGCCTCCTGGAAAGCGGCGCCCTGGAAGACCTGTGCATCTCCCGGCCCACGTCCCGCCTGACCTGGGGGGTGCCCCTGCCCTTTGACGAAAACTACGTGACCTACGTCTGGTTCGACGCGCTGATCAACTACATCACCGCCCTGGGCTGGCCGGACGGGGCCGGCGTTGCGAAGTTCTGGCCCGCGGCCCAGCATCTGGTGGCCAAGGATATCTTAAAGCCCCACGCCATCTTCTGGCCCACCATGCTCATGGCCCTGGGGCTTGAGCCCTACCGGCATCTGAACGTCCACGGCTACTGGCTGGTGCGCGACACCAAGATGTCCAAGTCGCTCGGAAACGTGGTCGAGCCCCGGGCCATGGCCGAGGCCTTCGGGGTGTCGGGCATGCGCTATTTCCTTTTGCGCGAGATGACCTTCGGCCACGACGCCAGTTTTTCCGAGGAGTCCATGGTGGGCCGGTTCAACGCCGACCTGGCCAACGACCTGGGCAACCTCTTCAACCGGGTTCTGGCCATGGCCCACAAATATTTCGGCGGCGTCCTGCCCGATCCGGCGGACGCGGAATTTTCCGATGCGGATCGGGAACTGGCCGCCCTGGCTGTGACCGCCGCGAACAACTGGCGGGACATGTTCGCCGCCATGCGCTTTTCCAAGGGCCTGGAGGCCCTGTGGGAGCTGGTGCGGGCCTTAAACAAGCATGTGGACGCCTCGGCCCCCTGGACGCTTTACAAGGAGGGCCGCACGGCCCGGCTGGCCGCCGTGTTGCACACCACCCTGGCGGGCATGCGCAAGACGGCGCTGCTCCTGTGGCCGGTGATGCCCGAGGCCTCGGAAAAAATGCTGGCCCAGCTGGCCCAGCCCTTCGCCCTGGCCGGCCTGGACATGGCCCGCGAAGGCGCGGAACTGGTCATGCTCCCGGCGGGCGCCCGGGGGG
>LNQE01001909.1_pt1 | contig 46875 bp, 43 predicted proteins | sample 603111 | NCBI WGS metagenome assembly LNQE01 (sample SAMN04260313, study PRJNA301899) | hydrocarbon metagenome | isolation source: hydrocarbon-contaminated ditch | place: Germany: Bremen | collected 1998
CTTTTAAGTATATGATTTTCTGGTATTTTGTCATACAATATTGAGTATAAACTTAATTGCTTGGGACCAGTCCTGAGCATCTTAAAACCCCCTTAGATATGGTGTTTGCATCACATCCATTATATCATAAAAGGGGGTTTTTTGATTCTACTTTGCAGGTATTCATTTGTATTATTGTCATTTTTTATAAAGTGTTTTTCAGTGGTCTCGGACGGTTCTTCTGTCTTGAAATAAAAACGTCCCCTGTGTTTACTTGTCTAGTTTTTATACTGGTGTTTCATGTGACACTTTTCTTTGAATAAATTGTAGGATGGCCGGCATATTTTCCCTTAAAATATCGTGTTTTTCACTTAACAATTGTTCTACCTGCCATAAACTATAGTAGTGATTGTGACAAGAACTTCCCCTTCTATTATATGGAAGAGAAGATGTTTGCCATACTTCACAGCCCTGGAATGGGTTAGCGGTTCCAATATACAGCTGGTTATTGCTATCTACATAGAGTATTCTGCCGCCATAGTTATTCGGGTTACCAAGCCCATTGAGGAATACCGGACTGAAATGAATCCCGTCCTCTGATACATACAGATCAAACCCGAGCGGGTATCTGATGGCTCTTAATATTTCTACTACGCTTCGGTATACTTGTATTATTATATTTATTATTGCCGGGTCAAATGCTTGTTCCAATGCTTCCCGATTTGCTAAAAGGGTAGTCAGTATCACTTCCATATTGCTCGAATCATCAAAAGTACTTATGAGCAATTTGCCTTTGAATTCCTGTATTTGCCAGCCATAGACATTGAAGGGGTTATTAAATCCGGCTCCAAGGCGGGAAAGGCTTCTGCGTTCATCTGGAGAAAAGGCTATGGATGGAATTCCACCTACGAGCAACTGCCAATTATCATATTTATCAATTCTAATGATATCGCAGCCCATAGGGATAAACCAGGCCAATGGCAATGGCTTGGTTGCACTTACGTAGAGATGGCCTTTAAATACACCTATACCTAGAGTGAACTGGTTGGCAGGATTCCCAAATCCGCGGTCAACTACCAGGGTCCAGTCATTTAATTGAGGTTCTTCTCCATTTGTTCTCCAGACTTGAACCCCATCCGAGCCGATGGTGGAAACATATATCCTGTCATTAAATACTGCCATGTTATATATGGCGTTTTGCGGGTTTTGGTTAGGATCAAACCCTGGGGCAGAAACGTTAATAAGACTTTGCCATTGATAAAATTCAGGATCCGGGCTGCTGTATAGCAGGGCCGAACTTTCATTTAATTCATTTACCGTAGCTAAATATAATTTTCCATTGTGGGTTACCATCGCTCTGGAGGAAGTACCCTGCAAAACGGAGTTGGAATCCAATAGAAACCAATCCACACCATTAGTGGTTTTTAGTATTTGTACGGTGCTGCCAAAGCCTGCAGCATAAATACAGGGACTGCCTCCAAAAGGCCGATGATTGATCATAAACCTGAAACCGACGATTCCGGATTGGAGTGAAGCTTCATATACTCTTTGCCAGGGCAGCGATCCATCCTTTCTATATCTCCAGATTTCAGCCTGGTTATCTACCGTGGGGGTAGGATTTATCAATGCAGGCAGGTTAGTATTTGCATAGATCGTACTGATAATATTCACCAGTATATTACGGCCAGTACCTACATAAATATAATCTCCTAACTCAGTTATTGACCAGGCGTAATTGTTCTGCCTGCCGCTATTGAGGTTTTCAATGTCAAAACCATTAGTCGGAGTCAAATTTTTGAAACATTGCACATTTATCCCTCCTTTCATTACTAATATATGCTAAAGGCATGGGGACGGTTCGAGACCACAGAAAAAGTTTATTTGGGTAAACGGGTATGCATAAACTTGCTCCCAGTCTACGCATGGACAACATTAACTGCTTGTTAATTACCTCAAGGGGTACAGCGCCAATTCGCATCCGTGCTCAGCGGCGCTCTAGCGGCGTCCGTGCCGCTCACTCCCTTCCGCTAATCGCCCTCGCAGGATGTTGTTACCCATCTTCGCCAACGGCCGCCAGTATATTTTTACATACCCTGGCGCAAGTTTTGGGACTTTTTCAGTCGTCTCGGACGGTTCTTTTGCCTGTTAAAATAAGGGCATCAGAAGTAAAAACTAATGGTTGACAAAGAGCAACATGTTACGTATATTATGGGTAACATGTTGCGTAAATCTGGAGGGCTTTATAATGGATGAATTGGAACAAAAAGGTTACATTTTCGCATCAATATTTGCATTAGCCAACAAACTGCAGGTGCTTGGGGATGCATTTGATGAAAACATTACTATCAAACAATGGCTTTTTATTGTAAGCGTTTCAAAATTTGACTCGCCGCCGACATTAAGCGAAGTGGCTAACTTTATTGGCTATTCACGTCAAAATGCAAAACGAATTGCAGCCGCTTTGAATGAAAGAGGATATATCACAATAATTAAGGATCAAGATGATGCGCGAGCTTTAAGAATTTCATTAACTCAGAAATGTACAGATTATTTTATCCAGCGCAGCCAAAAAGAACTGGAATTTCTGGATGATCTTTTTAATGGATATGATGCTGATTTAACCAATGGTGTTTTCAAAGGTTTGACCAGGCTGTCAGAAAATATTGAAATGATGAGTAATGATTCGATTGGGCAGTAACCCCATTATATTGAAGGAAGGGAGACAAGATATGCAAAAAAGGAGTAAGAAAAAAATATTTGGCGTAATTGGAGTTTTGGTCAGTTTAATATTAATTGTGGCTGTATTTTTCTTTGTGCCCGGTTCAAAAACCAAAACGGAATTTAATGATATGGCTAATAACTTAACTAGTAAAACAGTTCATCAAAAAGGCGTATTCCAGGAAAAAGATATTGACAGTTTACCCATGCCGGTTCAGAACTATTTTAGATATTGCGGCTATATCGATTCACCGAAAATGTCCTATATAAAGATAGTTTACCAAGATGTTGATTTTTCATTGGGAAAGAATCAATCACCAATCAAGATTGATTATACTCAGTACAACTTTGCTAATAAGCCCAACAGAATCGCTTATATTGACAGTTCAATGTATTATATTCCCTTTGAAGGGCTGGATTCATATATTGATGGGGCCGGTTCTATGAAAGGTGTGATAGCCAAACTTTTTACTTTATTTCATCAGACCGGAAATGCTATGGATAAATCAAGTCTGGTCACTTTCTTATCAGAGAGTCTATTTATTCCCAGTGCAGCTTTAGAGGATTTTATTGTTTGGGAAGCAATCGACGATTTGCATGCTCAAGCAACAATAACTTATTACAGTATTTCCGCTAGCGGTATTTTTACATTCAATGAAAAAGGGGAAATGGTGTCCTTTGCAACTGAGGACCGGGAAGTTGCTTCAATAGACGGCACCAGCGAAAAAGTAAAATGGTCGGTAATATGCAATGAATACCAGGAAATAAACGGTATTAGAAAGCCTACCGTTTTTCAGGCTATTTGGCATTATGATGATGGCAACCTGGTTTATTTTGACGGGGTAGGCATCATCACCGAACATATCTAACCCCGGCGATTGAAGCTCTAATAGAGAGGATTATAAGTATCGGTCAACAGCTTTTAAGCGAGGAAAGTACAGGAAACCCGTTTTATGATATGGGGAAAGCAAGTCTGAGATTTGCCATGGAAAACAGCGTGTTTTTCAGAGATTTGGTTATGAAAAATTCGGACTACATGCAGGACTACGATGAAAAAATGGTAGGTCAATTAATTAAAGAGATGCAAAAAGACCCTGAACTGGAAGGGTTCACGGTGGATGAGTTAAAAACAATATTACTAAAAATGCGGGTATTCCAGTTAGGTATTTCGGTAATGGCTGCCAACGGTTTACTTCCCAAAGATTATGAAATGCAGGATTTAATGGACATATTATCAAGCGCAGCTAATGATGTGATACTATCAGCCAGGCTGAGCAAGGGAGGAAATTAGATGAATACCTTTACCTTTCAATCATTTATGCACTATAATATCCTCTATTTTTTGTTCCCAATCATAATCATAAGAGATCCCTTCCATCGTTGCTATTGCCGCCAGCCCATGGACTGTTGCCCATTCAGAAATAACGGTATCCTTGATTTTCTCTTTGGGCATCCCCATTTTCCCCAAGACTCTGAATGTTGTTTTTCTGAGCAATTCAAACGGCGGATAATTATTTGAACCATCATCATTCAGGTTAAGATTTACTCTTACAAAAGACTGTGAAAATAGAAACTCAAAATACTGCGGGTTTCTTATAAAAAACATAACATAGCTTTTTCCCAATTTTATTATTGCAGTCGGACTGTCCAAGTCTTCGCCCTTAATGGACTTTTTCAGCTCAGCTGTAAATTGATCTGTAACATAATTCTGCATGGTAATAAGTAATTCTTCTTTACTTTTAAAATGACTATAGGGTGCCGCATTGCTTACACCGCATAAAGCCGCAACTTTGCGCAAAGAGAAGTGCTTTTCGCCCTCTTTATTAATCAAATCGATTCCTGCTTCGATCAGGCACTCTTTCAAATTTCCGTGATGATATCTTTTTTTTTCCATAAATATTGCTCCTAATCTTAATGCTGTAAACATTATATTAGTAAATCTTTACGCCGTCAAGATTGAGTTTGATTTTTAGTATGCAGAATAAAGATGAGGGGGGTATAAAAGAAGCTGCCAAAATAGCCAAATCCTATCAGTAGCACCAGAAGAGTACGGATAAGGCCTGGTAAAAATAAAAAAGGCTATCTATCCAGGGTATAGATGAATTCATTTATCTTTCTAAAATTATTGACAATTTTGGGGAGCAATATATAATTTAATTATACATTGTGCAATAATATACACTGTGCAATCAAAAGGTTTATTAAGGTAAATTTCAGGAGGTGCAGATTTGTGGAAATAGACAGTATACCTGGTGAAGGGCGGATGGAGAGAAAAAAAAGGGAACTGCGGCAGAAGATAATAAACATTGCTATGAAGCTGTTCGAACAGCAAGGCTTTTCCAATACTACCATGGAGCAAATTGCAGAAGAAGCCGATGTGGCTCGGAAAACGCTGTACAACTATTTTCCGGTGAAAGAGGCTATCGCTGATGAATATGTTAAAGGCATTTCTAACCACCTGGCGCAGGAAGCATCGTCAAAACTTCAAAACCTGCCTGATACCCGGTCTCGCTTACTTAGTGCCTTAAACAACGCCTACGGTTGGGTGGAGATCAACCCGGAGCTCACGGGAATTGTACTCGCCTATCGTTTTAAAACTACGTATCAGGTGTCGGGAAATGAACTTGAAGAAAGGGGTACCCATAAGATCATAGCGGAAATAATTCGACAGGGGCAAGAGGCTGGAGAAATAAGGTCCGATGTCCAGTTGAAGCTGCTGGTTCGTTATATTGATTTGCTGCGTGGCACGATAGTCTGGGAATGGTTGCAGGATACTTCCAGCTTCGAACTCCGTGAGGAGATCAGCAGAATGGTAGATATAGTTCTACATGGCATAAGCACCGGTAAAAGCAAGGTGAAATAGCCAGATTGGACACAGTCTTGATTGTGCTTGGCATTTATTGAAAGGAGCGATGAGTTTTGAATAAACATTCCGGCAATTTCTTTATCATGTGGGATCAGGCCTTTGAATCAGGGGCGCCTCTAGTGGGAGGGAAGGGCTGGAACCTGGCCCGGCTGTCCAGGTTTGGCTTCAACATTCCACCTGGTGGCGTACTATCAAGCGATGCCTATATCGAGTTCATCGACTACAATGGTTTAGTCGATGATATTGCAGATCTATCAAGCAGTATAACTGCCGCCAACCTCGGAGATTACAATAACGAATTGTCTCAGCTGAAAGAAAAAATAAGATCAGGCTTAATACCCCACACCATTATAAATGAAATATCTGCTGCCCTGCATAACTTGGGGCTGGCTGATAGGGCGATCGCGGTAAGATCGTCAGCTTCGGCGGAGGATTCGGCTACTGCATCTTTTGCTGGTATTCATGAGTCATTTCTGAATGTGCACGGCATGGAAAACATACTTGCGGCCATCAAAGGCTGCTATGCCAGTTTGTGGTCGCCACGGGCCGTAGCCTATCGGCGCAGGATGAAGTTGGATGATAATGAAGTGCTTCCGGCCGTTGTATTGTTGGAAATGGTAGAAGCTCAGGCTGCCGGGGTAGGATTCACCTGCGATCCACAGACCGGGCGCCGGGACCTTTTGGTTATCAATGCCAATTTTGGCCTGGGAGAATCGGTAGTAAATGGCACAGTTGAACCTGACAGCTATTATCTGGATAATCAGCCCTGGAGTACGGTACCCGGTCTGCTTGAGCAAAATACTGGGAGCAAAAAAGGCTTCACCCAGTCTGCAGCAAACGGAGGCACTCAATTTATATATAGCGATAAACTCTCGTCCCGGCCAGTGTTGAGTGATGAGGAAATTGAGAGATTGGGCCTGCTGCTGATGCGGGTTTTTGAATCCCTGGGGGAATGCGAAGAGCAGCAGGACGTGGAATGGGCCTATGATGGCCAGAACTTTTTCTTATTGCAGGCCCGGCCGGTAACCGCCTTACCGGAATATACATTTACGGCACTGAAAAACAAGCCGACGATATGGACCAATGGTAATTATCGGGATGCGGTACCCATGGTCATTTCCCCCTTGCAACGCCGCCTGCTGAAGAATTCGATTGATACTATTCAATATGCCCAGTTTCCCGCCAACGGGTACCAGATGCCAGAGGGGTTTGAGTTTTCACGATTTTTTAATGGAAGACTATATTGCAATATATCTGCTCTACAGTGGGCCTACTATGATTGTCTAGGTGCCTTGTCCGACGGTTTTAATGACTTCTGGGGGGGACACCAACCCCAGATAGAAATAGATGACCCTGATCCTTTTGCTGGGGAGGTGGGCCGGGAAAGACAGAACCGTATAATGGGTATGATGAATCACGTTATGGAGGCGGCTATTGATGCGCCCCGTATTTTTGCCGAAGTTTCCCGTTCGGCTAAAGCTTTGACCAGCACAGGGTTTGCTCACCTGCCAGACTCGGAGTTTGCTAACATATACACTGAGCTGGGCGATATCATAAGGACTTATTGTGAGAAATTCACTTATCTGGCCGGAGTTGGCTCCATGCCGATTATGTCGCTGTTGCAAAAGCTTTATGAATATTTTGGTTCTCGCGCAACTGAGGTTTTGAACGGCTTGATGGTAGGCAGTCAAGCGGGGATAACCAGCGCTGATCACGGGTACCGACTCTTAGAACTGGCCGAAATGGCCCGGGGGGATGAGGGTGCAGTTCTGTATTTGACAGCTGGTACTTTTGACCCGATTTTGTGGGAAAAAGAACTGCCGGAAAGCTCTCCCTTCAAACAGGCTTTCCGTACCTTTATAGAGGAGTATGGTCATCGGGGAGTATATGAACTGGATATTATCAACCCCCGTTGGAAGGATGATCTTACTTACTTGCTGGGTATAATCAAGGATACTATGGATACCGCCCGGCCTGGCGATTTGAAGGTTCAGCAGAAGGTACAGTTTGAGCGGGCCTGGCAAGAGGTGCTGGAAGCTGTTCCTCCTGATGTCCAGGAAGAAATTCGCCAGGGAATTAAGGAGGCACAAGAAGGTGCAGCAGTAAGAGAAATGACCAAGTCGGTTTTGGCTATGGCCATAGAACCTTACCGCTTGATGGCCCAGGAGCTGGGAAAACGTTTCTGCCGACAGGGCCTCATTGACCAGCCGGACGACGTATTTTTCTGTTCCTGGTCGGATCTTTTTTCTATTCTGCATAAGGAGTGGAATGGTGACGGACTTAAGGCCCTGGTGGAATTTAGAAAACTGCGCCACAAGCAAAAAGAAGCGCTCTCTGCTCCTGATATTATCTGTGGTGATAAGCCGATCTTTTCTGAGTCGGTCGGCCAGAATTCCGGAGACTGCCTGCAAGGAGTAGCAGCCGCGACGGGCCAAGCTTCAGGAATAGCCAGGCTAATCGCTCATCCATCTGAAGGAAACCGCCTGCAGCCCGGAGAGATACTGGTAGCACCCTCAACCGATCCGGCTTGGACCCCCTTATTTTTAAAAGCCGGTGCCATAGTGATGGAAACCGGAGGTTTTTTATCCCATGGATCCATCGTTGCCCGCGAATATGGAATACCAGCGGTAGTAAACGTAGCCGGGGCCATGCGAATCATCCAGGATGGTCAGGAAATCATTGTTGATGGTAACGCGGGTACGGTAGGAAACAAGGGAATTCCCTGGACCAATCCCAATTGAGACAGGGGGACGGTTCTTCTGTCTTTCTTTAGACAAGTAAGGATGCTATAATTTATCTTAGGTGGTGGAAAATGGCAAGACAGAAGAGGTTAAAAAGCGAGAGCGGATATTATCATATTATGATGAGAGGAAATGAACGTAGAGATATATTTCTCGATGATCAAGATAAAATCCGCTTTATTGAAACCATAAGCGAAAAAAAACAAGAAGATCGATTTTATCTCCATGCATTCTGCTTGATGGATAACCATATCCATCTAATGGTGAGCGAAGGGACGGAGGACATAGCGACAGTGATTAAGCGTATTGCTGTAAGCTATGTATACTATTTTAATAAAAAGTATAAAAGAGTTGGCCATTTGTTTCAGGATCGATATCGGAGCGAGGTTGTAGAAGATGACCGCTATGTTCTGGCCCTTGCCCGGTACATTCATAATAATCCTGTCAAAGCAGGTTTGACAAAAACTGCAGGAGAATACCGGTGGAGCAGTTATATATGTTACATTGATGAAAAGCAATATCTCAACAAAATCTTGGATAAACAAATTATCCTGGCTATGTTTTCAGAGGATAAAGAGAAAGCGAAGAAGTTATATAAGGAGTTTATGAATAAAGAAAACGATGATCAATTCATAGATCTGCAAGAAGAAAAGCAAATTATGGATGAGGAAGAAGCAAAGCTGTTATTTAAACAATTATCCGCGGGACAGGGTGAAAATAAGGAGATCATAAGAGAGTTTAAACAGAAGACAAACCTGTCACTGCGCCAAATTGCGGCCATTGCTGGGATAAGCAAGGATAAGGTTAATAAATTCTTGAAGGATGATTAGACAGAAGAACCGTCCCCCTGTCTTGCCCCTCTTGCTTACAAGTGATTGACAAAATGCGGTCAAGTGAGTATAGTTATTTATAACTTTAAATTTTAAAGGCATTGACGGAGAGAGTACGTTTCAGCCGAACGTTTCAGAGAGTCGGGGATGGTGTAAGCCCGGTACCAGTAGTCTGAATCCGAAAATCACTCCTGAGCTGCGGACCGAACGAGTAATCCAGTAGGCTCCGACGGTTTCCCCCGTCACAGGGAAAGCATATGATAGTATGCTTGTATTAATGGGTGGTATAGCGAATGTCTTTTAAGGCTTTCGTCCCGCAAAGGGACGAAAGCCTTTTTTACTTTGAAATATTATTGAATTGCCATATTTTATGGCAATTGTTAATGAACAAAGATAAAGACTGGAGGAAAAAGCGATGGCAACCAATGATATGGTAGAAATTCGCTGGCACGGCCGGGGCGGACAGGGAGCTAAGATGGCCTGCCTGCTGCTGGCGGATGTGGCTGGTTTGCAGGGCAAATTCGTGCAGGGATTTCCAGAGTATGGACCGGAACGCATGGGAGCTCCGATTACGGCTTATAACCGCATCAGTGAGAAACGGTGTACTATACATTCCAACATTTACTATCCGGACTATGTGGTCGTGGTAGACGAAACTCTGCTGGACAGCGTCGACGTTACCGGAGGACTGAAAAAGGGCGGTGCGGTAATCATTAACACTCCCAGCTCTCCCCAGGAAATGCGTCCCAGGCTGCAGGGGTGGACCGGGAAAATCTGTACCATAGATGCCCGCCGCATATCGGAAGAGATCCTGGGCACAAATCTCCCAAATACCCCGATGCTGGCCGCTGCGGTCAAGGTGAGCGCCGTTTTGGAAACCGATCGTTTTCTAGCGGACATAGAAGAATCATTTAAACATAAATTTGCCGCCAAGCCCTCGCTTATCGAGGGTAATATGGCAACCCTGAAAACATCCATGCAGGAGGTGCAGGTAGGATGATTTATGCGAAGGATATCAATGAACGTACCCCCTGGCAGGATCTGACCCCTGGGGGGGAGATATATGAACCGGGAACCGCACGGTCCTTTAATACTGGTAGTTGGCGGACCAATACCCCCATTTTTCACGCACAAGCATGTAAACACTGTATGCTTTGTGTTCCATTCTGCCCGGACAGTGCTATTCCGGTGAAGGACGGGAAACGTCTGGACTTTGATTATATGCACTGCAAGGGCTGCGGCATCTGTGAGAATGTATGTCCCTTCCCGGCGATTACCATGGTGACTGGAGGTGTGGCCAAATGAGCAACCGCCTTTCCGGCAACGAAGCTGTAGCTTATGCTATGAAGCAGATAAATCCTGATGTTATGGGAGCGTTCCCTATCACTCCCTCCACAGAAATTCCTGAATACTTCGCCCAATATGTGGCCGACGGCGAGGTGAATACTGAATATGTAACCGTGGAGTCCGAACACAGTTCAATGTCCGTGTGCATTGCGGCGCAGGCTGCAGGAGCCAGATCGGTCAGTGCTACTTCATCCTGCGGATTGGCACTGATGTACGAGCTTTTGTACGTGGCGGCTTCCAGCCGTCTGCCTATTACACTGGCCTGTGTCAACCGGGCCCTTACCGGGCCAATTAACATAAACAACGACCACTCCGACTCTATGGGAGCCCGTGACAGCGGCTGGATCCAAATCTATGCCGAAAATAATCAGGAGGCCTACGATAATATACTCATGGCCATGCCTATCGGCGAGACTCCGAAGGTTCGATTGCCGGTGATGACCTGTATGGATGGCTTCATTACCAGTCATGCAGTAGAGAATATAGAACTATTGGAGACCGAAGCTGTGCGAAAGTTTATCGGGGAATATAACCCGGAAAACTATCTGCTGAAAAGAGAAAATCCGCTGGCGGTAGGACCCTACGATGTGAGTGCCTATTACATGGAACATAAGGTCCTGCAGGCGGAGGCCATGAAGTCGGCCAAGGCCCGCATACTGGAGGTATCCACAGAGTTTGAAAAGATTTCCGGCCGGCGCTATGGCCTGTTTGAAGAATATAGGATGGAGGATGCTCAACTTGCTATGGTTCTTATCGGATCCACTGCTGGAACTGCCAAAGCAGCTGTCGACCAACTGCGGGAAGATGGAATAAAGGCCGGGCTAGTTAAAATCAGAGTATTCCGTCCTTTCCCGGGCGAGGAACTGGGCCGGGCGTTGGCGGGCACCAGAGCCGTAGCCGTTATGGATAAGTCCGAGGGCTTTTCGGCCAACGGAGGTCCTTTATTTGCCGAGACCCGCAGTGCTTTGTATGATCTGAAGGAACGCCCCTATTTGATTAATATCGTTTACGGCCTGGGGGGCCGTGACGTAAAGACTGAGGATATTCAACAAGTGTTCGGCCGGCTGGCGGATATTGCTGTGACCGGCGAGATCGGACCGGTATATACCCATATGGGACAGAGGTCAAAGGAGGAGATATCATGAGCAGGGTATATAACCTTAAACGAGAAGTAGAAAAGCCAGTCCGCCTTACCGGAGGGCATCGACTCTGTGCCGGCTGTGGGGCCGGGGTCGTTGTGTCAGGGGTTCTGCGGGCTCTGGATAAAGAGGACCGGGCAGTGGTGGTTAATGCTACCAGTTGTCTGGAGGTCTCCACCTTTATGTATCCTTACACTGCCTATATGGACAGTTATATTCATTCGGCTTTTGAAAACTCAGCGGCTACCTGTTCCGGAGTAGAAGCAGCATATAACGCTCTGCAACGGCGCGGCAAGGTGGAAGGAACCGTCAAGTTCATTACTTTTGCAGGTGACGGCGGCACCTATGATATAGGGTTTCAATCCCTGTCAGGTGCTATGGAACGCGGTCATGACATGGTCTATGTTTGCTATGACAACGAGGCTTACATGAATACCGGAATCCAGCGTTCATCTTCAACGCCTGGGTTTGCCCGCACCACTACCACGCCTGTAGGCTCTATTCAAAAAGGCAAGAAACAGAATAAAAAAGATTTAACTGAGATTCTGGTTGCTCATAATATCCCTTATGTAGCTCAGACTGCCCCTATAGGTAATTTAAAGGATCTGCACACCAAGTCTTATAAAGCCATCTATACAGAGGGGCCTTGCTTTTTGAACATATTGTCCCCATGTCCCAGAGGTTGGGACTACCCCATGGAAAGGCTGGCGGAGATCACCAAGCTAGCGGTGGATACCTGCGTTTGGCCCCTTTATGAAGTAGAGGAGGGAGTCTGGCGTCTGACCCATATACCGAAGAAAAAGCTGCCCGTGGAAGAATTTCTCCGCTCTCAGGGTAGATTTCGTCATATGTTCCAGCCAGGTAATGAGTGGATGATTGAAGAAGCACAGCAATATGTGGATCAAAAATGGGAACGCTTGCTGGAGCGCACCGGTGCTTAAACCAAAGCTTAAGACTGGGAATAAACCCAATAAATATGCTATGATACTTTTAATAAGGAGGTTTTGCCCGTGGAACAGACCATGTTTACTAATGAGGTCATTTTATCCTGGCTCCAGTATTTTTCACAGAACGCCCCGATCAACCTGGCAAAACTGAAGATGCTGGACATTACAGGTAAGAATAAGAATCTGATTCCTACCGTTATGAGCAATCGGGCAGTGCTGGTCTTTACTGACGCCGGACATCCTGATATCTTCTACGACATGTGGACAGCGGAACTGGGGGACTGTGATATCTGGTACAATGAGGGGGCAGATCCATGCGGAGAAATCAAGCACGACAAGGTCTCAGACATGATCAACCGTGGGATCAATGCTTCGGCAGCTATGTTGATTCTGAATCCTAACGCTGCCACCAATTATCAGATAGGTATGGAGAACAGCCGTTTCGCATGTGGTTCTGTTCAGTATGTGTGCCGGGAAGTTCGGGCGGTTATAATGAATAAGCTCAATCTGGGGGACCAGGATAATATATGTATAATATCAGGTGAGAGCATCGCAGTGGAGGCCGCCATGATTGCTGCTGAGGGCAGTGTCATTGCTGTGGAATACGACCGCCGGGATTGGAATACCATGACATGCAATGTTGAGAAATTTGGCCTTAACAATGTGACAATAGTTGACTCTCTGCAGGATGGTATCCTGGATAAGCTGCCGGTGCCGGACGTAGCATTTATAGTGGGTTCATCAAGGATCGACAGTGAAATAAAGAGTCTATTGGCCATCAATCCCGCCATGGATTTTGTGATTTACACCCTGGACTTTGAAATTTTAGCCTCTCTTCCTGCTTTGTTTCGGGAAAACGGCTTGGAGCGCACTGAGGCAATCCATATAGCGGTATCGCGAGTCAACAGCAAAAACATGACGGAACCATTTCCAACTCCCTGGCTGATCTCAGCCAGAAGCGTTAAAGGATAGTAATAACGTTGCGGTCCGGATACCGGGCAACGAATCTTCCCTACTCAAGCTTTGTAAAACCTAAAATAAGAATTGAGGAAATCTTTAAAAATTTCTACAGGAAACGGTTTAGATATCTTACTAAAGTTCAAATATACGGCCATCCTCCGAATATTCAAATGCGATGCCATCCAGGTTTCTTAACATATCTGCGCTCATATGGTTTAGAACGAGCTTTTTTGTCTGTAGATGAGCAGCGTTAGCTTCGATGGTTTTAAAATCCAGGTGGTATCTAACTGTTTTTTGATAGAAGTAGGATTCAATAATAAGCAAATCCGAAAGTGCGGCGAAAGGTATCAAGTTTTCAGTCCACTCTGTATCTCCAGTATAGGCAATAACTTTTCCTCCACATTCTATACGCAGGGCATGGTGAGGATCGCCTGGTGCATGAATAACCGGCCAGGGAAGCACATCCACATCTCCAAACCGATAACGGGCACCAATTTCCATTTCTTTAATTTCCAGAGTAAAACTCGTTTTTATCTTTGACGAACCAGGGAAAGTCGCTTCCATAAGTTTATGAAAACTTTCTGTAATTCCTTCTGGCCCGGCAATCATCAGAGGGCTTTTCCGCTTTTGGTTTAATTGGGCGTCAATAATGAAATAGGGTACTCCTCCAAAATGATCTCCATGCAGGTTGGATATAAGAATATTCTCAATTTCATTTGCCTGAACTTGATGCTGACTCAGCCCTACCATGGAAGTAGCTCCACAGTCGATCAAAAACTTATGGCTGTCTGTTTTTACATAAATACAGCTCTGTAATCGATTACCACTGCCAAACGCATCGCCACTACCCAGGAATTGTAGCAGTATCTTATTCAATACTACACCTCCATATAGAATGCTTTGCTTAATTGCTTAATACCATATTATACCATTTATTTTGACCATCTATCAATCATGCTGCGCCGTTAGCTTTATACAAACATTACTCAGTATGCAATAACGGTGACAAGGGGACGGTCCTTTTGTCACCTGGAGAACACTCCCCGCGGTCCAAATTTTACACAGAAATAGACAAATGTGAGGATTATAGAGATTTTGGATTTTGCAGGTGGATGATGATTGGTACTGCTTTTCGTCGCTATGATCAGGGCTAATGATTGTTGTTTTAGAACCCACCAGAGCCGTCGGTTTGTCCATGAGATCGACCTTTTCTGCGATAATAACAACCTGGCTGATGCCTATGTGCTGGTCCAAATCGGCAGAGGAGATCTAGTTGGAGAGGATAGTTTTCTACACCTTAAATGCAAATCCCTGACTTGTATATTGGTGTTGTTAATTTTTATCATACATTCCATACCAGAATATTATAAAGGAATATTGTGCAATAACGATAGTGTTCCAATATTATCCAATGATATACTGATGATAATATACAATTAAATCCTAATAATTGGATCAAGAACTTGGTAAGGAAGGGGGTTACGGATCATAAATAGAGCCAAGAGCAGAAGTTGATATAAAAAGCCGCGCTAGAATTAGCGACCAGTGTGATTTTGCTCCTGGGTAAAAAGATTGAACGAAGGATGGCTGGAACGTTATTATCACTCCCTGGATTTTGAATATAGTTTTGGAAATGCAAAGAATGGATGGATTTGGTTTTAAACCAGCCGATAAGAATTATTGGACTCAGGCGCAGAGAACTACATAGATTGCAAAGAGGGGGAGAAAAATGGATTTTAATTATACAGACGAACAGCTTATGTTAAAGGAATCGGTGAGGAACTTTTCAGAGAAAGAGATTGCTCCTCTGGTCAAACAGATGGAAACCGAAAAGAGGACGCCCCGGGATTTGATTAAAAAGATAAAAGATTTGGGATGGTGCGCCATCCAATACCCGGAGAAATACGGCGGTACAGGAAATACGTATGTTGAGTATGCTATTATGCAGATTGAGATGGCTAGGGTGTATTGTTCAACTGCGTGTACCATCTCTGTCAACGGCATGCTGGGTGCCAATATCTCTAAATTCGCAACCGAAGAGCAGAAGCTGAAATTCCTTCCTGAACATCTTTATGGGGATGGAATTGGCAGTTTCGCCTTTACCGAGGCGTCAACCGGGTCCGACCCAAATGCGCTCCGGACAACATGTGTCCGCGAAGGGGATGAATGGGTCATCAACGGCGAAAAGACTTTTATCACCAACGCAACCATGCCCGGGTTAATGGGCATATTCTGCAAGGATGTCGAAATGGGCGGCAAGTGCACGAACATCCTCATTCCCAAGGGTATTGAGGGATATTCCACCCCTAGGATTTATGATAAGATGGGCATGCACGGACTGGAAGTTTCCGATGTCGTATTGGACAATGTAAGGGTGCCTTATGAAAACACGACCGGCGGTGAGGCCATGCGGGGCAAGGGGTTCCAGGTACTGCTCGGTTCAACCCGGATTGGCAAACTGTCGGTCTGCGCCCAGGCCGTAGGTATGGCTCAGGCGGCCCTGGAGGCGGCGGTTAAGTACTCCAAAGAGCGGGTGCAGCGCGGCAAGCCCATATCCAATTTCCCGACCATCCAGTCCTTGATTGGCGATATGGCCACCGACGTTATGGTAGGGCAGCAGATAGTTCTTGCTACCGCGTTTAAGGCGTCAGAAGGGAAGGAACTGGCCGCAGATGCCGCAAGAACCAGACTGTTTACTTCCGAGGCTTGTCACCGGGTGGCAAGCAAAGCCATGCAGGTCATGGGAGCTTACAGCTATACAACCGAGTTCCCCATTGAGCGCATCTTCCGCGATGCCAAGCTGACCGAGATTTATGAAGGCGTAAATGAGATCCAGCGCCTCATAGCTGCGACTGACCTGTTGAGATAGCAAACCACTCATGTCGTATTGTAGGGTTGCATGTAGTGGACCACCTACATCAGAAATACCGCGAAACCCCCAGAGGCGGAGAATTTCTTAATAAATAAAACAAGACGATATTCGATGTGTTCTTCGGATACCGTCTTGTGTTGGGTGGTTGTTCTCTAGAATGAAGCATCATAATTCTCATGTGAAACGAGCTACGCTTAAAGCTAACCGTAACGTGAACCATCATTTGGTTTCAATTCAAAACATAATTTGCCCAAATAATTCTTTGCATATCTGAAACTCCTTCTATTTGCGGGGAGATAATCGCATCCCGGTATATCCTTTCAATCGGGTAGTCTTTTGTTAAACCGTATGAAGCATGAACATCCATAGAAAGCTTAGCAGCTTCCACTGCGGTATCACTTGCATAGCTCTTTACCAGGGCTGCCTCCGCCTGGAATTGTGCCGAATTCAGTGTGTTTTTAGCCAGAATATCGTTTGCCAGGGTTCCCAAACGGTAGCACATCCAGCGCGTGCTGTAGTATTTTGCTGCTAAATGGCCTATCTTTAACTGAATAGCCTGAAATTTCGCTATTGGTTTTCCCCTGTGCAACTTTTCCTTTGCGTATTTTAGTGCTTCTTCGTAGGCGGCTAAGATTCCACCAAGGGCGATAGAACTGGTTCCAATCTTGCCAAATGCAATTCCCAGAAGCAATATATCAAATCCCTTTCCCGGTTCACCTAGTAGATTATCATATGGAATCCTGACATCCTTCAGATATACATCGAATATGGGGCTGCCGTGACTACCGATTTTTTCCCAGGGTTTAGATAACGAATAACCCTCGCAAAACTTATCAATGATATATGCGCTAAATCCCCCGGTATCGACGTCTTTGCAGAATACAACCATTGGTCCTTCATATCCTGCATTGGAAATAAACCGCTTTACTCCATTAATGATTACATATTTGCCATCCTTAGCAGCTGTAGTAGTTAACTGCTTGGGATCTGATCCGGTTTGAGGCTCAGTAAAGGCAAAGGAAGGCTTTAGCTCTCCCAGGCATGTTCTGGGCAAGTATTTCTCTTGCTGCTCCTTACTTCCAAATAATGCAATAACGTCTGAACCCATCATGTGCACTGAGAAAACGGTTCCCACACCGGAGGAAACCCTCGATATCTGTTCCTGGACCAGAACGTAATTCTCGTAACCGGCCCCCCCGCCTCCAAATTCCTCTTCAAAAGGCATTCCCAGGAAACCAAGATCGGCCATGCCATCCCAAACCTCCTGCGGTATTTTGTCCTCCTGCTCGATCTGTTTAGTTAAAGGTAAAATGACATTTAACGCGTATTCTCTAGCGGCTCTTTGTATTAGTTCCTGCTCTTTAGTTAACTTAAAATCCATAATTTCACCAACCTTTTTCAACTAATTTAACCATGGATAAATCACGTTTTTCTTTGATCTTTAACTGCAAAATCAGGTATGGGTTTCTTGAATCCCGGTGAAGACCTTTATGTTGAATACCTCTTCTCGGTCTGGTGTAGAAATACCCAGAATAATAACTAAGCTCCATCGCACGATGCAATGGAGCTCACGGCTCTCGTATATAGAGACCAATTACTAAATATTTATGAAATGCAAAAACAAATTATATTTAAGAAAAAACGAATTTGTATGGTGTAACCTCCTATCTCACACCTTATTATCCGGAATATGTTCAAGAATATAGGATACAACCTCATCTGGTGAAATGTTCAAAGCTATTGCCAATTCTTGATTTAAGTGATTTTCTGCAATACTCAGTATTTCTTCATCCGTCTTATTAAGTTTTCTGCCATCCACAGATCTTGCTTCCCTTTCCAGGTATAGCGTATTAATGATTTTTATCCATTCTTCGTTTTTCCCTGATCTAAGAGCAGTTTTAAAATTGGCATTTCTTTGTCTGTCATCATCTGTCCAAATGGTTTCCTGTTCTGGCATCGTCGTTATTAATGATAAAGCTTCATCTTTTGTGAGTATTGCTCTTATCGAAAGCTTGGGATTATTCATGGGGAGTTTAATGATCATATTGTTAATATTGTTGTAAACAGGGCGTAATACATAGTAATCAATTTCATTACCATTGATATCTTTGTCTTTTTCAATATCTGTAATCTGGCATACTCCCGTTAAACCGTACACAATATAATCATTTACTTTGAACACATACATCTCTCCTTGCGCCAATTTCAAACAGCATCTTTAGAATTTGGATAACAAAAAATGCAGTTTCGACAACTGGATTTACGCCATCAAGACTACACGATGCAATTAAATTATATCAAAAAAATTATTCTTAATGTAATATCCTTTTTTCCCTTCGCATTACCCCCGTCTGTAAAGGGGCGCTTCAGGGTGAAGGTTCCACAAATTAACGAAAACTCGTGACTGCGTGTATTTCAGTGGATATGTTATAGCAAGCCGATCATAGAGAAGTGCAAACCGTCCCCTAGCTTCGCAGTTTTTGACATCCAATTTTATCTTCCCCTTAAAAGAACCGCTTATTCACAGGCACGAAAATATTACTATCAGAGGCATCCTGGAAAACAATGGAAGCACCCTGAATTATTGTAAAACAAATATATGAGATTTGGAACCAAGAATGATTTGCCATAGGTATTATTGAGCCGGCTACATAAGGGAATGGTAAGCGCTCATAACAGGTGGATTTTCCTGGATTGGGCGGCCTGATCGAAACGCAAATCAACTTTGCTCGGAGACGCACTCTAATATCCACAGATTACCACTAAATTTGGGTGTGGATTTGGGCAAAGAGTACATGATAAACTGAGATTGGTAGATATTATCTTTTTTGTCGGTACCTACCTGATTTTATTTATGCAAATGTTGGTAAGATTTCAGAGATGAAAGAGGTGTGTATTTTATGAATTTTAAGCTTTCGGAAGAACAGGAACTGATCAGGTCGAATGTCCGTGAGTTCGCTTTGAAGTACATCGAACCTGTGGCCGCGGAGATTGATGAAAACAGTCGCCAACCTGTCGAGATATTTGAGAAGCTGGCAGAACTTGGCATGATGGGCATTTCTTATCCGACCGAATACGGCGGTGGCGGAACGGAATTTCTTACTACCATGATCGTTACCGAAGAATTGGCCCGCTCCTGCGCTACTACCGGTTTTCTCCATGGATATAGCTTTGGCCTGATCGGACATCCCATAATTACTTTCGGCAATGAAGAACAGAAGCAAAAGTGGATGCCCGGCCTGGCAGCCGGCAAGCTGGTAGGGGCCTTTGCGCTGACTGAACCGGGAGCGGGGACTGATGTCAGCGCCGCCACCACTACAGCTGTAAAAAGCGGTAATGAATATATTTTGAACGGAACCAAAACTTTTATCACCAATGCTATTATCGCGGATGTCTTCGTGGTTTTCACCTACACCGACCGCTCAGCCGGCGCCAAAGGGATGAGTTGCTTTCTAATTCCCAAAGGAACCCCGGGTCTTATTTTGGGCCAACATTTTAAAAAGATGGGGGTTCGGGGCTCCCAGACCTCTGAAGTGGTGTTCAAAGATTGTGTCGTGCCAGCGGACTGTATGCTGGGCAAGGAAGGAGACGGCTTCAAGATCGCCATGAGCGCGCTAGATGTTGGTCGGATAGGTATCGCTGCCATGTCCACCGGCATCGCTCAGGGCTGCCTGGATGAATCCATCAAGTATTCAAAGGAACGGGTCCAGTTTAAAAAGCCTATCGCCAGTCAACAAGCTATTCAGTGGTTTATCGCCGACATGGCCGTTGATATTGACGCAGCCCGTTTCTTTTATATGAATGCCGCCTGGATAAAAGACCAGGGCAAACCATTCAGTCTGGCTGCCTCCAAGGCCAAGCTGTTCTGTTCAGAATGCGCCGCCCGGCACACTACCAAAGGTGTGCAGATTCAAGGCGGCTATGGGTACATGAAGGGAGCAAAGGTTGAACGCCTCTACCGCGATGTCAAGTTGACCGAAATCGGTGAAGGCACTTCGGAGGCTCAGCGCATGATCATAGCAGGTTCGGTTCTTCGTTAATTTTCTCAGCATCAAGGACTGTATCATAGCCTGCTCGACCATTAAAAACGAAAACGCCCTGGTTTGCGAAACTTCCGATTACGCAATGGTATGAGATATTTAAGAAATTCTGCCAGCATTAAACGATGTCATTAGAGAGTTAAAACAAAAATGGATACAACACCAGGGTATATTATGAACATTATCAGGGTGCGGGTTCTTTATTCAAACCGCACCCCCTAATTCCATCTTCTTGATAACTATACAATATTTACTATACGTAAACTGTATGGTAATCTATTTGTAGCTCACCTTAATAATATGTTTTATGCAACAATTCTTATCTTTACGAACCAGGCAATCAAGCGATTATTAATGTTTGTTTAACGGACTAACAGTATATGATATTTATTACAAGGTTCATTAAAAATAAACGTAGACTAACTACAGGTTTAAAAACCGGTCGTAGCTCTGGATTTCTAAGGCTGTCACCTCTCAATAATTCTGCCATCAGCCCACTACCGCTAAAGTCACACAAGCTTTAAAGGATAAGCCCTGTATATTCACCTGAGCCTTCTAAAGTTTCTAATGGAGTTAGAACAAAACTGATTAATAAAAGTGTGTACACTCAATCCTGCGTAATAAATACCTGCTGCTAGAAATAAATAGATAGAGGATAAACTTTCTCCTATTGCTTTCTTGGCGATAAGGGAGCCATATATTCAATAAGCTGGAAATACTACCAAGTTAGGAGGTGTACTTACCAGAAGACCCAGATAAGACAAACACATGGTGGAGGAGTGTGTGGTTATAGCAAGTGTAGAACCTTTAGAGCTGTAGCTGTTGATCACGTCGATGGGAATATCGTTTTCTAGGTTAAGCGTGAATTTTCAATGATCTTCCCCAGGAAGACAAGAAGGGTAGCAGCGTAGGAGCGTCTAGTTACGATATGCTGGATGCCGCTTTGGATAATATTAATAAAGATATCAGACTTTATTAAATTCCATACTACGTTAGGAGATCCTTACCAGTAACCGGTAATGCATACGGTCATCTGTTCGTCGATGCAAACGCCTGACAATAGGTTAGGTTTTAGGTTTTTGCTCGGTCTGTTCTCCCTGCGGGGGAGAAGAATAATAAAACAATGAGGAGGAGTCTAGGTTATGAGTAATACTGTAGTAGCAGGTACTAAAATTCCTTGTAGAGTTAGCCGGACGCTTGATGTGGGGGACTTTTCTATGTTGCACCAGCTCACCTGGTTCAATATGGCTGTCCACAGTAATTCGGAGTATGCTAAGAATACCTGGTTTAAGGAACGTTCCCTTGCTGCTCCGGTAATATTTGTAGTTGCAGATGGTCTAGTCCATCATGCCGACACAGTAGCCTATCTATTGGAAGAAGATGGATATGAGATCTATGCCTATGTCGGAATAGACAATGTAAAAATAACAAGCCCGGTCCTTTTTGGTGATACCCTTACAGCAGACGCAGAAGTAGTTGATTTCCGTGCTACCAAAAATCCCAATATGAACTTATTTATTTACAAAAACAAATGTTATAATCAGCGTGGTCAGCAGGTTATTGAGTACCAAACCACAATGATGGCTAAGAAAAAGGAGTAGAGTCGAGTTTTACTTTGAATATAACAAGGGGCTGTGTGAAAACACAGTTCGGGAAAACCGCTTAAAACATTAAGTTTTTAGGCGGTTTTTTACGTGCGCCCGGCATGGGCGCAGTCTAACGGGTGAAAGTCCGTAGTGCGGGTTGATAGTGCCAAGCACATACCCAAGGGCAAGGGTGTCCATCGTGAGGTGGAATCTGAAGGAAGCCTTCTTTTCCCCGTAGAGTTCCTTTTTCCTGGCGGCTACATAAGCTCGCACGTTTTAAATATGTCACCGTGCTCGTTGCACAGACGTTTATAGATACGGGTTGCACTATGACGTTGCTTAACTGGCTGGTTAAGATCCTCTGTAAGCCAGGCATCAATAATTGGCTTTACCGGATCCAGCTTGGAAGGCCGGCCTCTTTTGGGTTTTGTTTTCAAGTTGAAATCAGTCTTTCACGTATTTCTTTACAGTTCTGAAATCATGTCCGGATTCTTCTTTGGCAATACTTCTTAGAAATTGTCCTTTATGAAAGCTTAGGTGTTTGATATGATATTTTTGATTCATCATTGTATAGTCCATAATATGAGAAAAATGGTGGCTGCCATGGGGTAGGAGGATGCCATTTTCTTGTACTGCATTTTATCTCTCTGCAAATTCGTGTATTCTGTTTACTATAATATGGGCTGTGCCTAAAACTTAAGTTTAAGCACAGCCCCTTTGGAGTTAATCGTTTAATATAGGTGGCGGAGAAAAGATCTAGACAATTTGGAATTCAACGAACATTTCTTATTTTTTAAACCACCGAATTTAAAGTATCTTTGAATCAACTAACTTGGATTAACTTGGATTCACTAACTTGGATTCACTAATTTGGGTTAACTAACTTGAATTAACTAATTTGAATTAACTAACTTGGGTTAACAAACTTGAATTAACTAACTTGAATCAACTTACTTGGTTAACTAACTTGAATTAACTAACTTGGGTTAACTAACTTGGGTTAACAAACTTGAATCAACTAAACGTGGATTTGGACTAATAACATTTCTGGACATAAAATACTTTATTACCTTGAAATACTTATTTCTCCGCCACTTGAGAATATTATATTTTCCTTGTAGCATTAAGTCAATAGGTAAATAATATTATTTTTCCTGCATCATTCTATCACAACAGCTGACTCAGCAACTGTTTACCAAAGGTGAAACGTTAGGGTAAAGATTAATACTTTTTACAATATCCTCATATATGGAACCCGTAACATGTCGTTGACACGTGTATCAGAATAATCTAACATTTCAGGGGGTTGATTATCAATGAACAAGAAACTTCTGTTGCGAATTCTTTTTGCTAGGGTTTATTGGAGGGGTTTTCCAAGGCTTAGTTGTGGGCGGAACCTTCTTGGGGGGTCTTGAGTTCCATAAGTATACTGGTTTAGAAGGATACGGACTAGCCGCTTTGTCGTCGGTGTTCTTATTACGACACCTTTAGGAGTTAAATTTGCTATGAGAATTGCTGATAGAGAAGGTAAGGTCTGAGGCAGCGAATACGGTAATTTTGTTCTGTACTATATGCCAATGGTGCCTGTCAAAGGAGGAGAATATCTTGCTTAAGAAAATACTATTGTTTATTATTTTTTCATTGCTGGTTTACATTATTCTAGTAAGACCATGGATCTTGCACATGGGAGCAACCGGGCAGGAAGTGGCTGCTGCGATGCCCGGTGATGGATTAGTAGTCAGTCCTAACGTGGAATACACGCAGGCAGTTACCATTCATGCACCCAGGGAAATCGTTTGGAAATATTTGGTTCAGATCGGGTATCAAAGAGCCGGTTGGTATAATTGGGACTTTATAAACCGTATGTCAGATAAAAATTACTTTTATGAGGGGAATAAATCAGCCGACCGGATTATACCTGAACTGCAGCAATTGCAGGCAGGGGATATGGTGTATTTGACACCGCAACTGGGTATGAAAGCAGAAGTGGTAGAACCCAGCCAAAACCTGATTTTGACCGGAAGAGAAGAAGCGCGATATCTAGTGGTATGGTCTTATTTGCTTAAGGATCTGGGCAATGATGATACCCGCCTTCTAGTACGCTGGACATCGAACCAGAATGAAGGACTGGGTCTTAAACTAATCAATTTTCTGCTTATCGAACCCGGTGGCGCAGGAATCCAGCAATCACAGATGATTAAAGGAATTAAGGTTCGGGCAGAACGGGATTATCAAGCCATGAATTGAAGGAGGCTATCTTGGGTGGGGTCCATAGCCAAATGCCCTAGAAAAGTCAGCCTTATTCTACTCAAGTGATTCGGAGCTTTCCATCATTAGCCGAAAGCTCACAAAGTTTTCTATCGAGGAGTTACGGGGAAACCAGTGGTCGCCTCCATAAAATCAAGCTCGATTGAGCAAGAACAAACAGGAGGCTGTCAAAAAGGGAAGCCTCCTGTTAATGTTTAATTTATTGGGTTAATAAATGACGATTAGATTAGTCTGCTGTAACCACGCTTTTGCCGGCCAGATACCCGAAGGTAAAAGCACGACCGTGACTGTTGCCAGGCAGGTTTACGCAATAATCATTGGAATAATAGCTGCCCGAAGCATTACCAGCGGCATAAAGGCCAGGGATGACATTCTTTTCTTCATCCAGTACTTGTAACTGCTCGTTTATCTGCAAGCCACCCAGAGTAACCAGGAGAGCCGTGCCTAATGGTACTGCATAAAAAGTTGGCTTTTCGAGCGTTGTCAAACAGGCCGGCCGCTTGCCATAATCAAGGTCTACACCCTGTTTAGCCAGTTCATTGTAGCGTGCTACAGTTTTCAGGAAGGTGTCTTTTGGAACCTCGATTTTATCAGCCAGTTCTTCCAGAGTCTCAGCACTTCTGATATAACCTTTTTCGATGTAAGCCTTTACATTTTCAGCATTATGGAAGTTAGTTCGCATGTCCTTGCAGGCGACCAATTCGAAGGAGGGAGCTTCTACCTCCCATTTGGCATCCCAAATTGCCCATCTGCCCAATTCCGGCTGTTGACGCTGCGCATTGCAGAGGTAAGCATAGGGAAGTTCCTCATTGCAGTAACGCTCGCCGCGGTTATTGACATTCAACCAGGGCTGACGCATCAAGGCATCGGCCAGAATGGGAGCTCCTGGAACAGCAAAATCAAAATACATTGGTGCATGGGGGAATTCGTCTATTAATGCGCCAACCCACATACCCATTTTTTGCCCGTCACCGGTATTGTGGTTTCCACTTACCATCTCATACATGTTGGCATGGATATGTTTAGTTGAAGGAATAAAGTATTCGCGCATTTCCTGGTCGGCATTGTAGTCACCAGAACAGATTACGATACCTTTATTACCAACAAACTTGGTATAAGCTCCTTCTGCACCGCCAATAACTGCTGTAACTCGACCCTGCTCCTCTCTAACCAACTGGGCCGCCGGGGTTTTGTAATAGAATTGTACTCCCGCGTCTTCACAGCCTTTTTTCAGAGCATAACGCATAGATGCTGTCCATGGATCGGTTCCGGTCGGTGCATCTGCTATCGCTGCTTCACTGGGATCCATCCTGAAACTTAAAGTGGGATAACCTTTAACCGTGGTTCCCGGTGTAACTGTCTCATTCAAGGGTACAGGTTTGGGTATACAGCCATAGCTTTCTGCTTTGGCCATGATCCAGTCAGCAACCTCGCCACTGTTATCTGCCCACAGGGAAACAATTCTCTGGTTGCCTTTATAAGCATTGTACCTCATGATTTCCTGGACGGCGTCCATTTTGTTAATTTCGTTGTTTATCTGCTTCTGCATCTTGGTCCCAATGGCTCCATAATCATTACCGCGGAAGTTAACCCTTTCAGTTTTTTCCAAAATAACAACTTTGGCACCTTCTTCAGCAGCGGACATGGCAGCGCACAAACCCGACATTCCGGCTCCAACTACGACCACATCTGCAGTGACGGTTTCTTTAATCGCGCTGTCTGGAATCGGGTCCGGTTTTTTTAAAAAGCTGGGAGTTGATCCTTCTGCAGGTGTTTCTCCTGGGGCAGGGGTCTCCTCTTTAGGGCTACAGCCAATTAAGGTGCCGGCCGAAGCGAGTACTACCGTACCAACTGCTGCCCCTTTGATAAATGACCGTCTGGATACTCCGTTTTGGTTTTCTTCGTTACTCATAATGTCTCCCCTTTCTTCCTCTCATAGTTGTCCAGCAAATGGTTACCGGACTTTACATTCTGTTGAATAGCATTGTAATGCTGAAAAATAACCAAATTATAACCCTGAGTTTAGTATAAAGTTTAGCATACCTGCTGGATTAATCATCGGAGGTCTTTACGAACTTTTGCCCTAAACACTGTAAAACCTTCCAATGGCCTGATATATTCTATGATCGCTGAGCGGGTTGAAATGGAATGATTAAAGAAAAGAGATGATAGGAGAGTTCAAAAAAGGGGAAGGTTCTGCAGTTACGTATGTAATAACGAAGAACCTTTTTTTACTTGTCCCTTTACTCCTAATGGGTGGTCTTTACCCAAATATTCATATCCTCAATATTACCCATGATGCAGCAGTTGTTTATTAGACGGCCCCCATATTCAAAACCATTTTTTCTCAGAGCCCGGTTTATAGGCGGAGATATAGCTCTGGCCAGACTATAGAGAGTTATATAACCAGAAGCAATCAAATCCTGTTCCAGCAAATGAATAAGATGGCCGGTCAGTCCCTTTCCCCGAAAGTCAGGATGGGTTACACAATCAGTGATTTCTGCGTTGAGTAAGTCAGTTTTTCTATCTGCCGATGCTGCACATATTATTTCATCATGGTGCAGAGCTATTTTGAATAAGGCTTGTTCTCTCATTATTTCTTTAATGTAAACTGGATCATGTACCGGAGTAGGGTAGGACGTGAAATTATCTCCCAGGAATTGAGCCAGGGCTTTTGCCTCAGAGGTTAAAGCCGTCCTTATAACATAGTTCTTGAACTCTGATAAGGGAGTCTCCTTATAAACTGCGGATAGGGTGTTTTCTATTATCTTATCTTCCTCGACTATGCGAGAATTATATCTGCGCTGTAAATCGCTGAAGTATGAATAACAAAAAGCATTTTCGCCGCGGAAGTAGCCTTTAATGATCCCTTCCTGGACAAATCCGTGCTCTTCAAAAGATGATTTTTCTGGCTCTCGAGCATAAGCTATTATTTTGCCGGCTTTTTCTTTAGAGGAGATGTTCTTAAGTTGTTGAATGATCAGATCTGTGTTGCCAACTCTATCAAGCAGTATTATTCTTTGACTATAAGAATCAGATAAATATTCCAAATGATGGCCGGCAGAGGTAAATTCCTTTTTGACACTATATTGTCGATCCAAATCAAGTAACCTCCATTAGATCGCGCTGCTGCATGCGTATATTGCTTCTGGGTATTAGGTTGATTCTATCCTCTACGAATAATTTTTCTATTCCCCGGGGAGGTGATCCCCGATATTCATCACACAAACCGCATTCATAGCAGGTACTAGTTTTATCCTCTGGCTCGGCATAGGCACAGATGATTCCCTCGTAGTTTCTAAGAATAACTTTATCATTGGACTGAGAGATCAGATATTGGGGGGCAATGGGAATTTTTCCTCCTCCGCCTGGAGCATCCAGAACATAAGTAGGAACTGCAAAGCCTGAGGTATGTCCTCGTAATAATTCCATAATTTCAATACCCTTGCTTACCGGAGTCCTGAAATGTTCTATACCGGTGGAAAGATCGCATTGGTAGAGGTAGTATGGACGGACCCTGATTTTTACTAGTTGGTGCATCAGTTTTCTAATAATATACGGGCAGTCATTTATCCCCTTCAATAATACGGTCTGATTTCCCAGTGGAATTCCTGCGTCTGCTAATTTCCTACACGCTTCTTGAGATTCTGGAGTAATTTCCTGGGGATGGTTAAAATGGGTATTGAACCACACCGGGTGATACTTTTTGAGTATATTACATAGTTCATCGGTGATTCTTTGAGGTAATACTACCGGGGTCCGGGAGCCGAAGCGGATCACCTCCACATGATTTATCCTCCGCAATCTTTCTAATATATAGGCAATTGTATCGTCTTTAACCAGCAGGCTATCTCCCCCAGAGATGAGTACATCCCTAATTTGCTGGGTTTTAGCGATATAATCAAGAGCATTTACCAGATCCTCCCGGGGCATGGTTTGGTCGGTAGCCCCAGCCATTCTTCGCCTAGTACAGTGTCGGCAATACATAGCACATTGGTCGGTGATCAAGAATAATACTCGATCTGGGTATCTGTGGGTTATCCCTTTAACCGGCCTATCTTTATCTTCATCAAGGGGATCCTGCATATCGCAACTGGCCTGCTCGGTCTCCATGGGGACCGGGATGGCCTGTTTCCTTATGGGGTCGTTGGAGTTATGGGGATCTATTAGACTGGCATAGTAAGGTGTAATAGCCATTCGCAGGTTTTTCAGGCAACTTCTTATGCCTTCTTCTTCCTGGTCGCTGAGCAGAACAATCTGCTTCAATTCCTCAACTGTGGTTATACGGTTTCTTACTTGCCATTTCCAGTCATTCCACTCTGCTTCACTTACATCCTGCCATAAGCTGATATGCTTATATTTCCTTGCCATTTTGCGCCCTCCTGACCTGTATGGTATTACCTGTGTATATAGCTTATAATTAACCGCACCTGCTCTTATTATGTAAACACCAAGACCAAAAAGGGGACGGTCCCTTTGTTTACTTGTATGCTAGTAAACAGAGGGACCGTTCGCGACGCTGAAAAAGTCCAATATGCCATCATTGCCGAAATCGTACGGCAATGCGTAGGAAAAGACATAATAAACTTATATTTCTGCATTGTTTATGCTGTTGGTTATTCATTATCCGAACAGCTTGGATTGTCTGACGTTCAAGCGGTTTTCAAAAGGTGCTTTTTCAGTGGTCTCGAACCGTCCCCATGTTTGTTTCTTATAGCTTTTTAAAATTTGATCTGGTCTGTTCTAAAAAGCTTAAAATGGTGGGAGATAGCCATTTGTCTTTATGGTAAGCGATTTGGGTATACACAGGCAGAGGGTGTTCAGTCCAGGGGATTTCAAGCAGCAAGTTTTGAGCAATTTCATACTCCACTGAGATTCGAGGTAAGATGGTAATTCCCAACCCACTCATAACCAGTTGTTTTATGGCTTGAATGTTGTTGATCTCAATATGAGAACGAGGATGGACTTTGGCCTCAACCAAATATTCGTCAATCATGGCCCGATAAGTACAATTCTCCTGGGTGACTACCAGATCCTGATCTTCAAACTCCCTGATATCGACTGAAGTGCGGGAGGCAAAAGGATGATCAGGTGAAATAACTACCACCACCGGCTCGGTGACCAGAGTTTCAATGATCAAGTCCGGGTAGCTCACTTCCCGGGTTAAAAAGAAGGCTACATCCACGGTATTATTTTGCAGTTGTTCATGAATACCCTTGACAGACCCAAACTTCAGGCTTATTTCGACCTGGGGATATTTTTGTATGAAATGCTTGATTACAGAAGGCAGGCGAACAACACTAAATGATTCATTGGCCCCTATGGTTATTTTCCCGGCAACAGCATCATTGGCAGAAATAGCCTCTACAGCTTCATAGGATAATTTCAGTATGTTTTCGGCATAGTACAGTAAGCGCTGTCCTTCCTGGGTCAGGGTAACTTTATGTGCCAGCCTTTCAAACAGCCTGACATTCAGTTCTTTTTCCAATATTTGAATATGAGTCGAAACCGTAGGCTGAGCATACCCCAGTACTTGCGATGCATGACTGAAATTGCCGGTTTCGGCTACAGTTGAGAAAGTCTTTAAATGTTTTATATCCATGGAGTCACACCTTTTTATTGATATTATATTTTGTAATAGAATATATCGCAACTATCAATTTAAAAAATAGTGTTGCCTGTAGTATATTTTATATAACGAGGCGAGAAAATGTCTTTCTTTAAGCAATCGGTTCCTATCAACTAAACAGGCAGCGAGTTCTACCCCCGCCTCGTTGCAGCGGTGGATGGAAACTGCTCCGCAGTTTCATACTTAATACTTATGAGCCTGCGAACCAAAATGGTGGTGGTCGCAGAGTGCTTCCAATGCTTAAAGCCGGTTTTCAATAAATGACATTACAGTCTAAGTATAAGCATAGGTAAGAAAGGAGGAAGGGCAATCGAAAAGCAAGACCTCATAAAAATAGGAGAACACTATGTAGTAAACTCAGAAGAAAACTATTTAAAGCTAACTATTACTTCCAAAACAGCCCGGGAGGTGAGAATATTTGAAAGTCCTGTTTTTGCCTTTGGTGCTGCTGATGATGAATATTTTATAAAGTATAAAGACCCTGAGGTGATTGGTGAACATTACCTGATGCCCCGGGAGTGGTTGCCTGGAGCAAACACTATTGTCAGCTATTTTTTGCCGTTTAGCCAGGAGATAAGGAAGGCCAATAGCATAGATCCCTACTGGCCTTCAGAAGAATGGCTGGATGGGTTCGCAGAAGGCCAGGCTTTCTTGAACAAACTGGGTGTCCATTTACAGTCAGAATTGATCAAGGCTGGATATGATAGCCTGGTGCCGTCTTTGGATAAGAGGTTCCGGGTCAGAACTGGATTTAATAATAACGATTCACCCGGTGCAGAAGGGTTATACACAAGTAATTGGTCAGCGAGACATGCCGCTTTTGTATGTGGGCTGGGGACATTCGGACTTTCTAAAGCTCTTATCACTCGAAAAGGCCTGGCTGGAAGATTTGGCAGCATGATTACTGCATTAGACCTTCCAGCAGATAAAAGACCGTACGAAAACATCAACGAATATTGTTCCATGTGCGGTAAATGTGCCAAAAATTGTCCGGCAAATGCTATATCCATAGAAGAGGGCAAGAATCACCAGATTTGTTCAGAGTTTTTAGCTAAAACCCTTGAGAAATACCGTCCCAGGTATGGCTGCGGAAAATGTCAGATTAATGTACCCTGTGAGTCCGGAATTCCAGAGCGAAATAAGGTAAAATGAAAATAATTCCATTCTTGGAAGGTGAATTTTTATAGCCTGTTATATATAAAGAAAAGAGGAGGAGTTTAAATGGATATTATTCAGGCCATAAAGGAAAGGCGTTCTTACCGCAGCTATTTAAACCAGCCGGTGGAGGAGGAAAAGCTGCAGAATATCCTGGAGGCAGGCCGCTGGGCTCCCTCGGTAATGAACCTGCAGCCCTGGAAGTTTTTTATAGTCAAAAACCCGGATGTAAAGAACCAGCTCAAGGCCGCTTGTTATGAGACTCTCCAGAAGATATTCCAGGCCAGCGGTTGGAAATGGGTGAGCAAATTCAGTCTGGAGTTCCTGAGCGAAGCCCCGGTGATTATAGTGATAGCGGGTGACCCCCAGAAAACCGGGGCCGATCAATTCCTGCCCGGTCGGGGAACCGGATATGCTTTTTCCTGCTGCGCCGCTGTGCAAAACATGCATCTGGCTGCTCATGCAGTGGGACTAGGCACCCTATGGTTTACCTTATACGAAACCGACAAAGTTAAGGAGCTTTTAAACATACCTGCTGAATTGGATGTTGTAAGCATGATAGTTCTCGGTTACCCAACTGAGGCTGCCGTGCCGGTCAAGAGAAAGCCCCTGGATGAGATGGTAACTGTTATTAGCTAAGACATAAATCAGTCAGAGTATAAATCTGAGTTTGTATCGAGCATTCTTAGCAAGTTCGAGGTGGCTTTTAACTTCCAACAAATGCTGTGACTCGGCAACAGATCCTAAGTACCTTTCTCGGAAGACATCGTTCAATTGGCCTATTGATTTAAGTAATAAAGACTAGATAAATACTATGATCCCCCCTGATGCTTGCCAGGATCAAACTGCTCACATTCAGGGGTGTTTTCTTTTTTGATCGCCATTAAACCAGCATATAACGCAACAGCCAATAGTGAACCAGCCAGGATGATTGGCAGCAATTTAAGGTCTCTAAATATATACATTGTAAAGCATGATAAAACCACCCCGCCTACCAGCATGTGCTGCAAAAAAATGTCCCACTTGATTACCCATTTACCAGAATAATTTCTCTGTTCCCGAAGATGAACGCTTATAAAGGACACACCACCAATAATCAGCAGTAAGATCCAGAGTGATATGTTGATAAGAGGAGTCCAGAAAAATAGAATAACAAATATTATTCCTCCCAATATCCGCCAGACATTATTATTCATAAATTCTCCCCTTTCGCTTTTAAAGACTTAACTATGGAGCAGGGCTTTTGATAATTCCTCTATCTCCTTACGAGCTAAATCGTCTCTTCCTGCCAAAGCTTCCAGGTGATGCTGCAATTCATGCAGGACTGTGTCCAGGATCTCTGCTTCCCAGGCTTCCCAGGGCTCATCCTCCAGCACTTCCACAAAGGAACCATAATAGAAAACGATGAAACTGCCCAGGTGGTCCCCTTCAACATATTCACCCAGTATATAATAATCACCGTCTCGTTGTTTTCCTTTCTGCACATTAAAGCCCCCGGTCAATTCGCTGCAAAATCGGGGTGGGATGCGATTTACTGCTTTATCCAGCATATCCGTAAACTCATCAAAAGATGGTTTAGTCATTCTTATTCCTCCTTATTTCCAAGCTTCTTTCTAATAATAATAACAGAATGTCAAGGGTACGGGGTTGTTGACAACTTTTTAGTTAAATGACTGGGGTGAAAAGGGAGTTGAAATTGTGTAATATTAAACTATGCCAGTAACGATGCATGTCTCAATTTGGCAGCAAAAAATTCAACAACATTGCCCCCTCTTACCACCCGACAAAAAGTCCCATGAAAACTGTAAAAATGACAATATAAATTATTATATTTAGATTTATATTTAAATTCCTGTTATATTTATAAAAGAGTCGTTTATATAAACAGTGAACATTTGAGGGCCTTTTTATGCTTCGGTTTGTAGCATCAAAAAGCATTCGGCGTAATTCAATTGAGGAGGGTTATAGTTGGAGAAAATACTGGACAAATTTAAGGAGTTTTGTATGCAGCCATACGATAAAGCAGTGGAATGGAAAGCTGCTGACCCTAACAGAAAAATTATCGGCTGTATTCCCATGTATTTCCCGGAGGAGATTTTGCATGCTGCCGGGGTACTGCCGGTTACGCTGTTTGGAAGTAACGAACCGATTACCATGGGGGAACATCATCTGATGAATAATGCCTGCCATCAGGTTCGCAGCACGTTTGATAGTCTTCTAAAGGGTAAGTTCGACTTTCTTGATGGGGTAGCAGCCCTCCATGTTTGTGACCAGGTCAGATTCTTCCTGGAGGTATGGCAGCTGGATCATCCATTTCCTTTTTTCCATGAGATGTGGCGCCCCTACAGGTTGGATAACACCAACCGCCCATTCCTGGTGAGCGAATTAAGGAGATTCATATCTCATTTGGAAAGCTTTACAGGCAAGGAAATCACCCCTGAGGCCATCCGGGAGAGTATCGGCATATATAACGAGTCCCGCTTTATGATGAGGAAATTGAATGAGATCAGACGAGAGCGCCCGGGTATCATAAGTGCCAGCGATATGGTTTTCACGGTGACCTCCAGCATGCTTATACCCAGAGAGGAACATAACCAGTTATTGAGAGAATTGCTGTCCAGGATAGAAAACGTTGAAACACACGAGAAAAAGGGATTCAAGATGGTTATCATCGGACATCTGTGTGATGCTCCTGATGAGGGACTGCTGGATCTGATCGAAGATGAGGGACTATCATTGATAGATGATGATTTTATAACCGGCGGCAGATACTTTGCGGTAGATGTAAATCCTGACGGAGATCCTATCGAATCTTTTGCTGATTATTATATGAATATGATTCCTTGTACAACTTATCATTATGTAGATTGTTGGAGGGGTGATATTGAGAAGTACTCACCTTACGCTGACTATGTGATAGATATGGTCAAAAAGGGACAGGCAGCAGGAATGGTAATATTAAGAGCTATGTATTGTGATCCCTTCGATATGGAATTTGTTCTTTTGAGGGAAAGGCTGAAGGAGGATAATATACCCTTCCTGGCTTTATTCATAGAGAAAGGTTCCGGATCAATGGAAGCAGTTAGAACCAGGGTTCAAGCATTTGTCGAAACATTATGATGCAATAAATGTGGGGTGACACGGAATGATTACAGCGGGAATAGATGTAGGGTCAACGACTACTAAAGCTGTCCTATTGGGAGAAACCGGTATCTATTCATATTCAGTACAATCAACGGGGATCGACATCCCTGAAGTAGCTGAACGGGTGCTTAGGGAGTCGTTGGCAAAGGTTGATTTATCTTTCGAAGATATTGATGGGATCGTATCAACTGGTTACGGAAGAATCAGTATTCCTTTCAGTACTAAAACAATTACTGAGATCACATGTAATGCTGCGGGGGTTCACCATGTATTCCCAAGTGCGACATTGGTGGTGGATATCGGTGGACAGGACAGTAAGGCGATAAAAATGGATAAAGAGGGCAGAGTACTGCAGTTTGCGATGAACGATAAATGTGCAGCCGGTACCGGAAAATTTTTGGAAGTTGCTGCTCAGACTTTGAGAGTCGATGTGGAGGAATTGGGAAAGATCTCCCTGGAATCGAAGAATAAAATCACTATCAGCAATACTTGTACTGTTTTTGCTCAGAGCGAAATAGTATCACTGATAGCCAGAAAAACTGAGAAAGAGGATATTGCTGCAGCACTTCATGAATCTATAGTAAGCAGAGTTTATGGATTGATCAACTCGGTTTATCCTGAACCGAAAGCAGAGATGGTCTTGACCGGGGGAGTGGCAAGAAATATCGCCATAGTTAATTTATTAGAGCGGATAATGGGGCGTAAAGTACTGGTGCCGGAGAACCCACAGATTATAACGGCTTTGGGCGCTGCTATTCTGGCCAGGAAAATTAATTAGTTAAGCTGTCTATTTAAGATAAAGAGTTAGTTTGAACTTACTAAAGAGTGTTGTATTAAAGGAGGCACTAGGAATGGGAGAAAAGGAATGGAAAGTCAGTCCAAGACTGGAGAGTCAGAAACGCCTCGGAAAACTGATCAATCAGCATTATAGTGGTGCTCGTGAGTTAGAAGAGACCAGGGCCCAACCGGTTGCTTGGGTTTCTACCATGGCCCCATCTGAGATATTATGGGCTATGGATTTTTGTGTCCAATACCCTGAGGCCTACGCAGCCACCTGCGGGGCCAGACATGTTGCCCACTCTCACTGTGAGATCACGGAGATGCATGGATATGAACGCCACCTGTGTACTTACTGCCGTAACAGCCTGGGCTCAACACTAGGGGTATTGGAAGGGCAGGATATATTCGAACCCCTGGCCCGTCCCGATTTTCTTTTAGTCACGAACAATACCTGTATTCTGATAACCAAATGGTTCGAACATCTTAGTTATTACTGGAAGATTCCACTGGTAAGCATCGATTGCCCGGTATTACTGCCCGGAGTGGATGAGAGGCAAATTATAAAGCATGTTAAAGATCAATGCCTGGACCTGATAAAAGTTTTAGAAGGTTTCACTGGGAAAAAATTCGATTACGATCGTTTTAAGGAAGTCGCCGGCAACGCCAAAAGAAGCGGAGATAATTACCGGGAGATGATCAATATAAGCAAGAATGTCCCGGTACCGGCTACTTTTTTCGATATCATGGGTCATAATTTTCCCAATCTTGTCCTTCGGTATAAACCAGAGACGGCAGAACATTATAAATTGATGAATGACGAATTGAAACAGAGGATCACTGATAGAATAGTCTCCATGCCGGGTATTAAATATCGTTTATACTGGGACGGTATCCCTTACTGGGTGGCCATAAGAGAACTATCAGAAAAACTTCAGAGTTTAGGAATGTGCCTGGTGATCAGCAGCTATTTCGAACTTTTCGCCTTTGATAGAAACGACCCATTTGATCCGCTGGAAGGTGTGGCAGCCAATACCGCCTTGTCTTATTTTAGCCGTACAGTAGATTATAAAGCCAGGTTCACCGAGCAGATGTTCAGGGATTTCAAGTTGGATGCCGGGATATTTGCTTATACGATAGGCTGTAAATCGGGTTCCATCGGCATGCACTATATTTCGGATTACGTTAATAAAAAACTGGGTGCCCCTATGGCGATCATAGAAGGGGACCTGGTGGATGAGACCTTCTATAACGTAGAGAGAAACAATATGAAGTTGCAGGCTCTCGCCGAGATGCTGGATGCTAAGAACAGGTAAAGATGTACTTGTTAGGGGGACGAGCTGTCAGCAACCCCGTCCCCCTAACAACTAGAGCTGGGAACAAAGTTTACTGATTTTTTTGGCCATCGCTACAATGGTTATAATAGGTGGATTTCCCAGAGAAGCAGGAAACAGGGTTGCGTCAGCAATATAAAGATTTGCAGGAAGTCTTGGATTATGCAGAGTATCTGCCTCCTGTTCAGTCAGGGGCATCATACCTCCCGGATGTCCGGCATTTATTGTGCCAAGAAAAATTGTATTTCTTTTTGGGCCCAGCCTGCTCAATATCTCGGTACAGAGTTCAACCCCTTCATTCAATCTTTGCTTATCTTTATCAGTTAGAGGTTTATGAATCTTTCGATTGGTAATGCTTCCGACATTCACATCGGCCAGTTTTATCATCAAACTAATAATATTAGGGGCGGGGTATCTCCAATGTTCATTGAAGAAAAAGCTCAGGTAATCAAAATATGGGGATAAAATATAATGTTCCTTTTGCACAACAAACGGCATAGAAATCTCCTGGTTCTGGAGGGGTTCTTCCCATTCGGCAGCTACACACAAAACCGGGTCTACAAATAAGCTGCAGTCGCACTCTATACCTGAATTTTGCAATATTATCGGGGTTCCCAGACCGCCTGCAGCTATGATTACCAGATCGGCCGGATAAAAAATTGTCTGCCATCCCCGTTGGATCCGCACACCCGTGGCCTTACCGTTTTCGATAATGACTTTTTCTACTTTGCAATCAGTATGGACATGGGCACCCTGCTCAACAGCAGCGGCCAGGAATTGCCTGCTATCCCATTTTACCCCATACATACAACCGAATACGCATCTCCCGCATCTTATACAGCGGTTATAGGAACCCATTTTGGGTGTAGGCTGAGGATGCAAATCCATTTGGGTACAAATTTCAAACAAGCGTTGGGTAGTTTTGTTCCAATATTTTTGATGATCTATGGTGATTGGGATTTCTTTATATATCTCTGCAAATTCTGCGTCTAAATTGATGCCCATGTTTTTCAAACCATGATCCATGCGCAGTGCACTTCCCGTTGAGATAGTAGTTGTTCCGCCCAGTCCGATACCGTTGACTAGAATCATTTTATCTTCGGTTTTTCTGATTTTCATAGTTGGAAATAAGGGTTGAATCAGTTGTTCGTTAAAAAACAACCCGGTCTTTTTTAGTTTTCCCAGCATGGAAAGATTATAAGAAAAAGGATGAAACGCCTTTCCTGCCTCCAGCACAGTAACGTCAAATATTCCCTGCAACTCTTTGGCAGCAGTAGCACCGCCCGCACCGCTGCCTACCACGACAGCCTTTTTCACTTTAGATCCTCCTTCCAGACAAAATTTGCCCGGCAGCAGTTGTGCCCTTCCGTAATTCTTTGATAAAAGCAAAGATTACCCCCGTCCGAAAGCCCCGCTGCTAGCCCCTCATCCAACGAAGAGATCACCTGACAGACTTCCGGGGAATAATACTGGCTGAAAAAGCAGCGTTTGATTATAACCTCGTTTTCGGGGTTGCTGCTAAAGTCTATACCCAGGATATTATAAATCGTTCTGCTCATCAGCATAACTTCTTTAGGAGTAGTAATACCAAATTCCTGGCGGAGTTCCCTGCCTAACTGATAAGCCTCCTGGTATAACTTATGTTTTACATGGTCAATGTTAGAGGGATCTTTAAGCTGTATTTCAGCCTGCTGTTTGGTAAATAGGGCATACTTTTGCAGAACCTGTTCAAATGTAAGTCCTTTAGTCGGGGGTGCGTCACATCCGAAAGCATTAGCAGTAATATTGATTAAATGGATAAGTTTTTTTTTCTTGATAAACCCGGGAAAATATAACTGCAGCAGTCCTAAAACAACATTCATGGCGAGACCTTTTTCATATTCAAGTAAATAAGCAGCACCAAAACACCAATAGATCCATCAATGATACCATTGGTAATATATATCAAGTAAGGTTGATGCAGAAAAAATAGATAAAAAGATAGGATAGAAGATGCTAATTTGGCATTTACCAACAGCAATGGAAATCTGCGGTCTTCAGGATAGCGATACATAAAAAAGGCTAATAAAGTTACCAGGTACATATACCCCACGGCCAGAATAAGAAAAAAATTGATCCCCTGCACAGGTGATAGGGGCATGTTCAGATACTTCGAAATATAATTAAAAAAATTTAGTACATCATTTGGCATAAACAGAAATATAAATCCCACCATGGCAAATATACCTGCCAGAGATAGGCTGATCAACTTGTATGATTTCATATGGTTTTACTCCCCGTAATAATTTTTATTTGTAGTATAACCTAAAAAATTCCGACATTGACCGAAACTGAACCTCATTCATCATCTTAAGAGTATCTGCTTTTCCAATAGGAAGCTGGCCGTTATAATACCTGGCAAAGAGTTTATAGTTTGCATTAACAAAACAATTATTATCGGACGGAAAATGCTTTTTCATCTCTTTAAATAATATCTTAAGCGAATCATCATTTACATTGCCGAAGGTAATAGGAGAAAATACACAGGGGCTGACCTCTCCAAATGCATCTATATATACCATCTTATGTCCTGCATTACAACCAAAATGGTCCTCGCTTTCAAAGTGCCCCAGATAATTAATAGTAATTTGGCCTTGTTTATTGTACCGATCCTGTAATTTGATCAAACTAATACGTTCTTCGTCAGTAATAATAATATTTTCATCCCAGAGTGGAGCAATAGCCGGCTTGACTTCACTCAACCAGGCTTCATGAACACCTGCCTTGATTAAAAACTGTATGAACTCTTCCACCTGCCCAGTATGTAACATACTTCTGGGTAGCACCGTTGATACTCCTATATGAATACCGCCAATTTCTTTAAAAATATCAATAGCCTTTAATGCTATTCCAAACGAACCCTTACATCTCCGAATCTTATCATGTTTCTTTTCCAGCCAATGATCGAGACTGATGGAGACGTAAAACAATCCGGCTTCTTTCAGATCGGATGCCAATTCTGGAGTAAGATTATATCCGCCTGTAAACATTTTTACCGCGCAATCATCACCGATAGCAGCGACGATTTCTACTATATCTTTATTCAAAAGCGGCTCTCCGCCGGTAAGTCCCAGCCATATAACTCCCATATCCTTCAGGTCTCTTATAACTCCTTTAATGGTATTTTTGTCTATGATTTTACCGGCCCTATTTTTGTTATAGCAATAAGCACAGTTTTGTGGACATACATTGGTGATACCAACCTGGGCATGGGATGGTCCTTCAGTCTTGGCCAGTAAATGTTCATCAATAAATCTGGAAAAAGCCGGGCTATTGATAGGCGGTAAGTGTGAATGAAGGACCAGGCGGCCTCCCACATTTTGAATATTGAATTTTTGCATGTATTTAATGAGAAACATATTTATGGATGGATTTACTTTGATCAGTTGTGGATTTGATAGAATTGTCTTTACTAATAACAGCTTATCTGTAGTTGTAGACATTTTTTTCACACCTTTTCTTCAACACTCACCACCCTTGTTCGTGGCGAGATATATTTGCGATGTCGGGAAAATTTTGACCAACCTGGTGAAAATTAAAAGGAGTTTTACTCCTGGTGTTATAAATTATTTGGTATCCTAAAGGGCTTGCTGTTGCAGTTATGTTTTTTCCCTCGGAAGCATTTCTTTATGTCAGTTAATTTCGTCAGTTCTTCATCCAAATCCTTTTTACAGGCAGAGGCTTATCCGTGCAGTTTTATTATCATCAACAGTCCCGCAAAAACTCATTAAGAAGCCTGTAAATACCTACTATCTGCTCCATGCTCATGCGAACCAATCCGCTGCTGGATGGAGCAACAAAGTCCATCACTCCTGGCACTGTTCCATTGGATTGGAATCCCCAATCGGCTTTCCTTTTGCGGGTATAGATCTGATATACTCCCTTCCCCACGAAGCAGACCACCCGTGGAAGGTTGCTTCTCACTTTAATAAGAAGCAGTTCACGACCAGCGTCATATTCCGTAGTATCAACGTCTGCGGCAGCACGGGTGGGACGTGCGGCAATATTGGTTAGACCATAACCCAGCTCCAACAGGAGAGCATCTTCTGCCGGACTGTATTTGCGAGGTGTTAACCCGGATTCGTATAGGATCTTCCAGAAGCGGTTGTTGGGACTGGCAAAATGATGACCCAACTCCCCCGAGCGGATACTGGGATTGAACCCTACAAAAAGCACCTTTAGATCCGGTTTAAGGTAATCGGGTAAAGGCTGATAAGGTTGACTCATAAAAGCACCTCTTGAATATTTTGATAGTCTTTGAAGTTCTTTTGATTGCAGGCAGACAGGACAGGTACTTCCCGTTGGACTGGAAGGAGGTTGTACCGTTTATCAGCTGGTTTTTATATCTACATCCCCGAAAGTTTTGGTGCTCATAACTTCCTTCTTCAACATTGCATCTACTATTTCATACTCGTGCAATTGCTGCTTGTATATCTCTACTGTTTCAAGATCATAAGTTTGTTTATTAATTTCCACCCGCTCTTCTCTAAGGGGTATACGTATGATTTCGGTACGGGTCGATTGGTCAGGGGAATCTGCATCTAGGATCTTTTTTTCAATTATCAGTTCTTCACGTTTTACTGGGACAGTTATGGTTTTTTCCTCCGTCAGCACCTCTTTATGACAGTTAATTTCGCCAGTCTCGACCCATTTCCTTTTTACCTCCAGCTCTTCTTCCCTGAGCGGGAAGGTTATTTTATTCTGCGATTCGTTTGCCATTTGTAATCCTCCCATCATTTGTCTATAAACCCAAAAGAACACCTCTCCAAAAATAATTGGTGAGGCGTTTATAAAAACTAAATCCTAATGAACTTCATTATCATCGACTATATTAGCTTCTCCATCCTTATATATACGGGCTTCTTCGTGTTTGATAGTTTCTTTGATCTCGCGATTTTCTTCAACTTCACGCTTGTGTGCTGATACTTCACCGGTGACAATAGTGTGTTTGCCGACTTCGACTTTATCTTCGCCTACTGAGAGACTGAAATGTTCATCATCACCTTCACCGATAGGCCTGTCACTGGGCTCGTTTATGGACTTTCTTTCAACTACAACTTCTTCATGAACGACTGGAACATTTACTATCTGCTGCTCTTCAATGATTTCTTTGCCAAATTCTACCTTCCCTATATCTACCCGGTTCTTGGCAACATCAAGCTCTTCTTTACGCAATTTCAGTTTTTGCTCTTCGCTGTTTTCTGCTTGTTCTTCTTCATGACCCAAGTTTAATTTTTCTCCTTCATCCTTTTGATTTTCGTCATAGCCTTCCTTGAAAAGGCTTAAAAAACCAACACCTCTCATATCATATCAACCTCCTTTTCAATTAGTCTCTAATATTTTTCCCCGGCCGCAACTTATTATGATTGGTATATTAATGATTGGGGTAAATTTCAAAATTTGGATATTTATAAAATGTTTTTTATGTTCAAAGCTTCTTTTTCGGGGATGTGTTTTAACATCAATCTTAACTCCTCGAGTTGTCCCAGGGCTAGAGCATCATTATGACTGCTGACGTAGGCCTTGACCTTGGAAAGTGAAAATTCTATATTATCCATTTCCTGGTGATCCAGGAAGACTGGCCACCATCTGGCTGATTTGGTCCAGTATTTTTCGATATCTGCAGTTTGCCTGACAGCCCTTTCCCATCGTCCATCCTGTATTTCGACTATCACCATATCGATTTGTTGAGTCAGGTGCTCAGTAGACGATTGCAGAGAGTCATTGATCCAAAAACTCAGACCAACGATGGAAGCAAGAACTATCATCAGGGATACTAGTAGTCGCATGGTTTATATACTCCTTTGATCTATTCAGACCGAACCTGGTAAAAAAATTCGCCCCGGCTGTCCAGGCAGGCAAAAAGAACTTGTTTAAAGTCGTTTATTCCGTCTTTTTCTAGCTCTCCCTTCAGCCAATCCAGACTCAAATCTATTTTGTTAAGATTTTCTTTAATAACACAACCATCGATTATCAGGGTGATCGGTATAAGCTCAGGAGGAGTGAAGATATTCATATCTTTAGGCTGCAGCGGCCTGTTTTGAGATTTGAGTATAACACTAAGCTGGCCGCCGGTTTCCAAAATGGCATATGCTACCTCTGATATATTGGCCACATTTTTCTGTCGTAACTGCTCCAGCAGATCATTGATGTTGTAGCGCAATCGCCGCAGCTCATCCTCCATTATTTCTGAGTTTTTTATCAAAATGCTGGGTTTGCCGCAGATTACACCACGAGCTCTTTCGCTTTTTAACGAAATATAAGATAGAGTGATCTCTGAAGCAATCAAGATAAAGATTGGAATGATACCATTAATTAATGGTATGTTGGTGTTCTGCATAGGAATTGCCGCTAACTCGGCAATCATAATAATTACTACCAGTTCATAAGGCTGTAGTTGGCCGATTTGCTTTTTACCCATGATCCGGAGAGCAATTACAGTGGTAAGATATAGAATTAGGGTTCGAATAATCACCAGAATCATTTTCAATACCTTACTTTCGTTTAAGGAATAATCTATTTTTTACGAAAGCTGCAGAATTTATTACTCCGCTGGTTTGTTCAGGCGATGTTACTGACAACTTCCGTCTTACCAGTAACCAGGCTTCAAGTGGAGTTGTCATTATGCTGGGGAACGCACCTAACAGTGAAGCAGCCAATCAATTGTGGAGGGTAAACGGCCTTGCATATTATAAAGGAGCAGGAGTAATTATTTTATCAGCGAATTCATTTATTTAGTGAGCTATACTCTTCAGAATCAAATGAATAAGGATGGACAGTGCGAAATGAAACGAATTGTTGCCTGAAAACAGGGGAATAGACAAACGGCTATTTACAGCTATTGTGAATGCGATGCGTGATATACCGGTCCTTAAGACTACCAGCATAAACCTAAAACATCTGGGGGTAGGAAACGTCGGTATTGAAATGATGGTTGCAAAGGAATTTGAAAACTCCCGGGGGGTACTCCATGGTGGACTTATAGCTACTCTGGCTGATACGGCTATGGGATTGTCCATGTTAACCCTTGATTTTAGAGGAGTGACCCTGGAGCTAAACATAAATTACCTGGCTCCGGTTCAGATAGGAGCTAAACTTACAGCGCAAGGACAGGTGCTGCATGCGGGCACAAACACCCTGATAGCTGAAGCAAGTGTGTATAACGATGAGCAGGTGCTGGTTGCCAAAAGCAGAGGCACGTTCTTTAGAAGTAAAAGATAAATATTGATAATGTCTCCTTTCGGGGTTGTATTAGATGCAACCCTTTACTAGTTGTCATAAGCTTACTGAGTCTGATGCTTGATCAGGCCAAAGGCTTTGGACAATTCCAGCACAATAATCGGCACTAATGCCAGGCTTACAGACAACAGGTATGAGTTGATAGATAACCTGACCATTCCAAAGGCCGATGCTAATGCCGGGATGAAAACTATCATGATGATGAGAACGATCGAAATCAATACCGCACCATTCAGATACTTGTTGGTAAAAAACCCGATAGAAAACAAGGAGTGGTCGGAGCGCATATTAAAAGAATGAAAAACCTGTGACAATGCCAGGACTAGAAACGCCATAGTCCTTCCGGCCTGGATATCTCCAGTGCTTTTCCAGACCGTAATAAAACCGATGAGCGTCAATGCCCCAAACATAGCACCTTGCATTATAATTCGGGTTCCCATACCTTGAGCAAATATACTCTCATCCCTGGGCTTGGGCTTGCGCCGCATGATATCTTTTTCTCCGGGTTCCATGCCCAGGGCGATGGCCGGAAGACTGTCGGTGACCAGGTTGATCCACAGGAGCTGCACTGCTAGAAAAGGAGATACTTGCCATACCAGCATGGCAATGAGTACAGATAGCACCTCCCCGATGTTGGTACCCAGCAGGAATCCCACCGTTTTTTTGATATTGTCATAAATCCCTCGTCCTTCCCGTACTGCATCTACAATGGTGGCAAAATTGTCATCGGTCAAAACCATGTCTGAGGCGCCCCGGGCCACATCTGTACCAGTAATACCCATGGCACATCCGATGTCAGCTGCTTTCAGGGCCGGGGCATCGTTGACTCCATCACCGGTCATAGAAACAACTTCACCCTGCCGCTGCCAGGCTCGGACGATGCGAATTTTTTCTTCTGGGGCTACTCGTGCATATACAGAGATATTTCGCACCCGGTGATTCATATCTTCTTCTGACATCATTGCCAGTTCACCCCCGGTGATGGCTTCATCTTCCTCCTGCAATATACCTAGTTCGCGGGCGATAGCAGCAGCAGTGCTCAGATGATCACCTGTGATCATAACAGGCTTGATCCCAGCCTGTCGGCAGGTCAAAACCGCATCCCTGGCTTCAGGCCGGGGCGGGTCGATCATAGCCAACAACCCCATGAGAGTAAGACCGTTTTCAAGCTCTTCGGTAGTGGGTGTATCCGGTACCACATCAATCTCTTTGTATGCTACAGCCAGGACCCGCAGGGCCTGTTGACTGAGTTCTTCAGTATACTGCCGACCTGATTCTATATTTCCGAAACTGCACTTGTCAGCCAACACGTCAAAGGCGCCTTTGACAATCACTATGTTCTTTCCGTCTATAGTATTGACAGTCGACATAAGCTTTCGGTCAGAGTCGAAGGGCAATTCAGCCAGGCGGGGATAATTGCGGTTTAATTCATCTCCGGGCATACCATTTCTATAAGCAGCCAGGACTATAGAGGTTTCAGTGGGATCACCAATGTGGCGTTCCTGACCATCTTCAAACTCAACCACTCCGTCCGAACACAATGCAGCATACTGGAGGAGTTTTCTGATGGGAGGAGAATTTTCCTCATTAATGTCCTCTAAAACGGAAGCATCACTATCAAATGCTTTAACCAAGGTCATCTGGTTTTTGGTCAGGGTGCCGGTTTTATCTGAGCAAATCACAGAAGCACTCCCCAGTGTTTCCACGGCCGACAATCTCCTGATAATGGCGTTGCGTTTGGCCATGCGTTGTACCCCAATAGCCAGAACAATAGTCACAATGGCCGGTAGGCCTTCAGGAATAGCTGAAACAGCCAGGGCAATTGCTATCATAAAGATTTCCACCAGATTCATTCCGGCTATCAAGCCGATTACAAAAATAACCGCACAAACCCCCAGGGCCAGGAACCCCAAATATTTACCCAGTACATGTAATTTATGCTGCAGTGGGGTCTGCCCCTCGGTCTCTGATTCCAGGAGGTCGGCGATTTTTCCCATCTCTGTACCCATGCCGGTAGAGGTAACAACTGCCTTGCCGGTTCCATAGGTTATGCTGCACCCGGAGTAAAGCATATTGAAGCGGTCTCCTAATGATGCGTCAACTGCCACCTCGGCCTGGGCATCCTTTTCGCTGGGGACAGATTCTCCGGTCAACACTGCTTCCTCGGATTTCAAGCTGGCACCTTCAATGATTCTGGCATCAGCAGGTATATAATCGCCAGATTCCAATTTAATAATATCACCTGGCACCAATTCGGATGCTTGAATGATCGACTCTCTACCTTCACGTACCACCCGTGCCTGAGGGGCCGAAAGCTTCTGTAATGATTCCAGAGCCTGCTCCGCTTTGCTTTCTTGCACTACACCCATTATGGCATTGATCGCAACTATCAATAAGATCAGCACCGGTTCAAAGAAATCTTCTCCTTCATGGATGGCTACCACAAAGGATATGGCGGCGGCGATAATCAGTATGACGATCATTACATCTTTGAACTGGTCCAAGAACCGCTGCAGTATAGTCTTCTTTCTTTTGGTCTGGAGCTGGTTTAAACCATAGCTGGTCAATCGCTCAGCTGCCTCTATCGAACTTAAGCCCTGATCCGGATCAACCTGAAATTGTTCTAAGACCTGGGCAATACTGGTATTATGCGGTCTCAAGATAACGTTCCTCCTCTACGCGATACAGACTATAGCTATATAGTAAATACTATTTTGTCCGAGATCATATGTTAACATCCCTATTATCTGGAGACTCCGAACATTTCTGCGTAGCCCCTCAGCATAAACATGTTTGTTAATTACTTGTAACACTTTCCCTTAACAGAAATGGTATCTTAAAAGTCGGAAGACCACAAGGTGACGCGGGGACGGTCCTTTTGTCACCGCTTTTTCAGATATTTCTTTACGAATAAACAAGGGGGTCAACGGATAGCAGAGAACATACAGTCTCATGGGTGTATAGCATCATGGTTTCGGAGAACGGGCGAAAATGGATCTTATCAAAATTACCTACTGGCTCCTGGAATGTTGAAAGGTTTCAAAGGGTGACAAAAGGACGGCAGACTGTGTGACAACATTAGTCCTCATGTCTCCTAAACTAAGTCAACATTAACTGTGTTTTAGTTACTAATCCAAATATCGATATTGAGACTGGTTTTCAGCTTATGCTGGAGCCAGTCTTCTTACTATTTCTTCAACACCCAGGATATTTATAACCCTTCGCAGGTTATAGGCCATGAAATGTAGTTTGTTTTCTGTTTCTA
>LNQE01000919.1_pt1 | contig 46822 bp, 44 predicted proteins | sample 603111 | NCBI WGS metagenome assembly LNQE01 (sample SAMN04260313, study PRJNA301899) | hydrocarbon metagenome | isolation source: hydrocarbon-contaminated ditch | place: Germany: Bremen | collected 1998
AGTTAAAGAAATGCCGGAAAAATGGGAAATACTTACCGCTGCCGCCGATGAAAAGCAAAATGCTATCATCAAACACGGGTTAGTTTCTCCTGAAGTTATTACCCTTAAGCCGCTGCCTTTAACTTATTCCAATGCGGTAACAATCGCTAACGAACTGATTGACGAACCATACGGCTGGGGCGGTCTTTACGGTAATCGCGACTGTTCCGCAATGACCAGGGATTTTTTCGCTCCTTTCGGTATTTGGTTGCCCAGACATTCCGAAGACCAGGTCAAAAAGGCAGGAACATTTTTTGATCTGCAAAATCTTGAACCGGAACAAAAAGAAAAATTTATCTTAGAAAAAGGAGTTCCTTACCTGAGTCTTCTTTGGCGCAAGGGCCACGTCATGCTTTACATTGGAGAACAAAACGGCAGGGCTCTTATTTTTCACAATGTGTGGGGACTGAAAACAATAGATTTCGACGGCATGGAAGGCAGGAAAATAATTGGAAAGTCTGTCATCACAACTTTATATCCCGGAGCTGAAATATACTGTCTTGATCCGGGAGGACTGCTTCTGAAGAATATTTCAGCAATGACAATCCTTGGGCCGGTAAAACAAAACCAGCAGCCCCAACAAAGTGACATGAGTTCTCAGGCAACTACTCAAAACGAAGAATCATTAAAGCTTGGATCTCCATAAAAAGGTTGAATTTCACCCCACTTCACTGCGGGAATAGTTCACCTAACAAACATTGCGGAATTAAGAAACCCCTTATTATTTGGGGGGCTGTTCAAAAATGTTCAGATGCAAGGCGCGCAAAAACTGAACCGCGAGGCGTATATGATAATACGTTGAGCGGTGCGATTTGAAGCGCAATCCCGATTTTATCGGGACAGATGAGCGTTTTTCAACAGCACCAAGGTAATTACTATGTTCAAATATAAAATCGTCTTAGAATACGACGGAACAAATTATCGCGGCTGGCAGACTCAAAAAAACGCCCGCAGTGTTCAGGATACTTTAATCACTGCGGCTGAGAAATTTTTAGGCGTGCAGGTGCAACTTCAGGGAGCCGGACGAACCGATGCCGGGGTGCATGCTTTGGCGCAAACCGCCCATCTGGAATCTTCCAAAAAGATTAATACGGAAACTCTCCGCATCGGAATTAATGATAACTTGCCGGCAAGTATTAATATCTTGCAGGTGGAAAATGCCCCTGCGCTCTTTCACGCCCGCCATCATGCCGTGAGCCGCAGCTATCTCTATCTTATCGCCAAAAGACGAACCGCCTTTGGCAAACGTTATGTCTGGTGGATCAAAGACAATCTTAACATCAACAAAATGCAGCAGGCGCTGAATTTATTTCAGGGCTTTCACGAATTTGCCTCGTTTGCCGATAAAAGAATGGAAAAAGAAACATCCACAAAAGTCAATATTGAAGCAACACAGTTAAAGGAATTTGACGACATAATTGCCATGCGAGTTGTCGGTTCTCATTTTCTTTGGAAAATGGTGCGCCGTATAGTGGGAGTAACCGTAGAGGCTGGCCGTGATAACTTCACCCAACGTGATATTGAAACAATGCTTACTTCTTATTCGGAGGCACCGGCAAGATTTACCGCTCCGCCTTCCGGTCTGTTTCTGGAAAAAGTCTTGTACGAAGGCGACAACCTGCCAGAGATAAAACCGCCGATTTGTTTATGTAATAGTTAAGGGTCAAAAATTCATCAAGAGACCTTCGACAGTCTAATTAGCAATCGGACACATATGCACAAACATCTTATTGAAAATTTCCTCTTACAACGATATCCCGGCAACGGTCGGCCACAGACAGTTCGCGATGAAATTGCAAACGCGTGCGATGTGTTTGTTAAGTCTGGCTTGGCTGATGCGAATTTCACCAAAGAACTTTGTTCCGGTTTGGAATCAAAATATTGGTCTCGCGTATCAGAGGCTTTGCTCGCGGCGCGCTTGAGAAAAGTGGGGCTCGACCCTGCACCTTCACACGGTAGAGGTCCAGACTTTTTCGTGATTGAGAACGGACGAAAAATCTGGATCGAGGTTATTTGTCCAGAACCAACCGGAGTACCATCAGACTGGCTAACATCTAAATTGGGCGCTGTGGTAAACTTCCCACATGAACAGATACTTCTGCGATGGACAAGCGCCATCAAAGAGAAGGCCGAAAAGCTAATCGGTAGCTTGGATGATGCCATTAAGGGTTACATCGAAAAAGGAATTGTCGCATCGAAAGACGCATATGTAATCGCCGTGAATGGCCGCCTACTTCGCAATGGCCCCTTTCCTGCACTGTTGGGCATAAGTCAATTCCCTTTTGCCGTAGAAGCGGTTTTTGCAGTTGGCCCATATCAGATAAGAATCAATCGCAATACGCTGGAAAAGACTGGCGCTGGACATCAGCATCGGCCTCGAATATCAAAACCCAAAGGGGAGCCCGTTCCTGCTTACACCTTTCTTGACACGAGATTCCAGCCAATCAGCGCCATTTGGGCCGTAGATGTGGATGGAACATCAGCAATTGGAAACTCAGAACCCATGGCTGTAATTCATAACCCAAATGCAGTAAACCAAATACCAACTGGATATCTGCCAGCTCACGACGAGTATATCGCCACACCGACTGGAACGGAGGAATTTGAACTAAATAGGCTTGATGGTTGCTTAAGGTAGTATTAGCAATTGAAAAGTTATCGGTTTGCAGCAGAGATAATTAGATCGCCACGACGACTAAGAGTCGTCTCGCGATGACAGCAAGGGGGAAAAGAGCTGGATTACCCAGTCGCGCTGGGTAATGACAAAGAAGATTGTCATTCTCGTGCGAGCATGGGCGAGAAAAGGGAATCCAGAATTATTTTCCCGTGGCGGGCGGGATTTAAAGCGAAGCCAAGCGAATGTCCGGGGCGTGGGATTCAATGGCTGGCTCAATCTTGTAGATTGAATCAGAAAGTTTAAGAGTAAATAGACGAGTCAAGCAGAATGAATCAGCATCTAAAAATACTACCTCTGTCATGCCGGACCCGATCCGGCATCCAGGAAAAAAGAAAACTGGATTACCCAATCGAGTTGGGTAATGACATCTATTTAACGTAGAACTTTGAACTTAGAACGTATTTAAACGTGATGATGCAAAGACCTCGGTCTTTTGTCTTCCGGCAAAAGACAACCGGCGATACAAATATCCGAACATTCGCCGTCACAGGGTTCAATATGAATCGTAATAACACAATCGGTAAATTTTTCTCTGATATTTTTCTTTAATATTTTAGTAATACCGTGTGAATCCTGCACGGACATTTGCGAATCCACCTTGATATGAAATTCCACAAAGCGAACATGGCCTGCTTTGCGTGTCCGCAACTGGTGAAAACCGTAAATTGCGCGTTCGTGGCTGATGATGTCGCGAATAAAATTCTCCTCTTCCTTGGGCAATTGAACATCCACAAGGTCGCGAAGAGATTGCATCGTCAGATTATAAGCAGCACGCAGAATCAGAATGGCTACGCAGATTGCGGCCACCGGATCAATCCAGTGAATATTGGGGTCGGAAAAAAATTTATGCCCCAGCCAGATAATGCTTAAAGCCACCATGACGCCTGCGGATGTATAAACATCCGTGCGCAAATGCCATGCGTCGGCTTGCAAGGCAATGGAGTCGGTTTCCCTTCCTACCCGGAAAAGTTTCTGTGACACAATAAAATTCATGACCGCAGAAAATAACATGACGCCGATACCCCATTCGGCGTTTTGCATTACCTCAGGAGCGTTTAATTTCTTCAGCGCTTCAAATATAATCCAGAACGCCGCGACAAAGATCAGCAAAGCTTCCACAAAACCGGAGATGTTTTCTATTTTCCCATGGCCGAAAGGATGCTGTTCGTCGGCGGGCACACTGGATGTTTTGACAGAAAACATGGCGATAATTGCCGCCAGTAAATCCACTCCCGAATGAATCGCTTCGGATATGATGGAAACGGAGCCGATGGTGACGCCGACAATGACTTTGAATAAAACGAGAAAAGAGTTGGACACGACCGAAAGCATTGCCACTCGTTCCTTTTTTTGTTGAATATCAGCCACTGTATTGCACCGGATTTTTTAATTAAATGACTTTTGCTTTCTTTTTTAACTTTCTTTGATTAGCTTTGCAAGCAAGTAATTTTGTGATACGAAACAAACCTTGAATTTTCTAGATTATCTTCGATTTGCGGGATATTCTTTGGGCTCATTATAGTGAGACTTTCTGATCATGAGACCCAGGCATCAGTGAACTGAAAGTGGTCGGTCGAATTATACCTGGCGCGTTGAGCCGCGGTAAAACGAATCCCGACTTTGTCGGGAGGAAACGGAGTGGGATGGAAAGAAAAACTATTCTTACGTATTTTAAAGCGTCGGCAAAAGATTGGCGCGATTGGCACTGGCAATTCAGAAATCGCGTCACAAAGTTGAAAACGCTGGAAAATCTTTTTGGAAAAGCAGCTTTACATAAAGATCAGTTTAAAGCCGTTACTTCTGTTTATCCAATGGCAATAACGCCTTATTATCTGTCTCTTTTTAAAACATATAATGATAATGACCCGATCCAAACTCAATGTGTCCCGGATATTCGCGAACTCTCTTTTGCTAAAAATGCAATGGAAGACCCTCTTGAAGAAGATTCCCATATGCCGGTTCCAAAGTTAGTGTACCGTTACAGTGATCGTTGCCTGGCTATCGTTACGGAAACCTGCGTGACTTACTGCAGGCACTGCAACCGCAAGCGCTTTTGGTCGCAATCAAACCATTTTAGTCTGATTAATCGTCTTCAAAAAATGACTCGCTACCTAGCCAAGTCACCGCATATCAGGGAAGTGATTATTTCCGGTGGCGATCCTCTGACTTTTGATGACAACACTCTGGAAAAAATCCTGTCATCATTGAAAGCGATTCCTCATATAGAAATTTTACGCATCGGCAGCCGAACCCCTGTAGTTATGCCTATGCGCATTACCAAAGAGCTTTGTCGGACACTCAAACGCTACCGGCCATTATGGTTTAACACTCAATTTAACCATCCCAACGAAATCACTACAGAATCTGCGCGCGCCTGCCAAATACTACTGGAAGCAGGAATTCCTGTTTCCAATCAGTCGGTTTTACTCAAAGGCGTTAACGATTCAGCTCAAGTAATGAAAAACCTGTTCTACGGTTTGCAAAAAATATCCGTCCGACCATACTACCTTTTTCACTGCGATCCGGTTAAAGGCTGTATACATTTTCGCACCGATCCGCAAGCAGGGGTAACCATGATGGAAAAAATATGGAAGCAAAGTTCCGGTCTGTGCCTTCCTCAATATGTCATGGACGTGCCCGGAAGTGCGGGCAAGATACCGCTGAACGTGATGTCCAAGACAATAAATAATGATTTAAAGAAGAATAAACATTTTTTTGACAAGTTTAAATAAATAGATTAGAGAAGCGCCAAGAGTAAAACTGTCAATTTTGTTACACTAAGCAAGGAGAAGATTTTTTATGTTCACTGCCAGTGATTTAAGAAAAGGTTTGCGGCTGAAAATAGATGGCGACCCTTATGTAATAACTGAGTTTAATTTTGTTAAACCGGGAAAGGGGCAGGCTCTTTACCGCACCAAGTTGAAAAATATGATCAATGGCAATCAGTTTGAACGAACATTCCGTTCTGTAGATACATTCGAATCAGCGGATTTGCGCGAAAAGAAAATGCAGTATCTATATAAGGAAGGAGATAAATACTGCTTCATGGACAACGAAAACTACGAACAGGTTTATCTGACGGAAGATCAGGTCGATGATGCCAAAAATTTCATGACTGACAATATTGAAGTGGAAATTTTGCTTTTTGAAGACAAACCTATCGGCATAAGCCTGCCTAATTTTGTTGAATTGGTAGTGACTGAAGCCGAGCCTTGGGCCAAGGGCGATACCGCAGCAGGCAACACAAAACCGGTCAAGGTGCAAACGGGATATACAATTCAAGTGCCGACCTTTGTTACCGAAGGTGAAAAAATCCGGATTGACACAAGAACGGGTGAGTACCTGACCAGAGTCAAAGGTTAATACAGCTTTCTAAAATGCCTATATGCGAAGTTTATCCGGCGCATGCCGGATGCGCTTTCACTCCTCATGCTACGCGCGCCTTGTGTCTGAAATATTTTGAAAAATCTTAATAAATATGAACGATTTTCATCAAGACGATCATTTTTCTTTGGCACGTAAACTGCAATCTTTACAATTGCGCGCAAAACTACTTCAAAGCATTCGTAATTTTTTTATCCAGAATAATTTTCTAGAAATTGAAACACCCATCAGAATACCTTCGCCCGCACCGGAAGAGCATATTGAAGCCATTTTATCGGATAATTGGTTTTTGCAGACATCGCCGGAGCTCTGCATGAAAAGGCTTTTATCTGCGGGCTTCCCGCGAATATTTCAAATCAGCAAATGCTTTCGCTCTGCCGAAAGAGGCGATAAGCATCTACCGGAATTTACGATGCTGGAGTGGTATGTGGCCGGGTTCGATTATCACCAACTAATGGATCAGTGTGAAACCATGCTCATCACTGCATTTAAAGACATGGGATATGATAAAAATATTGTCTGGCAAAACAAAAATATTTTTCTGGCGCCGCCCTGGGAGAGAATCAGCGTTGCGGATGCTTTTTCCAGATACGCACCAATCGGCCTGCAAGAAGCACTGAATCAGAATAAGTTTGATGAAATTATGGTTGAATACATTGAACCTGGTTTGAGTGTCGATCGTCCAACTTTTATTTACGATTATCCGGCAAGACTGGCGGCTTTGGCTAAAATTAAAGAAAGTAATCCGACTGTGGCAGAACGTTTTGAGCTATACATCGACAGACTGGAATTAGCCAACGGCTTTTCAGAATTGACGAACGCAAACGAACAAAGACAGCGTTTTGAAGAAGCTCTGAAGGCGCGTGCGGCCAAAAGCTGGGCACATTACAAAATGCCGGAAAAATTTCTCAAAGCAATGCAAACCATGCCCCCAAGTGCCGGCATTGCCCTGGGCATAGACCGTTTAGTAATGCTTCTGGCTGATACCGATAAAATTGATGATGTTGTCGCTTTTACACCGGAATCGCTTTGATTAATTGATTACGCAATAGAAAAAATTGAAGCGTTTTGAAAGTGTTTGTGTCATTTCGACCGAAGGGAGAAATCTTATAGTAAACTAGAATGATTAAGATTTCTCGTCATCCCGACTCGTCGGGATTCCTCGAAATGACAGTGTTGATTTTCTTAAATGTCTATTGCCTAATCTGGGTTTAACCAATTATAAAAGAAGGCCCCGTCCCTGGTAGGAACGAGGCCTTCTGATCAATTACCAACTGATTTTTCTATTTCGTGTCTATTTCAAGAGCGTAAACCCCGCTGGCTAATGTCTTTGTACCAACTATAAACTTCCCATCGTAAGACATCTGTCCATGATATGAAGAAATCCCTGCTATAGTTACAACACCTGATGCGCTTATGGAACCGGAGGTTGTGGCCGGAATCGTAAAAGAACCATTGCTTGTGTGAAAATCACTGAAGGTCATTCCTCCACCACTGGCTACCGTGCTGGTATAATAGCTCCAGCCGTACTGACTGCCGATACCCAGCAAATGCGAGATGTATGTTCCGGCAGTCAACGCACCGGCCGGATAAGTCTGATCATCCATCTGGTAGATAATCAGATGATAGTCGTTTTGTCCTGTATCGACTGCCGACGGATCGGCAATATTATCTGTATACGTTGCGACGATTGTTTTTTTATCATCAGAAAGAAATCCCTGGAAGGATGAGAAAACCGTTCCGCTCAGATCAACACGGCCAGTTGCTGTACTCAAAACAAAAGACACGCCCAGTGATTTTGGCATATCGGAAGCAGAACCGGATGGTGTGGTCAAGCTGGTCAGCCTTATTGCACCACCGGAACCGGTTTGTCCTGTCGCACGTTCCCATTGATTTATCGTACCCACCTGTAACTGATGGTATATGAAATTTTTATTATATATATCACTGTTTGCATACACTGTTCCTGTCACTTCTTTCTGCATGACCGCCAACTGATAACTGGAATCGGTACTTGTTCCCGTTCCGGCAATTAAATTTTTACTGGACGTCATCGTCATATGACTAATTCCTAAATCCGAAGCAGTGTTGCCAGTTGGAGTTACTACGCCGCCCGCCATAGTAAATGTCAATTGAAATGGATTCGGACAGGTTGTCTCACCTGTCGGGTTATTATATGTAACCGGGGCATTCTGGAGATGAGCCGCCGCTGTGGTACCGCCATAACCACGCGTGCAGGAAGTAACTTGACGTGTAACTGAGTTATATGTTCCGGATATGCTTTCATCATCAATTGTCACAATTACTGCACCATCCGGCATTATTGCACCGGTATTGAGGTAAAAACTGTCAGAGGAATCATCCAAAGCAGCGGATAATGTTCCTCCCTGATTTACCAATACTTTCGTACTGCTACCATAATAAATACAGCTTGCGACCCCGCCGCTATCGACTGAAATTCTGAGGCGTTCCCATTCATTTCTGGCAGCACCCTTCCTCAGAATATTTACATTCCATATTCCCGTAAAGTCGTCCTGCGCATATGAAACAACAACTGCTGTCGCTGTAAAACCTGAAACGGTTACATTGGCTCCACTGACGTTTGCCGGTGCGCTGGCTGGAGCGAACGTATAACCATCCATTGATGGTGTTACGGTATAACTGCCATTAACAATGTTTGAAAATGTATAATTTCCGTTTGAGTCCGTCCAGGTAGTAGCCGAACCGGCACCGCTTAGCGTTACCAGTACCGGATACTTTACTGCTCCGCTGACGGTACCGGAAATGGTGTATCGTGGATCACTATTTGATGTTGCAGTAAAATCCGGAACAGTAACAGTTCCGCCGCTGACAGTCACAGCCGCACTGGATGGTGTGAAATGAAAACCTGTTTTCACAGGTGTTATTGTATATTTCCCGCTGGCAAGACCGGTTATGGTGAAAGCACCGGTTGCATCGGTCGTTACAGAAGTGGTTGACGTGCCTGTTAGATTGATTGTTACACCAGTAGTCCCACTTACTACACCGGAAATGCTGTAAGTATTCGGGGCTGACGAGGCTACATTAAAATCATCGCCTGTTGACGTGCTGCAACCGCTGATAAGCAGAAGCATCATCAGAACATACAACAAAATTTGAGTTGAAACTCTCCCTTTGTTCATACTGAAGTTTCCCCCTTCTAAAAATTATCGTGTGGCCTTAAATATACGACAAAGATACCAATAGCATTAACAAGTATTTACGACTATACATAGTCGTAAATACTTGTCAATACCAATTAAGGATTTTTAAAAAGATGTGTTGACAAGCCTATTTTTTTACTTTAGTTTACAGCTCAAATTTGAATATTATTTTGGAGACAAAAAAGTGAAAGACATCAGCTCTTTAGACTTGGGAAGCAGCTTTAACGGCAGTCTTTTCAGCATGATCCTTAACGCCGGTTTTGTGGTGAAATTTGTTTTGCTGCTCCTCTTTATTTTTTCTGTAATTTCGTGGGCAATTATTTTTCTAAAATACATGAATTATCGAAAAATTAAAAAGGAAAATGAAGATTTTAACACTGAATATTTAAAAAGCAGCAAGTTGTCCGACGTGTTGCCGGCAGCTAAAAAATATTCTTTTTCCACTACTGCCGAAGCGTTTCTTGCCGGTTACGCGGAACTGACAAAAATAAAAAAACCCTTGCGTGAAACAGGTCAGGGAAGTGAAGAAATCAGCCTTTCCTCTCTGGATAATATCGAACGATCCATGAACAAAGCCTGCAATACGGAAATGACTAAACTGGAAAGCGCGTTGGGCTTTTTAGCAACGACCGGTTCGGCCAGTCCTTTCATCGGCTTATTCGGCACCGTGTGGGGAATCATGGACACGTTTAAAGGAATCGGTGCCCGCGGATCGGCCACTCTAGCCGTTGTCGCACCCGGTATTTCGGAAGCGCTTATTGCTACTGCCGCCGGATTGGCCGCCGCCATACCTGCCGTTATTTTTTACAATTACTTTTTAAATCAATCTAAAAATATCGTTCAGGAAATGGATAACTTTACTGCTGAATTTTTAAATATTGTCGAGCGTTATATTGTCCATAAATAAAAAACTCGAGCTTATTTGATATGCGCCGTTTACATAAAAGAAACAACCAGGATAAACCATTGGCCGAAATTAACGTCACTCCGTTAGTTGACGTTATGCTGGTACTGCTGATTATTTTCATGGTTACGGCTCCCATGCTTTCCATGGGGATTGATGTCAACCTGCCGCGGGTCAAATCAAAAAGCGTTGATGTTACCGAAGAAAAACTGGTACTGACGATAACCGACGCCAGGGAAATATTTTTAAACAAGACTAAATTATCACTGGGAGAATTAAATCCCAAGCTCGAAGCAATTTTTTCCAACAGAATCGACCGCGAAGTCTACCTGCGTGCTGATAAAAACGTCCCTTATGGATTTGTTGTTGAAGTCATGTCGGAAGTACGTAAGGCCGGCGTTGATAAACTCGGCATGATCACTGAGCCACCAGAGGAAACAAAATGATATCCCGGACGTTTCACAACGGTTACCGCGGCATCAACAGCAAATTCCATAAAATGATTTTCCTTTCGCTGGCGGTACACATTTTTGTGATTATTGTTGTTTTTGTTTCCGTACCTACTACATCACGGCATTTAACTTTTGGACCGGCATATTCCGTACAACTTGTAGGTTCCGAAGTAATACTGCCCGGTAATAATTCTTCTTTACTGAAAGACATCCTGAAAACTAACGAAGCAACAAGTCCGATTATAATAAAACGAAAAATTACCAGCAGCGTTTTTACTCCACAAAAAAATCAGGAATCGAATAAACTGAATATTGAAAAAGCCATCGGAGCAATCAGACAGAATCATCGTGATAAACCCCAAACATCAACTGCCTCCTCTGCCGCAAGCCAGACAAACATATCGGAATCGGAAATCAACGCACAAACCACGGAATATATCGGGTCTGTCTGGTCAAAAGTTAAAAAAAATTGGACTGTACCGCAGTCGCTGATGCCGGATACGAAGATCACTACGGTGATTGACGTTAGAATTTCACGCAGCGGCGCGCTGGAACACGCGGCATTTGAAAAGCGTTCCGGCAACCGCTACTTCGATGAATCCGCTCTGAAAGCTGTGAAAAAAGCCGCTCCGTTCCCCCCTCTTCCCTATTGGGTCCGGGATAGTAACATTGCTATCGGCATCCGTTTTCATTCAACGGAACTGCCATGACATTCCGGTTTCGCTTGAAAGAAAAGGAAAATATCGGTATGAATTACAAAAAACATTTGTGTTAAGTTCATGAAGAAAACTGCTTTTATATGGTCAGTCTGTTTCGCCTTTTTAATGCTCGGCGGCATGAGCGGCGCGAAAATATATGTTGACATCTCATCCCCCTCTTTCCGCCCCATCCCTGTGGTCGTCTGCGATTTCAGCTACCGCTCAACAGGCGCGGCGACACAAACCGATGGCGGAACGGCCGTTTCCGAAAACGTCAAAAAATATCTTTCGCTGACGGGCATATTCAACCTTCTTGACAGGAAAAGTTTTCTGGAGGACGCGCTTTCCGCCACGCCCATTGTGTTTGAAAAAATCAATTTCTCCAACTGGAGGGTCATCGGCGCCGATTATCTGCTTAAAGGCAACGTGGTTCAAAACCATACGGAAATCATGGCCGATGTCCACTTGTTTGACGTCGTCCGCGCGACACCCGTCCTGATTAAAAAATACCGCGCGAGGGCCAACGACCTGAAACGCATGTCACAGGCCATCGCCTCGGATATGATGATTGCTTTAATAAACGACAGGGGAGACTTCGAAACGCGCATCGCTTTTGTGTCCAAAAACGGTCTGAAATCGGATATCCGCCTTGTCAGTTACGACGGCGAAGACACAATTCCTCTGACCAATCATCGGTCGATTTTGCTCTCGCCGCGCTGGTCGCCGGATGGCTCGCTTCTTGCGTTTACATCCTTCAAGCGGGGCAGGCCCGAAGTGTACATTCGCAATCTGAAAACCGGCGAGGAAAAAAGGGTGGCATCCTTCGACGGGCTTAATCTTTGCGGGGGATTCTCCCCGGACGGCAAAACGCTGCTTTTGACCCTGAGCAAAGACGGCAATGAAGAAATCTACGCGCTGGACATCTCGTCCTTGCAACCCAAAAGGCTGACGAATAATTATTCCATCGATGTGTCGCCATCTTTCTCGCCCGACGGCAAAAAAATTGTTTTTGTGTCCAATCGTTCCGGTTCGCCGCAGATTTATGCGATGGATCGTGATGGCAGCAACGTACGGCGAATCACCTATGAAGGAAACTACAATACGTCGCCGTCGTGGTCGCCCAGGGGAGACCGCATTGCTTACGAAGGACAGATCAACAGGCAATATCAAATTTTTTCGATTGACGAACAAGGCAACTATCCGCAACAGTTGACATTCGACGCAGCCGATAACGAATCGCCGTCGTGGTCGCCGTCCGGCAGACAAATCGTTTACGTTTCCAGCAGGGGCGCAAAAAGCAGGATAATGATTATGAACGCCGACGGCTCCCAGCCGAGGGTGCTTTATGAACAAAACAACAAGCTGGCTATGCCGTCCTGGTCGCCCAGGCTCAGATAATTTCCCACATCCGAAAAACGGCTGTCCGTGAAGGAACGCTTGATAAGGTACGGAAACAATGATGAATTTTACAAAAAATACGGTTTTACTTAAAAAACGATTTGTTTTCTGATATACTTCAACGCGATTTTAAACAAGTCGACTTGCGCAAAGATTTTTAAACCGCTAAACGGTTCATATATAGGAGGATGAACAATGAAAAAAAGAGTATGGTTGACGTTGCTTTTGACGTTTTTGATGCTTAGCCTTGTTATCGTTACCGGATGCGCGAAGAAAAAATCCTTGGTAACCAGTGACGTGACGCCCGGACAGGATATCGTTTCGGAACAGCCGCTAGACACAGCACAACGAGATCGGGCCAAGGATGCTGCTGATGCCGTGGATAAAGAAGCCGACGCAGAAAAATGGGTAGATTTGGAAAAAGCGGCGGCAGTCCCTTCGCCGGTCAGGAATATTAATTTTGATTTTGACAGCTCCAGCATTCGGCCGGATGCGAGAGAAATTCTCAAAACCAACGCGTACTATTTCATGCGCAACAGGGTTTCTTCCATCATTATCGAAGGGCACTGCGATGAAAGAGGAACTGCCGAATACAACATGGCGTTGGGCGAAAGACGCGCTCAGGAAACAAAGAAATTTCTCGTTAATTTAGGCATTAACGAATCAATCGTAAAAACAGTTAGTTATGGTGAGGAACGTCCTTTGGATCCTAACAACAACGAAGAAGCCTGGACCAAAAATAGGCGAGCCCATTTCGTTGTTAATCCATAATAAATAATTGAAAGAGGTGAAAAATTGAAAAATCATATCTATCTCTTTATAGCTATTCTGTCGCTATTTATCGCGGGGTGCGCTACTACGCAAGACTTGAGGGCGCTCCGTTCGGAATTAAACCAGAAAATGGACGAAAAAATGGATGCAAAAATGGCTGTAGTTGATACCGATCTGACTACCTTAAAAAAGAATGTTGCTGCTCTGGAGACCATGCGCACCGGACAAGCCAGCGCGGCAGCAGACATCACCGATTTGCGGGATAATATTCAGCAATTGCGCGGTCAAGTGGAAACACTTAAAAAGGATTTTACTTCCAATACCAAAAAGGAAGATCAACGTTTTGATAACATTATGTTGAAAATCAATTTTATTGAAAACTTTCTGGAAATCGGCAACAAAAATAACTTAAGCGATGCTGCCGATAAGAGCAGCAAATCAACAGCCGGCTCTACCACCAAAGATACGGCAAAAAAGCAGGACAAGGAAAAAGCATATTCAGCCGCTTATCAAATTTTCAGGGAAGGCAATTACGATAAAGCCAGAACTGAATTTCAGAATTATTTATCTGCTTATCCAGACAGCGAATATTCTGACAATGCTCAGTTTTGGGTTGGTGAATGTTATTTTTTTGAACAAAAGTACGAAGCCGCTATTCTGGAATATGAAAAGGTAACAAAAAATTACCCGAACGGCAATAAAGTTCCTTACGCTTTACTCAAACAAGGGATGTCTTTCTTAAAGTTGGGAGACAAAACCAGTGCTAAATTGCTTTTACAGCAGGTAATCAAAAATTATCCGAATACCAGCCAGGCACGTATTGCGCGTTCCAGCCTGCAAGAAATTAAGTAATATTTATATCATACCACTTCTAAATCAAAGATGATATCGAGGCGGCAGATGCTTGCCCGGCGTATGCCGGGAGCGTTTTGTAAAAGCCCCCGGCTTTTACCGGCAAGGAATATTACCATTTATTATTGCACTCCCTTACCGGGATGCGCATCCGGTCAACAGCCCTTCAGTCCAGCGGAATTGTTTTAACATTATCGGGCACCGGCAGGTTAAAAATCGATAAGTCGGTTGCTTTCTCGATTTTTAATTCCGAATACTTTATTGATACTGACGTCACTCCGTCAGCCATGTTGATTGTAATTTCTCCGGCAACAGGGTTCTGTTCTTCATAGTTATCGTATTTAACGTTATATACTTCTTTGCCATGCTCATTTTTGCGAACGAGTTTCATTAACCTGTTATTTTTCCCCACCCAGATAATTTGTGAACATCCCGATTGTGCTGTCATTTCTATGCGTAGAAGATCTTGTTCCTGATAACTTTGGTAATCACTAAACATATCCTTCATAGATGGATATGTACCGGCAAAAATCATTACTATCTCCTCAATATCAATTGGCCAGGGCAAAAATCGCTGCAGATTGGCAGCGGTCGGTTGTCCATGGTAAAATTCTCCTTTTGCAGGTAGAAAAATACTCATTTTTGCAGGAGAAGCAGCAAGGAAAAAATCGGGTGTCCCGATTACCGGAAGCAGCTCTAACCTTAAATAAGAAGGTTTTTTTATAATCAAGGCTGCCCTTGCCGGATGATAACCGTTAGACGTAACCAAATCGATCTGTACAACAGCGCTTAAGATATCGTCTTCGGCAATGGTATTGGAGATGGATGCAAGAATTTTTTCCGATGGCAAATTGTCATATATGACTGCCTGTTTAAGGCAACAACTGGTGAGCACCGCAAGCGATAAAAAGCTTATCGTATAATACAAGAGTGGGGTTTTTTTGAGCATTAAAGAATCTTTCTATAAAATATTACAGGTTTATAGTCATTTTTGCTTTATTAAATCTTCAAGCTTCTTTTGCACCAGGCTGTTTTTGGGATCAATTTTCAGTACGCGATTATACATCTCCTCAGCTTCCTTAATTTTGTTTAATTTTACGTAAACATCACCCATGTGCTCAATTATATTTACATCGTCAGGCAAAAGTTCCAATGCTTGTTTCAAATGCTTCATTGCACTGTTTAATTTATTTTTTTTGAAATGAACCCAACCAAGGCTGTCTAACATATAACCGTTATTCGGTTTAAATTTTAAAGCTCTAATAATCATTTGCTCCGCTTCATCAAGATTTATACCCCGATCAGCATAGCTGTATCCTATAAAATTAAGTGCTTCGGCATTGTCCGGATCAATGGCCAAAACCGTTTCCATTTCCTTGACACTTTCAGAAAGACGATTGGTCTTTTCATAAATTACGCCCAACGCATAATGTAAATCTATTTCCTTTGGAGCAATTTTAATTCCTTCTTTCAATGTATTTTCAGCGGCAATTATATCTTTAGCCTCTTCATAAAGTGCCGAGAGAAAAAGATAAAAAGGAATTTGATCATTCTTTTTCTTAATGCCTTTCTTGATTAAATCAATGGCCTCGGAAAGTTTACCATCTTTTTTAAGAATCAGTCCGGCGCGAATTTGTGAGCTTGCGTATAATTCGAATGAACTGGAAATATTTTTATATTCCTCCATCGCCAACTTATTCTCGCCCTTTTCTTCATAAGTACTAGCCAATAAATAGCGGACTTTGTCATCTGTAAGATTTTTTTTCAGCACTGTGGAAAATTCACCCACAGCCAAATCAAGCTTTTGCATATCATAATATAAAAGACCAAGTGCAATTCTCACGTCACGGTTATCGGGATCAACTTTTAACACTTCCAGAAATTCTTTTTCCGCATCCTCATATTTTTTCCCTTTGATTAAAAGCTCTCCTATTTTAACCTTAAAATTTAGCCGTGTAGGATTAATCTCCAGATAATGGCGATAAACTTCAATAGCTTTGTCCAGTTTCTCCTGCTTTTCGTATAGTGCAACCAAATCAAATAAAGCCATTTCAAAGTACGGATTTAAGGATATAGACTTTTTGTACATCTTTTCGGCTTCTTCCAACCGCGTCATTTTCATAAGAACTCTACCGTAATAGTACGTGCCCATAATGTTATCGGGATCGATTTTTAAAAGCTTCTTAAATGTTTCTTCAGCTTTATCAAACCTTTTCTCTTCAGCGTAAATTATCGCCAAATAAAAATGTCCCATAATGTTTTTGGGATCGAGTTCAATTACTTTTTTATGTTCGGCGATAGCTTTTTTATTTTCGTGAATATTAAGATATAATCCACCCATAATCAGATGGAGTTCTATATTATTAGGATTTTTAGAAAGCATTTCTTCGCCCAGCGATATGGCCTGATCGAGATCGCCCTGTTCCGTGTAAAGAGAAATAAGCTCTGTCGTCAGATATGAAGATCCGGGATCGGCAGCAATCGCCTGTTTTAACTCTTCCGTTGCTTCTTCAATTTTACCGTTCAAACGCAGAAGAACACCTAAGGAATAATGATAAGCTGCATCTGTTGATGTTTTCGATGTAGAAGAAACCGGAGCGGTTGACAGGTGGCTGCAGCCGTACAAACTTATAAAAACCAGAATTAAGATGAATACCGCATATCTTTGTTTTTTTTGCATATCACACTGTTAACTTCGTCAATGAACAAATTTATTAACATCTACCTCGACGTTTTTTGTTTTTTTATTATCCGTGATACAGGAACAATCGATATTTCTTTTTCTTTTAATACCTTTACCGCGTCGCTTACAGCACGTATGGTTTCTGGATAAGGGTGGCCGATAATAATCACAGGTGAATTATCACCATTTTTTTTCGCAACACTGATCAATATATTATAAATCTCATTGTAATCACGATTATTATCAAGAAATATATTTCGCACGGCTACCGGCAAGCCTACTTTTTCTGCAGCGACGAAAGTTTTCGTATCAGGCGTAGTGCGTGAATCCACGAAAAATAACTTCTTCTTTTTTAACTTACTAAAAACCACCGCAAGTTTTTTTTCATCCATCATGAACTTCGAACCCATATGATTATTAACTCCGGAAATATGGGGTACCGCTGCAATATTTTTTTCCAATTGAAAAACAATCTCTTCGTTACTCATATCCGTAAAAAGAGCACCCTGACCCGGTTTCTCGCGCGGATAAGAAAGAGGTTCCATCGGCAAATGCAGGAGCGTTTCTTTGTTAGCTTTATGAAACATTTCTGCTGCATCTCTGGAGTGAGGACATAACGGCAAAACAGCAAATGTTATATCGGCATTAATTTTCAATAACTCTTGTATTTGTTTCAGATCATAACCGATGTCATCAATAATAATCGCTACCTGTCTTAACGAAACAGACTTGGGACGTGAAGGTTGTGCCTTTTCCTTCTTGGGTATTACTGCTGCTGCTTTCCGTGGCACTATTTTCTTTGTTTCTTTTGCCGGCTCTTTAACGACTGACGGCTCTTCTTGAAATAGCAGAACATAAATAATGCCTGCAGTTGTTAAAACTATTAAAAATATCAACAGTGCAGGAAAGACACGCTTGTGCAATTTCATAAATATTATTTTCTAACTCCCTATGAACAATTTAGCTGTTCACGTTTTTCTTCAGAATATCCCAGCTTTTTAAGATATCAATGGCCGTTTTGAGCTGATTGTCATTAACTAAATCGGAAGGGTCTTTTTCCTCTTGAGTCTGAGGTTCATCAACCTTGGTTCCGTCTTCTTTGGTCGGTTTTATATGCCCTTTGAGATCTTTTTCTTTAACCCGGTCTTCCCACCAGGCCGTAGAGTCATCCTCCTTTGGCTTGATATACTTAACAACAATATCCGGTTTAATTCCCTCTGCCTGGATTGATCGCCCTTTCGGCGTGTAATAACGAGCAGTCGTCAGCTTAAGCGCGGAACCATCTTCCAGTGGAATAACTGTCTGCACTGATGCTTTACCAAAAGTTTGCGTTCCAACAATCAACGCCCGGCCGTTGTCCTGCAGAGCTCCGGCAACAATTTCTGCGGCACTGGCCGTACCTTCGTTAACCAAAACAACTATCGGACAAATTATTTCATTGCCATTGTCTTTTGCTGTTGCTTTTGTCTCCATACTTTTTGTTCGTCCACGAGTGGAAACAATCGTGCCTGATTTTAGAAATACATCGGAAACCTCTATTGCCTGATTCAACAACCCACCCGGATCATTCCTCAAATCCAACACCAAACCTTTCATCGGATTAAGTTTTTTAGTTACTTCCTTTAGTGCTTTGATTAAATCATCCGCTGTTCTTTCCTGAAAAGCAGCGATACGAATATATCCAACATCTTCAAATGTTTTGAATTTGACACTTTTGATTTGAATAATGGCGCGTGTTAACACAATATCCTTCGGTGTAGACATTTTTTCCCTCATGATTGTTACCGTAACCTTAGAATCCTTGGGACCGCGCAGTTTCTTTACGGCTTCCATGATAGTTATATCTTTAGTAGATTTGCCATCAATTCTCAGAATCTGATCGCCCGATTTTAAGCCGGCAACATATGCAGGAGTATCTTCAATTGGTGAAACGATTGTCAAAACATCTTTTAAAATTGTAATCTCAATGCCAATTCCTCCAAAAGACCCCTGTGTCTCCACTTCCAGTTCTTTATATAAATCCGGCGTCATAAAGGCACTGTGAGGATCAAGAGCTTTGACCATACCGTTGATCGCACCTTGAATTAAAGTCGGTGACTCAACATCATCAACGTAATTTTTCTGTACCATATCGAAAACTTCATTGAATGTTCTAATACCTTTGTAAATGTTTTTATCCAGTGCGGCACTGCTGTCGTTACGAAGCCCTAAAAGAAGTAACGATCCTAGACAAATAATGACTAATAAGGATATTTTTGTTGATGATTTTTTCATAATATTCCTCACCAAGTTAAAGTTGTAATTAATACATTTATACCTTTTTCTTTGATATTTCCACTATTTTCGGAGGTTACACAGAAAATATCGAAGAGTCAGTGAAACTCGAATTATAATGAAACTCCAGTTTCAAAAACGTAGCGAACTGAAACCTGCGAATTGACTTATCCCGATTCACCGGGGCAAGAAGGTATATGTTATGTATATTTAAATTGAAGCCCACGCTATCTGCCGACAAAGACAGCATTTTTTGAATGGGACTTACTCAATTATCCAGCTTGTACCATCAGCAGAATCTTTAAGAATAATATGAAGACGCCCCAGTTCCTGCCTTAAAGCATCTGCTTTAGCCCAATCTTTTTGGCTGCGGGCGGCTTGTCTCTGTTTAATCAAATCTTCTATTTTTTCTATGTCCAAGCCTCGTTTACGTAATTCGGTTTCCTTATCAGACACAAAAAATTGGTCGGCATCACTTTGAAAAATTCCCAGCACTGCTCCAAAATGATTAAATACTTTTTTTGCTTCTGCTAAAATTTCAGCTTTAATATAATCAGGCATGTGTTTTTCATCAACAATGAAATTATTTGCAAGCCTGACCATATCAAAGACATTACCTAAAGCTTGAGCCGTGTTGAAATCATCATCCATGGCAGCATCAAATTTATCCACAAGCTTATTAAGCTTGCCAATATAATCATCCTTTTTTTCCGAATGCTTGTTCCCGGCTTTGGCCGTATCAGCGGATAATTTGTCCAGAACTTCTTTTATAATCTTTAATGTTGTGTAACATCTGATTAAACCGGCCCTGGCTTCTGTAAGCGAACTTTCCGAATAATCAACCGGGCTGCGGTAATGACTCTGGAGTATAAATAAACGCAATACTTCCGGATGATAATTTTTTATTATTTCTCTAACAGGAAATATATTACCCAAAGATTTGGACATTTTTTCCGAATCAATTTTTACAAAACCGTTATGTATCCAGTACTTGGCCAGCGGTTTTCCTGTTGCTGCCTGCGATTGCGCGGTTTCATTCTCGTGATGCGGGAAAATTAAATCTTCACCGCCACCGTGAATGTCGAAAGTTTCTCCCAAATAGCGGCGGCTCATGGCGGAACATTCAATGTGCCAGCCCGGGCGACCCTGGCCCCATGGACTTTCCCAAAAAGGTTCTCCTTCTTTACTTTTTTTCCAGAGGACAAAATCTAAAGGATTCTTTTTCTTGTCATTGATGTCCACGCGTGCACCGGCAACCATTTCCTCAAGGTTACGACCGGATAAACCACCATATTTACCATAATTGCTTATTGAAAAATATACATCTCCATCGACACTATAAGCATATCCCTGTTTTTCGAGCACATTGATTAAAGCAATTATATCATCCATGTGTTCGGTAGCTCTCGGAGTTACCGTGGGCGTTTGAACTCCCAGCGCCGCCATATCGTCATCATGCGCTTTTATATAGCGATCCGATATTTCCGCAATACTGACACCTTCTTTGTTGGCGCGCTCGATAATCTTATCGTCAACATCGGTGAAATTTTTTACATAGGTTACCTTATATCCACGTGCCCGCAAATGTCTGACCACAACATCAAAGACGATTGCCGCACGGGCATGTCCTACATGGCAGACATCATAGGTGGTTATACCGCAGACATATATGCCGACAGTTCCTTCCTTAATAGGTTGGAAAACTTCTTTTTTTCTTGTCGCGGTATTGAATATTTTCTGAGACATACTCTATTTTACTTTCATCAGGGATAAAGCGGCGCTATTTTCAAACCGGCATCTTCTTCAAAACCGCAGATGATGTTCATGTTTTGCACAGCCTGTCCTGCAGCGCCTTTAATCAAATTATCAATTGCCGCCATTATAATAACTCTCTTTGTTCGCAAATCTACAGCCAATCCTATATCGCAATAATTCGATCCGCAAACAGAAGAAATATTGGGATATACACCTTCCGGACAAATCCGGATAAATTTTTCTCCCTCGTAAAAAGAGCTGTAAAGAGAATGTATATCTTTCAAAGAAACATCCTTTTTCAATTTCGCGTAAATCGTACTCAAAATGCCTCGCTTCACCGGTAGTAAATGCGGCGTAAACGAAATAGCAAATTTTTTACCGGCCAAAGCATTTAGTTCCTGCTCAATTTCCGGCAGGTGCCTGTGCTTTCCGACCTTGTATGCTTTAAATCCGCCGTCAACTTCACAAAAAATCGACCCTATCAGCGGTTCCCGCCCCGCACCGCTTACTCCCGAGGCCGAATTTGCAATAATAGTTGATACATCCAACAAACTCTTTTTCAGTGCCGGAGCAAGACCCAGAATAATACTTGTCGGATAGCAGCCGGGGTTAGCTATTAAATTCGATTTCTTAATTTGTTGCCGGTAAAGCTCGGGAATACCATAAACAGCATCTTTTATGAATTTGGCGCTGGAGTGTTTTACATACCAGTTTTCATAAACCTTCAAATCTTTTAAGCGATAATCGGCGCTTAAATCAATAACCTTTTTGCCAGCCTTTATAAAAGCCGGAGCAATCTCCATGGAAATACCATGAGGAAGAGCAAGAAAAACATCATCGCAAATCTTGCATATCTCTGCCGGTGTTGCGTTTTGATACTTCAAAGAAGTCAGGCCATGCAAAGCAGGAAATACTTCCGATACCTGTTTACCGGCAAAACGCCTCGACGTAACGGCAACCAACGTTACTTCAGGATGCCCCGATAAAATTCTGGTTAATTCCTGACCAGTATATCCGCTTGCTCCAAATATTGCTGCCTTAATCATAAAATCCCCCAAAAAAAAGGGAGGCCAGAAGCCCCCCTGTTGAATTTTAACGTTTGGAGAATTGGAATCTTTTCCTTGCTCCGGGCTGACCGTATTTTTTCCGTTCTTTGACACGGGCATCTCTGGTTAAAAAGCCCGCCTTTTTCAAAACTGACCGCAACTCGGCATCATACTCCAGAAGAGCTTTAGAAATTCCCTGTTTTACCGCTCCGGCCTGACCGGCTACTCCGCCACCACTTACATTAACATATAAATCAAACTGATCTTTTTTTCCAGTTATTTCAAACGGTTGTTTGATTATCATTTTCAGACTGGGACGAGTAAAATATTCATCATAACTTCTTTTATTGACTACTATGTTACCACTACCCGCTTTCATATAAACACGGGCAATTGCACTCTTTCTTTTACCTGTTGCATAAAAACGTTGTTGCGCCATGATTTCTCCAATATCTTGTTTGTAATGTTATATCAACTAAATAGATAACTTTTCCGGACACTGAGCTTCGTGAATATGGGCATTACCGGCATAAACTTTCAGTTTTTTCAGCATTTTACGACCTAAATTAGTTTTGGGCAACATTCCCTGAACCGCGAAACGAATCAAATTTTCCGGTTTTTCCGCCAACATTTTTCCCGCGGTAGTCTCTCTTAGTCCGCCGGGATAACCCGAATATGAATAATAAACTTTATCGGTCAGCTTTTTACCCGTAAGTACAATCTTTTCAGCATTAACAACGATGATAAAGTCGCCGGTATCACAATGCGGCGTATAAGTTGCTTTATTTTTTCCTCTCAAACGCGAAGCTATTTCACTGGCGAATCTTCCCAATACCTTACCGGAAGCATCAGCAATGTACCACTTTTTGTCTGCCGTTTGAGCATTTGCCATATATGTCTTCATAATAAAACCACCATCTTAGTAAAAAATTGAATAGAGAGACTTATGCAATTTCAGATTTATTGTCAAGCAAAATATTTGAAATATTTAAAATTACATAATCATCTCTTAGTAGGTTAATATCACCTTTTTCCTTTAAAAACTATTAATTTAACAACCTTTATATCCGAAGATACTTAAGGACGCGTTACCCTGAATGCACCGAAAATTGCGGGCTGTCCCGGGAACAGCCCCTGCATATACGTTAAGAAACCCAACAACCCAGGCATCCGCCGGGCAGAGAGTTATACAAAGGAGATTGAGTTTGTTATTCTTCTTCGCACTCAAGATGACACCGCGAAGGCTAGGAGTCGGCTCCGCAAGCGTATATTATAATACGTCGAGGAAGCCGACGATGCTGCCAACAAAGTTATACGAAGGAAAGCAAGTTTGTTACATATTTTTAGCGGCCTGTTCTATCCCTTTTCTGATTGAATCCAGTTTTTCCTGACTCATCTTCACGGATATGCCCATAACCAGTGTTCGTCCCAGAATATCTTCAGCGTGGGGGATGTTTTCTCTCTTATACTCCACCTTGCCTTTATAAGCCGGATTGCTGAAAGGATATTTTTTCGAGTTGGCTGTTGATTTCGCCAGAAAATGTTCCCAGTTCGGTACATAGTGCCATAAATTTCTCTTATAGCAGACAGTATCCACGCCTTCAGCGCTAAGCATATTTTGAAATTTCTGCGCCTGATCTTCACTCGGCATATTGAATGCTAAAAATGTGGCGGAATCGCCTTCGGGATCCGGTTTCGCGCGGAAGCCTACGCCGGGAACCTGCGCCAGCACATCCATTATAAACTTCTTGTTTTTCTTCTGCTCACCGATCAGGTAATCCAGCTTGCGCAACTGCGCCAGGCCCAGCGCTCCCTGCAGTTCATTCATCCGGAAGTTGAATCCGAGAATGGTTCTGCCTTCCAGAGCGCGGCTGACCTTGGGATTATGATCATGGCCGTGGTCATGATACCACTCTGAACGCAGATAAAATTCTTTGTTATTGGTAATCACCATACCGCCTTCGCCGGTGGTAACTGTTTTGACATAATCAAAGCTGAAAGTTCCCATATCGCCGAAGCTGCCCAGTTTTTTGCCCTTGAAGCCCGCGCCGCAGCCCTGGGCGTTGTCTTCCAGAACAAGTAATTTATTTTCTCGGGCGATTTCGACGATTTTATCAATATTGGCCGCCGAACCGCACATATGCACGGGAATTACTGCCTTGGTAAATGGTGTTTTTTTCTTTTCGATTTCCAGAGGATCAAGATTAAGGGTGTCGTCGATATCCACCATGATAGGAATCGCGCCCACCTCCATGACCGCTTCATAAGTGGCTAAAAAAGTAAAAGCCGGCACCAGCACATCGTCGCCGGGTCCGACATCCATGGCCGTCAGCGCAATCTGGAGCGCCGTTGAACCGGAGGTGACACCCAATGCGTAACTCGTTCCGCAATACCTGGCAAATGCTTCCTCAAATTCTCTTACTTTATATATTCCCTTTCTTTCTTTATCAAAACCATAACGCATCAGGATACCTGTTTCCAGGACATCCATTACTTCCTTCATTTCTTCTTTTCCTATTAGCTCAGCTCCAGCCATTTGTTCCTCCTTCATTCCACTTCTGAATCGTAGCGCTATCTTTGTTGGCTGCGTCGTCAGCTTCCTCAACGTATGGTAAAATACGCCTCGTCGCCTCCTCCTTGCCGCCTCGATATAATCTCCGATTGAGAAGCGGTATTAATTTAAATTAAAAAGCCTGTGCGTAAATTGCGATCATATCGTCTTTCGTAATTTTACGGGGATTATTTTCCAGGGGTCTCGCTACTGTCAATGCCACATCGGCCAGTGCCGGAAAATCTTTTTCCTTAATGCCGAACTGGGCAAGCGTTGCGTGAATGCCGCAATCCTCAATTAAAGCTTCCACAGCTTCCAGTGCCAAATAAGCAGCTTCTCTTTCCGGAAGACCATCGACATTTTCTCCCATTGCTACGGCGATATCTGTAAATTTCTCCAGCGCTGCGGGCAGATTGAAAGCCATTACTGCCGGCAACATCATTGTATTGGCTAGTCCATGCCCGACACCATATTTACCGCCCAGCGGATAAGAAAGCGAATGTACTGCCGTTACTCCGGCATTGGCCAAACCCATTCCGGCATATAAACTTCCCAGCAACATTTTTTCACGCGCGACTATATTTCTGCCGTCATGTACACAGGTACGTAAATTTTCCGCAATGAGCGCTATTGCCTCCAGAGAAAACATCTCACTCATTGGTGAGGAATTAACAGAAGTATAAGATTCAATAGCATGACACAAAGCATCCAGACCGGTATGCGCCGTAGGCGCGGGCGGAAGGCTCAGTGTCAATTCCGGATCAAGCAGAGCCAGTTCCGGATAAAGATAGGGGCTGTTCATTCCTTCTTTCTTTTTTAAATTCTTCCTCACAAAAACAGCTGTAAACGTAACTTCGCTACCGGTGCCGGCAGTTGTCGGTATCATTATTTTGGGAAGTCCCGGGTTGGGCACTTTATTCAGACCAAGATAATCAACGGCGGCGCCTTTGTTTGTCGTAATCACGGCTATTGCTTTGGCCACATCCATGGCGCTGCCGCCGCCAACACCAATAACGATATCGCATTTATTTTTTACGGCAAGTTTCGCTCCTTCATCTGCAAGTTCAATGGGCGGTTCTGGTTCCACTTTATCATACATAGTGAATTTTATGCCTTCGGGAAGAAGAATCTTTTCTATTTTTTCTATTAAATTTGTTTTGGCAAGATTCTTATCGATAACAACCAGAGGATTTTTCGCGTGCAAATCCCTGATGTGACCGGCCAACTTCAATAACTCTCCGTTACCGAAAACTATTTTTTTCGCTCCGGTAAAAGAAAATGTTTTCCCCATGATTAAAACCTCCAGAAACATTTTTTTCGTAATTATAGTAAGGAAATCCTTGCGGTATGTGCAATCCCTATGGGAACTGCCCGGTAAAGTCAAGTTTTTTTGTGATGGGCATACCACTCAAGCTGACGGCAAATGCCGCGAACAATTTTGACTTCACGTGATAAAATTCCGGCACGCGTGAAAAAACGGCGTAAATGCATCATCCAATAGTCGGGATTTTCAGGGTTGAGAAATCCAATATCGGCAAGCAGGGTTTTAATTTGTCCGTACATGCCTTCAAGTTCGTTTGATCGCGCCAGCGTGGGTACTAATTCCCGGGTAGCTTTTGCCTCACCAGATGAAGCAACAAACAATTCGTAGCACAATATCATCACAGCGTGAGAAAGATTAAGAGATGTGAAGTCCCGCGATGTCGGAATGGTGACGACGGAATGACAAAAACGCATTTGATCATTTGCCAGTCCTGTATCTTCGGGACCGAAAAGCAAAGCAATCTTGTTTTTTTGCGATATCTTTACGATATCATCAGCCATCGCTCTCGGAGATATAAAAGGGCCGCGGGCTTTGCCCAAACGGGCGGTCGTTCCCACAATGTAATTGAATTTCCCCAGAGCTTCTCCAATGTTTTCACAATAACGGATTTTATCTAAAACATCTGCAGCGAGATGAGTTGAGCGCTGTTGCATTTCCTCATAATCAAAGCTTGCAGTTCCCACTACTATTATATTCCCGATACCCATATTTTTAGCGGCGCGGGCAACAGATCCGATATTCCCCGCATATTTCGGTTTATACAAAACAATGCTGATATTTTTCATTTTGGTCTTCAACATTATTATCTTTCCTTCCACGATAATATTCTCTTTAAAAAAGCTTGCATATAATATCGAAATAAAACGCCCAGATAATGGGGGGCACGCGCCAACCAGGCACCAAAAATAAAGACTACATAAGAAAGACCGTAAGTCAACGGACAGCCGATTACCGCGATCAGCGGTTCTCTAAACCAGACGGCCAAAGCACTCAAGGCAAATACAGCCGGCCAGCCCATAATAAAACTCAAAAGCATCAATACAAGTCCGGCAATTAAGCGCGGTGTCGGACGTTCCCTGAATTCACTGAGATCCGCAGGGGTCTCCATTATCTTTTGGACAAAGTTCTTTCCGGCCAGGAGTTTGGCTATTTCTTTTCGCACAACAAAATCCTCTATGACACAAAAGTGCTGATTTTTCCTTTTCTTGACACGGTCTGGATACTAATATTATAAACTAATCCTGTAAAGTAAAATGCGATTAAGCGAGGATACAGTGAAAAACGAAGCCAATGGCTGGGATTTTTTTGATCGTATCTACTGCATTTCTCTGGAAGAGCGCACTGACAGGCGGCAGGCCGCTGCGAATTCGTTTGCCACAGTCGGACTCACCGGAAAAGTCGAATTTGTTCTGGTCAAACCTCATCCTTCGAATGTCGAGCAAGGAATGTACGAATCTCACATGACCTGCCTGCGTAAAGGATTGGAAGCAGGCGCAGACAGTATCTTGGTTTTTGAAGATGACACTATTTTTGACCGTTTTGATGCGGAGCACTTCAACTTCTGCACTCATTTTTTAGCGGAACATTCCGACTGGAAAGTCTTGCTCCTGGGAGCTTTAATCCGTTCCAGCCGGAAAACCAGTAATCCGTTCATCCAAAAAGTCAGATACCAAAGCCTTGCACACGCCTATGCCTTAAATAGATCTTATGCGGAAACGCTGGCTTACCAGCCCTGGCAGGGAATTGTCATTGATACGATTTTTCGTCCGCTGAAGGATGACATCTATGCCGTTTATCCCATGTTTGCTTTTCAAAACGATTTTACTTCGGATAACGATAAAAAATACAAAGGCCTTGAACTTTTCCGGCGATTATGCGGCGGACTCGAGAGGATTCAAAAAGTAAATGAATTTTACCAGCGTCATAAATTTGGAGTTATAGCTACACATGTCTTGATTGTTTTAACTTTGCTGTTTTTATTTTTCTCCAGATAAATCTGCTTTACCAAATATCCAACAACTCCTCCTAAAAAAATTGCTGAAGTATAAATGAATATATGGTAAAAATAACAACAGTAGAGAATTCTTCTCTCCAAGAATACTCGTAATTCGCTATTGAACAAATGGATGAAGAGATAATGGCACATAGATATATTCCAGGATTGGTAATTTTTTTGAGTTTTGCGATGCTGATGTTTCCGGGAGTTGTGTGTATTTCAGATGCGTCCAAAATTACCGGCGTACATTCAAAACACTCAAAAGTTAAATCTGTCCAGACATCCCGTCATCTCGTTTTGCGCTCTGCTTCCGCACTGGTGGAGGACCAGATTACAGGTGAATGTTTCGTGCAAAAACAGGCAGAAGCAATAATGCCCATTGCCTCCATTACCAAACTCATGACAGCCATGGTAGTGCTGGATGCAAAAATGGATCTTCAGGAAACAATCACTATTGAACCTGAAGATATAGACACTATTCGCCACAGCCACTCTCGTCTTCCTGTAAATACAAGCATCACGCGCGGAGATGCTTTGCTGCTGACGTTAATGGCTTCTGAAAATCGTGCTGCTCATGCCTTAGGCCGGACATATCCCGGCGGCCTTTACTCTTTCACTTCTGCAATGAATGCCAAAGCCAAGTCGCTGGGTCTAACCGATACGCGTTTCATAGATCCCGCCGGCATTCACAGCGGTAATGTCTCTTCCGCCAAAGATTTGGCACGAATGGTGGACGCTGCATATAAGTATAGTATTATCCGCGAATACACTACCTGTAAAGAAACATCCCTTCAGATAGGCAGACTCATACGTCAATTCCGTAATACCAACCGTCTGGTCGGCAATCCGCGATGGCAAATCGGCCTTTCCAAGACAGGTTTTATAGATGAGGCCGGTCGATGCCTTGTTATGCAGTCTCAGGTAGCCAAACGCCCTGTGCTGATCGTGCTTCTCGATGCTCAGGGAAAACTGACCCGTTACGGTGATGCCAACCGCATCAAACAGTGGCTGGAAGGGTCGAAATCCCCTCGACATAAAGGTAGAGGTTGAGTACAAAATTTTATTCTTTCCGGACGGTCTTCATGCATCTTGAAAATGATTTATACAGCATTGATAAAAAACTCCTTTTAAAAGCCGGAACTGTCATTACTCGCAGTACACTACAGAATATTGCCGGTTTATCCGAAGAAATACGGTATGCTCCGATAAAGAACACCCAGCTTTTCGAGGACATGCTTAATACTTTCAAAGATAAGCGCTATTCAGATATATTATATCCGCATGAAATTAATCTAAAGATAATAAGTTATATACGCCGTATAAAAATGCCTGAAAAGATAGTGTTCGAACTCGCGTATATGAAAAAGTTGACACCCTATACGTATAATCATATTTTGACTATTGCAGTTCTGGCCGCCAAAATAGCCATAGACCATGCACAAAAAAACAAATATTACCCGGATATGGCTCTGCGTCTGAGTCTTTTTCACGATTTGGGCAAATCGCGTATACCGCTGCATATTTTGAATAAGCGTTCGCCCATTACAACAGATGAACGCCATATACTTAAAACGCACCCATTGATAGGATATGTACTGTTGCATCATTATTTCGGTAAAGATTGCAAAACTGTCGCGTTCGCTTCGTTTCAGCATCATGAAAGACTTGATGGATCAGGTTACCCACTGGGAATAAAAAGGCTCAATAAATATTCCCATCTGATAGGCATAGTGGACACGTTGGATGCGTTGATCTCCGCCCGTCCATATAGAAAAACGCCTTTCTCTCTCCGTGCCGCCATAGACCTTTTGCTTGATGAGTCGGAAAAAGGCCGGTTTCATAAAGGTTTGATCCATACTCTTATCCGATATGCACGTAAAGCAAAGCCCGGAACTAAAATCGTCATCGCAAAAAGAGGACGGGACAAAGAACCATCCGGAAATTCCTATGGCAAAACCGCGCCATCACACCCGCGCAAGACTTCCAGAAAATAAATATAGCAATTATTGACAAATAAGCTTATTTGCATATATTATATTTACATACGAAATAAAAACTGATTTCCCCCAGAAGTTAATTATTTTCTTTTTTACCTAGTGCTAAACTTTCACTAATCTCTTTCTGAAAATCCTGTTACCTGGCCAACCATGTGCATCTGATCGTCAATAACTGTTTGCGAAGTGTCAACTTACTACAACGTTAGCATTACATTTAAGCGAAAGGAGGAGAGCCCATGGAAAAACTTCATTTAACTTCACAGGAAGAAGACGAATTGCTGTTAATCCTCGAAAGATATTTGCCGGACCTCAAAAGTGAAATCGCTAAAACAGACAGCAAAGAATTTCGAAAACAACTGAAAGATCGTGAAGCTTTCATGGTTGATCTCATTGCACGTTTGAAGCGCTGACCGTCTTTTTCTGAAGATATTATTAAACTTGACAGAATTATACGTTCAACCTAAGGGCAAAACTTTTTCACGAACGGTTATCTTGTTCGACGATTGCACAAATAGCCGCATCGTGAGTTTCTGCTCAAATTCCTATATCCATTGATATGCCTGTCGAAATTTTGCCTGCGTCAGTTTAAGCCTCCTTGAATTTTATGAAAATTTTCTTGACATTAGTTTGATGTCAAACTATAATGGATCTATGAAGAAAGAACTGATTATTCTTCAAATTGGCAGAATACGGGATAAGGCAAATAGATTTCTGACCGGTGAGCTTGCCAGGCACAACCTGAAAGGCATTGCGCCGTCCCATGGGGATATTCTCTGGGCATTGTTCACCTATGGTGATCTTCCAATGAAAAAGCTCTCAGAAATTATCAACAGGGATAAATCCACAGTCACTACACTGGTGAACAAACTTATCAAATCCGGGTATGCAAAGAGAAGGACCCATGACTCCGACAATCGCAGCAGTATTATCTCTCTGACGGAAAAGGGGAATGCCCTGCGGAAGAATATCTGGGAAATATCAATGGCTTTGCAGAAAAAGGCACACCAGGGATTAACGGACGAGGAGATGGAGACGCTCATGCGCTTGCTTATCAAGGTTCATGATAACTTCTAAAAAAATTTAAAAAAATGGTTTGACATCAAACTAAGCATAAAACATGAAAAGGAGGCTGTATGAAAATTGATGAAGCGATACAAAAGGCTATTCAGGGGCATTTAGGCTACACGGACGAAGAGATGGCGTTATTCATGGGGAATCCCCGCAATCTGGATATCATATCTAAGTCTGCGGTCTTGATGAGCAAAACCATTGTCATTGAAGTGATAGAGGCGAGTGGGTGTAACTCCCGGCATAAAGCAGGAGACAAATTTATCTTCGATGGTGCTGGGAATCTCATTACCAAGCTCAACCCGGATAAAATTTGCTGTTTCGCATTAGGCATGATGCCGGGTCTTATCTTTGCCGCACATGAGCTGCTCTATGCAGGGGTCGATCCGAACGAGATGCGCTTCAAGAGGACCGGGTGCTTAGATACAGGCGTTAAGTGCGGCGGCTGGGGTCATATCGTCATGGAAATCAGAGTGGAAGATCGCAAAAAGATATGACCATCGCATTTGAAAGAGGTATGCGCTTGGATAGACGTGAACTGATATCGGAGATATTGAAACTTAAAACCCCGGCAAAGCAATAGTGACAAGTAAAAATATGTCTCTCGCCGCGACTTTGTTGCCATACGAAACAGACGCTATCATTACCCTATACGAGGCCAAGGCTTGGCTTCCTCAAGCTCAAAAGCCAGCTCGAGCAGTTTCTTTTCGTGACCGAAGGCGGCACCGAACTGAACACCGAGGGGAAGCCCATTAGAACTGAAGCCCAAAGGCAGAGATATAGCCGGAGCACCGCTGACGTTTTGCAGTGGTGTGAAAGCAACATACTGTCTGACGCGTTCAAAAGCATCCGCAAAGGAAACTTCCGGACCCATATAACCAATCTCCGGAGTGGGATGAGATAAAGTCGGATTGAGCAGAATATCAAAGGTTTCAAAGATGTTATTATATGTTTCGGTAAAGCTGATTAATCTTTTTATAGTGGCGGGTATTTTTAAGAAATTTTTCTGAAAGTGACCGCTGAGTTTTATCGTCCAATCTTCAAGCCCCCTTCTGTCGAAACCGGGAGTAATTATAAGCGGACCAAAAAAGCTGATAAAGAAAGCTATCATTCCCCAATAGATGATGAAATCGTCAGCCATTTCTGCTTTAAAGGGGCAAGGTATTTTGTAGACTGTATGACCTGATTTTTCACAAAGGGCGCCTATGCTGTTAACAAGCTCGGCCGACTCCGGATGGCAGGGTGTACCATAAGGAGTGTCGGTATAAAGAGCTATCCGCAGGCGATTTTTACCGGGACCCTGCACCAGTCCGATTTCCGGCATTTTGGGAGCATGGCGATATTTTTCCGCTCCTGCATAGAATACGGCCGTATCCCGCACTGTTCGTGTCAGTATACCCTGGTGCAGAATATTCACCGGCATTAAATTCGAACCCTCAACTCTTTCGAGCCTGCCGCGTGAAGGTTTAAGCCCCACAATCCCACAACAAGCCGCAGGAATCCGAATGGAACCACCGCCATCATTGCCATGCGCGACAGGAACAACACCGGCAGCCACCAACGCGGCAGATCCACCGGATGATCCTCCCGTAGAATAGTCCGTTTTCCATGGATTGCGTGTTATGCCTGATGAAAGAGGTTCTGTTGTCGCTGCTAAACCAAATTCGGGCAATGCGCTTTTTCCCAGACAAATAAGGCCCAGTGAAAAAAATTGTTTAACAAATTTTTTCGACTTTGTGGCTGGTTTATTCGGAACAGCCCGGGATCCCCATAATGTCGGCACTCCAGCCACATCATCAGTATCTTTGATAAAGGACGGCACTCCGGCAAAAGGACCGGGAATAATATTTTTTACCTGCTTGCGAGCCAAGTCAAAAGTTTCGGTGACTATCGCGTTTATCGCGGGATTTACCGACTTTGCCCGCTCAATAGCCGCCTCCACTGCTTCAGCGGCACTGATTTCTCCGTGGGAAATCCTTTGAGCAATTCCCACCGCATCGAGAGTACCCAGCGCATCATCGCAAAACGCATTGATTCTTTTTTTATTTCCGTTCATAAGAAATTCTTTCTCATCTTTACAATATTTTTTAAATTAACACTCTATTCTCCTAATAGCACACGCAAAAATGTTTATAATAATTTTTTTCATTACTCTCCACAGCACAGAAAAAATAAACTGTGCACAGGATGGAATCCTTGTGGTGATATTCTTGAAGAGTGCGAAGAAAATCAGGAAACGCTTCTTTAGGCAATAATATTTCTAACAAAATGAAAGGCCGGGCACATATTGTCGTCCGGCCTGTTCGCTGCTTGATTAATATCTGACTGTAATTCTGCTCGATGATGTTTTACAGTTATTGGACTCGTTACTTTCACTGACTACGGCATTGTCATCAGCACAGGCAATAGCATAGTAGGTTGTTCTGTTTATTCCGCTGGGAACTCGGACGGTCACGGAACCGGAGGAAGTTTTCCCCACTGCAAGCGCTGGAACGGACCGTGTACCACTCAGCAGCACCGAACCACTGGTTTTTGAGGTTGTAGTAGACAAATAATATCTTGTTGTAGATGCTGTTGCTGATCCTGTACCCTGATTTTTTGTTGTATCTCTAATGGAAAAACTACGTGCGTAAGCTGTAATAGTTTTCGCCTGATTGCTCAAGGCCGAAATAACAAGATCCGGCGTACCGGCGAGGCTAAGGGTTATGGATGCACTCAGGGAAGCAGAAACGTTGTCTGCGGCATCTTTGGCCCAGGCATAAAGCGTCTTTGTGCCCGAAGTTGTCGAAGAAGAAAAAGTGTAGCTTATCGGCGCACTGCTTGACCAACCTGATGCTGAAGCAGTCGGTTTTGTCGATGAATTGGTAACCATGTAGCCGGTTACATCCACGTTATCCGTTGCCGTCAATGTATTAATGCTCACGGTCAAAGAGGTTGAAGAACTGGGAATACTAAAAGAAGTAACTGTGGGAGCGATAGTGTCACTGGAAGCACCACCTCCATCACCCCATGCGATATCCAGAGTTTGAAACCCGAGGGCATACGCTGACAAACGGGAAAATGTGCAGCCGTAGTTGGCATACATCTTTACGCGGAAGATACCATTGGGTCTGTTGGCGGTTGTTCCCCAGCTATTAACGAGAAGCCAGTAATGGTTGGCAGTATCTGCGTCGGAATCATCATAGCCGACTAAAGTAACGGCGTGACCGCCACCGGAGGAGCCCCACTTTTGACCACAGTAATTATCAGGATTCCAGATGGCACTCTCCGACTGATTATTCCAGAAGTTATAGAAATTGTTCCACGCCGTGCTGTTGGGAAGGTAAAAAGCAAACCAGATAGCCTTGCCCTGATTCAGAATATTTTTTATGTTGGATATAGCTGTTGCCTGGGCAACTCCCGTAGTCGTGATTGTGGCTATAGACATGGACGATAGGGGGTAGTTTGTTGTGGTGGAAATACTACTACAGGATACGCTGGATAAATTTCCGCGTGAACTGCACTGAAAATCATCGTCCTGGAAGTAAGCATTGGTATTGGATTTGGGAATGGCCATCAGTTTACTATTATAGAAATCAACAACGTCGGAAAGCCAACCGCCACAACAGGCATTTTCTCCGTAACAGGAATTGATAAATTGAACAGAAAGATTCGCTGCTTTTGCCTGTTGAGTATTCAAATCAATACCCATAACACGCGTTCCGGCCCAGGCCCAGCAGTCACCGCATGACCCCTGAGACTCAGAAGGCGAATAGGTCAAGAGGTCTAAAAGATTTGTCGACGACACAATGCCGGTATTGTCTGTTTTCGCAACTACCCTGGGATGTACACGGCGATGGTATCGTTCGTCGATACGTGCGCGGGGCGCTCTTTCATATCTGTCCTGCCATTTTCTGATTGTTAAATCATCAGGCCGCATAATGGGAAATGTTCTGGAAGGAGCACTCGAATCAAGAACGTATTCTTCTCTGTCATGTGATCTGCTTCCTGCCTGACCGTATCCGGGTAAAAGAATAAACGTTAACATTAAAAAAATTACTATGATCTGCCGTAGAAATAGCTTTTTCATACATTACCTCCGGTTTGCATTCATTCTGTATGCGCTGTCCTTTAAAACAGCGCAAATTTCTATTGCACTTTACCGTTACCGACAGTGGGGAAATCAAAGAGAACGGGAGTGCAAGTTCCCTTCGTAATTACTTTCAAGTAGCAGGGTAAACGTCCGCCGGTTTTAATATTATATTGTTTCAAAAAATCCTCCCTTGGGTATGAAGAATCCTTTTGAACAAGCAGCCATTGTTTGCCTTCAACCCGGGCAAATTCCTCCTGAATGGTTTCATGCGGATGAAAAGAAAACTTAATTTCATATTCTGCTGGATTTGTCCGTCTTTGATTAACTGAGACAATTTCCGCTTCGCCACTGTATTGCTTATAATTGCACTGTCCGCCGACTCGCTGCGAAGATACAGATGATGCAGCCAAACAGCACGAGGTCAAAGACACCAGAAGTACCAGAGACATGTAAACTTTAGACCAACCAACGCCCTTCTGCGATGAGAATGCTGGTAAAGCTTTCATAAAATCAACCTCTTGTGACATACCAAGACTGTTTTATATCCTGTGTTTTGCCCGGAAAGACAATCCTTTTATAGATTATATATAATTATTAACTTTTTTTCAATGTTACATTAAGTACCCGTTCTGTTGTAGAATGGGGATGGTATTTCCTTATTGCAGATATCGTTCATCGAATATGTTCCCGATGTTTAAAATTTTATTGGGATCGAAAACTAATTTTAACTTTGCCATTTGACTGATAATCTCTTCACCATACATCAGCAGCAAATAGTCCCGTTTCATTTTGCCTATGCCATGTTCTGCAGACACGGTGCCTTTTAAGCACACGGCTTCCGTACAAATTTCCGAGTATATTTTTTTCGCTCTGATAAATTCTTCCTGATTTTTAGGCAGCATGTTTAGATGTGTGTGGCAATCTCCCAAATGCCCATAAACTACATATTCCAGGTTATTTCTCTCCACAAGTTCAATCATCCATTGATAGAAAGAAGTAAAAGATTGGGCAGGCACAGCAACATCAGTCCCGACTTTTCGCAATCCACGGCGGGCAACAAACTCATTTACTTTTGAACCTATTGCGTGGCGAAAATCTTTGAATTCTTCCTGTTCTTTTTTATTGACTGCCAACCAGGACGTTTTGACATCGGCATTATGCTTTTGCATTAATTTAAGCCATGCGTCTTTGATGTCTTCATCGTTGCCCGTTAATTCCTGTTCAAACCAGACCGAACATGTATGTTCAGGAATAGCCGGGTAATCCCCGCAAAGAAAATTTAATGCAAGCTTGTTGAAGAATTCCAGTCCGCGGGCAGAAATTTTTATTTCGTCACCGGAAGACTCGCAGGTTGTCACATCTCGAGCTTCAGCAATAAAATGAAACGCGTCTTCTTCTCTTTCAAAAAAAGCGACACAGGAAAGAACGTTTTCGTTGAGCGTAATAAGTTTCAGCTCTAATTCGGTAATGATGCCCAGGGTTCCCTCGCTGCCGATAAACAAATCGATCAAATCCATATTGGCTTTACAATAATAACCGGAGGCGTTTTTTGTCTCAGGCATTGCCAAGCGCGGAACCGAAAATTTGTATTTCGTTCCCTGATCCGTTGCCAAAGAAAAATTGTACGCGGACGCTATAATTTTACCTCTTTCGATGGAAACCGTTTCCCCTGACGGCAAAACAACTCGCATCCCCATTACATAATCGCGGGTCGATCCGTACATAAAACTTCTGGCACCCGAAGAATTCGTTGCAACTGTCGCGCCAATAAAACAGTTTCTTTCTGTAGGATCGGGTGGATAAAATAATTTTTTTTCTTCGACATAATCCTGCAGATTTTTTAAAATCATTCCAGGTTGAACACGTACGTATTTTTCTGCCACATTTAATTCGATGACCCGATTCATCTTTTCCATGGAAATTACAATACCGCCCTCGGGCACCCGCGAACCGGTTAGTCCCGTACCGTTTCCGGAAACGGTTATTTTTATTTTATCAACATTACATTTCTTGACTACTGCAATTACCTCTTGCTCGTTTTCAGGCAAATAAACAGCTTCAGCCGTGCCTTGATAATTAGAAGCATCGGAAAGATAGCTCTGAAACTCATCCTGATTTGTTTTTATAATCATTTTATTCACTGCTCACGTTATTTGTATAAAGCCAAAAGTCCTGCAACTCATTATACGCGTGTTCCTGTTTGTACAGCACAGAGATGTTTCTCCGCGCGCAATGCCGGATCTTGACGATAGTATTCTTTAAGAACACGATAAAGTTCCGGAGCATTTTTTATCATTAACAAAGGTTGGTCGAAGAACTGTTCGGTGGCCACGGCGAAGAATTCTGCTTCATCTGTTGCGCCGTAGGCATCAAGAAAAGTCCTGCTACCATGCTCCGCTTCATGCCTGAGACGCAGGAATTCACGGGAACAAGTCTGCACCCAGTCACGGTATTCCGCTCTGTTCCGCAGCTGGGGCGTGCCGTCGGCCGCGCCGTCGAGCATGTCGAGCTTATGGGCAAATTCATGGTAAACAACATTATGTCCGGAGTCGGGGTGACGGCCACCGTGCAGCGCCGCATCCCAGATAATAATAACCGGCCCCTGATGAAAGGCCTGCCCGATAATGGGATGAGAAACGTCCATAGGCTCCTGGGCCACTTCAAAAAACCCCAGTTTCCGCGGAGGAGGAACAACAGTGGATGGATAGACAAGAATCGTCTGAACATTTTCATAGTAATTGTGAGGTAAACCAAGCAAAAGAAGGCATGCCTGAGCAGAAATGGTAACGCGGATTTCGTCGGTAAGCTCTAAGCCACCGCATCCTTCCCAATATTTTTCAGCAATAAATACCTGTATCAGGGCGTGCAGATTAGCGCTTTCAATGTCATCTAACATACAGTAATGGGCGACATTGCGCTGTAAAATATCTTTCCATGCGGGCGGAAAAGGAACGTTGACCATTTTTTTGCGGCGACGTTTGACAAGCCAGCTGAACATCGTAATTCCTGCCTCCGGTTATTTTTGTTATAAGTCCAGGACCGTACACATTCTAAATATACAGTATGGTACCACAAAAAAGCAGCTAATAAAAAAGGGCAGGATAATCACGTTCCTGCCCTTGAAAATAATCATTCAAAACATTAATAGTAAGTTTAGTACTTCCCGCCAATATAATCACTGAGGTGATCTATCAAAGAATCTTTTTCCGAAATGGTTGCTTTGACAATATCTCCAATGGAGATAAGGCCGACAAATTTAGATTTGTCGAAAACCGGTAAATGCCTTATATGTTTTCCAGTCATCAACACCATGCAATCATCTACCATAGTTTCAGGTTTTACTCTGTACATCTTTGCAGCAGGTGTCATTATGTCTTTAACCGGAGTTTTCACAGAAGTTCTACCCTTCAGAATTATTTTTCTTGCATAATCGCGTTCAGTTATAATGCCAATAACCTTATCTTTTTTATCAATGACCATTAAGGCTCCTATTTCTTTTTCTGCCATGAGCTTCAGAGCGTCAAATACCGAAGCCTCCGGTCGAATAGTCCATATCTGCTTTGCCCGGCCCTTTAAAATATCGCTCACTCTCTGCATAACCCAATACCTCCCCCTAAAATCAAAATAATTTTTTTCTTCAATGTATATTAAGTATAATGGCCAATATTCTTGATTGTCAAGGAAATTTAACCTAACTTTCCGAAACTTCTGATTAATTTTTTTCAAGTTTGTTATAGTGAAATTTTCATCACAAAAATGTGTTAATTGTGTACTTGTTGCCTAAGTTGTTTCTGGGTAAAAATAAATTATCGTTTGCGACAACAGATATTTTTTGTTATTTTTTCATTATGAATCAGGAAACACTTTTTCTTAATAAAAATGCGCAGCAATTAGGCATTACATTAAACGAACGGCAACTAGTCCAGTTCGATATCTACAGAAACGAGCTTTTACAATGGAATACCAAAACCAACTTAATTTCTGAAAATTCTTCTCAGGAAATTATTTCTCGCCACTTTCTGGATTCGCTCACAGCATTGCAATTCATCGACACACCAAACGCCCGAATGATTGATGTGGGCTGCGGTTCCGGCTTTCCGGGTATTCCTTTAAAAATAGTTTTACCCTCTTTAGAATTATATCTTCTGGAAGCTAATCGCAAAAAGGTTTCTTTTTTAAAACATATTATCCGGCTTTTAAATATAACCCCCGTGCATGTTCTTCATGATCGCACTGAAAACATCATGAGGACTGTGTCATGGAAAGAAAAATTTGATATTTTAATTTCCCGTGCCACATTTAAATTACCCGAACTTCTGCCTCAAGGAGAATTTTTTCTCGTCCCCGGAGGCAAAATAATTGCCTTAAAAGGCCCCGATGTTGAAGAGGAAATTCAACAGTGTTCGTTGGCTAAAAATCGATACAAAATACCTCAATTGATTCAACATGATATCAAGGCTACTTTTTTGGAAGCGCCTCGCAAAATTATTATCGGAAAAAAGCAGAAATTCAGCAAAAAAACCTTCTAAAAATATCTTTTTTATGTTAGTGCTAACACCAAGTTCTTGCAAAAGAATTTATTTTTTTACACCCAATAAAATAATGAAGAAAATTATATGTATAGCAAATCAAAAAGGTGGTGTTGGTAAAACCACCACTGCGATAAATTTGTCAGCCTCTCTGGCCGCTGCGGAAAAAAAAACTTTACTCATTGATGGTGATTCACAGAGTAACTCCACCAGCGGTATGGGCGCAGATAGAAGCTCTTTTCAAACAAATAATTTGTACCATGCTATGATCGGCCAGGTACCACTGGAACAAGTAATTATCAACACGATTATACCTAATCTCGATATAGTACCATCTACCCAGGACCTTATTGGGCTTGAAGTTGAATTTGTAGGTCTGGAAGACAAAGAAAAGAAATTAAAAAACTTATTAAACTCTCTGGACAGACAGTATGATTTTATAGTAATTGATTGTCCACCATCACTTGGCATGATGACTATCAATGCTCTTGTCGCGTCCGATTTTTTGATTGTTCCTTTGCAGTGTGAGTATTTCGCCATGGAGGGTTTGGGGTATTTGCTCAACACTGTAAATATGGTTAAAGCACAGTTAAATCCTCAACTCGTTCTTGGCGGTATATTACTGACTATGTTTGATCAGCGTAATTTACTGTCTCGAAGAGTTACCGATGACGTGCGGCAACATTTTGGCGACAAGGTTTTCAAAACGGTCATCCCCCGCAATGTACGGCTTTCGGAAAGCCCCAGCCATGGCTTGCCGATTATTTTGTACGATATAAAATCACGAGGCGCTCTGGCTTATATGGAAATGGCGCAGGAAATAATTAGAGGGAGATTATAAATGGCGCAAAAAAATGTACTGGGGAAAGGCCTTGGCGCTATTTTTCCGGATTTAATAAGTAATGATTTCGACAAGAAAAAACCGGTTTTATCTTGTGGTATTGAAGAATTATCCCCGAATCGTTATCAGCCTCGTAAAAATTTCAACGACGACGATCAGAAGAAACTGATTGCCTCCGTGAAGCAAAGCGGCATTATTCAGCCGATTGTTGTCCGCAAAAAAGCGGATGCGGGTTATGAAATCATTGCCGGAGAGCGACGCTGGAGGGCTGCTCAGGCCGCCGGCTTAAAAGAAGTTCCTATCGTCATTCGTGAAGCGACAGACATGGAATCAGCAGCAATATCGCTGATCGAAAATATTTTGCGTGAAGATTTAAATCCTCTGGAAGAAGCCAACGCCTATGTAACGTTAATGGAAACTTTCAGTCTTTCCCAGGAGGCAATCTCTTCCCGCACCGGTAAAGACCGTTCGACCATCGCCAATACTATTCGGCTTCTGAAATTGCCGGCCAAGGCCAAAGAAGCTTTGATAGCAAAGAAAATTTCCGCTGGTCATGCCCGTTGTCTGTTGGCGTGCAGCTCGCTGGAAGAGCAATTTGAGACACTGAATTTAATCTTAAAAAAAGATTTAAATGTACGGGAAACTGAACGCTTAATCCAAAAAGCAACAAAGTTACCCAAAGATAAAAAAGCAGATGCCAAACATGACCGCTTTCTGAATGATCTGGAAAAGGCATTAACAGACAAACTGATGGCGAAAGTTCAAATTAAAGGCTCGGCAAAAAAAGGTTCTATAGAAATACGCTACACATCAATGGACGAATTAAACCGATTATCAGGTGTAATTCTTGATGACTTGAAATAATGAAACGTTTTTCATAATTTATCCACAGGTGTTGATAAGTATGTTGATAAGGTTGTTATAATGGATGCATTTTGGGACAAAACCAGTAAAATTATTCAGGAAAAAATAAGTAAGCAAAACTTCGACACATGGATCAAACCTATCAAAATGGTCGCGATGGAAGAGAAATGTGTGCAATTAGCCGTTCCCAATAAGTTTTTTAGAGATTGGCTTCTGGATAATTACGCATCGACAATTAAGCAATCATTAAAAAATGCCGCGGGCATTGATGTTGATATTGATTTTATCTTATCAAAAAATGAAGACAAAGATCCGGAGCCTGCGGCCAGGCATTCAACCCAAACAAAAAATACCTCCACTGCAACTGTAATCAGAGGTAAAAACCTTTCGTTCCTGAACGATAACTATAATTTCGACCGGTTCGTCGTCGGTGCCTGCAATCAATTCGCCCACGCTGCTTCTATCGCCGTAGCCAAACAGCCTGCTAAAAATTATAATCCTCTTTTCATTTATGGTGGATCCGGCCTGGGAAAAACACACTTACTCAATGCAATCGGCCTGCTTGCATATTCTCTGCATCCATCGCTCAATATCATGTATGTTTCGGCAGAAGAATTCATGAACGAAATGATTAACTCCATTCGTTATGACAGGATGCCAAAATTCAGAGAGAAATACCGTAATATAAGCTGTTTATTAATTGATGATATTCATTTTCTGGCCGGAAAGGATAGAACGCAGGAGGAATTTTTTCATACATTCAACACTCTGCATGATTCAGGAAAACAAATAGTCGTCACCAGTGATAAATTTCCTAAAGATATTCCAAATCTGGAAAGCAGGCTTCGTTCCCGTTTTGAATGGGGGCTTATTGCCGACATTCAACCCCCGGAGATAGAAACAAAAATAGCTATTATTGAAAAGAAGGTACAGGAAAGTAACATTGAATTACCTAATAATGTCGTACATTACATAGCATCTCATGTGGAATCTAATATTCGTGAACTGGAAGGTTTTTTAGTGAGAATCGGCGCTTATTCTTCTCTGACAGGAAGGGATATAGATCTGGATTTAGTCAAAGAAGTATTGAGCAGTCTGGTTAAACACAACAAAAAAGGTGAAGTCAGTATTGAAGAAATTATTAAAATTACAGCCGGGAAATTAAATATAAAAATATCCGATATAAAGGCTCATAATAAAAACAAAAATATTGTGTTTGCACGGCAAATTGTAATGTATCTGGCAAGAAAGTTAACTAATTGTTCTTTCCCTGACATTGGTCAAAAAATTGGTGGACGCGATCATTCCACGGTCATTTATGCTAATAATAAAATATTAAATAGTATTAAAGTTGATAATAAGTTAAAAATTTTAGTTCAGGAGATTGAGGATATTTTAATTAACAAATCATAAACTTTTTTCGTTTGTTTTATAAACAGGGAATGTTGAGTCAATTTTCATAATATTGTTAGGTAATTTTTTTTAATAAACATATCAACAATCATTACTACTAGTACTATTTATTTAAATATAAGAAAATAATAAAAGAACTAAAGACACGGAGGAATTATGGAATTTAAAATCAACAGAAACACCCTTCTTGATGGTATTCAAAAAACTTTAGGCATTGTCGAAAAAAAGACAGTAATACCAATTCTGAACAATGTTCTTTTAAAGGCGGAGGCTAATAAACTTAAAATAATAGCTACAGACAGAGAAATAAGTCTGATTTCTGATTATGATGCTGAGATTGTGGAAAAAGGAGAAATAACTATTTCAGCTAAAAAAATATATGAGATGGTCAGAGAGATTCAGGGTGAAGTAGTTCTGTTTATTCAAAAAAATAATATTGTAAAAATTTCCTGCCAAAGAGCTTTTTATAAAATTCCCGGTCTACCTGCCGAAGATTTTCCAAGTATTGTAGATGATAAAGATATTCAACTTTATAAAATTAAAGGCAGTATCATTAAAGAGTTAATTAATAAAACGGCTTTTGCCATGGCAACGGATGAAACTCGAAAGAACTTAAACGGAGTTTTACTGGAAGCGGGAATGGATGGATCTAATCATCTGCTAAGGATGGTGGCTACCGACGGTCACCGATTGGCTATGGCTAAGGGATATACATATGAACCATCCTTCAAGACTGGAAAGGGTGTTATTATTCCGCGTAAAGGGTTGATGGAAGTTAAAAAAATTATTGATGAAAATGAAGAGATATATATCGGGTTGCATAAAAATACATTTGTGGTGAAAACAGAAAATACTCTTTTGAAGGTTGGTTTGGTTGATGCTGATTATCCTGATTATAAAAAAGTTATTCCAACAGAAAAAGGATTTAGCGTTACTCTGGAGCGGGAATCTTTCCTGCATGCTTTAAGAAGAATGAGCGTTGTGTCTTCAGAGAGATACGGTGGAGTCATTCTGTCTTTTTCGGAAAATAAACTAACGCTGAATTCGACCAACCTGGATGTAGGTGAAGCCACAGAAGAAATCGATATCGATTATAAAGGAGAGGTGATTGATAGCGGATTTAACGTTAATTATTTGATTGATGCGATATCAGTGATTAATAAAGAGCAGATTGTTTTTGAAGTCGGGTTGGGATTAAAACCGTCACTAATCAAACAGCCTGAAGATGATAACTATTTATGTATAATTATGCCGTTGAAAATCTAGTAGAGGAATGTGAAAATAATTTATGACACATAAGTATGACGCGGATAGTATTAAAGTATTGGAAGGTCTGGAGGCTGTACGCAAAAGACCCGCGATGTATATTGGTTCCACCGGTAAAGAAGGTCTTCATCATCTGGTGTATGAAGTTGTTGATAACAGTATTGATGAAGCAGCCGGTGGCTTTTGCGATACAATAACAGTTAAAATTAGAGTTGATAACAGTATTGTCGTCGATGATAATGGCCGCGGGATTCCAATAGACAAGCATAAAACCGAAGGTGTATCGGCGGCGGAAGTTGTCATGACCAAGCTGCATGCCGGAGGCAAATTCTCCGATGAATCCTACAAAATATCCGGCGGTCTGCATGGCGTCGGCGTTTCGGTTGTTAATGCCCTTTCTAAAACATGTGAACTGGAGGTAAGACGCGACGGCAATGCTTATATGCAGTCCTACAAACGTGGTATTCCGGATGGTCCGCTGGAAATGGTCGGTAAAACCAGAGGTAAGGGAACCAAAGTTACTTTTCTTCCGGACGATGAAATTTTTGAAGAAACAGAATTCAGCTATGACATCATCGCCAATCGTTTGCGTGAGCTGGCCTTTTTGAATTCCGGCGTCAAAATTCTCCTGCTTGATGAACGTACCAACAAACAAAATGAATTCTTTTATAAAGGCGGAATAGTTTCCTTCGTCGAATATATTAACCGCAATAAGAAAGTCTTGCATAAGAACCCTATATTCGTTTCCGGCGCCAAGGAAGATTGTTCCGTGGAGGTTGCTCTGCAGTACAATGAAACTTATCTGGACAATATATTTGCTTTTGCCAACAGCATCAACACAACGGAAGGCGGCACGCATATGATTGGTTTCCGATCCGCCCTCACCCGTGTTTTTAATAATTACGCCACCAATAATAAATTAATCAAGGACGGTAAAGAATCCCTGCGCGGCGAGGATTTACGAGAGGGACTGGCCTGCGTCATCAGTGTCAAGGTCAAAAATCCGCAGTTTGAAGGCCAGACCAAGACCAAGCTGGGCAACTCCGAGGTGCGCGGTCTTGTGGAAGGCATTGTGTACGAAAAGATCGGCAGTTACCTGGAAGAAAATCCATCTGTCGCCAAACAGATTCTTAATAAATGCATGGAAGCAGCACGTGCCCGCGAAGCAGCGAGACGTGCCAAGGAATTGACACGCCGGAAAAGCGCTTTGGAAGTAGGAGCATTACCGGGCAAACTTGCCGATTGTCAGGAAAAAGATCCGGCCTTGAGCGAAATATATCTGGTGGAAGGAGATTCCGCCGGCGGTTCGGCCAAGCAGGGACGTGACCGTAAGAATCAAGCCATTCTGCCACTGCGTGGTAAAGTTTTAAACGTGGAGAAGGCCCGTTTTGATAAAATGCTTCAAAATGAAGAAATCAGAACGATGGTTACGGCTTTTGGAGCGGGCATTGGAGCCGACGATTATGACGTCAGTAAACTGCGGTATCACAAAGTCATCATCATGACGGATGCGGATGTGGACGGCGCTCATATCCGTACACTGCTTTTGACATTCTTCTTCCGGCAGATGCGGGAATTGATTGAAAGAGGTTATTTGTTTATTGCCCAGCCGCCGCTGTTTAAAGTTGTGGAGAAAAAAAAGGAATTCTATATCCAGAATGAGGAGCAGATGAAAAACTACATTCTGGAAAACGGTGTGGAAAAAGTACAACTGGTCATGGGCGACGGCTCTCCGTTTCCGGTAACCGGTAATAAATTATTGGTTCTGATTAAGAAGGTGATGCGGATTGAAGATCTGCTCGACCGTTTTGAAAAGGAAGGGCGCGACAGGAATTTGATACGTATTCTTGCCGGCGATCCCACGCTGACCGATGATAGTTTTAAGAGTGAAAAAGCGTTGAATGCAATCGCCAAAAGAACAGGCGTTGCCCTGGGAGAAAGCTTTGCTGATTTTAAAATTGAAGAGGACGAAGATCACGGCGGATTCAAGGTTGTTTTCAATCTGAATAAAAACGGACAAACGGTTCCGTCCTGTGTGACACGGGAAGTTTTCCGCACACCGCAGTTCACGGATATACGTTCGCTTTTGGATCAGGTTTCGATTATGGGCGAGGCTCCTTACAGCGATAAGGGCGAAGAATCTTCAGCACCTGTCATTTTGGAGAGTTCCAAGGCGCTCGTGGATCATATTGTAAGCTTAGGCAAGAAAGGACTGGCCGTCCAGCGCTACAAGGGCTTGGGTGAAATGAACCCCGAACAGCTATGGGAAACCACGATGAATCCCGAAAAACGCACGCTACTGCAGGTGACTGTCGAAGACGCAGTCGATGCCGACGCAATATTTACAACGCTGATGGGGGATCAGGTCGAACCGAGACGTGATTTTATATATCAAAATGCCCTGGATGTTTCTAATCTGGACATTTAACTAGCAATTCCCCGTAGCTTGCTCGTAGTACGGGGTTACAGCTTAGATACCTCCCCCTTGAGGGGGGAGGATAGGTGGGGGTGACGAGCTTGCAGTCCGGTACTTCACCCTCCCCTGACCCCTCCCATCGAGGGAGGGGGAAGTTAGGGGTACAAACTGGTAAGATAGTTTACAAAACGAACCGGGGACATGGTTTACACTTTACGGCAAGGAGGATATTCTATGCCGTGGAAAGTGATAAACCAGATGGACATAAAAATAGAACTTATAAAAGACTGGAATGCCGGACATTTCAGTGTAACTGATCTTTCTCAAAGATATGGAATCAGCCGACCAACGGTTTACAAATGGCTTGAGC
>LNQE01001829.1_pt1 | contig 44211 bp, 40 predicted proteins | sample 603111 | NCBI WGS metagenome assembly LNQE01 (sample SAMN04260313, study PRJNA301899) | hydrocarbon metagenome | isolation source: hydrocarbon-contaminated ditch | place: Germany: Bremen | collected 1998
ATCGTAAACAACTGTTTAGCCCTCCTTTGGAACCCAAAAACCAATTATTTATTCATATAATAATATTTTATTATAAAAGATGCCAATGTTCCACTTAGAAAACCAAGTTATATCTTAAATTAAGTTAAGAAAAAAAATAAAATTATAATATAAAGTAATGATATATATATGTAAACGTTATATAATATGTTATAATTTGAAATAAATTCTTGGAACGAGGCAGTCATAATATGATGGAAATCAACAATGCTTATCTAGATAAAGTTGAAGAAAGACATTTTTCTATAGCCCGAGAGAAAAAAGCCCTGGGAGCAAAGATAGTAGGAATATACTGTGCCTTTACCCCCAAAGAAATTATTGCCGCGGCTGGAGCCATCCCGGTCGCTTTGTGCAGTGGCAGCAACGAGTCCATACCGAAGGCTGAGGAACATTTACCCCGTAATCTATGTCCCCTGGTAAAGGCGAGTTATGGTTCTGCAATCACCGAGAGATGTCCATATTTTTTCATGGCTGATATCCTGGTGGCTGATGCCACCTGTGATGGCAAGAAAAAGATGTATGAGCTTATGAGCCGTGTCAAAGAGGTGCATCTATTAAACCTTCCTCAGATAGCAAACTTGAAAGGCTCATTCGATCTGTGGCTTAGCGAATTACACCGTTTTAAAGGATTTCTGGAAAAGGAAACTGACAGCTTAGTCAGTGACGAAAAACTATGGGAGAGTATTAAGTTATACAATCGGGTGCGAGAGTTAAAAAGGACAATTTTTGAATTAAATAGAGGTCCAATACCCCTGCTCAGCGGCAGGGAATTAAGCATAGCTGTTGATAGCGGAGGTTTTGAAGTCGATTTGCCCGGTGATATAGACAGATATCTGCAGGTGATCGATTTTGCTAAGCAGAGAGGGGGTATTAAGCCTCGTCCGCGTATATTATTGACTGGATGTCCGACCACATCGGAAAAAGTTCTTCATTGTCTGGAGGAATATGCCAACGTTGTGGCTATGGAAAACTGTGGAGGCTTAAAAAGCATAGTAGAATTGGTGGATGAAACAGGGAACCCCATGGCAGCTATAGCACGTAGTAGTTTGAGGTTAGCCTGTCCCTGCATGTCACCTAATGAGCTGCGTTATCAGCTTATCGCAAGCATTATCGAAGATTATAGTATCGATGGGGTAGTAGACTTGATCTGGCAGGCCTGCCACACATACAATATAGAGTCCTATTCACTGGGCGATTTTGTGCGCAGGGAAAAAGGGGTTCCTTTCTTACAGATCGAAACAGATTATTCTGATTCGGATATCAACTGGATCAACTTAAGGATAGAGGCATTTATTGAGATGCTTTAATATCACAAAAAGGATAGGAGGATTTAGGAATGGTAAGGAAGTTGACAGGCATAGTTTTGATTATGGTGATGCTAATCAGTCTGGTCGGCTGTAGTGGGGCTGATACAGGCAAAAAAGATGCTGCTGCACCCCCAGAAAGCAGTTATAAAATAGGTGTGGTAACACCTACCTTATCTGCCAGCGAAGACGAATTCAGGGGAGCCCAGGTAGTTATGGGAAAATACCCGGATATGATAACCCATATTGTATTACCTGATAATTTTTCTGCCGAACAGGAAACCGCGATCACTCAGATTACAAGTCTGGGAGATGATAATAACATTAAAGGAGTAATAATATGTGCAGGGTATTCAGGTATTCTTCCTGCCATTCAGAAACTTAAAGAGAAAAGACCGGATATGGTAGTGATCACTGCCCCCATATGGGATGATCCGGACATGATGTCTGATTATATAGACCTTTGTTTGGATACCGATTGGCTGGAAAGGGGAGTGACTATCCCCACCAAGGCTTATAGTATGGGTGCCAGGACCTTCATACATTACTCTTTTCCGACTCATATGGCTAAAGAACTGCTGGCAAACAGGAGAGACAAGATGAAAGAAACCTGTGAAGAACTGGGTATGACCTTTGTTGAAGTCAGCACCCCGGATCCCCAGACCGGGAGTGGTCCCAGTGCTATGCTGCAGTTTTTACAGGAAGACATCCCCCGGCAGATCGAAAAATATGGTAAAGACACCTGCATTTTTGGCACTAATTGTCCGATGCAGGATGTAATTATTGCGAAAGCATTAGAATTAAAATTTATAATGGCTGAACAGTGCTGCCCAACACCGACCCAGGGATTTCCTGCCGCCATGGGGTTGGAAATAAGTTCGGAAGATGCCGGAGATTTTGATAAGCTTAACCAATTAATAGCTGATAAGGCAGCGGAAGCGGGGGAAACTGGCAGATTATCTACCTGGCCAGTACCAGTAGGATACTTTTTCCCCGAGTTTTCAGTTGAAATTGCCAGAGGTATTATAGAAGGCGGAATAGATAAAGACAACATCGACATGGAAGTTTTAATAAGCACTGCCCAGGAAGTTGCAGGAGTGGAAGTTAATTTCAACCAACTTAATGATGAAATCGATAATTACTATTTAATAATTATGGACTCGATCATCTACTAAAGTTATCGATTTGGAGGAAACCAGACTGCACTGTGCAGAAATCCTCTACTCTCTGGTTTCCTCCCTCTCCTCATATCCCGGCTGGTTATCTCCCGGTCCGGGTCAATTAAAAATAGCCGTAGTAAAATGAACTATCTTATTCAACTGAGAGGGACAGATATGTTAAAGATATCCGGTATCTCAAAGAGCTTTGGTCAGCAAGAAGTCTTGAAATCTGTAGACCTGGATATCATGCCTGGTGAGATCCATGGACTGGTAGGTGAGAATGGAGCGGGTAAGAGTACCCTGTTAAACATTCTGTTTGGGAGAGATATTATTCGAAATACTGGAGGATACTCCGGAGAGATATATGTTGACGAGAAGAAAGTGAATATATATACTCCCCGTGATGCGTTGGAGCTGGGTATCGGAATGGTGCATCAAGAATTTGCCCTTATTCCCCATATGAGTATAAGTGAGAATATTAGGATCGGCCGTGAATATACTAATCAGTTAAGTGAGAAGATATTGGGCAGTGAACTGGCCTTGATAGATAAAAAACGTAACCAGGCAGAAGCCGGCAAGGTTTTACAGAACCTTGGAGTTGATCCAGATGTAAATTTGAAGATAATTGATTTATCAATCAGCTTAAAACAGTTTGTTGAACTAGCCCGGGAAATTAGCAGAGACAATCTAAAACTCCTGGTACTGGATGAACCTACTGCGGTTTTGGGAAGAGAAGATTCAGCAGCGTTTCTGAAGATCATCACAGATATTGCTCATAAGGGGACCGCAATTATCTTCATATCACACCGATTAGAGGAGGTAGTCGCTGTTTGTCAACGCATCACGGTCCTGCGTGATGGAAAAATAGTAGACGTGTATCAAGAAGAACAATTCGATATAAACAGGATTGCTGAGAGTATGATCGGTCATTCACTAACTAAAACTAGCCGCACTCGCGGCATTCTGAAAGAAAAGCCCATTATGCGCTTTCACAATTTTGCTGTGGCCATGCCCGGCGAACAGATCGAAGAGTTCAATGTTAATTTATATCAGGGAGAAATACTGGGTGTGGCGGGGTTGTCGGGTCACGGAAAATTGGCTCTGGGCAAGGGAATAATGGGAATCTATCCAACTGCTGGCCAGGTAACAGTAGATGAGCGTATACTTGATACTTCCAACCCTGCTGACGCTCTAACCCAGGGCATTTATTATGTTCCAGATGATCGCAGAGAAACAGGTTTATTAATGGATCATTCGATAATGGAAAATATCATATTCACTGCAGTACAGCAAAAGGCTAGTTTTCTTAAATACCCTTGCTTTGGCCTCATGAGCACGATCGATTATCCAAGCAGCACTACTTATACAAAAGACTGCATAAAGACCTTGGATATCCGCTGCCAGAATATACATCAAAAGGTTGGTACCCTGAGTGGAGGGAATCAGCAAAAGGTTTGTCTGGCCCGAGCTATGGCCATGGAGGCCCGAATACTTATAGTATCAGAGCCCAGCAGAGGTATAGACATTGGTGCAAAAGCAAGAATACTTGAATCTCTTCTGCAGATCAACCGTGAATTGGGTACTGCCATTATAATCTCATCCAGTGAACTAGACGAACTTAAATACTTGTGTGATCGAATCGTGGTGATGTATGAGGGCAAAAACTTCGGCATTTTTTCTCCCAATGATGATGACCTTACCTTTGCGATGGCATTTTCAGGCAAGAGAAAGGAAGCGCTATGCGCAATATGACCCGTCATATACCACAATTGATCATGGCTGTCTTCTTGTTGGTAATGGCTGTTACCGCAGTACTAGCTGGTATCCCATCAATAAGACTGATGAATGATTCCATAATCAGGCTGGCCATGAACGGGGTTTTGGTCTTATCATTAATACCCATGCTCAATGTGGGGGCAGGGATAAACTACGGTCTTCCAGTAGCAATATCGTCTGGTCTGCTGGGAATGTCAATGGCAGTCAATTTGCGATTGGAGAGTATAATAGGTTTCCTGGCCGCCGTATTGTTTTCAATATTGGTAGGCTGTGTATTCGGTTACGCTTACGCTAGAGTCCTTAATAGGGTCAAAGGACGGGAGGAAATTGCCGGTATTTTTACCGGCTTTTCTTTTGTATTCCTTATGAGTTTTTTCTGGGCAGTCGCACCTTTTACCAATCCAGCTATGCTCTGGCCTATAGGAGGCAAAGGAATGCGGCCCACCATCGGATTAACGGCATACTTTGAAAAAGCATTAAATCATCTATGGGCCGTCCAAATTGGAGACTTGATTATGCCTTTTGGACTGCTGGCCTTTTTTGGTCTTCTCAGTTGGATGGTATATGCTTTGTTTAAAACCAAATTGGGGTTAGCCATACTAGCAGTAGGTGAAAATGAGCTTTTTGCCAGATTGGCAGGTATAAACATAAATAAAACCAGGACTTATGCTATAATGATGTCCACAGTACTGGGCGCCATAGGGATATGTGTTTACGCACAGAGCTATGGCTTTATCGAGTTGTATGAAGCACCACTAATGATGGCTTTTCCAGCTGCTTCAGCCATTCTGCTGGGTGGGAGTATGGGAAAAAAAACGTCCATTTTTCAGGCTATTCTAGGAACCTTTCTTTTCCAGACCATTTATGTTTATACCGGACCTATAGCTAATACTCTGCTGGTGCCCGAAGTATCGGAAATAATCCGGGTAATCATAAGCAATGGCATTATTTTGTATGCTCTTCTTTATGAGGGGGGAGGGAAGAGAATTGAAAAAGCTTAACCCGGTACCCTCTATTTTTCTATTGCTATTTTTGGTGAGCTGGTATTACTCCGGTATGAGTTTCACCTTTGTGGGTAATGAGGTAATAACCAGGTTTATCCGGGATGGGGTTTTGGTTCTGGCCCTATTGATACCTATTCTGGCAGGGATGGGAATCAACTTTGCGGTAACCATTGGAGCTATTTCAGCTCAGATAGGGCTGCTGATTATTATAATGTGGCAAATAGAAGGTATTACTGGGATTATATTGGCAGGCGGCTTATCCTTGGGAATTGCTTTTGTCATGGGCTGGATAATAGGTATAGTTTTAAACCGGGTCAAGGGTAAAGAGATGATTACTACTATTATCATTGGATTTCTGGGCAATGGAATCTACCAATTCATTTTCCTGGTAGGCTATGGTACTTTTATAAAGGCCATAAATACCGAAATAATGCTGTCCCGGGGAGTTGGAGTCAGAAATATGGTGGACTTAGCTGCATATCGAAATATCCTGGATAATATCTGGGTCATTCACCTGGGAGGTATCAGTATACCTCTATTTATGATTATGGTAGTTTTAAGTTTTTGCCTGGTTGTGACATATATAATAAATACCCGTATGGGTCAAAAATTCAAGGCAGTAGGAGAAGACATGGATAAGTCAGCAGCCATTGGAATAGATGTAGACAGGACCAGAATACAGGCTATGATCATATCTACTATAATAGCCTGTATCGGTCAGCTGATCTATCTCCAGAATATAGGGATGCTTAATGTATATACAGCTCATTTGAATTCTGATATATTCTCCGCAGCCGCCCTGCTTGCAGGTGGAGCTAGTGTAAAGAGTGCGCGGGTTCGGCATGCCATCCTGGGGGTATTCTTGTTTCACTCCCTATTTATAGTATCACCTCAGGCGGGGCAGAATCTCTTCGGCAACGCAGCCCTGGGAGAATACTTCAGGAGTTTTATAGCATACGGCACTATCGCAATAGCTTTAATATTTAATGTTAGAGACAAGGCGCCTGACTAACCCGATAGGTGACTTTGAAACCTTCGTAAAATCTAGCTAATATAGCCGTGAGTGTTTACACACGGCTATATTGGTATATAGATACTATTTAAGCGCCAATCTTAACTTTATCCTGTAAGTCAGCAGTTATTGAGTTAGGTTCTATTCGCCTGATCCATAAAGAATGGCGGTGTCTGGCATAATCCAGGGATATCTTACCGGTAAACATGCTTAAAAACAGGGGACGATTATCCTTGATCAAAAAGGCCAGTAAATGGGCCACTATAGAAATAAGCAGGACTAGGGTAAAAATATTATGCACCTGGGTTGCCCAAAAGCTTACCTGCAGGGGGATATTAGTATCGGGTAGATTCTTAAGAACCTTGATCAGGCCTGTAACAATAAGTCCTGCGACAGACAGACCGGTCACGGCAAAGGCCATTCTTTGCTCGGCCAGATATTTATCGTTTGGTGGCTCCTTGGCCAATCCCACTAATGAGGCAAATATTATTAACGATTCTTTTAAATCCCCCTTGCGAGGAAGAATATCGGTTTCTTTACTCAATAGCAGATATAACATATAAAAGAAGCTGATAAAAATCAGAACCATTGCTGCATAATAATGGATATTAAGTGTGATCAAGTAATTGCTGGACCACCCTAAGCCGGGTATTTGATCAACAAAATATCTTTTGTAAACCGGCATCTGACCAAATCCAGTAAAGAACAGAATGAAAATGGAAAGAGCAGTGATCCAGTGAGTAAACCGGACCTGCAAATTATGCCTAGGAATTTTCATTATTATCAACTCCTGTCATAGTTTTGTATACGCTCAGCCCCGCGGCTAATAAACCAGCGACGGGAGCGATCAAAAAGCTCTTGGCCATGCCAGCCGGTTCATCTAGAATATTAGCAACTCCAACAGGCATGCCAGGTTTTCCAGGCTTTCCGTCAACTTCCTGTTCAATGATAGCCTTATGAATGGCTTCAAAGGGAATCATCGATAAATAGAAAGTAGAGGTACCGCCATTTTCCAGGTCTCCATAAAGGTATCCACCATTATCTTCAACCCAGTTTTTGGCATAGACCTGCATATCCTTTTTCTGTCCGAAGCTGATGGCATTATTTGGGCAGGCTGAAACACAGGCAGGTTCTGCACCGTTTTGAATGAGATCGTAACACAGGTCACATTTGTACATTACTCCTCCACCGGCATACTTCGGTGCGACTTCCTGGTATAGCCCAACGCCGGCCTGCCGCTGTGGTATCTGCCATGGACATACATCGCGGCACTTGGCGCCTCCAAAACATCCATTCGGGTTTATTACAACCGGGCCTTCCGGCAGTTTCTCATTTACCCCAAAAGGGCAGAGTGAGGAACAGGGAGGATTATCGCAATGTAAACATCTTCGGGGCACATGTACCTCTTGCATATTACCCTGGTATTCTACCTGGAGGTGCTGAACGTACGTCCAGTTGTAGGGAGTCAAACGGTTTGTTAAGTTCTGCTTATCTGACCAGTCTTCATGTTTGGGTTGCGGCCAGTAGTCCATGATCGGTTTTTCAGGTTGGGGAAATTTATCTTGATTCTTATTTCTGCAAGCATCCACACACCGGGGGGCGTCCAGACCCGCACACCCATCACATTTGCTTAGATCTATAATAGTGCCATATTCATCATTGGTGTTAAAGGCCGCTGCAGTTTTATTAACGCCGCTCAGTACCACGGTGGCAGCAATACCAGAATATGCAGCTCTTTTTAAAAAATTCCTTCTGGATATGGACATAAATTAATCCTCCTCTAAAATCATTAATAATAATTGTATAATAAATGAACATTCGTTTATAGTCAAGGAGAATAAATGTTGTTGGCGCATTGACTATAAACGAATGCTTATTTATTATTAAGTTGAGGTGGTTGCATGCGTAGGAAAAATGAAGAGAAAAGGGAGAATATAAAACAGGCGGTAATCAAGCTAATCCTGGATGAAGGATTTCATGGCGCTTCGATTTCTAAGATTGCCAGGGAGGCTGGTGTGTCCCCGGCAACTGTATATATCTATTACGAAAGCAAGGATGAAATGCTGCGAGAAATATATCAAGAATATGCAGATCAGGTATATTTATATTTGCTGGAGCAGATCGATGAAAACATGAATGGAAAACAGTTGATTGAGACCATCATAAAGACTTATTACTCTTATATTTATGAGCAGGACAAGGTATTTTACTTTGTAGAGCAGTTTTCCAGCTGTCCATCCCTAGTGGATAAATGCCGTGAAACAGAAGGCTGTTTCCAGGTTTTCTCCCTGTTTGATGATTTCAAAGAGAAAAATATAATAAAGAAGGTAGATAATGTTATTATATATTCCATGCTTTTTTATCCTGTTAAATGTATAGCAACAAGGTATTTTAACCAGGAAAGGGAAGCTGAGTCAGCATTGGTGGAATTAATTGAACTGTTACAAGATACTTTACTATGTTCAGGTCCAGATTCAGGATGTGATTGAACCATTAGCAGTTGACACGTTCCTTCCGAAGATTATCGTCGCCAGTGGCATAACTAAAGCTGCCAGGCACTAACTTATTAACTTATTCCATTTACGTCCCAGCCGAGTAAGTTAATAAATTGGTGCCTGGCATCAGTCTATTCTGGTTATAAAGGAAACGGTTCTCTCTTAAACTATTCTATCTACCACGCTTATTAATATAAATCTGCCAGTTGCTTTTGAAATTCAGACTCAAAGGAACTGGAATGGAAGGTAAGAGCAGGATTTTGCCTCTGCAGCAGATTTAAGGTGGATTCATATTCGCACAGCACAACTACCTGCTGGTTCTGGTCAATGACCCCCAGACTGCTGAGAGTGCTCAACCGGCCGGTATCGATGGTTGAATCTGACCTAACCCAGCGGGCCAGTTGATAGGGAAGGCGTTCCAACCTGACCTCGGCTCCATATTCGCTTTTAAGGCGATAGCTAAAGACTTCGAATTGCAACTCACCTACTACGCCAAGTATCCAGTCTTCGGTACGGTTAGCAGTACGAAAGATCTGTACCGTTCCTTCTTCAACTAATTGGGCTACTCCCTTCTGGAACTGCTTGTATTTCATAGCGTTCATATTTAATACTCGGGCAAAATGTTCAGGCGGAAACTGTGGCAGTGGTTCAAATTCAAAGCTGTTCTGCACACATAAAGTATCTCCGATCCTAAAGGTTCCAGTGTCATGAAGACCGATGATGTCACCCGGATAGGCTTCTTCAATTATGTCCCGATCCTGGGCCAGGAACTGCTGGGGCTGAGCCAGTTTAATTCTTTTTCCGCTGCGCACATGGTTGACGGTCATACCCCGCTCGAATTTGCCCGAACAGACTCGCAGGAAGGCGATCCGATCCCGATGAGCCGGATTCATATTGGCCTGGATCTTAAAGACGAATCCCGAAAAACCATTTTTAACCGTATCTATCAGACCAATACTGCTGTTATGGGCATGGGGAGCCGGGGCCAGCTGTAGGAAATTATCCAGAAATGTCTGAACCCCGAATTTACTGATGGCACTGCCAAAGAAGACCGGGGTCAGCAGGCCCTGATCAATTTTATCTTCGTCAAACTGATCTCCTGCAATATCCAGAAGATCGATTTCCTCACATAATTTGTCATAAAGGATAGGGTCCAATTGCTCACGGACAGCAGGATCTGCTAAGCCCTGTTCACCAAGCAATATAAACTCCCTCTGCTCTTCTCTATGGTATAGCTCTATTCGCTCGTTATGACGATCATAAATACCGCAAAATTCATCACCCATACCTATCGGCCAGTTCATGGGGCAGGAACGAATACCCAGGACCTGCTCCAACTCTTCCAGCAGTTCCAGGGGATCTTTACCATATCGGTCCATTTTATTTATGAAGGTAAAAATGGGTATGCCACGCTGCCGGCAAACCTTGAATAACTTGATGGTCTGGGTCTCCACTCCTTTGGCAGCATCGATCAGCATAACAGCACTGTCAGCTGCGGTCAAAGTGCGGTAGGTGTCTTCGCTGAAATCCTGATGCCCGGGCGTATCCAGGATATTTATGTGATGTCCGTTATAGTTAAAATGCATGGCACTTGAAGTAACGGATATACCACGTTCTTTTTCAATCTGCATCCAGTCGGAGGTTGCAAATTTTTTAGCTTTGCGTCCCTTCACCTCGCCTGCCATGCGAATAGCACCGCCAAAAAGCAGCAGTTTTTCTGTAAGGGTGGTTTTCCCGGCATCGGGATGAGATATAATGGCAAAAGTACGCCTTTTATCTACCTGAGACTGTATATCTTCATATAACATTGACATGGTTATGTTCCTCTCTATTAAAAAATACATCAGCCTACTATTATATCATAAAAGTACTGTGGGCTAAATCTGACAGGGTACAAATTTTCAATTAATTGGTCATAGTACTGGATGGCAGCTATTTCTTTTGATAGGATTATACAAATAAGGTGAAACTGAATAAAATAGGCAGGAATAACAGCAGTATCATATATATTAACAAGGACCTGTTTCATCAATCTATAATTGAGTATAAGAACTGGGGCCGATCAAACCAGACCCTAAGTATATAAAGGGGGAAAGCATATGGAGAAAGTAGTGGTCAGGCAGCTGGTAAGAGATAGCAGCAGATATGAAAACCAGGAAGTTGTAATCAACGGTTGGATAAGAAGCAACCGGGATCAAAAGTCTTTCGGATTCTTAACTGTGAATGATGGCACTCATTTCAATAATATACAGGTTGTGTACGAAAGAGATTCACTGCCAAATTATTCAGAAGTGGCCAGGTTCAGAGTAGGTGCTGCTGTCAGCATTCATGGGGTAATGGTAATGACCCCCGGGGGTAAACAATCCTTCGAAATCAAAGCTAAAGAAGTAATCCTGGAAGGTGATGCAGCGGAAGATTATCCCATCCAGCCTAAAAGACATAGCAGGGAATTCTTAAGGCAGGTGGCCCACCTGCGTCCCCGTACTAATCTGTTTACTGCCGTTTTCAGGGTCCGGTCGCTGCTGGCTTATGCGATCCATATGTTTTTCCAGGAAAGGGGCTTCATTTACGTGCATGCCCCCATCATAACTGCCAGCGATGCGGAAGGAGCTGGGGAAATGTTTCGGGTAAGTACCCTTGACCTGAAAAGTCCTCCTCTAAGCGAACATGGAGAAGTCGATCATACTCAGGATTTCTTTGGCCGCAGGACTAATCTAACGGTGAGCGGGCAGTTAGAGGCTGAAGCATTTGCGCTGGCATTCAGGGATGTATATACTTTTGGACCGACTTTTAGAGCCGAAAATTCCAACACTGCACGTCATGCTGCAGAATTTTGGATGATAGAGCCGGAGATAGCTTTTGCCGACCTGCAGGATGATATGAAGCTGGCTGAAGACATGGTGAAATCTGTGATAAGCTATATACTCAAAAATGCCCCAGAAGAAATGGCCTTTTTTAATGAATTTGTAGACAAAGGACTGATGGGCAGGCTGCAAAATGTGGTGGATTCCGATTTTGCCCATGTGACTTATACCCGGGCCATTGATATCCTGAAAGAATCGGGAGAAGAATTTGAATATCAGGTACAGTGGGGTGCTGACTTGCAGAGTGAACATGAACGATGCTTGACCGAGAAAATATTTAAGAAACCGGTATTCGTAACCGACTATCCCAAAGAAATAAAAGCTTTCTATATGAGGCAAAACGAAGATGGGAAAACCGTGGCCGCCATGGATCTATTGGTTCCAGGAATCGGGGAGATAATCGGCGGCAGTCAAAGGGAAGAAAGAGTTGAACTTCTAGTAAACAGGATGAAGGAAATGGGTATGGCGGAAGAGGATTTATGGTGGTACCTGGAGCTTAGAAAATACGGGGGTGTAAAACACGCCGGATTTGGACTTGGCTTCGAAAGGCTGATCATGTATATAACTGGAGTAAGCAATATCCGAGATGTGATACCGTTTCCTCGCACGGTTAAATCCTGTGAGTTTTAGGATGAACCATAATTTTATCCACTAATAATATATCTGAGGATATCTTGGTTTACAGCTATTAGGTCTTTACCCAGGCGCTTAAAAGCTGCTAATATATTAAATACCTTCATAAGATGGTTTCCATACTGGCGTAAATTAAGCTAGGCCAATAAAAATGGAGGTGAAGCTAATTATGAACGGTCCCCTGTACAAGATATCCAAGTCTATTAGAATAATTGAGGGCCCGATAAGGGATATGTTAAACCAGCATTTGTGGGCTAAAATGCTGGGAGCAATGGTACTAGGAGTTATTGTTGGTTTAATTATCAGCCCGTCAACCGGCTGGTTTTCTTACTATGCAGGTTTAAACATTGGCAACTGGCTGGCTTTGCCTGGCCAGGTGTTTTTAAGCCTCATCCAGATGATGGTAGTTCCTCTGGTTTTTACATCGATTATTCGCGGGATAGCCAGCAATGAAGACATCGAATTCCTCAAGAAGATGGGAACCCGCATTGTAATATATTTTCTTACCACAACCACCCTGGCCATTTCTATAGGTATATCGATGGCAGTAGTCTTAAAACCGGGGCAATATCTAGATCAAAAAATGTTTGATCTAGAACACGCGGTATCAAACAACCAGACAGAACAACCTTTGCTGGATACCAATATTAACAGTCTGCCGGATTATTTTATTAACATATTACCTGACAACCCCCTTCAAGCTATGGTAGAAACCCAGATGCTGCAGGTGGTTATTTTTGCAGTAATTCTAGGAGTTGCTCTGGTAAGCACCGAGGCAAAAAATTCACGTCCACTGCTTGATTTAATGGATTCCATCCAGGAAGTTTGTATGATTGTGGTACGCTGGGCGATGCTCATAGCTCCTCTGGCGGTCTTCGGCCTGTTGGCCCAGATTACTATTAAAATGGGATTAGAAGCCCTGGTAGGTATGGCTGCGTATGTGGGAACTGTGCTGCTGTCCTTATTGATTCTATTATGCATGTACTGTTGCATAGTGTTTGTAATAACAAAAATGCCTCCCCGGGTCTTTTTAATAAAGATACGCTCAGTCCAGCTGCTGGCCTTTTCTACCTCCAGTTCAGCAGCAGTTATGCCCCTATCTATACAGACCGCTGAAGAGGAATTGAACGTACGTCCGGCTATTTCTCAATTTCTGATTCCACTGGGTACGACCATTAATATGGATGGAACAGCATTATACCAGGGAGTGGCGGCAGTATTTCTGGCTCAGGTATTTGGGGTAGACCTCAGTCCAACGGCTATGTTACTGATTCTGCTGACTTCAGTAGGTGCATCGATCGGTTCTCCAGCTACTCCGGGAGTAGGTATTGTAATTTTAGCAACCATACTCAATAGTGTGGGTATACCAGCCAGTGGCATAGCAATAATACTTGGAGTGGACCGTATTCTGGATATGAGCAGGACTGCTTTGAATGTAACTGGAGATTTGACTGCTTCAATGGTGATGAACCGCTGGTTAGGAAATCAAGATGGGGGTAAAGATAATTATAATATGCTTTAAGAATAAGGGTTATAATTATATACATACAAGCGATGGAAAAGCTAACTGCAGAATGAGTGAGAAGTACTCCTGCATTTAACCTAAATACCATTTTTAGTTTCGTAAAATCCTCAATACGGACTTTATTGGGAGTGCATATATAAAAAATAAGGGGAGATTAAATGGCACACAACCTGAAAACATCGAATATATTAGGAATTCTGATTATTGGGCTGGGTATTATTCTGCTGTTGAACGCTTTTGGGATCACCCAGATCAGCATAGCTTACCTGTGGGGATTATTCTGGCCCTCAATACTTATCCTGGCCGGAATTAATTATATGATTGGGTACCAGCGGATTACCGGCATCTTGATCGGGCTGATACTGACTGGCCTGGGTGCAGCATACCTGGGCCGGAATCTAGGATTATATTCGGTTGATTTTTCGCTGTTATGGAAGACTGTTCTGGCCGCCTTATTGATCATATGGGGTATAAGCATGCTGCTCGGTGAAAAGGGGATCAGTAAGACGAATCTGGCTATCATGGGTGGAGTAGAGAAAAAGGGGAGCCCATGGGAATTGAAAAGCTCGGACTATCTGGCTTTAATGGGTGGAGTGGAATTGGATCTGAGAGACGCGATAATCTCGGACAAGGAAGTAGACCTTAACCTTCTCGCCATAATGGGCGGAATCAATATCGTACTACCTGCTGATACATCAGTAAAATGGTCGGGTACATCATTCCTGGGCGGAGTTAATGTTATGGGCAAAGGTAGTGGAGGAATCTTTGGCAGTTCTCAGGGAAGCATACAAACGGAAGCTAACGAACGGTTTAAACTTAATTTGCGTATGAATACCATTATGGGTGGCATCGAAGTCAAGAAATAATTCATCGGTCTCCTTTAAGGTTTAGCTCAATTACTCTAAAAAAAGCCGGCTGCATTTTGAACTGCCCCCTGTCAAATAGATCGAAAAAATAAAGCCATTTCGCTGGGCTTCGTCAATGACGGGGTCCAGTTTTTTTATCCAACATTTACAAGCAACTGGCTTTATATTATGTTTAACTCTCTTGAATAATAACCGTATGAAATTTGAGGGTTGGTAACGAAAGGGAAGCGAAAGACGAAAGTGCACCAGGTCTGATCCGGGTCTTTGCGTGGTTGACATTGACTCTCTCAAATGTTGCGATGAGTTAATTGCCTTTGATTTGATGCCAAAAAAATTGTTTTAAATAAAGCAGAAGCATATCAACTGGCCCACAGAATAGAAGTGCATATTTGAGAACACGGAGGTACCGGTGGTGGGATCATAGGGGCTCTGGCTGGAGCCGGGTTGCGAATCAGCGGCAATGATGGACGTATGCGGGGACGCATAAAAGCATGTAAATCTGGAGAGGTCTTTCGGGAAAAGGAGATAGTACAACGAAGCATAGTGGAACTGGTACAGAGCACAGATGGGTATATTCTCAAAAATGACGAGACGGTGGCTATGGGAGAAGTAGTAAAAACAGTATTGATAGAAGGTAAGCAAGTTCTCCTGGTTATTCCTGCAAATGAGGAAAGTATTGCCCCCTGTGTCACAAGTCGGAAGAACTTATTTCTTGACTCACCCTTTCTGGTCACTGATAAACAGGTTTAATTTATTTGCATTAGCATTTATTTGGATAATCAGGTGTGTTATGTTAATGACGGAGGTAATAATGATGAATGAGATTGTTATAAAACCGGTTGGTATAGTTATATCCGATTTTGAGGACACGGAGATGATGCCCCTGGGAGGAACTCCGGCAGTTATTCAAATATATCCGGAATATACAGAGGCCCTGCAGGGAATTGAGGAAAACTCGCATGTTTGGATCCTGGCCTGGTTTCACCAGGCTCCCCGTGATCTATTAAAGACATCACCTAAAAAGGTCAACCCTGACCTGCCTGAGTATGGTGTTTTTGCTCTCAGGGCTTATGGAAGGCCTAACCCGGTAGCTATGTGCCTGGCGGAACTGGAAAAAGTTGAAGATAGCAGGCTTTATGTAAGAGGTCTGGATGCCATCGGGGGAACCCCGGTCATCGATATTAAACCATACTATGAGAATGACATAGTATTTTCTCCCGATACTCCGTACATTAAAGGAAAAAGCAGGCAAATACGCCAGGCACTGATGCTCAAACATGCCCTGGTCCACCACCGGGAAGAGTGCTCGGATCTGCATCTGGCGGTAAGAATGGCAGTCATTGCCGAAGAATACCTGGGCAAGGTTATGTCTGATCGACTTGGTATCACTGTATTTGGATCTGCCTGTTTGGGAGACTGCATTCAGGGTATTACCAGAGCCAGATTATCGAATCCCCCCCGGTTCAATTATGAAAAAGGGGACAGTATGCCCAGAACTATCTGGACTTCAGGAGAAAAAGTACTGACAATTACACTGAAAAAGGAATATACGTGGGACGAAATAAAGAGACTCTCTGACCATGAACTCTTAGAGGTAAATTTTATATAATGGGAACCTACCCCCACTCATTAAATCGGCCTCCCCTCCGTCTATGGAAATAACGATGGTCATTTATGATACTGCCCTTATTCTGTTCTATCATTATAGGAACAACAGCACCTGATCGAGGTTGCAAAGCTTCCGTATCTTTGAAAAGGGCAAAGGTGCCCTCGGTCCTGGCATTGTTGATGAAGACATCAGATATTTCAACCATAAAAGAGGAACCATTAATTATATAATGGAATACTTAAGTGCACCATTATCAATATGAAGTGGTAAAATCATATTCGTGTGGATACACCAGCATAGGCTTGCAGCAGGTTTTTGCCCAGGCAGACCATGTAATGTTTATGCCTAATAATCGTCAGAGTCAGCAGGTGCGATCATAGAAATTAATTGAAGGGGAGTGTTTCCGTGTATTGCTCAAATTGTGGGGAGAATTTACCGGATAGCGTAAAATTCTGTACCGAATGTGGAAGTAGTCTGCAGCCAGTGTCTCATAACATTCAACCTCAAACGACTAGTTTGATCGGGTTTTCACCCCGAATAAACGATCCAGCTTTTAAGAAATATCAAAATGCCTCAAAAAACTGGGCCTTAATGTTTTCTCTGATCATTGCTGTAATAGCAATCATAGCATTTCCCATTTATGGTGAAGTGAGCGGCGAAATGGAGATGCCTTATTCACTCTATTATGGTATGGGAATCGGGGGTATGTTTGTTGCTATTGCCCTTTTTCAAAATATTGGCAAAGGCCTGGACAGCACCTGGGATGGGGTAGTTGTAGATAAAAGGACCTATAAAAAGACGGAGTCCGACCGAAACTCAAACACCTTTTCTACCCATACTTATTTCGAATATACAGTGAAACGAGATAATGGAAAGATTTACACCCATAGCACGAAGGGTGATGATACAGTTTACAATTACTACAACATCGGTGATAAGGTGCGTCATCATAAGGGTTTTGGATATGAGAAATACGATAAATCCCGGGACACTTTTCTGTTTTGTACCGCCTGCGCATCCATTAACGATATCTCGGACGAAGTGTGTTTCAGGTGTAAATGCCCTTTATTAAAATAAGTCACATAATGAAAAATATTTATCAAATGAAGGGAGAGGTGTAAGTGATCATCAATGATACTGGATTGAAACTATCCGAATCTCTCCGAACCTTGAGCGAAACCGATAAAGAGGTAGTGAACCTGGTTGCCGTAGAGATAATTAAAAAGGTTTACGAACTGCTGGGCAAGGTATAGCGGGTAGGCAAATCCATCTAGGAATTGTCTGAAAGCCGATACGTGACCAAATAAGTATAGAAAAAGTGAGATCTGCAGACCATAATATATATCCAGCAGGGAGGCTTCTTATGAACGTCATTGAGATCAAACAGCTGAGCAAATATTATGGAAAAGCTAGAGGGATCGTCGAGGTCAGCTTTAATGTACAGGAAGGTGAAATATTTGGATTTATTGGCCCTAATGGTGCAGGAAAATCTACCACCATTCGTATCTTACTGGCATTAATATATCCTAGTAGTGGTCAGGCCAGGATATTCGGCAAAGACTGCATCAAACACGGCACTGAAATTCGTAACCATATCGGTTATCTCCCGGCAGAAGTCTATTACTATGACCATATGCGCGTTATCGATCTACTAAAATATTCGGCCAGTTTTTACAAGAATGTGGACAAGAATCGTATTCGCAAATTAGCAGAGATTATGGATCTGGATCTGAACCGGAAGATCGATGATCTGTCTTATGGTAATAAAAAGAAAGTCGGGATTGTTCAAGGTTTGATCCATCAACCCCGTCTGATCATATTGGATGAACCCACCGGTGGTTTAGATCCACTTATACAGCAACAATTTTTTAATCTGATACGCGAAGAAAACCAGAACGGAGCTACCGTTCTATTTTCATCTCATGTTTTAAGCGAGGTGCAAAAGCTCTGTTCGCAGGTGGCCATAATCAAAGAAGGACAGATTATTGGTGTCGAAGACATCAAAGCTCTGCAAAACAATAACTACAAAAAGTTTAAAATCCAACTGGCTGAAACAGTCAGCAGCGACTATTTCAATATAGATGGGGTGGCCGACCTCACCGTAGACGAAAATAGCCATACTTTCCTGTTCAGAGGAGACATAAATCAAATGATCGCCAGGATCCATGACCACAGAATCACGAACTTGATCGTAGAAGAACCTGCTCTGGAGGAGGTCTTTATGCACTACTACGAGAGGGAAGCATAGATCATGAATATTTTTACTTACGAACTAAAGACAGGAATGCCCTCTATGATCTATTGGACAGCAGCTATCATTCTGCTGTTGTTCATGTTCATGTTGATGTATCCTGCACTGTCACAGGATATTTCCGTTTTCGAAAGCCTATTAAACAATTTCCCCCTGGAACTCAGACAAGCACTGGGAATAACCGACCTTAATCTTTCTCAGGTTCTGGGCTATTACGGTTTCTTATTTACATATATTTTACTGCTCGGTTCTATATATGCTATTAAATCAGGGATATCAGTCCTCTCCGAAGAGACACGCTCCAAAACCGCCGATTTTCTCTTAGCAAAACCGGTCAGCCGCAGCACTATAGTAAGTGCCAAGATATTATCAGTACTAACTCTTCTAGCTGTTCAGAATATTATATTTATCACATTTTCCTGGATTATTTTGCAGGTCTATGGCCCTGGCCAATTTAACGGGACCGCACTGGCATTGATAAACCTCAGCCTGATCCAGGTACAGCTTTATTTCCTGGCCGCCGGGATTTTCATAGCATCGGTGATGAAAAAAATTAAAACCGTTTTGCCTGTGGCCCTGGGAGTAGTATTTGCTTTGTATATCCTCCAAATGGTTAACCAGACTATAGATGATCCCAAACTGGCTTATTTTACCCCCTTCGCTTACTTCGATGTGGGCAAAATCATTCAGGATATAAGTTATGACATGTCTTTCCTGGTTATTAACTTGTTTATTATTACGATACTAACGGGGTCGACATATTTACTGTACCAGAGAAAAGATATGCCCTCGATATAGTTAGGAAGTGGTTATTATAAATATAGTAAAAACTGAGCTGCAGGCAAATCTTAAATCTCTTATGACCTGGAGTGCGAGTATGACATTTCTGATCTATATGGGCATGCTCAAATATACGGGTTTTGCCGGGGCCGGGGAAAGTGTGGCCGATCTTTTTGCTCAAATGCCCTCTGCCGTAAAGTCAATACTTGGTTTGGGGGAACTTGATGTGACGACAATTGCTGGTTATTACGCCGTATTCTATTTATACTTTCTGCTCCTGGCCGGGGTTCATGCGGTAATGCTGGGGTCTATCATCATATCCAAAGAAGAACGCGATAAAACCGGGGATTTCCTATTCTCGCGACCGGTCAGGCGATCACAGATCGTCACCTCCAAATTGATCGCTCTATTGCTCAATGTCATGGTGATCAATCTTACTACCCTTTTTGCTTCGCTATTTTTTATTAATATATTCAATGAAGGACCACCAGTAACAGAAATCATTGTTAGGCTTATGGCCGCACTTTTCATTTTCCAGCTTTTATTTGCAGCTATTGGAACCGGGATCGCCTCGGTAAGTAAAAACAATAAAAAAGCTACGTCACTGGGTGCCGCGGTACTTCTGACTACATTTATACTTTCGGCAGCTATAGATCTATATGATAAAATTGCTTTCCTCAAATTCTTGACTCCCTTTCAATATTTCCCGGCGACAGATATCATAACCACCGGCACATATGCTCCGTCTTATCTTCTGCTCTCTTTTATTTTAATAGTAGCACTGCTGGTAATTACCTATAGATTTACGGAAAAACGCGATATTAATATATAAGCGGTGCAGATGTATGGCTGGTTCTACATGATAAGTATCCACTGAACAATATAATCTAAGGCGGGTGTTTCTGAGGGATGAACTTCTGGCGTTATGCTCATCTTTCAGTTATTTTGCCGTTCTACTGCAGGATTTGATCTAGTTTAGTAGAAATTGTTTTCTATAGTAAATAAATGCTGCTTTTGGGCAAAGATCCTTAATAGGCTCAAGTAGGATCCATTAAACCATAAGATTTTTGACTTTATGGATCTAGCACTTATTCCTATTAGACATGATATTTGAAGGAGTTGTTTTTGATTAATATAAAAATTAACAAGGACTTGATGTTGGTTATCGCTTATGCCGCTGTCCTTATTCTGGTGGTGCTCAATTTCAGCCACATTATTCACAGTATGATATGGTTTGTTTCTTTATTCAAACCATTGTTGGTCGGCATAGCTATCGCCTTCATTTTACATAAACCATGCATATTCATTGAAGGATATATGAGAGAAACGGTGTTAAAAAATAGCAATCCTGGGTTGAGACGCGGGTTGGCTGTTGTTATTACCTATTTTCTGGCCTTGATCTTGTTGATAGTTATTATTCTCTTTATAGTTCCCCAGTTAATCGATAGCATCCGCTTATTCATCTCAAATTTAGGTACCTACTTGGACAATATGCAGGGTTTGATCAATCAGGCTGCCAATTTTATAGAAGTGGCCAATTTTGATTTGTCGTCCTTAATTAAACCGGTTTTTGAATCGTTCAAGCAGTTGACCAGTAATCTCACCGGCCTTTTATCAGGGATCATTGGCGTTACCGCCGGAGTGGTCAGTTTTCTGGCCAACTTGTTTATTGCCTTGATTTTCTCAATCTACCTTTTAGCAGGCAAGGAAAGAATTTTGGATAATTGTAGAGCAGTCTGCCGGACCTATCTGTCTCCAAGGGTCTATCAAAGCGTAATATATGTCTATGAAGTCACTACAGATACCTTTAATAAGTATGTCTATGGCCAGCTAACCGAAGCGGTCATTTTAGGGGTTCTTACCTTTATTGGAATGCTTATTTTCAGGTTCGAATATCCTTTGATGATCAGTACCTTGATTGGTATCACCGCCCTGCTGCCTTTAGTAGGAGCTTACATCGGAGGTTCTATTGCCTTTTTGGTATTGCTTATGATTTCACCGCTGCAGGCCTTGTGGTTTATCGTCTTTCTGGTCATACTGCAGCAATTCGAAGGCAATATCATCTATCCCAGGGTGGTAGGGGGCAGTCTGGGATTACCTGCCATCTGGGTTCTATTGGCCGCGATTGTTGGCGCCGGCCTCGCCGGTCCCCTGGGCATACTGCTAGGAGTACCTATTGCTACTATCCTCTATATCTTACTGAAAAATGATGTTCATGGAAGAACAATAAGGGAAGGGTCTGAATCTTAACTAATATTTTTATGTGATACTAGCAAGAGCATAGTCCGAACCCACTTCTGGACAGTGGGTTGAAATGCAGAAAAAAACCCGCGGTGGATAAGCGCAACATAATACTTCCCGAAAACTCATGCCCTTATTGGATCAAATACCTAATCAAGGCGTATATTACTAATCCTGCAGCCAGCAGACTATACATTAGGATTCAGGGTGAAACCCGTGTGTACCAAGGTCCCTTTGGCTGTTCCATTTCAAAATCCCCCTTTTATAAAAAATAATAAAGAGGTGGGTAAAGGCTGCAATATAAAGGTTCAAAAGCGGGCATTTCAGCCAATATTAAAATACCCCGTTTACAGTAAAGGATGGTTTGAAAAACAAAAATTTTGGTTGTACCTGAATATGAATAGTATCCGCAAATTTTAATTTCTTATCAATATAAATCTTAATACCCTGGTATTCATATTCATTAAAATCAGAGATTTTTTCATTTTCAGCATCTAATACCCCTGACCAGAGGTTTTTGACAGTCCCTCTTCAAGAGTTGCAAACATACTCTTTAATAAAAAAAGAACCCTTGCGTTCTTTAATTGCATTTATAGTTCTGTCATCGAGATTGAAATTCATGTTCCTTGTACCTCCATACAGCGTATAATTGTTATTCTAGGTTAATTTTACAGAACATACAATAAGCATAACTTGTATTGAGCAGGATACATTATTAATTATAGTATGCTCCAAGAATTATAGTTGCAGTTAAACAATTAACATAGGGAAAGAGTTGCTTATCCGGTCTCTATTATCTTATTTCTTTCCATACCTAATTCCTGTATATGCTGGTAGTTGGATAACAGCATCTTCTGCAAGCCTTCAATTAGCATTTGTACTTGATCTATGGTTTGACGGGTTTGCTTCCTGGCAGTGTTGATCTGAGATTGAACAATTACATCAAATAGTAGTCCATCAAGAAGAAAATCAGCAGCAGTTGAAATCCTGGTGATATCTATGGTATCACTTAACTGCACATCGGCCAGTTCTCGTTGGAAACGTTGCAGAGAGGCTTGCGCCTGCTTAAGTTCCTTCTTAGCATCATTAATACGGGAATGTTTCACCGCAGTGATCAGTAGTCCTCCTCCCAGGATATCCAGGGCACCCCATCCACTGGAGCTGTTGAGGCTTTTAGCTACCTTTGATAGTTCCTCCAATGAGATTTGCCCAGCCTGGATTGCTTCCTGCAGTTCCGAATTCCCTGCTTCTAAACTACCCAACTTCTCGTCCATATCACAGAGTAGACTTGCCGAAGGACTACTCGATGTTAGTAAAAACTCCTCTTTAGCCTTTAGAGCTCCTTGATACACATCAGGTGCATTACTCTGTGATTTCAGATCATTCTTCATCTGCTCTATTTCTGCTTCCAGGGTTTTCACAGCACTATCAGCCTCCTCATACTTGAATCTAGCTGTGTGATACTCCTGTATTTCCTTATGCCGGGTTTCATCTTTAGTAGCTCTCAGGCTGTGCCATAGATTCAAGAGGCTAACTCCATCGAGTCTTTCCAGATCTCGTCCCTCATCCAGCATACTCTTATACAATGCATCCCGATGTTCTTTAGCTGCTGAGAGCCTATGGATACTTGATTCCAGCCGGCTCTGTAATTTGTTGTATTCTTGGAGTGATTGGGCTGCTTCAGTCAAGCGTTGATGTATATCCATTGGTAAAAATCACCTCACATCTTATGAAAAGTTATAAATGGGCCAAATAACGCCCCTGGGTTAGGAATTTAGGTCAGTTGCCTGGTGTAAATGCTGTTGATATAGCTATCGTTCTACACGAGTCACCGTTAGAGAACTGGGGGATCCGGAGCGGCAGACCTGCCCACGAGGTTAGATTTGGGGTTTCAAATAAAGGTGTAAAAAGTTGTCAACAACCCCGTCCCCCTGACAAGTTTTAAACAACTGAGTAACCGGCATCCTCAATCTTGTCTTTGATTTTTTCGATATTGACCTTTTCTGAATCATATTCAACTGCAACCTTTTTTCCTGTCAGGTCTACTTCCAGTTTACTAATTCCAGGGAGGGATCCTATCGAGTCCTTCACCGCATTAACGCAGTGCATGCAGGACATCCCTTCTACATTTAGGGTTTTGCTCTCATTAGCCATCATAACATCTCCTTTTAGTTTTTTTATGATAGAAAGGGTTTCGGCCCTTTTCAGTAACATGCTACCTTCTTGTTGTATTCATGGAGGCGGTAGGATCATATCTTTTCAGGCTAAGTGAATTAGTCACCACTGATACTGAGCTGAAAGCCATAGCGGCGCCTGCAATAATTGGATTCAGCATCCCCAAAGCAGCAAAGGGAATACCGATAATGTTATAAATAAAGGCCCAGAAAAGGTTCTGCTTGATCTTTTTCATAGTCTGACGAGACAATCTAATAGAAGCGGGAATGGTTCTCAAATCACCTCGCATCAAGGTGATGTCCGCCGCTTCCATGGCAATATCAGTGCCGGTGCCCATCGCCATGCCGATATCAGCGGTTGCTAGTGCCGGAGCGTCATTGATGCCATCTCCCACCATGGCAACGATTTTGCCTCGGGCTTGAAGTTTCTCAACCTCCTTAGCCTTGTCTTCCGGCAGTACTTCGGCTAATACAGTGCCTATGCCTACCTGACGAGCAATAGCGTCAGCTGTCCGCTGGTTGTCTCCTGTGATCATAAAAACCTCTATGCCCATACTCTGCAGGTCGGCAATGGCGGCCTGGGAGTTCTCCTTAAGGGTATCTGCAACTGCTATGATCGACTCCAACTTACCGTTTACAGCCATGAGCATTGCTGTTTTTCCCTGGTCTTCCAGGTTTGTAATAGCATTTTCAAATGTATCAATAACGATGCCTTTTTCCCTTATGAGCTTCCTGGTGCCCACATATACCTCTTTTGCCTCTATCTTTGCTTTTACACCCTTCCCAGGGATGGCTTCAAAGTTTTCAGCATCATCAATCTGTCCAAAAGCTTGTCGGCCCTTTTCATAAATGGCTATTCCCAAAGGATGTTCCGAGCTCTTTTCGGTCTGTGCAGCTATTTTCAATATAGTGTTATCGTCTAATGAACCCAAACTGATGATATCAGTTACTTCCGGCTTACCATTGGTGATCGTACCGGTTTTATCTAAAACCACGGTGTCTAACTTGTAAGCCATTTCCAGGTGTTCACCGCCTTTAATAAGAATACCGTTTTCAGCGCCTTTACCGGTGCCGACCATTATCGCGGTGGGGGTTGCTAGTCCTAAGGCGCAGGGGCAAGCGATCACCAATACTGCCACCGCACTGATCAATGATTTATTTATGCCTGCTCCAAAAAAGTACCAGGCAATAAAGGTCAATACAGCTATACCTAAAACAACCGGTACAAATACTCCAGCGACCTGGTCGGCGATCTTTTGAATGGGAGCTTTGGTTCCCTGAGCATCTTCAACCATTTTGATGATCTGAGCCAGGGCAGTATCTTTCCCCACCCGGGTCGCTTCTAATTTAAATACTCCGAATTTGTTGATGGTGGCGCCATATACCAGGTCGCCAGACTTTTTATCAATGGGCAGGCTTTCCCCGGTGAGCATGGATTCATCCAGGGTGGAATTACCTTCTATGATCTTGCCATCCACAGGAACTTTTTCACCCGGTCTCACCACCACTATGTCTTCTAATACAACTGCTTCTATAGGTATATCTATTTCCTGGCCTTGCCTTATCACCCGGGCAGTCTTGGCCTGAAGTTCTGCCAGTTTCTTAATAGCTTCCGATGTCCTGCCTTTAGCTATAGCCTCCAGGTACTTCCCCAGAAGAATGAGGGTGATGATTATAGCTGCCGCTTCAAAGTACAAGTCTTTCATCATGCCTGCCGGAACAGACTGAAAGAATACATTATAAAGGCTGTAAAAGTAAGCCGCTGAAGTACCCATGGCAATCAGTACGTCCATATTGGCACTCCCGGAGCTTAAAGCGTAATATGATTGTTTATAAAACCTGGCGCCAATTATAAACTGTACCGGTGTAGCTACAGCTAACTGAAAATACTGGTTGTGGAGTATAGACAACACTGGACTATGGATTTTCAGAAGGCTAAGAACCATAGCAGTTACCAGAGGTAAGCTCAGTATGATGGAAGCAAGCAGAGCGATGCGCATATTCCTGATATCTGTTTCCTTCTGCTGGGTTTCCCGCTCGTGGCTATTATCCTCAATTTTCTCCGCACTGTATCCCAACTCCTTAACGGCATCAATCATATCTACTACCTTGATCCGATCTGGATCGAAAAAGATACTCGACCTTTCTGTAGTCAGATTAACATTGGCCGATAGGACTCCTTCGAGTGAATTCAACTTCTTTTCTATACGAGCACCACAGGCAGCACAAGTCATGCCTGATATTTGCAGGTTCGTCTGACCAACCTCGTTATTCTTTTCATGAATCACACTGTAGCCTAGTTTATTGATTAATTCATCGAAATTCTGTGGCTGGACCAGTTTATCATCATACTCTACCGTGGCCCGTTCCATCGCCAGATTGACATTGGCTGAATCCACGCCTTCTAACTTATTTAGACCTTTTTCTATTCTGCTGGCACAGGCCGCACAACTCATGCCAGATATCTTTATTATTTCTTTATTAACCATTTTAGGCCCTTTCTTCACAACTGTAATGGGGATATTGTACACAGACGCTGCCTAACCTTATTATACCAGTAATAGCCATAATTACTCATGACGTTCAAAAGGCTCGATTATGTTCATGATATTTACTGCGGAGATCCTGGAGTCACAGGCAGCCCCGGTAGACATGGCAAAAGAGCAAATATTACCAGTATTATATTTTAATTGGCTAGATCATATTCTATTGCACCAATATCGATATCGTGGGAAAATGGTAATAGTACCCAGAGAAACCATAGTTATGCAATAATCTTTAAGGACCGTTACTATTGTTGAAGATTTCCAAAGGGGTTATTATTTATGAAACTAAGTGAAATAATGACTACTGATCTGGTGGTTTTAACCCTGGAGCAGACCATAAGGGAGGCCAGTCAGATTTTCCTGGATCACCAGATAGATGGTGCACCAGTAGTGAACGAGAAAGGAAAATTACTGGGATTATTAACCAAAAGCCATATATATCGTGTGTTAGCCCGGGACGAAGACCCGCAGATTATGGTAGGAGATGTAATGAAAAGCGATCTTATCATAGGGCATCCCGATGATAGAGTAAGAGACCTTCTTGAAAATAATGTTGGACGTTTGCCAGTTGTGGACAAAAGGGTTGTCGGAATGATTACCCGAACTGATCTGGCTAGAGCTTATTTTGACTCATTCACTTCCATTTCCAATGAATTATCGACTATATTAGATTCTACTCATAACTTAATAATCTCTATTGATAGAGACGGTAAAATCAATGTATTAAATAGGATCGCCGAAAAATTTCTCGGTTTAAAAAGTACTGCAGTTCGTGGCCGGGATATCATGGAGATCATTCCTAATAGCGGGCTAATGGAAATACTTGAGACGGGTATCAGTAAGCCTGTTCAGAAAATAGAACTAAATAATTGTACGTTTATTTCTAATCGCACCCCTATCAAAAAACACGGTAAAATTATCGGTGCGGTGGCAGTTCTTCAGGATATTTCTGAACTGGAAAGCATATCCAGGGAATTAGAAAACGTAAAAGAATTGAATGATGAGATGGATGCTATAATAGAATCCTCTCATGATGGGATCTATTTAACCAATGGTGATGGGATCACGATGCGGCTGAATGAAGCTTTTGAAAATCTAACTGGATTCCAAAGAAGCGAACTGATAGGTCGCCATGTTGAAGATTTGGTTAATGAAAAAGGGGTTGTTTCTGCATCGGTGAGTGCCCTGGTATTAAAGGAAAAAAGGCCGATAACCATTATGCAGAAGACGGTAACTGGGAAGCTCGCCTTAACTACCGGAACCCCCATTTTTGATAGAAAAGGTAAAATATTTCGCGTGGTTTCTAATGTAAGGGAAATAACAGAGTTAATGTTATTGAAACAACAATTAGAGCAAGCCCAGGGATTAAGTAAACATTATGAATCAGAGCTGCGGTCCCTGCAGATGCAGTATTCAGGTTCAGACAAACTTATAGTTAGCTCTCGGACAATGAAAGATCTGTTGGAGACAGTTGTCCGCCTCGCTCAAGTCGATTCGACCGTATTAATAACCGGTGAATCGGGAACGGGTAAAGAACTTATAGCTGAGACGATACACAACAATAGTGCACGGAAAAACGGACCATTTATAAAAATTAATTGTGGAGCAATTTCTCACAATCTTTTGGAAACGGAATTATTCGGATATGAAGAAGGAGCCTTCACCGGGGCTAAAAAAGGTGGCAAGGCTGGTTATTTCGAACTGGCCAGTGGCGGAACGCTTCTCCTGGATGAGATAAGTGAGTTGCCCTTTAGCTTACAGGTGAACTTATTGCGGGTAATCCAAAACAGAGAACTTATTCGGGTAGGAGGAGAAAGAACAATACCCATCGATGTACGTATTCTTGCTGCCAGCAACCGGGATATTATGGAGATGGTAGTAAAGAATGAATTTCGCGAGGACTTATTCTACCGGTTAAATGTGGTGCCGATCGAGGTCCCGCCTCTGCGTGATAGAAAGGAAGAGATCCCATTACTGCTTGCCCATTTTGTGCAGCTATTTAATAAAAAGTATAATATGAACAAAGAATTGTCTAACAATGTGATTGATGTTCTTATGGAACATAACTGGCCAGGCAATGTCAGAGAGCTGGAGAATATTGTGGAGAGATTGGTGGTTACCATACCAGGAAATATCCTGTCTATTGAAGACCTGCCCATACATTTAAAAAACAATACCAATCAGACTAAGCACCCCCAAATTTCGGTTTCAGGAATCATGCCACTTCGGGAAGCAGTCGAAGTTGTTGAAAAACAGATTTTGGAACAGGCTTGTGCACGATACAAGCTAACGCGAGAGATTGCCAAACAATTAAACATAGATCCTTCTACAGTTCTAAGGAAAGCAGCCAAATACGGAATATCTTTAGGTGACCATAGCCGATAAATTACAAGAAACACTAATTAAGAATTGATAGAAACTGATAGACCCCTAATGGGGTCTATTTTTTTGCTTTCTAATCTTTATAAATACCAGCAGCCTATAAAATAACCACTGCAAAATTACCTGTTAAAGAACGGTTGAATTCCTGGTATTAGATTTTACAGTTCTGCTATATTGGGAAGTTGTAAAAGATTGCGGCCCAAGAACTGCATAATTGCAGGATGACTGCACTGTTGCGGTGCTATATCCAAGTAGTCACTGCCAAACTGCTTCGAAAAGCAAAAGAAACACTGCCCAAAAAGCCGGAAAATAGGGCATCATGAACCTGGCACATGGTTTGCATTATTGATTCACAATAAGGCATCAGACCTCTTGCATCATACGCACCTGGTTAATGATAGAGGGGAGGGATTGTAGTCTCTGCTTTAGCACTGAAGACCAAAAGAAAGGTATGAAAGCCTTCATTAAAAAGAGAAAGCCCAGTTTCAAGCAAGATTAAATAACTGGTTTTGGGCTACTGTTACAGAGAAATTGTTTCTGTGGATAAAAGGAGGAGATCAAATGGACCGGATATTACCATTTTCTGCTGAACACAAGATGTTTCAAGAAACTATTTCGAAATTCGTAGCCAGCGAAATAGTGCCCAATTACGAGCTCCATATATAGGAACGTTTGGCACAGAGGAACAAAAGGCCAGGTGGCTGCCCGGTGCTACAAGTGGCGAGAAAATTCTGGCGGTGGCCATGACCGAACCAGGAGCTGGTTCAGACCTCGCTGCCATGCGGACCAGAGCCGTCAGAGACGGCAATGACTATATAATAAATGGTTCGAAGACCTTCATCTCCAATGGGATTTTGGCCGACGTGGTAATCGTAGCGGCTAAGAATGATACGAGGAGGAATAGATATGCGGAAAGTTGCTATTGTTGGTGTTGGACACACCAAGTTTGGTTATAACTCGCCTCTTACAAGTGTTGAACTACTATGTGAGGCTGCTATGGATGCAATCAATGAGTCTAATATATCTCCAAAAGATATTCAAGCAGCCTTTATTGGTAATGTTTTGGGAGATTTTGAAGAAGGACAGGGTATGGTGCAATCATATTTTATTAATGACATAGGATGTGACCAGATTCCTGCTAGCAGGTTTGAAGGGGCTTGTGCATCGGGAACCATGGCAATTAGAGATGCATATATGTGGGTTGCTTCAGGCTATTATGACATCGTAATAGCTGGCGGAACAGAAAGAGCAACTGCCATGGGTACCTCATTAGCAACCCGGACTTTTGCCATGTTCGGTGACAGCCGCTGGGAGTTTCCGTCAGGGTTTACCTTCCCCGGAGCATTTGGTCTATTGGCTCACCTTTATTCTGATAGATATGGAATACCTCTGAAAAGACTAAAAGAGCAAATGGCAGCAGTATCGGTTCAATCTCATCAATACGGTATGAAAAATCCCAATGCACAGTTCCATGAAGAAATAACGATAGATGATGTGTTAAAGAGCTTCATGGTTACTACCCCTCTTCAGCTACATGATTGCTGCCCGTTTTCTGATGGTGCAGCCGCAGTTATTGTAGCTTCAGAACAAGTAGCCAAAAAACTTATTGATAAACCAGTATATATTACTGGTGTTGGACAGTCTTCATCTCCTCAACTGGCCGCCCAGCACAAGTATTTACCGAGACTCAGAGCCAGAGAACTGGCTTCCCATCAAGCTTATAGTATGGCCGGTGTTGGACCGGATGATATCGATATATGTGAACTCCATGATTGTTTCAGTATTGCTTCCATAATTGCCGCCGAAAGTCTTGGGTTCTTTGAATATGGAAAAGCTGGAGAAGCCTGGGAAAAAGGTGAGGCAAAAATTGGAGGAAAGATTCCAATAAACATTTCAGGAGGATTGAAGTCTAAGGGCCATCCTATTGGAGCTACTGGAGCTTCCCAGGTATATGAAGTAACCCGTCAATTACGAGGTCAGATGGTAGAGCAGGGCAGACAGGTAGAAGGAGCCAAAATTGGACTTGTAGATACATTGGGCGGCGATGGTGTGATTGTTAATCTGATTTTATCAGCCAATTAAGAGGAGGGGATCGATATGGAATATAAGCTTCCGTTCAAAGACTATAACAAGGCTCTTAAGAAAAATAAATTGATGGGATTAAAGTGCAATAAATGCGGGACAGTTACCTGTCCGCCAATGATGGTTTGCAATGAATGCGCCGATACAGACCTGGATATAGTTCAATTAACTGGTAAGGGTAAGATAATGACCTTTACAACAACAAATGTAGCCCCGGAAGGTCGACAGAATGAAGTTCCCTATACTGTCGTGTTGGTTAAACTAGAGGAGGGGTGCTGCATAATGGGCAACCTTGTAGATATAGACCCCTTGAAGGTAACCATGGATGTAATTGGGAAGAGAGTCGAGCTGGGACACAGGGTGTTTCCGGGAGATAAGTATTCTGCCGGACCTGCTGCCAGACCGGCCTTTAGTTTGGTGGTTTAAGTGGCAGAACCAGGCAACCTTCTTGCCCCGGCCTGGCGTCGCTCTACACAATGGTTGACCGGAGGAATTCTAACCGAAGTCAGTCGCTGATTATGCAGTAAGCGAACACGGCAAGTATCATTTTAGGTATAACAGAGTGGCATCGGGCGGAAGGGTTGATAATATTGACCATCTTTAGATAAGTGACGATCTATAAGGAGTTAAGATGCATAGGGCATCTAATGAAAATCAAATAGATGATTTGGCTAACTCTGTTGGCGGTAAAATATTAGGGAGGGGTTTATATGTCAAAAACGGAATATGAAAATAAACTGATATCTACGGCCGAGGCTGCTAGAACTGTTCAATCAGGTGATGTTATCGGTACTGGTCTGGCTATCGGATCCGGATCACCAGACATTTTCAACGCCATTCTTGATCGATATGAAGAATTACAAGGTGTAAGAATATTAGATACCATTGGACTGTACCCATTCAAATTTCTCGATCCCGAATTCATGATGAAACTAGATGGCCATATTAATTATATGCCAGCTTTTAGTATTGCTACCGGCCGGAAAATGAATAACGCCAAACAGGCTGATTTTTACCCGGTGATGAGCTCGGATCTGGCCGATAAGGTTTGGCACAAATCAGATGTATTCATTGCTAAGGTCACTCCACCGAACGAAAGTGGCTATGTAAATCTTGGTCTAACAAATTTCTATACCATGGAGACTATCCGGGAAGGAAGAGCATCGGGAAAACAACGGGTAACCATAGGGGAAGTTAATGATCAAATGCCGGTGATCTACGGTAATAATTGGATGCATATCTCGGAATTCGATTATTTCGTAGAGAACTCGACCCCGATACCAACCTTTGGTAGGGGTACCCCTACAGAAGTGGATAAAAATATAGCCGAGTATGTGCTGGAGTTGATTAACGATGGTGACACAATTCAAATGGGCATAGGCGGCATCCCGGAAGCAGTTGTCAGCGGTTTAGAGGGCAAGAAAGACCTTGGGGTACTCACGGAAATGTTTCCCATAGGGTTGCCGCAGCTGGTGGCTAAAGGCATTGTTACTAATAAACGCAAGCCGTTTCATAAAGGAATCACAGTTGCCACCTTTTGTATGGGAGATGAAGAAATGTATAAATATGTAACTGAGAACCCGGCATGCGAATTTTATCCTTCCTCATATACCAATAACCCCGTTTTTATTGCCCAGCACCCCAATATGGTTGCTATGAATATGGCACTAATGGTGGACCTGAGCGGACAGATTAATTCCGAAGGATTGGGCCATACCCAGATTAGCGGTTCAGGCGGACAGTTAGACTTTATGATTGGTTCATTCTGGTCAGAAGGAGGGAAGGGAATTACACTGGTGAGTTCTTCTCGAGCAATGAAAGATGGTTCGCTATCTTCCGCTATAGTCCCAGATCTGCCTCTAGGTTCACCGATCACCGTTCCCCGCACTTATGCCCAATATGTAGTTACCGAATATGGAATAGCCAACCTGAGGTATAAATCCCGGACAGAGCGTGCCAGGGAATTAATTTCCGTAGCCCATCCTGACCTGCGAGGAGAATTGCGTGCCAGTATGAATAAGAATTTCTATCCATTTGCTAGTATTAAATAGAGAGGCTGTCAGCATAAGCTTATACAAGACCGCTTTCAGGGCTAAAACCTGAAAGCGGTCTTGTGGCCCTTTTCTACAATCATTAAGTGAATTAAAAGCTCCTTCTGTCCCCACTTGTAAACCAGCAAAAACCACGCAAATCCTGCGGAATTACTTGATTATTATGGTGGGTACTGAACGATTCGATCCCGAGATAAGGGGGAAAAAACGCTATGCAACTTCAAAATGCCAAAGATAGACTGGTTACATACCGCAGCGCTTTGCTTGCTGGTATGGTATGCCAGGAAAGCCCGCCGAAGGCGATATGCAAGTGGGTGAATCAACTTTTATAAATACTCAATAGTTCTGTCCCTGTAAAAGGGTGAATTTTTTTGTTCGCATAAGGAAAATATTTAAACAATAGGTGAACAAGCTTTTAAGTACATGCAAAATATAAAGGGTGCTGCAAAAAAGCCTCTGGGGAAGGAAGGTGATGATACAATCTGGCTTGGCATCATCAAACAATTCAAAACATATTATTGTAGTTAAGGAGGAATTTCGTTTGACATACTCGGAAATGATGGTAATACCAGAACAAATAGAAGCTATGGGTGGCTATGTGATTGCTACTTATTATTTGCAGACCGGTCGTGATGTAGACATCGTTAAAAAGATAAGTTCTATTGGAATCGAGCAAACCACCGGCACCTGGGTACCCGTTCCTGAAGAGACTCCTGAAGTGCGCGAAAAGCATGTGGCTAAAGTGGTAGCGATTTATGAAGTGCCGGGAAACGAATATGAGGTGCCTGACTACCAGGATGTACGCCAGTGGGTATTTCAGCTGGCTTTTCCTGCTGTCAACTTCGGTCCTCAGATACCAATGATGCTTTCCACCATTATCGGCAACATTTCTATGATTGGCCCCTTAAAACTATTAGATATCAAGTTTCCGCCCGCTTATCTGGCCCATTTTAAGGGACCTAAATTCGGTGTTGAAGGAGTGCGGAAGCTTCTTGAAGTGTATGATCGCCCGCTTCTAAACAATATGATAAAACCATGTACCGGATATACCCCTGAAGTTGGATGCCGGTTGTTTAACCTTGCAGTTAAAGGTGGAGTGGACATTATAAAGGATGATGAATTAATTGCTGATCCCCCGTTCAACCCACGTGACCAGAGGATCAGATTGTATATGGAAGTCATTCGCCGCCATTATGAAGAGACTGGACATAGGGTACTGTACACCCCTAACATCACCGATGGAGCCTTAAACGTACTGGATAATGCCAGGCGGGCTATCGATGCGGGAGCTAACGCTATTATGATAAACTACCTGACCGTGGGAATATCAGCTATGCAAGGCCTGGCGGAAAATCCGGATATAAATGTTCCCATTATGGCCCATCTGGATTTTGCCGGAACCATGTATGAATCTCCGGTATCCGGTGTAAGTTCATACCTCATTTTGGGCAAACTAGCCCGAATGGCAGGAGCAGATATGGTCGTATACCCAAGCCCCTTCGGTAAATTTCCTCTCTTGCCGGAACGTTACCTGCAAATCGGTTATCATCTCAACAACCCCTGGTGCCATATCAAACGGTCTTTACCTATGCCAGGCGGAGGGGTGATGCCCAACTGCGTACATGCCATATACCGCGATTTGGGACCGGACAGTATAATGGGCTGCGGTGGTGCTATCCATGGCCATCCCATGGGACCAATAGCAGGAGCTAAGGCTATGCGACAGGTAATAGATGCAGCAGTAGCGGGAGTATCCATGGTGGAAGCGGCTAAAACTCACCCTGAATTGCAGGCAGCACTTGATGCCTGGGGTCTTATGGAAGAAGAAGAAGTAGGTATTTTTGATATAAAGGGTTAATGAAAGGGGGAATTGAAAATGGCAAAGCAGTACACACATCAGCAGGTAAAGGACAGACTTAAGGCAGTAACAAATGGGGGTAAACCTGTAATTATAGCTGGAGCCGGTACAGGTATTTCTGGTAAATTTGCCGAGCAGGGCGGAGTGGATCTTATTGGTGTCTACAATTCCGGCCTGTATCGCATGGACGGAAAAGGATCTCTAGCCGGGCTTTTGCCATATGGTAATGCCAACCAGATAGTGATTGACCTGGCTGAGCGGATATTTCCGGTTATTAAGGAAACCCCCATGATTGCAGGTATCTGTGGAACGGATCCAACCAGGGAAATGCGGCCCTATTTAAAAAGTTTGCTGCAGCTGGGTTTCTCGGCAATCATGAATTTTCCTACCGTGGGCTTAATTGATGGCCGCTTCCGCCAGGAGTTGGAAGACACCGGGATGGGATACTCGGTGGAAATTGATACTCTTAAGATGGGCAAAGAATTGGGACTGTTTACCCTGGGATATGCCTTTAATGTTGAGGAAGCTCGTTTAGTTGGTAAGGCCGGGTTGGATGTATTAATCTGCCATATGGGACTGACGGCCGGGGGCTCGATCGGATCAAAATACGCCGAGAACAAACTCACCCTGGAAAAATCCGCTGACCTGGTCAATGAGATGAGTAAAGCCGCCCGGGAGGGGTACCAGGATATCATGATATTTGCCCATGGGGGACCGATAGCCTTTCCTGAAGATACTCGTTACATTTATGAGAAGACTGATGCAGTCGGCTTTTTGGGTGCTTCCAGCATAGAACGTATTCCTATCGAAGTGCCGTTAAAAGAAGCCTGTCAACAGTTCAAAAACATTCCTATTAGAAAAAAATAAAAGCTGTCCCTCCCTGCTGTCTGCGGACAACAGGGAGTTATTACTATCAGGTTCGGCAGCAGTCTGCTTCTGTCGAGCAGGAAAAGCAGGGATGTTAAATAAAAACATGCACAATAATCGGGGTGAATACTGCCCTGTCGATAAGAGACTACACTCCCGCCAGGGATGATAATACAGTTTGTATTGTGATAGATGTTATCAGGGCCAGCAGTACTATTGTTACCCTCCTGGATAACGGCTGTCGCAGGGTTTATGCCCTGGCAGATAAGGAGCAGGCTCGGCAATTAGCTGCCCAGAGGCAGATGCTTACCAGCGGCGAATGGCAGGGATTGAAGTTAGCTGATTTTGACATGGGGAATTCACCTGCGGAGATCAAAAGATTTTCGGTAAGAAATAGAGATGTGGCTTTGTGTACCAGCAATGGCACAAGGGTGATAGATAGGGCTAAAAACTGTGTGGAACTGTTTATAGCCAGCCTCTTAAATGCCCGGGTTTGTGCCCGCGCGGCATTGATTACCGCCCAAACTGCTGGCTGCGGAATTACCGTAGTATGTGCGGGACAGTACGGGAGTTTTGTGCTGGATGATGCATATTGTGCTGGGTATCTGCTGCAAGAAATGGAAATATGGGCCGAGAGGCTGGGAGTAGAACTGAAAACCTCTGATAGTTGCAGAGCTGCTAAAGCTTTAATCATTGCTTACCCTGATGCCCGGGTCGCCTTTAGTGAATCAGACAGTGGAAAGACTCTCCTGGCCATCGGCGGACAAGAAGATTTCGAGTTTTGCCTGCAATCCAATATTTCCGAGGTAGTTCCATACATTCAATTGGACCAGGAATTGATTTGGTTTACAGATTGGCAGAATCAAAAATGAATCATAGGAGGGAAAAACATGGGAAATAAGCAGATTTTAGTGGCAGGAATCCTTGACACCAAAGGAGAGGAGATAAAATTCCTGGCCGATCGGGTCAGGGCTGCCGGAGGTAATGCTGTTATATTGGAGTTAAGTGTAGGTCATGAAGTGGGATGGGCTGATATCAGCCTCAGTGAGGTGGTTAGCCGGGCAGGGAAGAAGAAGGAGGAGATTTTTGCCCTGGACCGTAACAGTGCTTCGGATTTGATAGCGGCTGGAGCAATTAAACTGGTCGATGAACTGAGGACAGCCGGTAAGGTAGATGGAGTTATTGCCTATGGTGGTTCTATGGGAGCCAGTATTGCTACCCGGATAATGCAGTCGCTGCCGATCGGTGTACCCAAAATCATGCTTACCACTATGGCCTCAGGGGACGTAGGGCCATATGTTGGCACCCGAGACATCTGTATGATGTACCCTATTGCTGAAGCAGGGCTTAATAAAGTTACCCGCGAGATACTCAATAATGCAGCTGGAGCTGTTGTAGGAATGGCATCTGCACCTGCCATGGAAGGGGTAGCAGAAAAACCGCTTATCGGCTGTATGATGTTCGGGGTTACTACCCCCTGTGTATTGCGGGCCTCCTCCATAATGGAAAAGGCCGGTTATGATGTGATGATAAACCATGCGGTAGGCAGCGGGGGGCGGTCCATGGAAGAGCTGATCCGTGATGGTTATATAACCGGGATGTTGGATATCACTACCCATGAAATCGCTGATGAAATGTTAGGTGGGGTACTCGGTGCCGGTCCTGACCGTATGACTGCCGCTGGAGAACTGGGTATTCCCCAGGTGATAGCCCCGGGAGGTCTGGATTTGATAAACTTTGGACCCAAAAATACAGTTCCTGAAAGACTGCTTAAGGAAACCGACCAGCCAGGGCGAAACCTATACGAACACAATCCTACCGTAACTTGTATCGGAGTATCCATGGAAGAGGGCTATATGATAGGTGAACATATGGCTGAAAAGCTGAATGCTGCCCGAGGCCCCAGTGTCCTGTGTGTGCCCATGCAAGGTTGGGGGGCCTGCGACCTGGCCGAACCTGACATAGAACTGGGCTGGGCTGGTCCTGGATCAGGACCGGTATGGACCGCCGATGTAGATAACCCGAAATGGTCACGGCGTTCGGTGCAGTATGTAAAAGCCCTCCAAGCCAAAATCGATCCTAACAAGGATAACCTGGAAGTCATTCTGGTCGATAAACACATGAATGACCCAGTATTTGCCGATTTTATGGCAGAGCTGCTGCTGGAAATGCTAAACGGGACCTGGACCAAGGGGAATAAATCTGATCTGCCATATGTAATTCCTTTTTAGCAACAAGAACCGGGAGGTATGGTAATGGCTGTTCAATATAAACGCAGTGAAATAGTGACCCAACTGCAGGCCCAGGTGGACGCCGGCCGGGCATTGCTGATGTTCGGAGCGGGAACGGGATTAACTGCTAAATGTGCCGACCTGGGCGGAGCTGATCTGGTGGCAGTATATTCCACTGCCAAATATCGTATGATGGGACTTCCCACCCTCCTGGCCTGGATGCCGTACGAAGACTGTAATACCTGTGTGAGGCAAATGGCCCGAGAAATAATACCGGTAGTCAAAAAAGCTCCTTGCATTGCTGGCCTGGGAGCCCATAACCCGGCGCTGAGCCTGGAGCAAATTATTGATGAAATGATGATCATAGGTTTTTCCGGCATTACCAATGAGCCCTTCGCCGGGCTTTACGGGGAAGTATTCGCCAAACAATTGGAAGATGCAGGGATCGGCTTTTCGCAGGAAGTTGAACTCATAAAAGCGGCTCATAAAAAGGATGTATTCACTGTGGCCTGGGCCTTCAATGAAGGGGAAGCCAGAATAATGGCTGAGGCAGGGGCAGATGTAATAGGAGCTATTATTGGCGTAACCAGCGGAGGACTAACGGGAGCCAAAGAAGTACTGACTCTGGAGAAAGCCACCGCAGAGGTGCAAAAAATCTGTCTGGCTGCCCGTTCCATTAACCCAGATGTTTTCATATTGACCCATGGAGGGCCGTTTGCCGATGTATCAACAGCACAATTCTCCATCGCCAACTCTGACGCTGACGGCTATGCCTCCGGTTCCAGTGGGGAAAGAATGCCGACGGAAAATGCCGTAATAGCAATTACCCGGGCATACAAGACCATGATGTCAGGGGGACGGGGTTGTTGACAATTATTGCAGTCTGATGTCCCCTGACATTTTATTTTGCTGGCACTTTGGTGTCAGTGGATATCTGTACATCCACATTATAGTTGGGTTTTAAGAATTGATCATAATCATCTACCGATACCTCTATCGGAATTATAGTTTCTCCATTCCGTTCTTCTGCCATATCATATATCCTCATGACTCGGCCATGATATTTCCTGCTGGAATCTGAGACTGGAACGATCACAACCTCCGCCTCCAGCTTCACCTCACCGATAAACTCTTCCGGTATCTCGGCTTCAACATATATGGTCTGTAAGTCCATGATGCTTAATATACTCCGGTTAGGATCAATAGCCTGACCTGTGGAGCAGTTAAGCTGGTATATCAATCCTTGTTGGAATGGTGACATTATAACACTTCCGTTCAAGTATGGACTTTCATATAGTTTGCCATTCAGACGGGATAATTTACTTTGTGCTGCAGATATTGATATTTCCAGGCTTTTAATCTCATTAGCGCTTCTAACTACACTTAATTCGAAATCTTCATAGTCGGTATCTGTTAGCGCCCCTGCATCCAGCAGGGATTGTCTGCGTTCTAGATCTTGCTGTGCTTTTTCGTGCAGTACCTGCTTCAATTGCAGATCATTCTCCAGCCTCTTCATTTCCAATTGCTGGTTGTGTATATCGGTTTTTATATCGCTTAAATCAAGGGTGACCAGTATATCGTCTGCTGTTACCATTTGTCCAACTTCCACATGGATCTTTTCCACCTGCGCTTGAAAATTTATCATAAGCTCAGATATGGTTTTTGCCTCAACGGTACCGAAAGCATCAACAGTTAAGTCTCCTACTGGTTCGACTGTTTCTTCAGCTGGTGGCTGCTCCTTATTACAGCCCAGCGGGACAAGAAGAGAAAGCGAAAGCACCGCCACCATTGCCCAGAGCACACCTTTTTTCATTATTCCCACACCTTTCCGTCTCTTAGTCTAATTATCCGATTGCTGTATTTAGCCATTTCCTCCGAATGAGTTACCTGTAAGATGGTTTTATGTTTTTCCAGGTTTATCTGCTTAAACAGCTCCATAATATCGGTTCCAGTCTTACTATCCAGGTTTCCCACCGGTTCGTCTGCCAGTATAATATCGGGATCATTCATCAGGGCTCTGGCGATTGCTACCCTCTGCTGCTCACCTCCGGAAAGCTCTCGGGGAGTATGGCTCTTTCTGGCCGACAAGCTTACAATATCAAGGATTTCATCTATCCTCTTTCTGTAATTGCTCATACGCTTACCATCTAACAGCACCGGCAGCATGATATTATCCTCTATATTCAGGTTGGGTACCAGGTTATAGAATTGGAATATGAAGCCCATTTCCTGCCTCCTGAAGCGGCTGGCTTCTTTATCAGTCATAGAGGATAATTCCCGCCCCTTAACCTTTATAGTTCCAGAAGTAGGCTTATCAAGGCCTCCCAGAAGATAGAGCAGGGTGCTTTTGCCGGATCCTGAAGGTCCCATCAGACTTACAAATTCTCCCCGACCTATATCCAGGTTGATGTCTTTGAGAATTTCTATTTCCAAATCTCCCAGGTGGAAGTTCTTATATACCTCGGATGCTTCAATGATCAACTCCATAATCAACCCTCCCTATTATTCGTATTTCAGTTCTTTGACGATTTCCAGTCTTGCGGTCTGCCTGGACGGTCCCAAAGATGCAAGTACCGCGATGACGATTCCAGCAATGACCGCCTGCATGAATAATCCTGGAGAATATATAATGCCTATCGGGAGGTTAAGTGAGAACATGATGTATCCTGATTGGATAAGGTATATTAGTCCTCCCAGGCTCCCGGTTACTCCGGCAATCAAACCACCGGCCAGGGCTTCGACCAGCAGAACTTTGACCATCTGTTTCTGACTCATCCCGATAGAACGGAAAACGGCCAGGAATCTTTTGCGGGTCAACAGACTGACGACATAGTTATTAAAAACTCCAAATATCCCAATAATCAAGGTGACCAGGGAAAAGCCCTGTAAAAGTGCTAAGAGCTGATTGTTAGCCTGGTCGTTGCTTTCCCGCAATTCATTTTTGGTAATACTTCCGATATTATTGCGGACAAATTTATCTTTCAGAGCTTGGCTTACGATATCAGGATCTCCAACGGTGAGGATCCATAAGGATGAATAATATTTGAGCTGCCAGTCGCTTTTTACATATTTATCGGGAATCAACGCTATGTTCCCATTATTCATCAGGGTGTTGGAAAACCCTGCTATTTGGTAGGTCTTTTCTCCGGTTTCCGTTTTCAATGTAAGCTTCTCTCCCACTTTTAAATCTAATTTCTTTTTCATAAAAGTAGATGGAATTATACAGCGTTCTGAAGAAAACTGCAGCAGTATTTGCTCTACATCTCCCTGCAATCGGTAATCAAAAAAATCCAGCATCCGGTTTCCATCCATTCCATACACGGTGCCGATTTTTTCATTAGTACCCGCAATCTCTACCTGGTTGACCTGGTAAATCCCAAGTGAGGATTCAACCCCTTGGACTGATCTGATCTGAGATTCCAGACTCCGGTCTGCCTGAGGTAGAAAAACCATGACATCGAACTTGAAATCCCGATAGGCATCTGTTACCTCACGACCCACACTGAAACTTATGGTGTTGATCAATAGCAGGCTTGCCAGTCCTATGGTCAAAAGGGTAATATTGTTCAACATCTCCTTATTATTGCGGATATTTTTTATAGCCAGTATTCCTTCATTTCCAAATAGATTAGGAATAAATTTTTCATAGAGGAGCACAAAGATATCTGTAATCCGGGGAATCAGCCAGACAATCGCTACGGTACCAATGATTATCCCTAAAACACTCAGGATGCCAGCTGCCTTGCCCGGCAGAAAAGGGGGAACTAAGAGGATAAGCACCAATATGATCAATGCAGGAAGAGTTTTGTTTCTTTTGACGTCGTCGTCCTGCTTGCTATATGTATTCAAGATAATATCCCGCAGCGGGACGTTTGATACTCTAAATATGGGTATCAGGGAACTGACAAAGGATAAGATCACCGCTCCCGCAAAAGAGATACCCAGGTAAAGAAAATTATAGGTAAGCTGAACATCGGGAGGAGTTGTGCTCCAGGGGGTGTTGGCCAGGGAGTAGGTCATGGCATAGAGGATACCGATTCCCAGGGTACACCCGGTTATTCCTCCGAGTACCCCATAAATCAAACTTTCAGTGAGCAGGATGAGGTTGGTTATCTTACGGGTCGCGCCTACACTTCGAAAAGTTCCCATCATAGGCATACGTTCAAGTACTATAACCTTGAATGCGGTGTAGATTACGAATATGCTGATCAAGCCTACTAATAGCAGCATAAGCATGAAGGGCATACGAATGACATCAGTAAATTCGCTTAATTCACTTTCGGTAATAGTCTTATTGACCTCATAACGATTATATTGTTCCGATAAAGAATCCAGAGTGCGGTCGATATGAACTGGGTCGGCGGTTTTAACGAACATCTGGGATACTTTGCCTTTTTCACCAATTAATGATGCCAGGGTTTCTCTGGGTACTACGGCACTGAAGCCATTTGCCCCAGGAGTCAACAGCCCTTCCGGAGCAGCCACCGCAGCTATGGTGAAACGGTGAAGCTGATCATTGATTTTAATATCGAGGTTATGACCAGCCTGCAGGTCATATTTATCGGCGGTAACCCGGCTGATAATAATTTTACTCCCCTTGAAAGGGCTAAGGCTGTACTTTTGTTGGATATCGAGAGGATTTATCATTTGCAGGTCTTCAAGTTTATAACCTAGTAGATTTACCTGAACCTGTTCACGTGGATTAACCTTATATACCCCGGTTTCGCTTACAGTTCCTATGATATAATCCAGGTTCTCTCGGTATATTTCAGCCCGGTCAGTTCTAAAGTACCTGGAGGGACTATCCTTGCCGGCGTATATCGTAAGTTCGGCATCACCGATCTGACTGCGGATTTGTTTAAGGTATACCTGAGCAATATTCTGAGATATACCTAACGATGAGAATAAAAGTGCAGTAGACAGGCAAATTGAAAATAGGATCAATAGAGTCCGGAGCTTTTTCTCCCAGATGTTTTTGCTGATAAATTTTATAATAATTGCCAAGTTAGCACATCCCAACCGGTGTTCAATGATTTCTTGCAGAGTTCGAGATAGAAGTGTATCTTCCGACTATATTCTACTTATATTTTTCTTATCCTTTATTTATTTGTTATCACTTTAGCGGGACTTGTGAGATATAGCATATATTCGGATTATTGAGCGCAAAATATCAATCGAAGCACTAGGCGAAGCAACGATGGGGAATAGGACATGGTTGTTAAATAATTGACTGATGACTGTCTCTGGAATAAAACATAGTATTTCTTTTTGCGAATGTGCTGTCTCCACTCATAGGGCAAAGTATTATGGACGATAGAGCCATAATACTTTGCCCTATCGCCCATATCCAGGTGTTTATTCGAATTAAATCCTACCAACTAACATAAATGCAATGAGAAGACCATAAATAGTAAGGGTTTCAATAAAAGCAAGAGTTATGAACAGAAGTGTTCTAATATCCCCTCCAACTTCAGGCTGCCTGGCGATGGCTTCAAAAGCTCTGCCACCAGCCAAACCCATACCAATACCACCGCCTACACCCGCGATTGATACAGCAAGACCGGCACCTAATGCTATTCCCATCTTTCCCCCCCCTTTCATACTTACTTAAAACATAACAACATAACATACCCCTGGCATTATACCAATTCTCCTACTTCTTGCCGTTACCTTTTCGTAACAAGAGGGCGTAAAAAACCCCCTAAATGGACTTGCTGATTAAGGAATCTGGGTTCGCTCTCAGGATTTCACATATCAAAAAGAATTCTTCAAGGGTAAAGTGCCTTTTACCGTTTTCCTTATGATTGTAGCCACTTACCGAAAGTCCTAACTTATGGGCCATTTCTAGCTGAGTAAATCCCCGCTTAACTCTTTTAGCGCGAATATTGCGTTCAATGGAAAAAGCCATTGGTGTTGCTCCCCCCTCCCGCTTGTTAACTTTTTGTGACCCCCGGTAATATAAAGGTACCAGATAGGGGACTTAATGTCAATAACTTTTGTTAACAAAAAGCATAATATAATGCGCAAAAAGTTAATATATGTTATGGCTTTGAACAGAATGTATAACTATCAACCATCAGACGGCCCAGAAATTTTATGGATGGAAAATTTTGATTTACTGCACCGACTTTTTAAAAGCCAAATATGGGTTCCTTTTTTGAAGAAATAGCAGGGTACGCTGTCCCACGCACTTTGGATGCAATCATAAGACTCAATAGAACAATAATGTTAGAAAATATATACAATAATAGAAAATATTATGATATACTAATACAAAAAAATAACTCCTGGTATGTTGAATGTGGAATTTTAGAATGTGGACAGTCATAGATTATTTATCTATACATAAATATATATTAAGGAGTTATTGAAGATCTTTTAAAGAGGTTATAATAATGAGATTAACTGAAATAATGAGCACCAATCTGGTGGTTTTAAGTCTGACCCATACAATAAAAGAG
>LNQE01001370.1_pt1 | contig 43906 bp, 33 predicted proteins | sample 603111 | NCBI WGS metagenome assembly LNQE01 (sample SAMN04260313, study PRJNA301899) | hydrocarbon metagenome | isolation source: hydrocarbon-contaminated ditch | place: Germany: Bremen | collected 1998
TGCAAGTGCCGGTTCGGTGGTGGTCCTGGTAGATCCAAGGAATACGTCTAAGATGTGTTCCAGGTGTGGTACTCTCATTGAAAAGTCGCTGTCTGATAGAGTCCATAACTGCACTCTGTGCGGGCTGTCGATGGACCGGGATTGGAACGCAGCGATAAATATTCTCAGATTGGGATTGCAATCTGTCGGCACAGGAAGCCGTGGAAGCCCCGCTCTTTAGGGCGGGGAGCAGTCACGGAAAGGAGCTTTTGAATCGCCTGGAACCATGCGAAATTAATCATAAAAATATTAAAAAAAATCAGATTGATGAGCCCGTGGGATATGTGTAAACGCCATCAAGTTGGCTCAGACCATAGAACTTCTCTGCAAGCTCCTGGTGGACTTCCTCTGGATCCACATCCTGAAACAGCTCTGGATAGAACAGCTTGGCCATGTAAATCTGGCAGATAACAGAGCGCACGCCGTATCTGAGCTCTCCGGAGACCAGATAAACCCTACCATCCTTGACGGCCTTCACGTCAGCAAGCTCAGGGCGGGCGATGATCTCGTCTCTCAGCGTCTTCAGCTCATTTTCTGTGAATGCCTTGTCGCTGGACCTTTGCTGGATTATCACATCCGGATCAACCTCTACCACCCACTCCGGGCTGACGGTGGGATATGAATGAGTGCTGTTTCCCAGATCTTTTGCAATGTTGTCTCCGCCTGCCAGTCGGATCAATGTATCTGAGGGGTTGCCGTTAGAAACAGTGTAATACGGCTTTCCAGCCCATTCAAAGAAGACCTTGGGCCTGTCCTCAGGTTTTACGCTTGCGATGCGTTCTTGAATCATATCCTGATAGCCTGCGATAAAATCGGTGATCTCCTGGGCGCGCTCTTCCTTCCCCATCAATGCTCCCAGCTTTTCCATAACCTCATTATCTTTGGCCGGATCTACAAGGGACTCGAGCATCACAGGGATTCCTGCATTCTCAAGCTCTTTTGAATCATCATCCGACAGCATGGTATCTGCGATCACCAGGTCCGGATGGAGCGATATTATCCGCTCCAGATCTGGCGAATAGGAGCTCTTCCCGGCAATAGGCACCTCTTCTAAGCCCGGCGGGAAATGAGAATAAGAATCCCTTCCTACCAGGCTCTTTTCTCCATCCAGAGCATAAAGGTACTCTGCAACACCTGTCCCCAGCGATACAACCTTTTGCACCGGCACATTCACGCTTACAGAGCGTCCGGTGGAGTCAACAACTGTTATGCTCTCAGCACTACCCGCCATGATGAATAGGCTGAGGCATATCATTATCAAGACGATTTTCTTGAGCAAATGCTTATCCTCCTTGTTAAGATTAATTTGCTCTAGATCAATTTAACTTGTATATAAACATATGCTGATTAATTTAGAGTACTTTTATAAAAATTAGATGTTGCTACCTTAAATATATGGGCTAAAGCCATCCTGTCGTTGCGAGGGCAATTTTGAGAGTGGATTCATCATCCTCCGCGCTTCTCACATGGGAAAATCGATCTGACTCTCTGATACAGCTTCAATTTTCATTAGGATAGGCAGCTTTCTATTAAATCGGATTTTCTATCGAATTTGCGCCTTCTCGATACCTAAATTTCATTGCTCCATGGCGTCTGTTCTGCTTGTCGCCCAGCGAAAGCTTATTAAATCAAGTTAATAAGACTTAAATCAAATTACGTTTATAGGCTGCGACATTCAGACGTGATGTTTCTGAATTAGGAGCGGATACGCAATCTGGGAGAAATGGAATCGAGATCAAGAGATAGGGCAACGGATTCCTATTGTATGCATAGGCTGTGATCCATTGTATTGGCTGCCCTGAAAAATTTGTATCTTGAGATCGAAGGATGGATGGAAGAGAAGATGTCGAAGGTGCTTGGTAATGGATGAGAAATATACCGATATTGGAGCCACTACTCCTGAGGCAATGGATATAAGCAGAAGGAGCAGGAAGATCATCTCGGAGATCGTGGGAGATAGAACGCCAGAAGACAGAATTAGACAAAGATGTGCAATTGCCACTGGCGACCCCAGTGTGGCCGAGATCATGAGGTTCGTGAAGGATCCCATAAGTGCAGGGCTAAGGGCCCTTGATGAAAAGGCCAGGATATTTGTGGATATCAATATGGTAAAGGATGGAGTGGTCAAGAAAGGCCATCAATGCTCCATCACAGCCATGATTGGAAAGGGCGATGATCTGGCCGAAAAAGATGGAATTACCAGGACTTCGGCAGGCGTTCTGGCATTTCAAAGCGAGTTATCTGGAGGCATCGTGATGATAGGCAATGCGCCATCAGCACTTCTGACTCTCTGCGACCTCATAGCCTCTGGAGATATCAAGCCGGCCCTGGTCATCGGCACGCCGGTTGGCTTTGTGAACGCAGCAGCAAGCAAAGAACGTCTCAGGAGTCTGGACGTGCCGTCCATATCGATCGTGGGCACGCGCGGGGGAACGCCTATTGCAGTAGCAGCCATGAATGAGATGATCAATATGTATGATAGATCCTGAGAATTGCGATCCTTTACCTCCTTTTTCCTTTCAAAAAATCGATCGGCGCCCCTTCACAAATAAACTCGGACGCCGTCGATATTTCCCGATCTTTTACAGCCCACCGCTCCTCGAAACGATTTTCTCTACTGGACCAGGCTGAGGTATCACTTCAGGTATTATTCGCTCAAATGGAACCTCATACAAAGGCTTCTTGAATTTCGATCCCGTCTGAGACGACAGGCACTGATGGAAGACATTGTTCCTGTTCAGCCCCGCCTCCAGCATCTGCGGCATGTTGTCCCCCCTTAGGCGCGTGACATCGTTATCCCAGGCATACTGGTATGCTTCGCCAAAGCTGATCCTTCCATCGCCGTCCTCATCCGCAGAGGGCTCGCTGAAGGCCATGATATAGCCGTAGATCGATTCGCTGCCGCTGTCGGATGGATTGGGATCATCGGGTCCGTCTATGTCCGGATAGGATGAAGAATCTGTCGAGGCCGATGTGAATATCACGCGGTTGGTCTCTCCATCTGCTGTCAGGTCGCTTTCCGCGGGCACGAATGTTCCATCGCTGTATTTGCCGATCAGGCTGCCGCTATGGCATGCCTCCACGATAATCGCCATCTCTTTGCAGGTGATCCTGTCCAGCCAGTTGTCCAGATCGCCTGCATATATCGTTCCGCCAGAAGTGCCGGTGGAGCAAACCAGGCCGTCAACTCCGCCATGAGAGCTGTAGAAGAACAGCACCTTATCGTTGACGCCAGACTTGGCGGCAACCTCGTTTATTGCCCATTGCAAGTTCTCAATCGTATTTAGCGCATCCACGCCCGTATGGCCTGTATGGGGGCTCAGGAAGTAGATGTGGCTGTCGTCGATCCCCAGGCTCTTGAGAATGCTGTATATGCCCTCGGTATCTTCGTCAAAGGTATCTGGAAGATCATTGAATCCGCACACGATTACCGCCCAGGCGTCACACTGCGAGGCAACTGCCAAGAGACCTGAATCAATCATCCTTATGTCGGAGATTGCATCTGTTAGGCGCGACGGTTTCTTATAAAATGTGATGAGCGCTGGATCAGCCCTGATGGACTCCTTGTCGAAGACCTGGCGAGAATCAACCTTTGGCCACCATTCCGTCTCTATGACCTGCTGATCTCTTGTAACCGCATCCACCACCACCAGCTTAACGGGATGGGCAAAATGCGCTCCTGGCATCTCGTCGATCATAAAAAGCCAGCTTGGGTTCTGGCTGACGATTGCAGCCGAAGGCCGGCCAAAAGTCTCAAAAGCCGGCTCTATCAGAGTACCCTGAGGCAGAATCTCGCTGTACTGAAGTACCTTCAATCCATCTTCCTGGTCGGCGTTAGCCCATAGAGGATTGACAATGGAATTCTGTACTAGATTGGCGGCATCTGCCTTATTTAATAGCGCCTGCGAGCCCCCGAATGCTGGAACCTCAGTATCTGTTGCAGCGGGCTCGGCCAGAGAGAGAAGCTCTGAGCTTTTATTTGCCATTGAGATCATTTCGGGCTTTTGCATTACAGGACTGATCCGTAAATTTTCGGCCGCCATTGCCCCGATTCCCGAAAACAACGGTACTAATAGCAGCGCTCCCACCAATAGAGCGGCAGCTAACCTTATAACTGACGATTTTTCCACCTAAGACATCCTCCTGCGGTAATATAACAATACAATAGGTTATCTTTCAAACACTATCATGCTAGGGTCTTGCCTTTTGGCAGTGCTGTCAAAGACCGGCACCTCAAAGACCGGCCACCATTCTGCATCCATGCTCTTGATCTCTCCACTGACAGCATCCAGCAGCGCAATTATCGCCGGATGGGCAAAATGAGCACCAGGGGAAAGATCAATGAAGAACAGCCAGCTTTGGCGTTCACAGGCCAAATATTCAGGCGCCCGGCGCTCATCAGCGACCGCTTGTCTTACCTTCGATCCAGCATCAACCAAGGCTGGGTACTGATGCACGCGAAAACTACTGTCGTTGATATCCGCAGCAACTGTGGCAATCATCATCTGTGCGGCATCCTCCTTGGTTATCAACACCTGGCTTGAGGAGCCATTAGCTGAAACGGATGCCTGAACAGAATTCGCCAAAATGATAAAAAATGCTGTTAACCCAATGGCACAAAGCGCTAACAAATGCCGGTGATAACCGACTTTTTTGACAAGCATGCCCAATCCTCAGGCCAGAATGCTTGCTGCTAGGATAAATATCTTCCTGATAGTTCATTATAATACATTGTCATGAATCTAAAGCTAATATCTTATCTGGATTTGCCGTCGAACCCCATCACGGAATTGTTATTATCTTTGGTGGAGTGAGTAGAATCAGGATACGGGCCACTGAAATTTTACAGCAATCATGGCACGCCACCGATGACCGTAGTGGTGCTAGAAGTGATAAACACATAATACGTAATAGGTAGTACCCCCATGTCAAGCAACATCTGATTATCATAAAAAGGAATGGCAAGTCCTCTGGGAAATCACACTCTCCAATTCGAGCAAGGAGAGAAGGACCATTGCCGCAGTATCAGCTATCGGGCTTCGGATACACGAAGACTATATTTTCCGGATACGCTATGCCCATATAGCGTTCGAGATACTCTCTGTAAATCTCGCTGGGATCTATATCCAAGTCAGGATAAAAGCACTTGGCCCAGCAAGCTTGACCGAACATGCTGTCTGCTCCCCAGGCAATGTTATGGTTAACTGCATAAACCCTGCCATTTTTCACTGCAGAAATATCGCTCATTCCAGGACGATTGATGATTTCATTAGTTATATCTTGAGGTTCATTTGTGCTATTCCATCCCCATTGATCGTCCAGAGAAACAGAAGACAGTATGATATCGGGGTCCTGTTCTATTACCCACTCCGGATCCACCTCTGGCCAGGGGTTAGACAAGTCATGGGCTATGTTCTCTCCTCCGGATATAATGCAAAGGTCATCACCGACTGAGCCTTCGCCAAAAGTCATTTTCTTAGTCGTACCCCATTCTATGAACACTTTAGGCTTCTCTTCCACGCTTAGATTGGCTATGTGGTCTTTTATCTTATCCTCATATTTCTCTCGCCATTCTATGTATTCATTAGCCCTATCCTTCTGGCCCAGAATATATCCCAGTTTAAGGACATCCGATTTCACAAAGTATGGGCTTGTAATATCCAGCCCGACTAGAGTGATGCCAGTGGATTTGAGCTTCTCTTCATCGGCGCCAACCTTTCTCCCCATTGTAATGACAATATCGGGATGAAGCTCGATTATCTTCTCATAGTCCGGACTCGTATATAATCCAACTACCGTTTCGTCGGCTAGCTCTGGGAAATAGTAGCCGTATGTCTTTTCATAAGGACTAACACCAACAATTCGATCGATTGCTCCTACTACAACGACACCCTCTGTGTGGTGAGTGCTGAGAGTAACGATGCTTTGGACGGGCTTATTTATCGTCACTGTTCTATTAGCATCGTCTATTATCGTAATCTCTTCGTCCTCTCCACTAATAATTGATTTTATCTGAGAGATGTCATCCTTGTCGATCTTGCCGTCATAGTTGGCATCTGCCAGCTTTGTCTCTTGATTTGTTCCCGCGATTATTCCCTCTGCATATGCTACGTCTTTTTCATCTATTGTGTTGTCCATGTTAGCGTTTCCGTAGATCTCCAGCGTGTAATCTGACGCAGATCCAGGTATAATCGCTAGCATCAATAAAGCTGTCAGAATAAGTGGCCAAATAAAAGTCGATTTTTTCATTCAATTTTCCTCCAATGGTGGATAAATAAATGCTCCGTGCTCATCAAGGTCATAATCCAATCCCTGAAATCTGGTCAAATACTCCTGGTGGATCACCTTTGGATCTAAGCCCTCAAAGAGGGAGGGGTGGAACCACTTTGCTAAGAACGCAATTCCAAGAAAATGCTGTGAGCCGCCGTAGATGTCATTGCTGATCGCATAAACCTGTCCTTCTTTGACTGCTGTTACATCAGCAAGCTCCGGACGGTTCATGACTTCATCCCTCAAGCTGGCCAGGTCTGTCGCGTTATCAGATTCGTATCCGCTCTTTCCGTTATCCAGCAGGATTATGATATCTGGATTGCGCTTCACAACCTCTTCGGCATCTACAGTTGGATAATCCGTTAGATCGCTAAATATGTTATTTCCGCCGGCAAGCACGATTTTTTCGTGATATCCTGAGCCTTCCCCGCATGTTTTATACGGGCCATACTCGAAGTACACCGTTGGCTTATCTTTTTCTGAAAGGTTTTCGGCTTTCTCCTCTACCGTGTTCAATACGCCTTCGTAGAAATCGAGGAATTCGTTGGCTTCTTCTCGTTTTCCAAGTATATAGCCCATCTTTCGTATTTCATCTGCATGATTGGATGGTTTGTAGCCATCGATTCTCAAAACGGTGATGGTCGGATCTGTCTCATTTAGCTTGTTCTGGAATTGCTCGTAGCTTGACGAGGTCATGCTGGCGTGTATCCAGACGGTGTCCGGATGCAGCTTCAATATCGCCTCATAATCCGGGGATGAGACCGATCCGATGCTTGGACGTTCGTTTAACTCTGGGAAGTAGATGCTGTTTTCTTTGGTGGACTGTGTAATTCCCACCACTTCCTCTGACTCCAAAGCCAGTGAACGCATCGGCTCAAGGATCGGACTCTCCGCAACCAGGCTTTTGAGCGGCATCCTCAACGTCACAGTTCTATTAGCAGAGTCGATGAACGTGAGTTCATTCTCCTCGCCGCTTATGATCATCTCTATCTGAACTACATCAAGACTATCGACTTTTCCGTCGTAGTTGGCATCGCTAAAGTTTGTGGGAGCATTTGTTCCATTGAATACCCCATTCACATAAGCTATATCCTTCTCATCGATGGTATCATCTAGATTCGCGTTTCCGAAGATGCCCAACGTATCAGATGCGAATCCAGGCATGATCGATAATATCATTACCGATGCTATGAACATCGGCAAAAAAGATTTGATTTTCATTTATCACTCCTCCCGTGATGGATAGACGAATACGCCTTGTTTACCTAGTGTCGCGTCATTAATTAAATGTCGTAAAGTATAAGATGTATTAGCTCATATTCTATCCTGGAGAATAGGATATGAAGAAGTATATCGTTACGTTAACTGAAGAAGAACGCAAAACTCTCAGTGACATTGCATCAAAGGGAAAGCAGAGATCACAGAAAATTCTAAATGCATTGATTTTGCTGGGTTGCGACAAAGGCGATTACCAAACAGAACACTCGACCAATGAAGAAATGTCTCGTGTGCTTCAAATCAGCATGAGAAAGATCGATCGCGTGAAAAAGCGATTTGTCGAAGGAGGTCTCGATGCTGCACTTGATAAAAGGACAGGGAACCGCATCTATGCCAAGAAAACCGATGGGGATTTTGAAGCCCATTTGATTGCATTAAGCTGCAGCGAGCCGCCAGAAGGTTTCGCACGGTGGTCTTTAAGGCTACTGGCTGATAAAGTCGTTGAGCTCAACTATATTGACAGCATTTCCCATGAGACTGTGAGGCGAATTTTAAAAAAAACGAGATCAAGCCTTGGCAACAAAAGGGATGGGTGATTCCACCAGATCAAAACGGTAGCTTTGTCGCGAACATGGAAATGGTGTTAGACGTATATAAGCGACCTTTTGATCCGCTTCATCCAATCATATGCATGGATGAGTCTCCAAAGCAACTGATATCTGAAACAAGAAAACCAATTCCTGCCTCGCCCGGACGGTCTGCCAAATATGATTATGAATACAAACGCTGCGGTATGGCCAATATCTTTCTTGCCTGCGAGCCATTGGCGGGGAAGCGCATGATAAAGGTCACTGAAAGAAGGACTGCGTTGGACTGGGCTGGCTTTATAGAAGAGATCGCTGCTCAATATGAACAAGCAGAAAAAATAACATTAGTGATGGATAACCTCAACACCCATAAACCAGGATCATTTTATGAGAAGTTTCCGCCAGAAAAAGCAAAGGCGTTATGGGATAGGTTTGAGTTCGTGCACACTCCAAAACATGGCAGCTGGCTGAACATAGCTGAAATAGAACTAAATGTGCTTTGGGGACAATGTCTGAACAGAAGAATCGACGATATTGAAACTGTTAGGAAAGAAGCAGTGGCATGGCAAGATATCAGAAATAACAAAAATGCAAAGGTAAATTGGCAATTCGCTACTGCCGATGCCAGAGTTAAGCTTTCTCGTCTTTATCCGACGTTAAATAGTTGACGCGACACTAGGTCGTAATCCAGATGTTGGAACCTGGTGAGATACTCCTGATGTATCGCCTCTGGGTCAAGGTCCTTGAAGAGATCTGGGTGGAACCACTTTGCCATATAGGCGATGCTCAGGAAGTATCTTCCTCCAAAGAATACGTCTTTGGATAGAATATAGACATTGTCGTTTTTGATAGCAGAGACATTAACCAATTCGGGGCGGTCCAAGATCCCTTTTCTTATCTCTTCAAACTTGGTTATATTACCCTTTTCCAGAGAATAGCCGCCAATTTCAGTGATCTTCCATACGATGAACTGAGGATCTCTTTCTACCAGTGCTTCTGGATCGACTGTTGCATCCCCCTCCATATCTTCGAAGATGTTTTTTCCTCCAGCCATGACTATTAAATTATGTGGAGTTGAACTAAAACCGCCAGTTCGATAGAATGTACTCGCAGCGCCATTGCTTTCATATATTCTTGGTTTCTCTTCTTCAGGTATATCTTTAACAATATTCTGTATTTTATCCATATTTTCGTTGTACCAATTAGTGAATTCCTTAGCCTCTTCGACATTCCCTACTATGTATCCGAGCTTCGTGATATCTTCTACGCAAGTTTCGGGTTTGTAGCAGTCTAGACCTATCACATTAATTTCGGGATTAGCCGTCTTGATTGTCTCGTTGATGGTCTCATAGTCAGCCCGTCCCCCATAATAGATGACCAGATCCGGATTTAGACTAAAAACTTTTTCAAAATCTGGTGATGACGCCGATCCAACACATTGAATCTCCTGAAATTCTGGGAAGTAAGACTTCTCCCTTATGGCTGCGTCACTAACTCCAACAATCCTGTCTGAGGCTTTAATCGTCTTTAATGCTTCAGCAGCGTTTCTGTTTAGTGGGATGATCTTCTCTACAGGCATCTTAATAGTCACAATCTTGCTTGCAGAATCCAGAAGGACCAGCTTCGTTTCCTCTCCGCTTATGATCTTTTCTACCTGTTCTACGTCCAAGGGATCTATTATTCCGTCGTAATTGGCATCGCTTAGATTAGTGGCCGCATTTGCTCCCTTGATAATTCCCTCCACATATGCGATGTCCTTCTCGTCTATTGTCCCGTCCATATTTGCATTGCCGAAAATTTCCAGGGTGTAGTCAGATGCGCCCGCAGATCCAATTATCAGCGACACGCATAGCATCACTAGTGTGCAGTCTATCCTTCTCACTTTAGCCACCTCTTAACCAGCTGTAAGCCAAGCCGATCGCCATCCTGGCGTCAATACCTTACCATAGTTGAAACCGCTATGGCAGTTTGCTTTATCAAATTTAATTGTTATAACGCAATCTAATTTGTTTTAAACCGATGTCGTACATAAATCTGTTGGTTGTATCAAAAAAATATGGTCAATTGTCTCGATAAGGCATCAAGCAGACTGCCGTGCTAGGGTTTTCTCTCTGAATAGATCCTCAACCTCTCTATTGATCTCGTTTAGCTCCTCATCGGATAACGGCTCAGGAACAGCTTTTTTCCGGTTTTCGACTATGGCTTTTCCGATCTTCTTGAATGTTTCTGCAATATTCGAATCCGGTGCATACTCTATTACGGTTTTGTGGTGGATTTCAGACCTCGGAATGAGATCGTTCATGGGCATCCTTCCCACGACCTGGCTTCCCAGCCTTCCAGCAAATCCGTCGATTATAGACGGCTCGTCCACGACGCTCCTTCCGTTGTAAATTATGCCGCCCAAGAGGACCTCGCCCCTCACCGCAAAGCGCCTAATTCCCCTGCAAATGTTGTTTGCGGCGTAGATAGACATGGAGTCGCAGGTCGTGACAATGTAGACATCGTCAACCAGGCCGTTTCTCAAAGGCATTGCAAAACCGCCGCAAACCACGTCTCCCAAAACGTCGTATATCAGCACATCCAGGTCAAGGTCGTCAAAGGCGCCAAGACGGGCCAGCATCTCGGCTGCAGTGATAACCCCACGGCCGGCACAGCCAATGCCAGGTTCGGGCCCACCGGACTCGGCGCAATATACGCCGTTAAATCCGACGAAAACAATCTCTTCCAGCTTCATCCTACCAGGGCCCTTTTCACGAAATGCATCCAAAATAGTCGGAATTCTTTTTCCAATTATGTTGCGGGTCGAATCAGCCTTTGGATCGCATCCCACAACCATTACGCGTTGGCTGTTTTCCGCCAAAGCTACCGCTATGTTTGAAACCATTGTGGACTTTCCAATCCCACCTTTGCCGTATACGCAGAACTTTCTCATTGTGACATCATCTCTTGATAACTAAAATTATTTCTGGATTTGCCGTCGAACCCCATCACGGAATTGATTATGCTCTCAGTCAGATAAGCCGCTCCTCTAAATCCGGCATAAGGAGCGTAGTCGCACATGCAAACCTGATCGAATACCGGATAGACGAACCTCATGAGAGGAATCTGAAGCTCTCTGGCCAGTCCGCGCTCAAAGCTGCTCCCAAAGAGCATCATGGTATTGGAGTTTCTTACATTTTCTTCAAATGATGAGCGATCTTCCTCAAAACAAGATTTAACCTCTATCTCAAATCCCAGCTCCCTTTCCAGGAAGTCGGCCATTGGATTGCAGCGAAAATCGCCAGTAACCGATACACTAGTGCCGTACATTTCATGCAGATAGAGGTATGTCCTTTCAAATGGCTCCAAATCAAGATATTTTTCCCCGCCGTATTCCACGCCCAGATTCCCGCATAACGCCTCCGTAAACTTCATAGATCCCTCAAGGCCGTAGGGATAATCGACCTCGATATAGGGTACGCCGAATTCGTTTTTCATATATTTTGCCAATTTTGCTCCCTGACCCATCACGACGTTCAGCTCCGCAGCAGGAGCAGCACAAAATTCTTCGAGGCTGCACATCGATATCGTGCTGTTCACGCCGATACCCAGAGCTTCTATGATCCTCTTTATCTCCTTCAAATCCGCATGGACCTTGAAATCATCGGGGCAAAGGCCAATCAGGTTGACTGAACGCTTTTTTACATTGCACTCCTTCATCAACGATCCGAGCTTCAAGAGGGCATCCTCGTACCCGTTTCTCATGGACCCTTTGTAGCCTGCTGCCTCCAGCCACAACACATCCTTCTTCAGCGAGAGAGAATCGATCACCGACTGAACGTCGTCCCCGATTATGGAAGGAACGTCCCCTGATATGACCACCAGCAGCGGCGCGTCGTAAGTCTTGTCTGCAAGCCTCAGGGCCCTTTTGAGGGCCTCTTCTCCTCCAAAAACTATCTCCCTCTCATGCACGACAGTGCAGGCATGTCTGATATCAGGCTGCGAAGAAATGTTATTGAACATGCCCACCCCCCAGTTGCATCCCACAGGGACGTGGTTAAGTACCACAGCATCGGTTATTCCTGAGCAGGCCCGAAAGGCTCCAAAGAATCTCCCGCCATCCATTCTAGCAGCCTCCAGAGGAGGTTGCCCTCCATATGCCGTGCCACATGCCTATGGAGGACGAGATTCTCGGATCATCGAGCATTGGATAATAAGGAGAATTGTATTTGAGTCTGGAGACAATCAGGCGGCGATCATTTATTTGCGGTTTATTTATTTTCTGGACCAAATGTCTCCCTAGCTCAACGATAACGCTGAAGCTGGTTCTATAGAGCAAATTGCACAGCAAAGACATGTCCAATACGGGTATTTCACTGACTTTTTCATGAATGGGGGATGTTATGAACTCGCCCAATACGTAGTCCACTTCCTTAGACACCTTATGTAACTCCTCTGCAGAAGGATCGATCAATACCTGAAAACCGGGGGTCATTTCATCAAATATGCCGTACATGTTCTTCATCATCATATCTCGAGTCTCTTGAGATACCTTCAGGCGGTTGAGCACAAGAGAATCGATGCAAATATATTTAATAGGAAGCATGAGATCGTTAAGGTATACCTTCATGCGGTGGGGATTGAATATCAAATTCTGGGATAATATGGCGAAGCTGTGTCCGGAAAGAGTTCGTCGAATTTTGGCCAGATCTTTTGCAGCTCTCTTCTTTTCTACATCGATTACAGCTTCGGCCTCGCCATCCAGGCCGAGCCTTGACCCCACATCCTGCAAGAATCTCGCCGTGCCTTCGATTCCGGAGTTATGGGGCCACTTCTTTATCTGGTCTGTCCCGAATTCATCCCTCATATAGGCTGCCCACTTGTCGGTTCGGGACCTTGCTATGTTCAGCTGGGCGGCAGGAGCCTGCCTTATTCTCTCAACTGTTGTGGTGGGAAGAACCGCATTTATGCTGACTCCCATCTGGCCCAATATGCGTCCGACCTCCTGTAGTTCGAGGTTGAAGCCATAGGTGTATCTTCCATTCGATTCAAGGTTAACCGAATTCTCGATTACATCCTGCTCTTCCATCAGCTGCTCAGCGAGAGATGCCAGCATATCCACCTGGCCGCAGCCTCTGAAATCAAATTGTTGGGAAGTGTTTTTCCATGAAGTAGCCACATACTGCATTATGGAGTCGATGGAATCGTGGTCTCGATGGGCAAAACCCTCTGAGGGCACGAAAACCAGGTTGCAGGGGATATCGTCTTTGACATCCCTGATAATACTATGCACATCTTCTCCCATCAATCCCGATATACAGGTGGGGAGAACTACAATCAACTTAGGACGATATCGATTGTAGACATCGTATATGCCATGTCTAAGCTTCTCTTCTCCCCCATAGATGATGTCCTCCTCCACCAGGTTGGTGCAGGCCATAGTATAAACAGGGGAATAGAGCTTGCGCGGGCTCAGACGCTGGTGAAAGGCACATCCGCTAACTCCGTGTATCAGGGGAAGCGCCCCCTCTATCTCTGAGACAACATAGACGGAGCCGGATAATTTGCAGTCGATTCCGTGGTAGTGAGCTAACCTCGATGTGCATCCATGTATATCCAGGAAGGTCCTATCTGATAAAAGATTGTACCGTATGTCATCATAATCGCCGTTTCGCCTAGGTGCATCATTTTGCCGAGATCCGTCATCTTCAGCTTCGTTAGATATGCTTAAATCAGCCTGTTTCATCAAATCACCATGAAAGATGCCGCTTGATCGTTTGCTTCTAAAAAGGTGTGGAAAGGGGCATTTCACTGCCCTTTTCTACAGCCTGGATTCATCTGGATATGCAAATGTGCCCTGCTTGTACACATCGAAGTCCAGTCCCGGGCAGTATTTATCAATGAACTCCTGATGCATTGCCAAAGTGTCTAATTCCTCAAACAGCTCCGGGTGCAACCACTTGGCTATGTACGCCACAGCAATCGGATGATCGAAGCCGTAGGAAAGCCCTTCGTCGATGATGTAAACCCTGCCTTCCTTGACGGCAGTAACATCGGCAAGCTCGGGCCGGTTCAAAATTTCGTCTCTGGCGTCCCTCATGACCGAGAAGTTATCCGCAGGATACCCGACACCGTCTCTTAAATACTTAATTATGATCTCAGGATTCCTCTCAATCACCGATTCGGCGTCAGCCTCTAGATAGCTGGGCGAATCCTGAAATATATTCCTTCCTCCTGCTATCTCAAGGAATGTTTGAACTCCGGATCCATTGCCGCTGGTTTTATACTTCCCAGATGATGATTCCACATACACCTTGGGCTTTTCTTCATCGGATAGAGCTTCCGTTTGATCCTCAATGGTTTTAATATATTTGTTCTCAAAGTTGTCTAGATATTCTTCTGCAACATCCCTGCTGTTTAGTATATAGCCGAGCTTTGTCGTTTCCTCAGCAAAGGAAAAGGGCGTCTTGGATGTGAAATCAAGTCCCACGATCGAGATGTCGGGAAGCTCATCGTAAAGCTCCTTGGTCCATGAGGTTGCGCCCAATAGCAGGTCCGGCTGGAATTTTAATATCGCCTCTGCATTTGGGGGATAGCCGCCTATAGAAGGTAGTTCGGCTGCTTGGGGGAAGTACAATCCCTTCTCTTTGGCGTTGTTCTCAATTGCAACTACCCTGTCCAACTCGCCTAACATCCTTAATGCTTCAAAATTATATATGGATATAGAAACAATTCGTTCTACCGGCTTCTTTATGGTCACTACTCGTTTGTAGCTATCTATTATTGTCAGGTTCTCTTCGTCCCCTGCAATGATCCTTCTTATCTGATCCAAATCACTTTCATCTATTTTGCCATCGCAGTTTGCATCAGCCAGCTCTGTTGCCTCCTTGTTGCCGCTGATTATCTCTTCCACATAGGTTATGTCCATCTCGTCTACTGTATCATCCATATTAGCATTGCCGAAGATTTCCAGCGTAAAATCGGATGCAAATCCAGGCATGATTGCCAACAGCACTATCGGTGTTAGCAAAAAAAGAAATAGCAATGGCAATTTGCTCATCTAGCTCTCTCCTGGTGCTGGATAGACGAAAACGCCGTGCTCGTTTAAGTCATAATCCAACCCTTGAAATCGGGTTAAATATTCCTGGTGGATTGATTTTGGATTCAGATCCTCGAAAAGCTCCGGGTAGAACCATTTTGCCAGATACGCAACACCTATAAAATGCTGCGCCCCCCCGTACAGGTCGTTGCTGATCACATAAACCCGACCGTCCCTGACTGCAGTGACGTTGGCCAGCTCCGGCCGGCCCATGATCTGTTCCCTTAAACGGGTGAGTTCGGCCATATCATCGGATTCGTATCCGCTCTTTCCACGGGCTACAATGATTATGATATCTGGGTCGCGTTTCATCACGTCTTCCGGGTCCACTAAAGGGTAGTCCTTAAGATCACTGAAAATATTGTATCCGCCTGCAAGCACGATCTTTTCATGATACCCTGCCCCTTCGCCACATGTCATGTAAGGATCAGTCTCAGGACTGGCCTCAAAATACACCTTTGGTTTGCCATCATCCGATAGCGTTTCCACCCTTTCTTTGACAGTGTCCATTACACCGCTATAGAAATCGATGAACTCTTCAGAATCGTTTCGTCTTCCGAGAATATAGCCCATCTTTCGAATTTCGTCAATGTGATTGGATGGTCTATAGCCATCAATCCGCAGAACGGTTATGTTCGGATCTATTTCAGCGAGCTTATTTTGAATCTCATCGTAGCTGGATGAGCTGCCCACGCTCGCATAAATCCAGACGGTATCAGGATGCAGCTCCAATATCGCCTCGTAATCGGGGGATGAGACTGACCCGAGGCCTTGAGATGCGTTGAACTCCGGATAGAACACGTTATCCTCTTTCATATAAGTGCCAACGCCCACTATTTTATCCTCATCCACTTTGATTGAGCGCATAGGCTCCAGGATTGGACCCAGGAGGACAACCAACTCTCCGAGCGGCTTTTTTACTGTGACGATATTCTCCGCAGAATCTATCAGCGTAAGGGCCTTTTCCTCGCCGCTTATGATCTTCTCGATCTGATCGAGATCAAGATTATCGACTTTGCCGTCGTAGTTGGCATCGCTGAAGTTTGTGGGAGCATTTGTTCCTTTGATGATGCCATTCACGTAAGCTATATCCTCCTCATCAATGGTGTCATCCAAATTTGCATTCCCGAAGATGCTAAGCGTACTGGATGCAAATCCAGGCATGATCGATACCATCATTACCGATGCCATGAACATCGGCAAAAAAGATGCAATTTTCATTTATCATTCCTCCAATGGTGGGTAGACGAATACGCCGTGCTTATCCAGGTCATAATCCAGATGCTGGAATCTGGTCAGGTATTCCTGATGAATCGCTTTTGGATCGAGGTCTGGGTAGTCTTTAGGATAGAATATCTTGGCAAGATAAGCTATGCCTATGAAATGCTGAGAGCCCATTATTAAATTGTTATAGAAGGCATAGACCTTGTTATTCTCCACCGCGGTTATGTCGTTCCAACCAGGGCGATTTAAGACTTCATCTCTAATATTCTTTACTTTGGCCACGTCATCGCTTTCATAGCCACCAACGCCAGGCAGCGTGTATCCCCATATCTTAATAACGGTGCCCGGATCCCTAACAATGACATCTTCATCAGAGACCTTTGGGTGCTGAACGAGGGCATCAGAAAATATATTTCTGGCATTTGCCATCAATAAGTTCGGCTCAAAGCCAGCCCCTTGAGCACATGTCTCGTGATCGTCAGAACCTTCCATGTAGACTCGTACCTTATCATCTTCAGAAAGAGAGCTGCCATGAGATTTTATCGGATCCAGTACCTGATTATAGAAGTCAACGAACTCCTTTGCCTCTTTCTCCCTGTCCAGGATCATGCCTAATGATTCCATCTCGGTTATAAAATAGGGTTCTTTGTAACCATCCATGCGAATCACTGTAATATTGGGATCTGCCGATTCCAGCGTGGATTGTAGGCTGTTGCAGCTTTCATTAGCACCAGTGGCATAAAAGATTGCTGCATCAGGATTGAGCTCTAAAATGGCCTCCAGGTCTGGGGATGAAATAGTCCCTATAGATGGAAGATTGCTGATTTCCTGGAAGTAAACCGGATTTTCTTTAATATAATCATCTATGGCGACCAGCTTATCCTGAGCATTCAAGGACCTGAAGTTCTCGGCCATGCTGTGGTGGACGATGACTATTCTTTCAAGGGGTTTCCAGACCGTTATCGTCCGTCCAAGGGTGTCGTTAATCGTCCTGGGGTACTTATCGTGGATTGTCCTAATTGCCTCAAACTGATCTGCAGTTATAACTCCGTTCCTTAAAGACGCCTCTGCTCCTTTGAGCTCCTCATCAGACACCTTTTTGTCTCCATTAATATCTCCAGGAACCAGGAAATCCTTTGTAAGAGCCGGCGTCGTTAAAATGTACATGCAGATTCCCACCATCAACAATTTTAATATATTTCTGCTTATACTCATCCTATTCCTCCTGTCTCTCAATTTCAGATTTTCTGTGCTTTTTCAAAGAGCTCACTCTAGCACCCAAGTTCGTCTTCACATCCGACATAACTCCTCGATCGCGGGTGTCTAATGGCAAGAGATCCTCCATCCTAGTGTTGTGCCCTCACCACATGTCAATCGATGTATTAATCCGTTATGTTTTACTTAAATCAATTCTACTTTACTTAAGGTTTGCGGTGATACGGCTTTTATAATATCCTGAAATTCAAATTCGGTAGGAATCACAGTCTTAAAAAATCATGAAATCAAGGCAGTATCTAAATAATAATTTTATACAAAATGTTGGGAGCTATTCGTCCCCAATATTTAACTCTCCTCCAATGGTGGATAAATGAATACGCGATCTGCCATGCCGCACATCACCTCTGAATCGATGCCTCGTCATGGAAGGAATCGCTGGGGTATTACATTTTATCAATTTTAGTTGTTATAACACAATATAACTTGTCTTAATGCATAGCAATACATAAACCTGTTGGCTAAATAAGTATGTTAATTGAATTTTTCGATGGAAATATTTATCAATATCTGCCCGATTGCTTCCATAAATGATCCACCTACTGCTTAAGACCCTAGACTTCGTCTTTCCCGTCTTGGGAATGATCTTCTTAGGTCTGTTCCTGGCGGGCTTCATGATGGAAATGGGAATCGTGACTCACATATCCCGCTTTGCAAGACCCTTAGTAGAGGTGGCCCATTTGCCCGAGGCCAATGCATCTGCCTTTATCGTATCACTGGGCTCCACTGTTGCTGCAAATGGAGTTGTTGCCGGGTTTAGGAAAGAGGGAGCCTTAACGGACAGCGAGGTTATACTATGTGCAGTTATGAACGGCATACCTTTTTACCTGAGAGAGATATTCACTTACCAGATACCTATAGTCATTCCGGCCTTAGGCCTGCTGGTAGGCGGGCTCTATGGTATGGTTTTTTTGGTTACAGTTTTGGTCAAGCTCTTCCTGGTAATCCTTCTGGGACGCATTTTTTTGGAAGAGAGATCCTATGGGAGCTTCGAGATCCCCGCCATCAAGTCCGGCAACCTGGGATCTGCATCCATCAAGGCTTTGCGGGGACAAACGCGCATTTTTTCAAAGATAGCTCTGGCTTATTTCTGCATGACGCTTCTGGTTTTCTATTTAACTGACGAGGGATTCTTCCAGGCCTTTGACGTTATTCCTCTGGCAGCCCTCTTCGGACTTCCTGCAGAGATCATTGTGCCACTAACCAGCTATGTGGCCAGCCCTGTGCTGGGAATATCCCTGCTCGGCCCCATGATACATAGCGGCAGCATATCCGCAGTCCAGGCCATGATCGTCCTCATGCTGGGATCGATGTTCATGCTCCCCATCTTTGCACTGCGAACCACGGTCCCAAACTACACAGCGATTTTCGGGATGCGTTTGGGCCTTTATGTAGTGGTATTCTCCACAGGAATAAGCATCCTTGTGCGGCTTTTTTTCCTGTTGGTTTTGCTGATGATGGACTGACATTTACCAAAAGATTTATTAATCAAATTTACTAGTCTTAACTCAAATTTTGTTGATTTGAGGTGATGGTCATGAGACTCAGAAGACATCTATTGAGGGAAGCTCTAAGCATATCGATCACCTTGATTTTGCTTATGGCTGCAGCAACTGTTTTATGCGCAAGCTGTGCTGCACAGGCTGCGTCGGAGAACATAACTATTGTCGATTCGGCAGGGAGAGAGGTGGTGATTCCGCATCCTGTTAACAAAGTTGTCTTGCTCACAGCCGACAATTGCGAACTGGCGGTTGTACTGGGTGCTCTCGATAAGGTGGAGGGAGTGGAAAAAAGCGCACCCGGTTACGCAGAAATAGGAGAGATGTTCGGGAAAGCAGCAAATGCCGGGGGCAGCCAGGAGCCAGACTTTGAGAAGATTGCAGATTTGAATCCCGATGTGGTCTTGGGGTATAAATCCTCACTTGAGAATGGAGTGGCAGATGAGCTGAAAGGCATGGGAATCCCCTTTGTCGTCTGCGAGTGCAACAGAATTCAAACTTTTGAGAAAGATGTTGAGCTTATGGGCAGGATTCTCGGCAAGGAAGATAATGCAAAAGAGTTTCTTGCATTTCACAATTCCACAATGGATTTGATTGCAGAAAGGACCAGCAGCATAAGTTCCGATCAAATGACTTCTCTGTATCTTACCGGTGGCGGGACAACATTTGGCAAAGATGGCGGCATAGAACCATATTTGAGCGTTATTGGAGCAAAAAGCATTGGCTCAGAGCTTCCTGGAGAATCATCAGTTACAGTGGATCCTGAATGGGTTTTGGATCAAGATCCTCAGGTGATCGTTCATTGGATTACGAGCTCAAAAATAAAACCAACTCCTGAACCCCTCATTGAAGTGAAGGAGTCTTACTCAAACGACCCCGTTTTGAACATGACAGCAGCCGTAAAGGATGGAAGAGTGCACGTCATGGGATGGCGTTTGTTCAAGGGACTGCGGTTCTCCATAGGCCTTCTCTACTGGGCCAAATGGTGTCACCCGGAGTTGTTCCAGGATATTGATCCTGAAGAGTATAACCGCGAATATGTAAAGAAATTCTTGGGCATTGACCTTGAAAATGTATGGGCTCTGTGAGCTATTAAAAAATCATGCTAAAGATCTTCTTAATCAAAGTGCAAGAGTGATTATATGGGAAAGAGATTTCAGCTTCTAAAAATGGCCAGCATATGCGTCATCCTATTTTTGGCGATAGCATCATCGACTGCGATTGCCTCAGAATTACAGGTTCCTGGAGATCGCAATGGAGATCATACGGTCTCCGAGGATGAGCTGGCCGCTGCGAAGGAGGACCAGAAAAGCGGCAAGATCAGCTCTGATGAGTTTATGCAAATTGAGCTGATACATGATAAATACCCTATCGAGGTGACCGATTCAACGGGGAGCGAGATCACAGTCTATAAACCATTAGAGAGGATAGTGGTCTTCAACAACCAGGTCTCAGAGGTTATGCAGATCCTAAATGCCACCGACAGGATAATTGGTATAGCGGTCTCGTTGAAAAAAGACCCGCTCATCGCTCCGGAGGTTAAAAGCTTGCCAGACGTGGGCGAGGTTACAGAGCCCGATCTGGAGGAAGTGATCAAGCTTGATCCTGATGCGGTCTTCGACTATTCAAACACCATCTTCACCAAGGATGAGACATTCAAGAAGCTCAAGGCAAGCAATCCCGACCTGGTCATCTTCCGGGTGGACCTCTTCCGCCCCGAATCGTATGTGGAAGAGGTGGAGAAGCTGGCCAGGATTCTGGAGAAGGATGAAGAGTCAAGGGGCTATATCGGCTTCTACCAGGGAGTCCTGAACCAGATCCATCAAGAGACGGACAGCGTCCCTGATGAGAAGAGGCCGCGCGTTTACTTTGAGCACTCAGGTGAATTCGGCACTGCAGCCAATGGATCTGGCTATCATTCAGATATTGTGATGGCCGGTGGCAATAACGTATTCGCTAGCCTTTCGGCAGAGTATCCCACAATCGATCAGGAGACTATATTGCAGGCAAACCCTGAGATCATCGTAAAGCTCTACGGTCATGGAAGCTCCACTTCATCCGGCGGCTACATCAATGACGACACCTCGGAGATGGAAAAGGTCAGGGAGACGGTAATAGAACGACCGGGCGGCAAAGACATAGATGCGGTCAAGAATGGCAGGGTTTACGTCCTCTACGGCCCGCTCATCGATGGAGCCAGGCACATCATCGGCGTATCTTATTTGGCAAAGATCTTCTACCCGGATCTGCTGGCCGATTTTGATCCCGAAGAGGTTCACCAGAAGTATCTCGATTTTGTAGGCTACGAATACGACCTGAGCGAGCATAAGGCTTTCGTCCTTCCTGAGCTGTGATCGATCTTTGTTCCACTTTTTGCAGACGACTAACCGAAAGATTATTAAATCAATTTGACTTGCTTTAATTCAAAATAATGTGATGTGGGAAAGAGCACATCTCATGGATGTACCGGCTTCAAAATTTCAAACGATAACCGAGATAAAAATGGCGATGTCAATATGAAGAAGATCAAGATCGCATATATCAGCACAACAGGGCTTGACGTATTCCCATTAATAACAGCGCTCGAGGAGTTGGAGACAGAAAAAGGTGATGTGGCAGAGGTCATTCTCCGATCCAAAGATGATCTGGCCGATCCAAAGACCATGGACGATTTCATGAGCTTCGCAGTCGGGTCGGATCTGGCAATACTGAGCCTTCACGGCGGCAAGGCGATCCTTGGCAGTTTCGATGAGATAGCCGGTAGACTAAGAGATGCAAATGTTCCGATGTACGCCCAGGATACGTCCAAGCTGGACCCTGAGCTCATGAGCATCTCAACGGTAGGTAGAGATGTGCATACCTCGATATTCCGCTATCTTGCCTATGGGGGAAAAGATAACTCCAAGAACCTGCTCCTTTACTGCCTGAATCAATTCCTCGGCACAAGCTACGAGGTCGGCGAGCCGAAGAGGCCTCCCTGGGAGGGGATATACCACCCGGACTTTGGCTACATTGCCACGCTTGATGAATACTTCCGGAAGAACTACAAAGAAGGCAGGCCCATAATTGGTCTGTGGTTTTACAACGGCTTCTGGCAGGCCGACAACCTGAGGTTTGTCGATAGCCTGATCAGGGAGATCGAGAGAAGAGATGCCAACGTCATCCCGGTCTTTCTCTACAGCCTGAAGGATGTGGAGCTCGGGACCAAGGGCGCCGAATGGGTGATTGATAACTATTTCATGAAAGACGGGCAGCCGGTGATAGACGCCCTGATCTCCACCCTCATGTTCTCCCTTACCATGAAGCCCAGGGATGAGGAGAAGCTTTTTGACAAACCATTCTTCGAAAAGCTGGGCGTTCCAGTGATTAAGGCCATACTGACCTACAACACCGAGGAGGAGTGGAGGGAGTCATTTCAGGGTTTGAATCCGATGGATGTGAGCATGAGCATTGCCATGCCCGAATTCGACGGAATGCTGATAGCGGTGCCCGTAGCCGCCAAAAAGACAACTGAGACTGACGCGCTTACCGGAGCCAAGCTAACCAGATTTGAGCCGATCGATGAGAGGGTGCGAAAGGTCGTCAGTCTCACCTTGAACTGGGCAAAGCTGAGGCATATCCCGAATCAGGAGAAAAGGGTAGCCATAATCTTCCACAACTATCCTCCCAGAAACGACCGGATTGGCACTGCCTTCGGCCTTGATTCGCCTGTATCCGTGTACAACATCCTGCGTGACCTTGAAGGGGAAGGATACAGGCTGGAGAGCCTGCCTGAGAGCGGCCAGGTTCTGATCGAGAGCATGATTGCCAGGGTCACCAACGACAGACGCTGGTCGAGCCCCGAGATGATGGCTGAGAAGGCGATAGACCTTGTCTCCGAAGAGCAGTACAGAAAATGGTTTGAAGAGCTTCCCGGGGCTATACAGGAGAAGATGGTAAAGTCCTGGGGAAAGCCTCCAGGCGAATTATTCGCCTACCAAGGAGAGCTCATAATCCCCGGAATCAGCAACGGCAATATCTTCATTGGACTTCAGCCGCCACGTGGTTTCCTGGAAAACCCTGAAGCCATTTACCACAGCCCGGACCTTCCCATACCGCACCACTATTATGCCTATTACCGCTGGATCCGAGACGTCTTCCGGGCTGACCTGGTCATGCACATCGGAAAACATGGCTCCCTGGAATGGCTTCCCGGAAAGTCGGCAGGGCTTTCAGAATCATGCTTCCCAGACATCGCCATATCCGATCTGCCTAACATCTATCCATACATCATAAACAACCCCGGGGAGGGAACCCAGGCCAAGAGGAGGAGCTACTGCTGCATCATCGACCACCTGATTCCGGTGATGCACAATGCCGACATTTATGATGAGATGGCAGAGCTTGAGGTGATGCTTCATGATTATACTCATGCAGCATCCGAAGATCCGGCAAAACTGCCGACTCAGAGAAAGATGATCTGGGAGAAGGTTTGCGAGGCGAAGCTTGATCACGACCTGGAGACAGATGAAGAGACCGCCTTCAGCGACTTTGACAGTTTCCTGGAGAGACTGCACGGATATCTTCATGAGATAGCAGACACTCAGATCAGAGACGGCCTGCACATCTTTGGCGAACCTCCAGAGGGCTCCAGGCTGGAAGAATTTCTGGTGGCCTTGACCAGATTGAAGAACGGAAAGGTGCCGTCTTTGAGAGAAGCTCTGGTTCATCTTCAGGGATTTGACTACGACCATCTGCTGGAGTGCCGGGGAAAGCTTTTGGACGGGGAAAGAAGCGGAGGCCATATCATCGAGGAGGTTCACGAGCTCTCGCTTAAGATCATGAAGCGGTTTCACGAGGCGGGATTCTCCGTCGACGATATCCCGTCAGTCCTATTAGAGATTGTGGGCCGCACAGACCCTGATGTTGAGGCGGTGTTAAGGTATATCGGCATGACCCTTGTGCCCAATATCGCCTCCACGACAAACGAGCTGACCAATACGCTGGTCGCCTGCAGAGGCGGATTTGTGCCGCCGGGACCTTCGGGGGCTCCTACCAGAGGAATGGCCGACATCCTTCCCACGGGCAGGAACTTCTACTCGGTCGATCCGCTGGCGATACCATCACAGGCCGCCTGGAAGGTAGGCATTGCTCAGGCAGAGGCTTTGCTTGATAGATATCTGAAAGAGGAAGGCAAGTATCCCGAGAACGTTGGAATCATAGTTTGGGGCACTCCCATCATGCGCACCAAGGGAGATGACGTGGCCGAGATCCTCTATCTCATGGGAGTTCGGCCCGTATGGGAGCCGCGCAGCGGAAGAGTAACCGGCCTGGAACTCATACCCCTGCAGGACCTGAACCGACCCCGCATAGATGTCACCCTCAGAATAAGCGGCTTCTTCCGGGACGCTTTTCCGAACATCGTGACCCTCCTCGACGAGGCAGTGGAGCTGGTGGCCAGCTTGAGGGAGCCGCCTGAATCCAACTATTTGGCCAGGCATGTGGCAGAAGAGATCGCTGAGAAGGTCGGCCAGGGAATCGACTTTGAGAAGGCAAAAGAGGAGGCATGCTACAGGATCTTTGGCTGCCGCCCCGGCGCTTACGGTGCAGGAGTGTGCGATGCCATCGACTCCAAGAACTGGAAGGACGAGCACGATCTGGCAGAGATTTACATCACCTGGGGGGGCTACGCCTACGGGAAGAAGAACTACGGCATAACTGTGCCCGAGCAGTTCAGGAGGAGGCTTGGCCAGCTGGATCTGACTGTGAAGAACGAGGACTCCAGAGAGTGGGACATGCTTGATGGCGACGATTTCTATTCCTTCCATGGGGGCATGATCGCTGCAGTCAAATCAATCAAGGGGGAGCTGCCCAAGTCGTACTGCGGTGACAGCTCAGACCCGGAGCGGGTGAAGATAAGGAATACCGTTGAAGAGACCAAGCACATCTTCCGGGCCAGGATTCTCAATCCCAAATGGATCGAGAGCATGAAACGCCACGGCTACAAGGGCGCTGGTGACATGTCAAGGATGGTGGACATTGCTTTTGGCTGGGATGCCACAGCTGAGGTTCTGGAGGACTGGATGTACGAGGAGCTTGCCAACAGGTACGCCCTGGACGAAAAAATGCAGGAGTGGCTCAAGGATGTGAATCCTCATGCTCTACTGAATATATCTGAGCGTCTCCTGGAGGCAATAGACCGGAATATGTGGAATGCAACAGACGAGATGAAACAGAAACTGAGAGAGGTGTATCTGGAGATAGAGGGGATGATTGAGGATGACAGCGCATAGGATCGATGAGGGCATCTATCACCCAAAAGATTTGGAGGATAGGGAAATTAGCAGAGCAGCACCATCTCCACCCGGCCGAATTGTCTCCCTGACGCCCATAGCATCAGAGCTTATCTGCATCTTCGGCTGCATCGACAGGATCGTGGGACGGGATGATCATTCCACATTTCCTCCTGCGCTTGGTGAGAAACCGGCGGTTGGGAGCGGCGTTTACAGGACGATCAGCGCAAAGCGGGTGCTGGATCTGGACCCCGATATCGTGGTCACAGGCAGGCGCGTCCCGCAGGAGGAGTTTGAAAAGATAGGGTCTGCAGGTGTTCCTGTGGTCGTCATTGGGACTGGCTGCGAGCTGGAGGCTCTTATAACTAATATCCTGACCTTGGGCAAGAGAATGGCTGCTGAGAAAAAGGCGGGAGAGCTTGTAGATTTTTTGGAGAGATATGCGAACCTTATCAGGGATAGGACTGGGGACCTGAATATCGAGGGCAAGCCCCGTGTTTATAACGAGTGCGCCTTTAGAAGATATATCACCAAAACCTGTACCACTGCGGACGAGGTCATCTCTATCGCCGGGGGGACAAATATCGCCCCCGACGAGGATCTGGGCAGGCTGGAGGTGAGCGGAGAATGGGTGATAAGGAGTAATCCGGACGTGATTCTCTCTCAGGTCTCCTCTACTTCTCCAGCAACTGTCGAGATGCTGCTCTCAAAGAGGGATGAGATTCTGTCACGGCCGGAGCTGAAAGGAACCAACGCCATCAGAAACGGACGGGTCTACATAAGCCATCTCTCTATCAGAAGAGGGCCTCGAATGGTTGGATATCTGCTTTATTTGGCAAAATGGTTCCATCCCGAACTGTTCCAGGATATCGATCCGGCAGCGGTGGAAAAGGATATGCTGCAGAAGTTTTACGGGCTCGATCTCGAAGGGGTATGGGCCTATCCCGAGGTATGAAACTTCGCATTAAAGGAGCTGCAAACATGAATGGCAAACTTTTGGGAGGCGCTCTCCTGGCCCTCATCCTTTTTTGCCTCTTGGGGGCCTGTGTGGGCACGGGTGAGGGGACAGATGATATCATTACCATAGTGGACGGAACCGGAAAATCAGCAAACATATCGCTTCCCGTGGAGAGAATAGTCTCAATCACATCACGTGCATCTGAGATCATCTCTGTGCTTGGCTCTGAAGATAGGATAGTTGGGCGCGACTCGTATTCCTTCTTTCCTTCATCTCTGAAAGATGTTCCTGTAGTTGCTGAGAGCTCCTACAGTCCAAATATAGAGCTTATCCATAAGATCGATCCCGACCTGGTGATTGCGGACAGTATGCTCTCTGAAGACGATCGAAAGAAGATAGAGGCTGCGGGCATACCGGTAATCGTAGAGACTGCCTTGGACTCCACCACCATAGAGGCATTTGTGAGCCATCTTGGGATTTTGCTTGATAAAGAAGAACAGGCACAAGAGCTCATAAACTTCATCAAAAAATATCAGGATATCATAAAAGAGCGTACTGAAGATCTGAAGTCCGAGGATAAGCCTGCAGTATATATTGAGATCGGATATCCATATAGCACCATGGCTTCAGCAACGACATTCCACAATCTCACAATCGCTGCCGGTGGTATAAACATCGCTGCCGACCAGCCTATCAAATATCCAATTATGGACCCTGAATGGATCGTCGAGAGAGATCCTGATATAATTTTCAGCTATGCTACTAACACCGCTGAAGAGAACTTGACTGACAAGATGAAGGAAATTCATGACGAAATTCTCTCCAGGCCCGAATTGAGCGATGTCAAGGCGGTCAAGGAGGGCCGGGTTTATGTCCTGGGAAATCCCGTAGCATGGGGCATTCGCTCAATAGTCGGAGAGCTTTGGCTCGCTAAATGGCTCCATCCGGATCTCTTCGAGGATATCGATCCAGAGACAGTGGATAGAGAGCTTCTCGATGAATTTTTCGGTGAAGATCTAACGGAGAAGTGCGTCTATCCATGATATTCAAGATAACTTTAGTGGAGTTGAAATAGGTGACTGGCAAAGTTTTAACTGGCCTTTTCATAGCCCTTATGCTTTTGAGCTTCCTGGGGGCATGTGAGGACGCAAAGGCAGAGATGATAACCATCGTCGACGGCAGGGGGCAGTCTGTCGATGTACCGACTCCTGTGGAACGGATAGCCTCGATCAGCTCTCGTGCCTCAGAGATCATATGTGCCCTTGGCGCCTGCGATAAGATCGTTGGGCGCGACTCATACTCGTTCTTTCCACCAGCTCTTGCGGATGTGCAGGTGGTGGCAGAAAGCTCCTATACGCCAAACATAGAACTCATCCATAAACTAGATCCTGATCTGGTAATAGCCGACAGCATGCTGTCCAACGACGATCGGAAGAAGATAGAGTCTGCGGGCATACCCGTGATTGTAGAGACCACCTGGGATTCAAAAACGGTGGCCACTCCTGTGAGACATATTGGGGTTTTGCTGGATAAAGCTGATCGGGCAGAGGAGATCATCGGCTTTATAGAAAGGTATCAGGGCATCATCGAGGAACGCACTGCTGGTCTCGAGGAGGAGGATAAGCCTGCGGTCTTCTTCGAGTGGTCCAGGCCTTACTATAGCATGGGCAACGGAACGCTCTTCCACAACCTCACAGTTGCTGCAGGTGGGATAAACATAGTTGCCGATGAGCCAGTCAAGTATCCCACAATGGATCCAGAATGGCTCGTCGAGAAGGACCCTGATATAATCATTCGTTACGACTATTCCACTGAAAAAGGAAATTTGACCGATAACATGGAGAAGACGAGAGATGAGATCCTCTCCCGGCCCGAACTTGGCGATGTGAAGGCGATCGTAGATGGCCGGGTCTATATCCTCGGCAATCCTGTGGCAAGCGGCATACGCTCGGTAGTCGGAGATCTTTACCTTGCCAAATGGTTCCATCCCGACCTCTTCAAAGATATCGATCCCGAGGCAGTGCATAGAGAGCTTCTCCACGAGTTCTTCGGCCAGGAGCCGGACGGCGTGTACGTCTATCCATGAAGGGCGTTTAGTTGAGAAAAACGCTGGTGCATGGCTCTTTATTTCCTGGGCAATGAAGAAGAGGCTGTAGCGGCCAATGAGAGGGCATGGGAGATCCTGAACCAGAGCTGCGAGAAGGACCCGGAGAATGCCAGCATAGACACCCGAAATGGGTCCAAGTCAAACTGCGGCGAACCTCGCAAATTATTGCGAGGGCTTCGCCAATGTTATGGATGTCAGCTTCTCCGGCCTGAAGACCGGATTTCCCTCGCGCCATATATATGGATGAAAAAAGGAAAAAGGATGCTGTTGACCACGAACATGAGAGTTACAAAGTACGTGATACTATCCCCTGAATGCACTGACGTCCTACCTTGTGACGTATCCACGATGATCTACGAATCAAAGCATGGCATAGAGGTAAAAGAGACTTGCTTTGGAGCCATCATCGAAGGCGAGGAGGACGCTATCGAGTCGCTGATCAAGGAGATCAGGGCCCTTGACCCAGCAGGGATTTTTATTAAGGACCGAGGATTCCTTCTGGGAGATCCCAGGCGCTGCCGAGGGGATGCCTCCGGATCTCCGTGCAAATTGCTCTGGATAACATCTGGCAGACGGAGCGGAAGCGTCAGGCCAGGCAGCTACATGATCGAGGCCGAGTCGAAGATGCTGCCCTTGATCTCCAGAGCTTTGGAGTCTATTGCCAAAGGCGAGATTTTATAAAATGAAAAAAAATGTTGCTACTAGCGCATTGTTGCTGCTTCTTCATCCCGAAGCCCGGTCCCTTCGCATATCTCGCTCTTCGGATCGGTCCATTTCTCGCTAAAACCAAGAGCAAATGCCTGGTATACGAACTCCAGGAACACATGCTTATCAAGTGACTTGTGCAAAGAGGAGAGCACCTGCATGTAATCGTGAATTCGGTGGCTTTTTCCCGAAACGGCCGCAGAAATCTGTGCGCCGTAAAGGGCCATGACCTCTGGCATACAGCTTTTGGGAAGAGTGCCCCATACGAACTTGTCCCGCAGATGGACGAGAGCCGCCACGGCTGCTACCGTGAGAGGATCCTTGATTATATTCGAGAAGCTCTTCTCGAAGAGATCAGCGTTGTCCCTGGACAGAAACTCTCCAATTCCCTGGCACATCTCTCTGCTGTCAGTTCCCAGCCTCTCCAGATGGGCCAGTGAGGAGCACTGGCCTGTGGGAGTCAGGCCGTTTTGAAGGGCGAGCGTTTCTAAGACGGCGTCGTGCATGGTGCGACCGATGAGCTCGCCCACCTTCGAGTGCTTGCCGGCAAACGATATTGCTTTTCCCCCAAGTTTTGATGCCACTGCAATCTGGTCTGTTCCAGTGCCCGTAGCAAGACCCTCTGAATATTTGGATCCAACCATTAGCTCCTGAAGGGCAGCAGTCTTGGCCTCAGTGGCGGTGATGACTGCGGTGACCATGGCGCCCGGTGTCAGCTCCCGGTTGAGGAAGATCATGGCGTTTATTGTTCCCGGTCTTCTTTCGCATTCCAGATCTATTTGTCCTTTTGCGCTATCATCCTGCGGCTCGTAATAGGTGGCGGTATCCCCTGCCCTGCCTGCATTTCCCTCCACGCCACCGGTACATACTGTCACGACCTCAAGATCGCAAAACCTCTCGATGCAGATGGCGGCGTTGTTCATATTGGCTGCGGTTCCAAGCGTGGCACACTTTTGGAAAGGCAGGTTGTGGCGGTCGGCCACTTCTCTCTTGTAATCCTCCGGACTGTCAACCGCCAGCCGGTACATCCTGGCGTTCATGTGCCCTCCTGCCGGCTCACAGGACTGGTGGTTGTAAAGATACATGAGGTCGTCATGCATCCCGCCAGCGGAACTGCGACAGGTGGACAGGACCCGGTGAGGAGTCATGAGCCTGGCATAGACTATCTTCTCCTCTCGATATAGCTCAATTCCATCATAGAACTGTGCAAGCTTCATTTTTTTGGCCTCCTTTGTGAACCATTACTGGATTTTCCAGCATTTGATAAATCCAAAAGCACGTCGTAGTCTATGTTCTCCAGGAACCTCTTCTCTCTGGAGTCCTTCGTTCCGAGCCTTGCGATATTGATGGCATCCCCAGTCGGCGGAGAAGAAAGACGGACGACCTTTTCCTGAAATCGGGAGTAGCTGCATAAAAGGCTCTCTCCAATGGCCTGGAGCCCGCCGCAGTCTCCCCATTGATTGGCGACGGCCAGATGCATCTGCTCGCTCAGCCTCGCCTCCCATATGAATCTGGATTTAGCATCGTCCCAGAGGGCAGGCACACAGAGCACGTCGGCGCCAAGCTTTGCTAGCGAGTCTGCAGCCTCCGGAAACAGGAGGTCATGGCCTATGAGCATTCCTATCCTGGCAAAGGGGAGATCATATGCTGCAAAACCGCCGTCGCCGGGGGAGGCCCAGTTCCTATCGCGCCAAGAGAGGTGGACCGCCCTGTACTTGCCCACAATTCCATCGGGACCGATCAGGACGGAGCTGTTGTAGAATCCCAATTCATCCCTCTCAGCCATGCCCAGAACGATGAAGAGATCTCTTTCACCTGCCTTTTGGGAAAATAGATCGGTTACTTTGCCTGGTATCTCCTCCGAGCAGATCTCTGCCACCTCTGCACCGAAGATCGCCCCCGAGGTGGAGAGCTCAGGCAGGACGACCAGGTTGATCGTCGTTCCCTTCTCCCTGGCAGCCTTGGCCAGGGCATCATCTATAAGCCTAATCGCCCTTTTTGTATTTTCTACTACATTCCGGGGCTCAGAGCATAACTGCAGTGTCGCGGCTGTAAAATCGGCGGCTTGCGGCAAACCGAGAAGGAAATCGATGCTGATGTGAGAGTATGGATCCAGGGTTATGTTTCCATAGCACTGAGGCCTTCTCCCGCTCAAAGCATTTTGCGTCGTGACGCCATTTAGCGGCAAAGAGCCGTATATGATGGTATCATCAGGAGAGCTCATCTGAGCTACCGTCTCTCCCTGAGGATTTACTATGAAGGATTGTGCACCATTACAGTCCATCGTCTTGTCCATTCCCGTTCGGTTGCATGCCAGGACGTAAATGCCGTTTTCCAGGGATCTGGCCCGCCAGAATCTTTCAGGATTATGGTGCTCAGGAGGCCAGTTAGCCGGAACCAGCAGGACCCTAGCTCCCTGCAGGGCAGCAATCCTCGCCGGTCTATATGAGTATGAGTCGGCGCAGATCACCATACCGAGCGCGCCAAATTCGGTCTGAACCACGGGAACTGGGAGGTTGCCCTTAGCGGCCCATAGATTCTCCCGAAAGGCGGGGGATAATTTGCGGTATCTGGCCGCTACACCTTTGGTTGGCCCCAGCAAGGCCGCTGAATTGTAGAATATGCCCGTTCTCATGTCGTGCTCAGCCAGGCCAATGCAGATATAGCAGCCAAACTCATTCGCAATTAGGCCGAAGGCCTCAGTAGTGGGCCCGGGAATGCTCTCTGTGAGAGGAGCAATCTCCTTTCTGCTTAGAAAGGCATAGCCGGTAGTGGCAAGCTCGGTATTCACGATGAGACGGGCGCCATTTTGAGCCGCCTCTCTGTTCAAAGCCAATAGTCTGGCAATATTTTTATCTTTCTCCTTCCAGGAAATTGATGCATGAACGAGGGCAACTTTCAGCTCTTCACAGGGCATTTTATTAGCGGCTTCACTGCAATTTGGAGTCATTTGATTCATTCTCGCTGAATTATTTGATGTCTCTCGAAAGCTTTATTTAATCAATTCAACTAGCTCTAACTAAAAAAATGTTTCGTTATGCTAATGAGATTACGGGATGGATTATTACGAAGAAGGTCAAGATTGCCTATGTCACCACACAGGAAGCAAGCGACGTCTTCCCTCTCATATCTGCCTTAAAAGAGCTGATCCGCCAGCATGGAGAGGTAGCGGAGGTGGCCGTCAGATCCGGGGAAGACTTAAAAGACGTCGATCAATGGGAAGAGTTCGAGCATTTTGCCAGAAGCTGCCATATAGCCATCTTCAATCTGCACGGGGGGAAGAAGAGCCTTTCCTCCTTTGACGAATTGGTCCAGAGCTTGCAAGATAGCAGTGTCTCCATCTATGCGCAGTCTGCTTCAAATGAGCCCGAGATTGAGCTAATGAAGCTGTCAACAGTAGACGATGCCGTCTACAGGAAAGTATCTCAGTATCTTGATTATGGTGGACGGAAGAACTTCTATAGCCTCATCCTCTACCTGGCCAACTATTTCATAGGATCGAATTATGAATTCTCCGAGCCCGCAAGGCCCATCTGGGAAGGCATCTATCATCCGGATTTCGACCACGTACCAACGCTGAAGGAGTATCTGCAGAGCAAATGCGTTGCCGGCAGGCCGACTGTGGGCCTGTGGTTTTACCAGAGCCTCTGGCAGGCGGGAAACACACTCTTCATCGACAGGCTGATTGAGGAGATCAAGAGGCAAGGCGCAAATGTCATTCCCGTCTTCCTTCATGCCGCAAAGGACGTCGAGCGGGGGACGAAGGGAGCAGAGTGGGTGGTGGAAAACCTCTTCATGAAGGACGGCCGGCCTATAATAGACGTCTTGATCAGCACCCTCATGTTCTCGCTCTCCATCAAACCCTGGGAAGGATCGGACACCGGCGAGGGGCAGGAGGTCGCCAGATCTGAGGAGTGGTTCATAAAAAGGCTGAATGTGCCTGTGCTTAAGGCCATTGTGACCTACAACACTCTTGCTGAGTGGAATGAGTCATTGCAGGGCTGCAGCCCCATGGACATCTCCATGGGAATCGCCATGCCTGAGTTCGACGGAATGCTGATCACCGTCCCTGTAGCGGCCAGGGAGAGAACGGACATAGATCCTCTGACCGGGGCGAGGGTCATCCGGTTCGAGCCGCTTCCCGAGCGCACGAACAAGATCGTACGCCTGAGCCTTAACTGGGCAAAGCTCCGGCATATTCCCAATTCCCAAAAGAAGGTGGCAATCATCTTCCACAACTACCCTCCCCGAGACGACCGCATAGGCACCGCATTCGGCCTGGACTCGCCCGTATCGGTCTTGAACATCATGAAGGCCATGGATGATGCGGGATATACGATCGAGAGAATGCCCGAGAATGGCCAGGCCCTGATCGAGGATGTGAAGAGCAGGCTTACCCTCGACCGGCGCTGGAGAAGCCCGGAAGAGCTGGCTAAGAGGGCAATAGACTCCGTTACTGAGGGTGATTACAAAGACTGGTTCGAGCAGCTTCCCGTGGCCGTACAGGAGAAGATGACCTCCGCCTGGGGAGAGGCGCCGGGAAAGCTTTTTGTTCATAAGAAAAACCTGATAATTCCAGGAGTCATCAACGGCAATATCTTCATCGGCCTTCAGCCCCCGCGCGGCTTTCTGGAGGACCCGGCCGCCATCTACCACAGCCCCGATCATCCCATTCCTCACCACTATTATGCCTACTATCGCTGGATTCGAGACGTCTTCCGGGCTGATCTCGTGATGCACATCGGAAAGCATGGGTCCTTGGAATGGCTTCCGGGAAAGTCGGTTGGGCTTTCGGATTCATGTTTCCCGGATATCGCCATATCCGATCTGCCCAACATCTATCCCTACATCATCAACAATCCTGGCGAGGGGACTCAAGCCAAGAGGAGGAGCTACTGCTGCATCATCGACCATCTGGTTCCTGTCATGCATAATGCCGATGCTTATGATGAGATGGCGGAGCTGGAGGTGATGCTCGCCGATTATTATCAGGCCGCCTCCGAGGACCCATCCAAACTGCCCACACAGAAGAAGATGATCTGGGAGAAGGTCTGCGAGGCAAAGCTGGACCACGACCTGGAGGTTGAAGAGGAAGAAGCGTTCTCGGATTTCGACAAATTCCTGGAGAAGCTGCACGAATATCTGCACGAGATGGCGGACACTCAGATCAGGGACGGCCTCCATATCCTTGGCGAGCCGCCCGAGGGCCCGTGCCTGGACGAGTTCCTGGTTGCGCTCACCAGGCTTGCCAACGGTCAGGTACCCTCTCTCCGGCAGTCTCTGGCAGAGGCCATGGGCTATGATTATGATTATCTTCTGGACAATAGGGGGAAGATCCTCTTCGGATCGAAGACCTGCGGGCAGGTGATTGATGATCTGAACTCTCTCGCCCTGCGGCTGGTGTCCGGTCTCCATGAGCAGGGGTTTGCCGTTGGGACGATTCCAGAACTGGTGGAAGAGATCCTGGGAAAGAGAAATCCCAAGATTGAAAAGGTGCTGGATTACATTTCCACAACACTTGCGCCCAGCATCAATGCAACGGTAGATGAGCTGACAGGTGTCCTTTGCGCCTCAGATGGAGGATTCGTCTCGCCCGGACCTTCCGGGGCTCCCACCCGGGGAATGGCAGACATTCTGCCCACGGGAAGAAATTTCTACTCCGTCGATCCCCAGGCCATACCATCTCAGGCGGCCTGGAAGGTGGGCGTCGCCCAGGCAGACGCCCTGCTTGAGCGCTATCTGGAGGACGAGGGCTGCTATCCGGAATCCCTGGGAATGGTCATCTGGGGCAGTCCCACCATGCGAACCAAGGGAGACGACATTGCCGAGGTCCTCTGCCTCATGGGGGTTCGGCCGGTCTGGGAGGAGAGGAGCGGCAGAGTAACAGGGATAGAGCTCATTCCCATAGAGGAGCTGCAGCGTCCTCGGATAGACGTTATGCTGCGCATCAGCGGTTTTTTCAGGGATGCATTTCCAAATATCGTGCATCTTGTTGATAGAGCAGTAGAGCTGGTGGCAGAGCAGAAGGAGCCGCCGGAGCAGAACTTCCTGGCAAAGCATGTATCTGCAGACATTTCCGAGAAGACGGCCGCTGGAATCGACTTGGAGCAGGCCAAGACCCTAGCCTGCTACCGCATATTCGGCTGCCGCCCCGGAGCCTACGGTGCAGGCGTCTCAGATGCCATCGACTCCAAGAACTGGAAGGATGAGAAAGACCTGGCCGAGATCTACGTAAAATGGGGCGGTTATGCTTACGGTCGCAAAAACTTCGGAGCGACCGTTCCCGATGAGTTCCGAAGGCGCCTCAGCCGTCTCGACCTGACTGTCAAGAACGAGGACACCCGGGAGTACGACATGCTGGACGGCGATGATTTCTACTCCTATCATGGCGGGATGATCGCAGCGGTCAAGGCATTGAAAGGCGAGCTTCCCCGTTCGTACTGCGGCGACAGCTCAGATCCTGACAGGGTGAAGACCAGGAGCACTGTTGAGGAGACCAAGCATATCTTCCGGGCCCGCATCCTCAATCCCAAATGGATCGAGAGCATGAAGCGTCACGGTTACAAGGGCGCTGGCGACATATCCAGGATGGTGGACATCGCCTTCGGCTGGGATGCCACTGCCGAGGTTCTGGAGGACTGGATGTACGAGGAGCTGGCGAACAAGTACGCTCTGGACAGGGATATGCAGGAGTGGCTGAAAAAAGTGAACCCCCATGCTCTGCAGAACATCGCCGAGAGGCTGCTCGAGGCAGTGGAGAGGGGGATGTGGCAGGCAACTGAGGAGATGAAGGAGGAGCTTCGGGACGTCTATCTGGATATCGAGGGGTGGATCGAGGACGATCAACCACAAACCGATGCAAGTTCGGGAAGCTAAGAATTAAAACTGGTAAAATGCCCGAGGAAAGCCCCGGCCTTCTGGCTTTATCCGTAACAAGTGACTGCAACCTCCGCTGCCGCTACTGCTATGCCCGCGGCGGCGAGTCGAGCGCCTCGATGAACTGGATCACTGCCAGGCGGGCCATCGACGTGATGGCGGAATGCTTCGATGGCTTTAAGATCCAGTTCACAGGCGGCGAGCCCCTACTTAATCTCAACCTCATAGAGTGGGCGGTAGATTATCTCAGCGAGCTGGGCCTGCACGTTCCCTGCCAGGTTCAGACCAACGCTACCCTCATCACTTCCGATGTTGCCGGAAGGCTGAATGATCTTAAAATCGGAATAGGCGTGAGCCTGGATGGCCCTCCATCAGTGAACGATCGTATCCGACCCTTTTCCAGCGGACGTGGCGGCTCCGCCAAATCTGCACTGAATGGAATTATGGCCCTTAGAGAGGCAGGAATTCGGGTCGGCGCGACCTGTGTTCTCACCAGGGCCAATGCTGGGGCGCTTGCGGGGCTCGTGGAGCTGTGCAGCTACCTTGGCAACATTGAGGGAATCGCAATCGACTTCCTAAGGCAAGCGGGCCGGGGCGATAACTCAATGCAGCCAGATGCAGTCGTCGCTTCCAGAGGCATTGAGGCAGCCATAGAGCGTGCAGAAGGCCTGGCCCAAATGGGCGGAAGCCTGGTGCGATTCAGGGAACTGGAGAGAATGCGCAATACTATAGAAGAAGGAAGAGAGAGGCTTCATCATTGCTACTTTGATGCCTGTCGGTCTGTTGTTGTAATGCCCGGCGGCGAGGCCTTTGCCTGTCCCTCCATGCTCCGTCCGGAGCTTCGGCTGGGTAATATTGAGGAGCCGGATTTCGCAAAGAGGCTGATAGGGCGAATGGTTCGGGCACGAAGATCTGTGCAGGACCCTCAGGAATGCCGGACCTGCCGGGATCGCTGGCTTTGCGGCGGGCCTTGCCTGGCACATTGTGTTCCTGAATCGAACTTGGCCATCGAATGCGCCGTCAAGAGGGCCTTCATGAGGCACCTCAGATCATCCTCGCTGATCCCTCCCTCCACCATCAGCCTGCTAAAGACCCAGAGCAGTAGTGAGTAGCTGCAGTCATACTTCTCGTCAGTCTCATTTCGCTTCTCGGTCAGAAAGTTATGAATCCGCCACAGGCCTGCCGGCTCTCTGATTCCAGAGGCCATCCTGGGCACTCTCTCCGCGATGACCGTGCACTCGCGCTCGTAGGCGGCCCGGTAGGCCCGGGCGCACAATCTCCTTATCGAGGCACCACTGGCGAAGGGCCCTCTTCATCTCTCCTTATTTTTCCAGCAATCTCTCAAGCGCGGTCTTTTCCAGCTTAAGCGAGGCCAACCTACACTCGACCTCAGCGATCTCCTTCTTGATCTTTCGGAGTTCGGTCCTGTTCTTGGCCTTGTTCAGGTACTCTTTCCCTAGCTCTTCGGCGATGTACTCCTCGAGCTGGCGTCTCAAGACCTTGATGTAAGGATTTCCATAGATGCTTCCCTCGCGGAACTCAAGCTTTCCTGCGTTGATTCCCTTGATTATGAACTCCCGGTCCACGCCATACTCCTTCTTTGCCGTCACATCGCTGAGGCTCGCGCCCTTTCGGTTCCATTCACCGTATTCCGCCATTTTACCCTCTGCTCTTTATTGCGATCTGTGCCTCAGCCTCGTTCGCCTCGGCGATTCCGGCGATCAGGACATCGAAGGAGTTTATGCATGCACAGATATTTGGATCTGCCGCCAGTGGCCGTTCTTCAGCAGCCGCATCCCGTTCAGCGTAACCAGCAGCGATGCGCCCAAATCATTAATAATTCGGCGTAAACCCTGCTGTCAACGATTACTATCAACCTGATTATCATGTACAGAAGCAGTTGTGGTTTCGAGTCGGTTAGGTTTTCGAAATTTCCCGAAACGCTTAAATACAATCTAATTTGTATTAAATCCAATTTTGTTTACTATGGAAGAATGGCATGATAGATAACAAATTCTGGGTTTTGATCTGCTTGGGCATCGTTCTGGAGGCCTATGTCTCTATCAAAGACTGAGGTGATGGGCGAATACCAGAGCTATATGGGCAAGAGGGCGCTCTTCTTCCTGATACTGCTGCTGGGGACCGCATTGCTGGCGAGCATGGCCGTCACCCTCGGTTCTGCAAGTCTCAGCATTAAGGAGGTCTATGTTGCCATCATGGCCAGGTTTCTTCCCGACTACTTTGAATCAACGTCATATGCAAACACCATCGTCTGGGGCCTCCGCCTCGATCGGATCCTCATGGGCATACTGTCAGGCATGGGATTGGCGATCGCAGGCGCAGCCATGCAGGGCATCTTGAAGAATCCACTGGCCAGCGAATTCACCCTGGGCGTATCTTCAGCAGCCGGCTTCGGTGCAGCCCTGGCCATAGTGCTCGGTGCCGGATTTGTGGGAGGAGAGTACCTGGTAATCGGCAATGCGTTCATCTTCACATTGATCGCATCCTTCACCGTCTACGGCCTTGCCAAGTACAAAGGCATAACTCCAGAAACTCTGATCCTGGCAGGAATCGCCAACATGTACCTGTTCAGTGCCATGACATCGTTTCTGCAGTATGTTGGACATGCAGAACAGGTGCAGGAGGTCGTTTTTTGGATGATGGGCTCCCTGGGCAAATCCTCCTGGGAAAAGGCCGGAATAATTTCAGCAATTCTGGCAGTCTGTCTACCTTATCTGATCATCAAGTCATGGGACATCAATGCCATGGGGGCAGGTGACGAGACTGCCAAGAGCCTGGGAGTGAACGTCGAGAGGACACGCGTTATCAGCATGGTGCTGGTCTCGCTCATAACTGCCAGCATAATCTGCTTTACTGGAACCATCGGCTTTGTGGGATTGGTGGCTCCTCATATCACCAGGATGATCATAGGGGGAGATCACCGGTTTCTTCTGCCGGGCTCGGCCCTGGTGGGCGCTCTGCTTCTCCTCGGTGCTGACACCCTTGCCAGGACGATCCTCGCGCCGGTAATACTTCCTGTGGGCATAATGACATCGTTTTTGGGTGTCCCGTTCTTCGTTTATCTCTTCATGAAAAGGAGGAAGGTGTTTTGGTAAATATCACTATAAAGAGCCTGACATTCGGCTACAATGGCTCCATGATCCTGGACAACCTCAATCTGGTGGTCGAGGATTCGGAAGTGCTGGGGCTGGTCGGCCCAAACGGCTCGGGCAAGACCACTCTGATCAAATGCATGGATAAAATACTCAAGCCCAAAGGAAGCATATTAATCGATGGCAGAGATATCGATACTGTAAGCAGAACTGAGCTTGCCAAACGCCTGGGGTATGTTCCTCAGTCCAGCTCGACTCCTCTGGCCACTACCGTTTTTGATACAGTTCTCATGGGCAGGAGGCCGCATATAAGCTGGCGCGTATCAGACTCCGATCTCGATAAGGTAGCAGATATCCTGGGGCTTTTGCATTTGGAATATTTGGCCATGAGGGACTTCTCCCAGCTATCCGGGGGTCAGAAGCAGAAGGTTCTGATTGCCAGGGCTCTGGCCCAGGAGCCGGAGGTGCTGCTACTGGATGAGCCCACCTCAAGTCTGGACATGAAACACCAGCTCGAGGTCATGGAGACGATATCGTCCCTGGTCAAAGAGAAGAAGATCTCTGCGGTCATGGCACTTCATGATCTGAATCTGGCCTCCATGTTCGTGGACAAGCTGGCGATCCTGAAAGGCGGAAAGATCTACGCAGCAGGAGAACCTATTGATCTTTTAAATGCCAAGAATATCCGGGATGTGTACGGAGTCGAGGCCGTGGTGATGAATAACCTCGACAGGCCGTACATCGTTCCTTTGCGATCACTTAACGAAGGCGTAGCATAAGGTGAAGAAATGCATCATATTAAAAGAAGGACCATTCCTTTTACATCCATTGTGGGTCAGGAGGACATGAAGTTTGCATTAATCCTGAATGCGATCAATCCGCGCATAGGCGGCGTGCTGATAAGAGGAGATAAAGGAACCGCTAAATCAACCGCTGTGCGAGCCCTGGCTGACCTCCTTGAGGATATTGTTGTGGTAGAGGACTGCCCTTTCAACTGCAATCCCAGAAATGTGGAGGAGATGTGCGACCTTTGCTTTGACAGGAGTCAGAGAGGCCAGATTAAAGAAGCTTCACGCAAGACCCCGGTGATCGACCTTCCCCTGGGTGCAACAGAGGATCGGGTTGTGGGATCGTTGAATGTAGAAAGGGCAATCAAAGAGGGAATCCGGGCCCTGGAGCCGGGAATTCTGGCTGCTGCCAACAGGGGTATACTGTACATCGACGAGGTGAATCTCCTGGATGATCACGTGGCAGACGTGCTGCTGGACTCCGCTGCCATGGGGGTGAACATCGTGGAACGCGAGGGCGTGTCCGTTGCCCATCCGTCTAAGTTTATCCTTGTGGGCACCATGAATCCCGAGGAGGGAGAGCTGAGACCGCAGCTGCTGGACAGATTCGGGCTGCAGGTAAATGTTGTCGGCATCGAGGATGTAGATCAGAGAATGCTGATTGCCAAGACGGCGGAACGGTTTGATGCCGACCCTGAGGGCTTCTCAAAAGAGCAGCAGGCTCTTCAGGATGGTCTTAAGGGGAAGATCTCTGCTGCCAGGGAGATCCTTGGCAGGGTGACTATGAGCGATGATCTTCTGAGAATCATAGCCTCTACCTGCATCGACCTGGGGGTCAAGACCCACAGGGCAGAGATAGTGATCTCCAGAACGGCCAAGACCATAGCTGCTTTTGAAGGAAGGACGGAGGCGAACCAGGAGGATGTGAAGAAGGCCATGGAGCTGGCGCTGGCTCACAGGATGAGGAGCAGGCCCTTTGAGCCGCCGACCCTTAACAAAGATAAGCTGGAAAAGTCCATGGAAAAGCAGCAGCAAGACCAGCAGCAACAAAAGCAACAGCAACAAGAGCAACAGCCGCAAGAGCAGCAACCAAAGCAGCCTCCCCAGCAGAAAAAACAGGAGCAACAGCCCGAGAGTTCCGATCAACAGGAGGACTCTGATCAGGCTCAGGCTGCATCACCGCAAGAGCAGATCTTCGAGATCGGAGCGCCAATAGATGTGCGGCAGATCAATATGCCTCGAAAGAGGGACAAGATTTTTCGCAGAAAAACCAGTGGCAGGAGGATAAACACCCTTGCACTGCAAAACTCCGGAAGGTACCTGAGACAGAGGATGCCTAAAGAGGGAAAAGATATCGCCATCGATGCCACCATTCGTGCTGCAGCTCCATATCAAAAGGCCAGATCAGGACCCAATGCCATTAAAGTGAAGAGCGAGGACATTCGAGAGAAGGAGCGGGTGCGAAAGACGTCGGCCATGCTGCTCTTTGTGGTAGATGGCAGTGGCTCAATGGGTGCCATGCAGAGGATGGAAAGCGCCAAGGGAGCAGTCCTCTCCTTGCTCATGGAATCCTACCAGAAAAGGGACAAGATTGGGATGGTGGCCTTTAGGGGAACGGAGGCAGAGCTGATACTTCCTCCCTCTTCCAGCGTGGATCTGGCCTTAAGCAGGCTAAAGGAGCTACCCACTGGCGGCAAGACGCCGCTTTCTGCAGGTCTGTCCCGCGGATTGCAGCTGTTGCAGGGCGAGATGAGGAAAGATGCAGAGACAAAGCTCATGATGGTCCTCGTATCCGATGGCAGGGCCAATGTGGGAATGGGCGGAAAGATCAAAGACGAGCTGATGGAAATCTCGGAAAGGACAAAGCAGCTCGGAGTCCACACCATTGTCATAGATACCGAGGTGGTGGATTCGTCATTCATGGAGATGAGGCTCGGCTACTGCCGGGAGATCGCAGAGATGACCGGCGGAAAATATTATCCGATATCGGGCTTGAGCTCCGAGGCGCTCTACAGCATTGTGGATGAAGAGCAGAAGCTGCTCCTCGAGGCCAACACTTGATCTTTTGGGCGTTGTGATTGGGATGATAGAAATATCGAATCTAATTAAAGAGTACTCCGGAAAAAGGGTAGTTGATATCCAAAGCCTTCAGGTTGATCCCGGAGAGCTCTTCGGATTTCTGGGGCCGAATGGTGCCGGAAAGACTACTACAATCCGAATTCTCACCACGCTTACAAAGCCCACCTCCGGGAGAGCGCTCATCAACGGCTCTGATGTGGTCAGGGACCTATCCAAGGTAAAGCTGGAGTTCGGCATAGTTCAGCAGCACCTGAGCCTGAACAAAGACCTGACAATCGCTGAGAACTTGGAGCTTCATGCAAGGCTTCATCATCTGCCCAAAGCACAGAGAACTAAAAGGATATCTGAACTGCTCGATTATGTGGAGCTGTCCGAGCACGCAGACTATCTCATAGATGATGTCTCAGGTGGCATGAAGAGGAGAGCCATGATCGCCAGGGCTCTTATCCACAGGCCGAAGCTGCTATTTCTGGATGAGCCGACGGTGGGATTGGATGCACAAACCCGTCGAAAGGTCTGGGATCTCATTCGAAAAATGAATTCAGATGGTACAACGGTCTTCTTAACTACCCACTATATCGAGGAGGCTGAGGCCTTATGCGAAAGAGTGGGCATCCTTCATAAAGGAAAGATGATTGCCATTGGGTCTCCTTTGAGTCTCCGCCAGAAGCTGGGAATGATCGCAGTCGAGATGCAGACTAATGGAAACGGCACGCAGTATAGATATTTTCCCGATAGGTCGCTCGCTGCCCAGTTCGTTCAGGGACTGCCAGGAACCAATAAGCTGGCCATGCGAGAGTCGAACCTGGAGGATGTCTTTGTTGAACTGACCGGTCAGAAGGTCATGGAGAGTTAATATGGATGCTTATAACATACTTTGGGCGGACCTTGTGACCCTGAAGCGCCACTGGTCCAGATACCTCATCACCACTTTGATGAGCCCACTGCTTTATCTGGTGGCATTTGGCTGGGGACTAGGGCGAAGCATAAATCTCAATGGAACAAGCTATCTCGAGTTCGTGATACCGGGAATCATCGCTCTCACCGCCATGAGCACCAGCTTCAACGGCGCAAGCACGAGGCTCAACGTCGATCGTCTCTACTACAAGAGCTTTGATGAATGTCTCATGGCCCCAATCGGACTGCCCTCCATGCTCATGGGAAAGGCGATGATCGGGGTGGTGAGGGGTTTAATGAGCTCCTTCGTATTTATCGCTGTAGCCTTGCTCATCGCACCTACCATTCACATCGGTCCGCCTTTTCTGGTTGGCCTTCTTCTGACCTGCCTTACATTTGCCTTTCTGGGAGTTCTGGCGGCTCTGCTGGCGAGGTCTCATGAGGACATGGCTACCTTCGCAAGCTTGATCTTGATGCCCATGACCTTTCTGGGCGGAACCTTCTTCTCTCTATCCCAGGTCCCAACCGGGCTGAAGTATGCCCTCTATGTTCTGCCGCTAACCCATTCCAGCCTGTTTCTGCGAGCTGCAGCCCTGGACCAGCCCCTGCCCTGGACCTCTTTGTTAATACTTCTGGTCTTCTTTGCAGCGTTTCTGGTGGGAGGGATGGGGGTCTTGAGGAGGATCAGCATTTAAAATCCATGCTATGCCGGTAAGCTACCCCTCCCCTTAAGGAGAGGGGCTTTCAGCAGCCCTGAGCAGATCTGTTTCAGAATCAGAGATCTGCCCGGACCTCCAGGCCAGCCTACATGCAGCGACGATCTGCAGAGGTCCCAGTCTTGCTGGAACGTTGGCCTCAGATCTGCCAAAGACGGTTTCAAATCGTATTTCAGCCGTTCCCTTTCGGGCAAGAGTCTGGCAG